>Ga0325411_1000032_pt1 | contig 114050 bp, 78 predicted proteins | sample PopdelMetagenome_13_FD_206181 | JGI IMG/M metagenome (GOLD analysis project Ga0325411, IMG submission 206181) | Populus deltoides microbial communities from Bellville, Georgia, United States - Xylem-PdIQD-R4 | ecosystem: Host-associated > Plants > Phyllosphere > Stem > Wood/Secondary xylem... | reverse complement strand
AAAAAAAAACACCCATGAGGAGACAATTAATTACTCCAACTCAAAATCAACAACTTTCATTCTCCACATAAAAAACCCTAACCCAATCGATTTGTCCCTTTCTTCTTTTTGCAGAAACCCACCCTTCCTCTGTCACTTTCTCTTAAATAATTGTCTAGGAACATGTAATTCCAAAACATCCATTTTCAATAACCCCACTTTTGCTTTCTTTAAATTATACGAAGAGATCTTTCCAATTTGATTAAAAAATAATGTAAGTAGTTTTATATAATGATTTTTTTAATGCAATTTTATTATTTTAATAAATTATTTTATTTTTGAAAAAAATATTTATTATGGTGTTAAATGTTATGGTAGGTTGAATATCAATCAAATGGAATTGGGAATCAAATCTTTGCACTTGCTATAAGCCCTTTAAATTTAGTTAAATGTTATAATGGGTATTATGTGAATGGTTTCAAATTTCACACTCAAAGTTATGTTCGATTTAAAAACATGATGAATAGCGGGGTTTGTGTGAAAGGAGTTGCTATGATGACAATGAATGTGATTATTATGGAATGTTTGAAGAAGTTGTTCGGCTAAAATATTTGGGGAGTAAGTGCAAAGTATTCATGTTTAAATGTCATTGGTGTGATACAAGAAGAGGAATTAGAATGCATCATTCAAATGGTTTGGTTGAAATCAAGCATACTTCTTGACTATATGGAAATGAAGATTTTGTGCTAGCACAACAATGTCAACAAGTCTACTATATATGTCCACCTGATAATAAATCTTCTTAATGGTGGGCGGTAATTAAGACAACTGTTAGAAATCGCTATAACATTGACATTGGTGAATTTATTGAAGATGATAACAATATGAGATCATTTGATGTCGCTTAGTCAGATGAGATTTCTCAACCATGTCGTGTCCTTCCTACTCAAACACTTGATGATTTCAAATATGGTTGTTGAAGCATCATATTATACACAGAAATCAACCATTGTGATTTCCTTCAGTTACAGGCAAATTCGATAGAAGTTGAAAGGGCTTCAGATGAAGAATTTGATGATGATGTTAATGGTGATTACGATGATGATGATGTGGTTATGAGTGATGATAATGATGAGCAACATGATGTTGATATATTGTAAAATTTATTTTTATTTATTGTATTTGGACTTATTTTTAAATGATGTAAGTTATGTTTGTATTAATTGTATTAATTAAAAATAATTATTTTGTTCATTTTTATTTTTTTATTGTATTAATTAGTTCATATTCAATAATTAAAAATAATTCAGTTATATTTATTCTATAACGTTGTTTATTGATGTTAATTTTTTATTCTATTTCAGGTATCTAGCATGCCTCGACGTGGTTCTATATTAGCTTCTAGGAGTAATAAGACCACTTCATCTAGATCAAATGGCCCTTCATCTGGGCCGAATAGCCAAGCATCCATTTCTCATCAACCTTTTCATCACGAGTTGCATGATTGCTATAATCCTACTCGGCAAGATTATGGGCGGAGGGATGATTATCAATCGTACGAGGGTTTTCGCTTTCAAGATTTACTTCAAACTCAAGAAAGTTTCCCTCAATATCACCCATATACTTTTAGGGGATATAATGTTGATGAGAGTTATTATGATTGGAGGGGCAAGGATGTTAGGGGAGATGAGAGAGTTGACGAAGATGGAGGAGAACAATATGAGAGAGTAGATGGTGATAATGATGAAGATGAGGGAGATGATGTTAATGCAAGAGGATTAGGTGATGAGGGAGATGATTGTAATGTTAGAGATTCAGAGGATCGAGATGACATCCCTTCAATCCATGGTTCAACATCTTCTCCAATACATCATGAGCAACGGGTTCAAAAGAAGGGTTTTGACACACATAAGGATCCAATTACCAAAACAAGAGAGCTTCATTTATATGGAACAACAGAGTAAGTTGAAATTTATAAGATTATTGTGTTTTATAATTATTTTTTAAGCTTTATTAATTTAATGAATCTTTATCATTTTTTTAAGCTTCAATAACTCATTATGTGGGCGTGAGATCGGACTTATTTTGAGATCAAATTTTAAAGGACCATGGCACAATTGGGAAAAAGTTGGTTCAACTTATAAGGATGAACTCTTTAAAGAGTTTAAGGTATGAGATTATACTTTTTTATTTTAGACATAATTATATTGAATTATTAATTAATATTATGAGACTTGAATATATTAATAAATATATGTATTGAGAGATTGTTTGGTAGATGGGATGTGATCCAAGATGATTGGATCAAGATAGGAGTTGTAATGACATAACAGAAATGTTGTCGATAACTTGGTACCAATAAAAATAGAGGAGATTCTGCTGAAATTTTTTAAAAAAAGTTTTCATAATTTTAGACATATCATTCAATAGTTGGCATTAATAAAGAAATGTTTGAGATTTCATGATATTATATTTGAGGATATTACATTTTTTTTTCTATGCACGCTATATCTTAGATGCAAGGATTATTACTGTAGTAAAAAAATAGTTTTTTTATGGAAGTGAAGACCAAAATGAAATACGAACCTCTTAGATACAATTAATGTAAAGAATAGTTTTTTATTGATTGAAAACATAAATTAATATATAATTGTTTTTGCATCTCTAACGACTTCAATTAGGTTAGAACATGTCATGTTACTATGATATAAGACAAATTAATTCTATTTTAGGAATATATTAAGAAATAGCAAGGTATATACCAAAACAATATTATAAGAATTAGAATATAAGACATTAAATTACATTTTATGATGTAGTTAAGAAGTTTTTATTTTATCAATATTTGTTGTTCATCTTTTTTACTTCTGATTGTGTGATTGTAATTATATAGGCTAGTTAACAACTATGTTAAGCTTTGTTTGTTTTTTTTTATATAGAAAAAAAATATATATATATATATATATATATATATTATGAGGATGATGAACCAATTGTTCGTAAGATTTGGGAAGATAAGACTAGAATTGCTTTGAACCAGCAGTTGACACGAACTCGTAAAAGAGCTATGTCTGACAAAAATACCACAAATATTATGGATTGCATTAATAAAGGTCCAGTTTGGATACACAATGACGATTGGAATCAAATGATTAAAGAAATTTGGTCCACCCTAGAATTTCAAAAGAGATCAAAATCTGCAAGAAATAATCGGCTAACTGAAATAGATAATAAATTAAGCACTCATTCTGGAGATGCGGTGTCATTTGCATCATATCGAGCTAGCATGGTGAGGATTGTTTATATTTGTTATAATGGACTTTAAATTTTTATATTTATATTTTCTAATATTTTTTTATTTGTTGATAGCAAGAAAAAGCATATGGAAAAGAACCTCTATGGGATGATGTGTTTTCGGTGTTGTATCAGAGTGCCAAGCAGCCTGAAACATTTATAGATAACAAGTCTAAAAAAATTGTTGTAAGTATTTTTTTGATGTAATTTAATATTATTTAAAATTTAAATGAATTTATTATTATATTTAATTGTATTGTAGGAGAATTACAAAAAAGAGATGATTTCAAGATATGGAGCTAATCGGGAAAATCATCTTTCATTTGATGGAGCAGCTTGGTGTGTGGCTATAGGAGGAGTTACAAAGGGTAGAATATATGGTGTACATGGTATGCCAAAATCCATGGTTAGTACGAGTGCTTCATCACAATCCTATACGATGGAGTCAACACCTCCTAGCTCATCAATTCAGGCATTGAAAGAGCAAATAAAGGAAAGAGATGGTCATATTTTATTATTACAATAAGAGATGACTTCAATCAAAAAATTTCTTAGTAATATGGGATGCCAAGCTTGGACATCAAATATGGACCAAGGTATGTCGGCACCTATGGCTTCATCTATGCCTTCACATGTGGCTCCACAGATGACGACACCTATGTATCTCCCGTCTAATCCAATATATTGACCTGGCCTTGACCACCATATACCGATCTCACCTTATGATGGTCAGCATTGTTTTGGTTTGTTTCCACCACCACCCCAATCACCACTTTTATGATAGAACATATTTATTAAATTGTGACTTATTTATTTTGATGTAAGTTTAATGAGATTTAGAAATTCATTATGAAATTTATTTTTATTTGCGTTGTTATTTTTTATAAAATAATTTCTAGTATTAATTTATGTTCTTTATATATTTATTTATAATTTTTTAAATATCCACAAATAATTAAAAAAAATCAATAGATGGGAAAAATAATTTAAAAAATTCGAACAAATCAGCAATGGATCAGCAACAAAGTTTTCATTGCTGATTAGTAACGAAATATTCGTTGCTGATAATCTATTACTAAAAAATCAACAATGAATAATTCGTTGTTAAAAAATTAGTATCTATTATTTATATATAAAATTATCCGTTACTAATTTTTCTGCTGAATTTTATCAGTAACATATTTTAATATTATCTACAACAAACTTGTTAGTTACTAACAGGTTTTTTTTTTTTTTATAGTGTAAGTGGACAGGAGCACGTTGGGTTCTCGATTCCAACTAGGTTCTTGAAGCTCCCAATCTTTGTAGCCCTTCTTGAAAATTCTGTGGAAGATTATGGGTTCCAGTCCAGTGGAGGCATTGAGATGCCTTGTGAGGTTGACTTGTTTAAACAAGTGCTCCAGTTTCTTGATAAAGACGAGAAGAAGTATATATGGGAGGTTAGAGCTGAGTGAGTTTCTGAAATTGATTTCTGAAGTGGGTTTTGATCCATGCTCTTCACGCAAGGACTTTCCTGCTTCTTCTGGTCACCGTGATTGCCGTACACCTCTTCTAAAAGCTAGGGCTTAGACTATCCAATGTTTCAAACAACAGTTTATGATCATCTGTGTTGATTGATTAGATGTAGCAACATCCCCATCATCATAGTTTCCTAAACACACCAAACCATTAATTACAAGAACTCGTTGCTGTCTACCAAAGAACACCATTGTTTTGACAAACACCTGCAACAACATGGGAGATAGATCTGGATGTCTAAGACTAGAGAGGGTTTTAGTTATGATATCAGAGCTAGACAATATTGCTTTGGGTTTCGTTTTGAGAATCCTTTAATGACAACCGACACACGGTGTTCGATAAAAGCTCCAACTAAAAAAAATGCTAAATGCAAAAACCCATAAAATTCTTGCTGCTAATGATATTTCAAGCATCTCTAGATGCTTCCAAGACCTAATGTCTCTCTCTTCAACTATTCGTTTCTTGAAATCAATTTTCTTGTTTGTGCAAGAAACAAGAAATATCTCACAGTTGATGGGGAAAGGCTAATCAAGTCCTCTTAATTAGATTTCGTTGCAAGAAATCAAAGATTGGGTTTGCTTTGTAAGTAATTAAGTCCTCTCCTTTTCTCTCAGTCACCCTGCTAAAGCCCAGATCATGCTTCTAACATTGTTCATGAATTTTTAATTTATGAGGTTGGTATTGTTAACATTATTTATTTCTTTAATTTTTTCAATGTTCAGTTTGAATTCTCATGTAATGAACATAAAACTTAAAGAAAAACATTTGAATGTTAAAGTTATTATATTGTTTGCACTGACTTAAATATTTTTTAAGTTTCATTTAAGATTTGTGTTTAACTTGTGTAGAATCTTGTGTTGTTTAAAGAGATAAACTCTGATTTTTTTACTTTTTTGTATACATGTTTATATATATTTTTTATGATAAATATCTTTAAAAAATATCTAAATTTTAATATAGTTCATGTAAATATCTTAGCTAGAAGATATATTATTATACCATGTAGGCTTGATTGAACTCGATCCAAGAATTACCCATGTATCTTAAGTAAAATATGTAATGTCTAAGTTAATAAATTAAATCACATGAAGGTGCTATATATTAATGTAAGTTTTACTCTGTATTGACCAGTAATTGATAATATCTCTACATGGCTTTGTTAAATATTGATGTAAATTAATTAATAGGAAAACATGCAGTTTCCTGGTGGGCTAGGAAAACGCACCAGCCGCTGTAGGTTTGTTTCGTAATTTAAATTGATTTTTATTTATTTATTTATCATGATTGTATCTCTCTTTTTGTGGTGGATGTTGCAGACCTGCCAAATTCGATGCATTTGTGGGGCTTTCATGTTCTTACCGCCGGCCGTATTGATCACTATAAAATGGAGACCTGTGGATTTCACACTTTTTTTGTTGCACATTGATGATGTATATGTATATTTATACAGAGCAATCACACGTGAAAGAAAGCTTCTACTGTTTATTATTTGCCATAAATGGAACAATAGCGACAAGAAACTCCAGAAAGTGGAACAACATGGGATGAAAACAGTCAATTACTAAAGATCAAATCAAAAGTTGATTAATCTCTGTGCGTGTGCGTGCGTGCGTGCGTGTGCAGCATATCAAATCAAGTAATGAAACTAGCCAGCTAGCTTGTAATAGTAGTCGTTTATGAAAGTGATTAAAGACAAATCAAAAGTAACAAAGAGTATTGGTAAATGGATGGACTCGATCCCATGAATGCCATAATCCCATACCTTCTTCAATCTTGTTTATTTGATGTAAAATACTTTGAAGCTTGCTCCATTTTCCATCTTTAAGGTTGTAGGAGATGAATGTGCCTGGAATATGCAGCCATATGGATGATTCATCTTCTCCTACTTGTGATCTGTCAGCTAGATGCAGTATAGAGAACAAGTAACGATGGATGTCCTGCACATTGTTCCTCACCATTGATGGAAAGGAAGACGCTATTCTAGAAAGATCAACACGGTACCTCACCGACCAGCCTGAGTAGTCTCTCTCCATCCTCATCACATCAAAGCAAGTAGTTATAGGACCATATATCTCAATGAGACATAGATGCCCTCCCGATTCACCGAAATATCCCAGTCTCCTTTCTGACCGCCCCTCAGGGATTGGAGGCATTGGCATTGTGAGCATACGCTCTTGTTCAATATCAAATCGAAGTGCCAAGGCTCCTCTGCTAATCCAATGCAATGCACGGTTCAGAAAGACACCTCGATTGAATAACAAAACATGGGGAAAAAATTGATGACTTCCTGAGACTCTCCATGATCCTATGGCTGAATCATATATCTTAATCGCGTTGGAGTCACATACGCATATGATTTTGTAATGGGGTGATATGGTAGGATCACATGCTATGTTAATTCCAAACACAATCTTGCATCCAGGTTTAGGCAGTTGGTGATATTGCTTAGTGGTGGGTTTACAGATGTAGTACTTCCTATCATCTTCATGGCATCGAAAACTGCTGCATAGAAGAAGGCCATTGCAGGAATGTTGTATACAAACACCTTGATCATCTTCAATGAAACAAAGAGATGGCTCAGGAGCAGCATCATCCTGTCCTTCACATGTAATGAACTCAAGTTTCGAGTACTGTTCAAGAAACAAGAATTTTTGTAAGAAGAAACCAGAGACATGATGTTGTGGGTTCCTACGCGAGTAATTGGATATGAATATAGGATCTGAGATGAGATGGTTCCACGATCTGCACACGCATTTGGATATCAACAAGGACTTCAAGGGTAGTCGATGAAGTATTTCGATCATGATATCCTTTTCATCCATGATCATTATTGCCCGCCCTGTTCTTCCAGATGGCCCAGAAGACAGGTTTTGATCCATTGAAATGTTTTGCTGCAAGAACATGGATCAGATATCGGCGTGCGAGACTAAAATAACATAAGCTGATAAGAACTGGAAATTGGGCATAGATCAAGAGAAGTAAATTGAGGAGTCAAATTCAGCTGGAACAGATTGAAGTGGATCAACACATACCTATTTTCTCCCTAGACAGTCTCCCATATGTAATAAGAATGCTTCGGGGCACACATGTTGATTGATAAAAGTCAAGTCTTGCAAGTAGTTTCGAGGAAATTAGTGTTGCTTCGGGGCACACATGTTGATTGATAAAAGTCAAGTCTTGCAAGTAGTTTCGAGGAAATTAGTGTTAGAATCGACTGGGGAGTTTTCCTTTCGGTCCCGGCAAACAAGCTTCTTAGTCATTTCCTGGTTCTTACATACATCTGTTATATAAATTTCTAAAGCCAAATTTAGGTGCAGTTGACAGGCTTCCTAACATTGGATTATGTTGCATACATGCCCATAGAGAAAAGCTTTTGCTGAGTTGTGTAGTTAAAACAAAAAAAAAAATTTGTTCTATAGCTTACGCACAGGGCAATAGTCCATTATGGGAAACTACTGAAGGAAATTACTATGAAACTAGTAAGCCCCTTCTAGAGATTTGCTCTAAATTAAAGATTCTATCAGGCGGCAGGACTATAGCTATTGGAGAACACGTCCAAAAATAAAATAGTAGATACACGACCTCGGATTTTCCAACCTAGAAAAATGTAGTTGCAAAATTCAGATTCCATGTAAAGTTCCTGTCTTTTGTCTACCATGAAAACTCTGATGGAAATTATATGCGGGCTGACACTGCACATGGATTACATGAAAAGCTAAGAGAGGAATCACATTAGAGGGATTAAACTAGCTGCCAATTTACTCAGGCATTGGGCAACTTCTTCATCAGTACATCTTGGGGACAACTGAAACAATCAAAACATTGGCCGCTAGAGAGAATGTCTTCTGCGTCCAAACTCTCTGCAGCCAAACTCACGCCATACGCAGCTGCCTCTGCAGGATATTTATTGCTCAAAGGTTTTAGACACTCGCAAAATAAACTCCCCCTCCCCCTCATTTCATACAATATCAACCAAACCAATACCCAATCATTGTTAAGGACAGCTACTCCTGTATTGAGCTTCACTGAATTCTGGGGCAGTGGTTTCCAGCAGCAAACTCTGGGTCCCAAGATTTAGAGATACCATTAGCAAATGAAACAGGATATATGACAAACCATACCAGGTATATGTCCATTGTAAAACGGAAAACAATCATAGAAAACGAGCATGACATATTTTATCACTGCTCCTCCTCTGCTCGAATATACAAAGACTAAAAAAATGATCTTCACCCCAAAACAGATTCAAGAAACGAACCTTGCACAGCCACATATATAGCAGCATCCATAATTACCATCAGAAACAAAACAATTTAAGCAGGGCTCAATAAAACCAAAATTCCAACATGCAACCTTCCTGTTTAACTTTGTAGCAAAAACAATAGTCCAACGAAGAAAAAAGAAAAGGTAAATCACAAATTACAAAAGACTACAACTGCAAGCTCAAATATCTATTCTTTTTCCCTCACAGAAATAGGGTAGAAAACAGCCCTTGTACTATCAATACAACAGAAATTCATTCATTCAATAAATAAAATTGATAAATACTAGTACTGAGTAGAAATGATCAAGAAGAAGAAGAAGGAGGTTTAGTGACAGTCCTAACAGCATTCCAAATCTGAGCAATACCCCCAACAACATGAGGCCAAACAGTCTCAACACCTCTAAAAGCAGAAGCAGAAGCAACCCCAATAGCAAAAGTCTCAGCATAGCCAGGCTTTAAGTCCAACTTCATATCAACAACAGCCACTCTTGTGTTAACCGCGTCAATCTTTCTGGAAGCCTCACCCACCAGCTTGTCCTTCTTGCCCCTGCTGTTAGAAGCTATGACCCTAAAAAGCACATTTTGGAGATCTTCGATGACCTTGATGGATGCTTCTTGAGAATCAAGGCCTTGAGATTGGTAATGGGATATCAGCTCTTGTGGAGTTGGAGGCTTTTTCTTTGTGCCTTTGATGCTGTTGTTGTCTTTTGATGGGGTAATATTTGGTGTTGCTGGTTGTTCCATTTTCATCGAGCTCTTTATCTTTCGTTTGGGATTTTGAAGAGTGGAGTAAACCCTTCCCTTGTCTTCCTCTTATCCTTGCTTAGATGATGTGATAAAACCCTAAAATTGAGTGTTTTTTTTTTTTTTTTGGAAAGGCCAGGGATCAGGAATGGTGGTTCTTTTCATTTTTTGGGAAAGGACCGTCAGAGGAGAGATCGAATATATAAATATATATTATTGGGTTTCGGGCTTTGTGGAGAGGTGATTGGATCAGAGCTTAGATTGAATTGATACAAGGCCCGTGCTGTATTGATTAGCTGGTAAAAATTGGGGGCCCTGAAGTAAATTAAACGAGGGGAAAACAGATTTACTGAGGATTTTTTTTTTTGCAGAGTTCTATTTACAGGGGGGGGAAAAACGTAGGTGGCCTTTGATTTTGATGTAGGACAAGCTTCTCTGAAAAATTAAATATTTTAAACCTAGAAATTTTATTTTATATTTCTATTTTCTTATTTAGTACCAGCATGTTTTTCTATTTGCAGAGGGTAACCTTCTTATAAGAATTTGAATCGTGCCAGCCACCAGCATGCATTATGGATGAGAGATCAACCTAGCTCCAAAACACGTACAGAATAAAAACGACCGAATGAAGGTATAATTATATACTAAACTATCATGATTGCATTGGTAATAGAGAAAAAGAAGAGGTCTCCTCCTGTTTTAAGAACAGATCTTGAAGGAGGTAAGAGGCCATATAATCCGTCTCAAACTCCATTAACGTTGCGTGTTTTGTCTTCAACCAAAGAACTCGACAGCAATTCCCGTGACGAAGGCCCTCCCCAAGTGTGATTTTGATACTCTTCGTGTTTCAATTTGCAAGCATTGAATACAAATTAATAATAGGGTCTAGAACCAAACTTTAATTGGAACCGCATCTGCACTGGGCCCTACCTGTCATCCAATCAACAACCAACAACCACAATGGCTCCCTCTCAGGTAAGAAGGCTGCAGGGCAACAATTCGCCCTTCCCGAGAACACTAGTGAAAAATCCTTAACTAGCAGTTAATGATCATCTGTATATATGGACGTGAGTACCCGAATCAAACCAAAAAAAAACAAATTGTCGTATTTACTTGGAGCTTAAAACGTGCACTCTCTGCTAACATATCTCACCTCTTATTCAGAAGGTTAAGAAACAGGAAAAATAATCCATTGTCGCTAATCACGAGGGCACCCCTTGATATACATCATCAGTGTATTTGCCAAAAATATCTAACCACTCCATGGTGATGGCTGCTGCTAGGTGCTTGCTGCATTTGTATATTCTCCTGATTAAACCGCAAAAGATATCAACAACTCTCACAGAAACACTGGTGCCATCACAAGCGTTATTGTCGCCAACATTTTTATGAGGACATGGATTGAAGGTCCAGCAGTATCTTTGAATGGGTCACCCACACTGCAAATGCAAAACAAATGCCACAATTTAATTATAATTAATTCACTGGATTCAGAAATAAAAATCCCAACCAGTGATTTCTATCCATCGCTTCACTTATTCCCGACTCTTGAATAATTTGGGAAAGAGAAGGTTTCCCAGTTTTCTGACAAGATCAGACAATGATAGCAATACTTACGTATCTCCAGTAACTGCTGCTTTATGACAGTCACTCCCTTTGCCTCCATATGCACCTGTCTCGATGTACTTCTTTGCATTATCCCATGCACCACCTGCCGTGTTCAGGAAAAGAGCCATGAGAATACCAGAAACTGTTGCAAACATCAGCATGGCAGCAACAACTTTAGCCCCGAGTAGAGGTTGTCCTGTGTAGTGCCCCAGGATCCGAAACACAACACCTGCAAACAATACGAATGTCAAGCAAACTTCACTAAATCCTCAGAAGAGATCAATGAAACAAACAAAATCAAATGGCAAGCAATTAACCTACCAACAACCATAGGAGATATAATAGCCAAGGCACCAGGTTTTATCATCTCTCTCAGAGATGCAGATGCAACGATAGCAACACAGCGACCATAATCTGGTTTCTCCTTGTAGTCCTGTCACAAGCATTTTAAAAAAGAACATCATAACAGCACCAAAGCATAATAGAAGAAACTAGTGCAGGAACATATACTCACCATGATACCTGGCCTCTCAATAAATTGCCTTCTTACTTCTTTAACAACCTCCTGAGCAGTTCGGCCTACTGCGGAGCAGGCCCATGCACTGAATAAGAAAATAAGCATTGAACCCAATAACCCACCAACAAAAACTTCTGGAATGGCAATATCAACCTGACAGTCAAATGAAAGTGCAAAGCTAAGATTCAGAGTTGAAGCATGAAGACAGAACATGGTAAAATGCAAGTGCAAATAGGTTTACCTGTGTGAAAGGTTCACGAGCAAATGTAGCAACCTCGTCCATATAAGCACTAAACAGAAGGAAGGATGCCAGTGCTGCAGATCCGATGGCAAATCCTTTGGTTGTAGCTTTTGTAGTGTTCCCAACAGCATCGAGAACATCAGTAATCTCCCGAACACTTTCGGGCTGCATGTCATGTATTTTTATACAATGATTATTCAAATGAAGAATGTCATTGCTTGATTGACAATTTTCAATGAAGACAATGATCAAGAGTTACCTGCTGACTCATTTCTACAATTCCACCGGCATTGTCAGCAATAGGGCCAAACATATCCATAGTAAGCACATAGGCAGCAGTGCTGAGCATTCCCATTGTGGCCACAGCTGTACCAAACAGCCCACCAGTTGGATTTCCAGCCTCATCCACCAGTCCTGAGGTGTTACCCAGCCAAAAAGCTGAAATTATAGATACACTAATGACAAGAACAGGAAGAGCTGTTGCTTCAAGGCCCAGACTAACTCCTGCAATTATGTTAGTCCCATGACCGGTGGAGCTAGCAAGAGCCAATGCACGTACAGGCCCATGCTTGTAGTCAGTATAGTACTTGGTGATCCAGACAAAAAAATAAGCTGTGATGATTCCAACCAATCCACACAATGCAAAGTGAATCCATGCTGAAGGTGCTTGTTCTGTATAAAGCATCCAATAGGTAGACTGCAAAGTAGCATATGCAATGCACGAAACACAAGCAAAATCATATCGCATAACTCACACAGAGATCAAAAACAGAAAGTGCAGGCTTTCAGTGCTTGATGAAATACTATCAAAAGCAGATTAATAGTTAAGTAGAACGCGGCCACATCTAATTTTAAAGATTTATCTTTACCGCAACAAATGTAAGAACTGCCAGAAATATTGTAATAGAGTATCCTTTCTGAAGGATTGCCATTGGGTCCTCCATGGGAGACTTCGCACTAGAATCACGAGTACCCCTAATTGAAAGAATTCCAACGGAAGATATGACAAGGTCAAATGAATGAACAACAAGAGGAAACAAGATGAAGCCAGATGGATCTGCACAAAAAATGAATGTGAGTTACAAAAGAACCGTAATGGCTTGACTTAAACAAAAAGCATAAATGAATTCCAGAGTAAGTAAAGCCTCCCAAAATTAGGCATGTCATCACACAACAAAGGCTTTGATAACGCAAATACACTCTCTTTAAGTATAATGCGGATATAAAACCCAGTTAGCTGAGCATGTGACTATAACCCTCAGAATCATTTAACCATATCACCAATGAAAACATTATGAGTTTCATACTTCTGTAAATTTCATTCCCGGACAAAACCAGTGACATGCTTGTGAAGAAACTGTAAGAATTTCATTTGTAAAGATACTTGCCCTCAATTTTGCAACGTTGCGCCATGGTTCCCCCAAGTATCATGGCACTGATTATTTCAGCTGCAATACTTTCAAAAAGATCAGCACCTCGAGCAGCACAATCACCCACATTGTCTCCAACCTTTCATGCAACAATTTATTAGTTACAGAAGAAGTTTGGACTGATACACAGTATACATCATGACCCAAGAAAACAGAACATAGTCAAGGAAAAACCGCATAAATCATTAACAAGAAGAAGATATTTATGTGGTACTTATTATTAATTTGAGCTTTCACGCACGCTTTGCCCAAATTATATACATTAAGCTGAAAGCCAAAACCAAGCAGCAGAGCTAACACATACTTCTTCAAATAAGAAAGCTACAAAATTTAAGGGTATTTACCAAATCTGCAATCACTGCAGGATTCCTAGGATCATCCTCAGGTATTCCCTGCTCCACTTTTCCAACAAGATCAGCCCCAACATCAGCAGCTTTTGTGAATATTCCACCACCCAACTGAGCAAACAGTGCGACAAATGAAGCTCCAAATCCATATCCCACAAGAAGAAGAGGCACTGGGAGAGAACAACATGAAACATTTCCAACTTGGTTGTATGAGACAACAGCAAACTTCAGTTTTCACAAAAACATTTAAAAAGGTGAAATTGCTTCCATTTGCTAAAGTCATAGCAATTACTTAGGAAGAAGGTATTGTTACATACAATCAGTGACTTTCATTGAACCAGGGGAATCCACACCCAACCAAACATAAAATGTAGCATAAAGGATGGCTATGCCAATCACAGCCATGCCAACCACCACCAATGCAGAGAAACCACCAGCACGAACAGCTATCTGCATAATATATTTTCCAGTCAAGATACAAATCACCAATCAATCAGAAGACAATGGATTGTAAAAGGAACAACCTGCAATGCCTCTCTAGCTGACCGTCTTGCAGCACTAGAAACTCTAACATTTGCACGTACCGATACCCACATCCCAACATAACCTGCAATACCCGAACACAAAGCCCCCAAAAGGAATGCAGCGACAGTGATATATGCAGATGTTGACCTGTACCAGAAGGATATAACCACAAAAACTGGTCACTTGTCACCATGTGACAAAAACATGGAACTAACACCTCACAACAAACTTTGACATATGTAATCACCTTCCAAGGCCAGAAGATTCTTGTTGAGGTGTTGTACTGCGGAACAGATATATACAGAGGATCACCAGCGCCAGTAACAGCGCCATCTTAGAAATAGTACTATACTGGGTCCTAAAGAAGCCTTCTGCTCCATCACGTATTGCATCTGATATCTAGAAAACAAGTTAATGATATCAAGACATGAAGCCAATACATAAAAACGAGAAACACTGACTATATGCACACAGTGGAATTGACATTTCTAGCTAAATTCAAGAGAGACAATATACCTGAACCATTTCAGGAGGTCCCTCATCCTTTGAGAGTACCCATTTGGTAAGATATATAGATAAAATGAAGCTGAAGATACAAACTGTGAAGACAAACACAATGATTGGAGATGTACGTGCTCCAATGTAAAAGATCCCTCCAAAACCCAATAGCAGAAGTATAAATAGAACACGAACATTTATCCGCTTAAACACTCGAAAAATCTGCACAAAAAACAGTTAATTTAGTACAAGCATCAAAATCATGTAAAGAAAAGCAATGTTGCTCTACTAAGGATTTAAATTTAAAAGAATCATAAATCATCACAGAGCAAAATAACTGAAAAATCCTCTTCGAAAAAAGTAGGCCACACCCAAATAGATATTAATGAATGCTCACGTGGACACGCATATTTATGCTATATAATCCCCTCACAACAAAACAATAACAATTGTCATCAAATAAGAGATTGAGCATTAGGCTTCTCACCAATGGATTATAGGGTTTGCTTCGCATGTTGGGGAAAATCCTTGGCCTTTCTTGGTAAGGCCCCAAATTACCAGTCTCAACATCGTCATCGATCATCATTTTATGAGATGAATTTACCCTTCGAGCTACAGGAAAATGGATGTCCTCACTGCCTTGGGGCAAGTCAGCCCCTGAACCAGGACGCTGAATCTTGAAGGATAGGTTGGTCTAAAAGCTCAAATGATCACCCCCTGAGCAGCACTTGACTTTGTAAAATCAAAGGACTCCTGACCTTTTTAATCCTCTAAATTAATTAATTCGGTAACTAAAAGCTCCTTCCCAGCTGGCAGCCCTTCAACACCAAATCAACTTCCTGGAGAAAAAAATTACGAATGATACCACGCAGTGCAGTTTCCACATTCCACATTATATCCTCTAAAAAAAACTAAAGGCATAAGAGTAAGCTTATAGGGAAATCACTCAAAAGTGCGATGCATGCGGCAATTTTGTGAATTAGAACATGAAACGAAAACAGCACTGATCAAATCCAATCCTTTCCTATGATCATAAATTAGATTAGATTAGGGCACAAAATAACAACGAGAGTGAGTGAGATTAAGATTAAGGTTTAGGTTAAGAATGGGTTTAGCATTTTAAAAACTAAAAATTCTAGGTAAGATCTGAACCCAAAAAAAAAAAAGTCTTTGGCATTTGGTGAGTGGACTTTTCAAAAAGATCTACTTACAATTTCGGCAACATAATTAAAACTCCGAGCACAGGCGCTGCACTGCGTTTCGATCTCGGACAGAGAGAGAGATCTATTTATTTAAGTATAATAAAGAAATAAGACAAGGATGGAGCGGAAAGGACAGCGTACGGTACCGTTTTAAGGAAAGGTAACTGCCATTAACGGAAGCCTTCGATTTTCTATGGCTTCTGTATTTCGTCTCTCTGCGAGTTAAATCAGACTTTTCTCTTCTTTCGCCAACAAAGAGAGGGATGAAGAGAAAACTACTGCATATATATAATATAATATACTCTTTTCTCTTCCTCCTTTCTATACAGTAAGAGGAGGGTATTTGAAAGTAAATTTTGAAATGTTTTTTTATTTAAATTTGATGTTTTTTTTTGTTTTGAATTAATATTTTTCAGTTTTTTATTTTTTTATATATTTATATTAAAAAAAAATTTTAAAAAAAATTATATTTAAAATATTTTCAAATAAAAAATATTTTAAAACGTTATCAGAGAGAGAGTAATAGGATAGAAAGAGAGATCCTCTCATTTTCAACTTTCTTTTTTCCTTTTTAATTATAAAGAACTTATTTGTCACCCAACTATACATAAATCTCGACTAAGTCCCTAGACAAAAATAATTCTCAATTAGACCCAAGCCATCACTAGTTAGTAGTTAACTACTATCATTGAAATCTATGACAAAAACTACTTCTTTTTATTAAGACAATAAGTCCTTGCTTTTTATGATTTTAAAGGAAAATATTCAATACGAGGGTTAATTGGGTAACTTAAAATATAAGGATCCACCTGGAAATGTTTTTGATTGGGATCTAATTGAGAATCAAGTGATAGTTGAGGGATCAACATCTTCTTTTTTTCTTTTTCTTTTTCTTTTTTACTTTCCATGAGATTGGTATATTAATTAAAAGAAAATTTCCGTGGTTGATTATTAAAGTTGAAATAATGATGCTGATGGCATATTCTGCTTTGTCATCTGACCAATGGCAGTCTGCAACGTGGGCATCTCAATAACACGTGGATATAGCTACTTCTAAAAGTAAAACATATCGTTTTCTCTATTTACTGAAAATAATACTAATGATAAAAAAAAAAAATTCTAACTTGTTGTATTTGTGCACTCTTGTTTTACTTATTTCAAAAGGAAAAAACAAGAAGAAAATAAATTAATGTTAAATATTAAGATATCTTAACTATTTTTTTTTAGTTATGATAGCTACTATTTTTATTTATTTTTTATATTTTTAAATAATTTCTATTTTTCATGAAATCAATAATTATTTGTTAACACCAATAACTCAATCAGATAACCATATCAACAATAGAAAACTAAAATTAAATTCCAATAATCTATATACAATCATTAAAGAATAGAAAAGGTTAAAATATTAAAAAAATTCAAAAATCGCTATACAATCATTAAATAACAGAAAATTAAAAAACAATTAAAAAAATCCGAGCAATCTATATGCAATAATTAAAGAATAGAAAAATTAAAACAAATTTCAATAACATTTATATAATTATTAACAACAAAAAAATTAAAAAAGAATTGAAAAATTTCAATCAACATTTATACAATTATTTATAAAAGAATTAAAAACATTCCATTAACATTTATACAATTATTAATAACAAAAAAATTAAAAAAAATAAAAAAATTCTCAATGATATTTATACAATTATTAATAACAGAAAAAATATAAAAATGAAAAAAAACACAAATAAAGGAAAAGAAATCTTACCTTAATGTTAAGTTTTCTCGAGCCTAAAAAGAGAAAAAAATCAAACAAATCATTAAATAACAAGAGAATAAAAGGAGAAGAAGAGAGGAGAAGACATACATACGCGTGAAGAAGAAAAGAAGAGAATGGGTTGAGGGGAGAGAGAGAGAGAGATAAAGGAGAGATGAAGATTTTAGAGGAGGAGAGAAGTTCCAGATAAAGAGGGAAGAAGAGATGTGCTTGTCTGTTTTGATTTTAAGGATTCTGATCTTTTAATTTAGGATTTTTTTTGCCAAAATTTTTTCTGACAGTAAATTAAATATTATTATTATTATTATTTTTTCTGTCTATGTATATGTATATAAAGTTTAGTTGAAATCTATAATTTAATCAAAAAATTTCAGAAACATGCCAAGTATTACTGACATTTTTATTGTCAGAAAATCAAAAATTAATATTTTAATTTTTTCATCGGTGCATTTGTCTATAAAGTCTTATTGGAATTTTCAATTTAATACAAAGATTTGAGAAACCCGCCACATATTATCGATGTCTTTATTGACAGTAAATTAAATATTAATATTTTGATTTTTTCATTGGTGTATCCTTCCGTAAAGTCTAATTAAAATTTTGTATTTAATTAAAAATTTTCTTAAACACACCAGGTATTATAGATGTCTTTACCATCAAAAAATTAAAAATTAAAAATTTAATTTGTTAATCGGTGTATTCGTTTGTAAAGTCTAATTGAAATTTAGTCCGTAGATGATTCTGTTTATAAAGAATAGTAACAAATAATGCAAGTGAAAAGTGAACAATACCTTGGCTCTTGATAAGCAAGTGAGAAGTGAATAATACATTAGTTCTTGGGAAAATACCGACATACATTAACCGTCGGTGATTTTATTTATACTGAACAGTAATAAACAGTGCAAGTGAGAAGTAAACAGTATTTTAGCTCTTAGAAAAATACAAACAGACATTAATTGTCGGTGATCTCGCATGCGTTGAACACAATGAATAGTGTTAGGAAAGAAGATAACAAATCCAATTATATTATAAAAAAAAGGTTAAATAGTGCTGGGAAATCACAGTAGATCAATAGACCTTTTTATTGTGGATTATAATAGTAATTTCACTTTTAATTTATTATCTTTTAATGAGACGTTTATTTGACTTTCTTTTTCTTCTCATTCATTGCTTCTTCTCTACCACTTTAGCGTGTTAGGTCAGGCTTGGTTGATGCAACCACACTAAACCCATAGACGTCATGGGTTTGACAACCATTCAAGACCTAAGAGCCTTGGGTATGACAACCATTCTAGGCTCAAGTGCATCGGGTTTGACAACCACATCAGTCCCAAGCTATTAGGATCTGACAACCATGTTTGGGTCTGACATGATTGCCACACCTAGGCGTGGGTCTGCTTGACCCGCGCTTCGATTAAAAAAAATTAATTTTTTAAAAGTACGATTGGACTGCAAAAACAAACATTGCCTTATTCAAGCAGGATTTTTCATTCATATGCAGTAGAACTTAACAACAAACTTCTTTTTGTTTTGTGCAACTTATTTTATAAATTTGTTATGTTCAAAGAGAAAATGATGGAAAAAAAATATTGAGTTCTAAGTGATTTATTTCAAGTTTTCAAAAATAAACTTTTCTTTTATGTGTGCAATATGGATGGAAATATGTATAATGAAACTAAACACTTATAGTCCAGTATTGTTAAAAAAAAATTATAAAATATTATTGTCGTTGGTGAAAAATCACAAAGGACTACCCATTAAATAAATATTTTTTTCATTGAGTTTAATTAAATATATATATATATATATATAAAAAGAGATAGAGAAAAAAGAGAAGATAGAATTTCTATTGAATGTATAACAAATTCATAAACATAAAAAATAAACTATTTCAATAGGAATATATGATTTGAATTTTTAGATTTAAAATGTTAAATTAGATTTTGTAATGATTTGTTTATAAATAATTTCTGAACTTGAATTTCTGTTTGGGATATAGTTTAAATGCTTTTTCTTATAAAAAAATACAAGTCTCAATATTTTAATTATCATCTGCTCAGACTTGGGTTTGGCATGACCATCAGACCCAAGATGTTTAAAATATTCTCTGTACTTTTAGTATTTTTTTTTACATTTTTAAAAAATTATTATTAACTCGCTGCAGAGTGCGAGACAATATACTGGCCAGTAGCAGTGACAATCGTAAAGAGGGTATGAGAGGAAGAATAAAACGGACATGGATAGGAATAGGACGAATGTAATATCTATTTTAATTCCTCCAGCTCCCCTGAAAACAGATTGCTTATTGCTCTTTATCTGTAATCTCTGTTTGCGTCGCTCAATCAAAAATCAAACAGATTATGATTAGAAATGGTCTATAATATAATAGAAGCCCTTAACTAACGCAAACCTTCTACTTTACTAGCTTCTTGCAGAATGAATTCATGAGTAAATAAAAGGAATACGAGTTCCAAGGGTAGCGGGGGAAGGGCCAGATTGTCTTTTCACTGGGATGCATTCGACATCGAAGGGATGCTTGGGGAGAAGATGATCACTTCAAGTTTTAGTGAGGCTACATTGGCGTCAGCCGGGCCCGCGCCCTCACGTAAGGACACCTGGCGTTTGGGCTGACTTAACCTTGTGATGGGTCAGGCTCGATCGCCACGTGGCGCTGGAGGCTAGCTTGCCCTTGCCCTGGGTATGAGTCCGCCTGAACCCCCTCACACAGGGACACCTGGCACTTGGGTTGGCTGTTCTTGCGCTGGGCAACCCTAAGCCCCAGATGGCGCAGGGGCTGGCTTCCCTTGCCCTGGGCGGGAGCCAGGCTCGCGCCCTCACGTGGGGACACCCGGCGCTTGAGTTGCCTGCTCTTTTGTGGGGTCATACCCGCGTGCCACGTGATAGTGTGGCTGGATTGCCCTATTCCCAAGACTAAAGGTCAAACTCGACATGGCGTTGGAGCAAAAAATAATAATATTTTTTAGTATCAATACTTTCAATGATAATAAACATTATTGTAACGGTCTGGCCCAATATGTTGTATATTGTCGCTTTGGGCCTCCCAGTCCACCCATTTCCAGGGCTTCTACCAAGGTTCCCCTCACGGTTTTGTTCTTGGCAGCCACGTATGGCCCCAAAACGCGTACAACATGTTAGCAACCAGCACCACTTATAAGGCCCTAGCTCTGGACGCTCGCTTCCGATGTGGGATCTTACAATCCCCCTACCTTAAGACGAGTCGTCCTCAGCTCTGATACCAAATGTAACGGCCTGACCCAACATGTTGTATATTGTCCGATTTGGGCCTCCCAACCACCCATTTCCAGGGCTTCTACCCAGGTCCCCCTCACGGTTTTGTTCTTGACAGTCACGCATGGCCCCAAAACGTGTACAACATGTTAGCAACCAGCACCATTTATAAGGCCTTGGCTCTCGACGCTCGCTTCCGATGTGGGATCTTACAATATCCCTCTTGTCAGAATGTGGTAGGCTCCATGATAATGAGAGATTTTACTAAAAATCTAAAGAAACATTGGAATGTGTCGAAATGGGCACAAGAAATATGTAAGTTGAATATATTTATAAACTAAAATTGGATCGAAATCATGACGAGTTTGACAATTTATATGGAAAAGCCATAATGGGTATAATAGATGTTGGGATTGAAATTGATATACAGAGATAGAGTAAGAGAGAGATAAATCACATGATAGATATTAAACGAATTAAATGCGCTCGTGAGGTGAAATAAGACACAAAATGAAAATGTTGAATGATTCTAAGAAGGATGAATAGAGACATAATAATGGAAGGATAAATGAGAATTTCAAAAGAACTATGATTGCATATCGTTGAATATATGTTTAATTACTTGTGCATGTATTGTGTGATTTTCCTTTTATGGTATATTTATTATATACATTATGAAATTGCAGGTCCTTCAGATTCACGTTAGGAGTAGCGTTTTAGGTCCTCTAGTCTCCTTTTGTATGATTGAATAAGAAGATGAACATTAATGTATTTTGTTTTTAAGGAACTCAATGACTTAATATGTAATAGTATTCCTTTCACATTAAGTGTCGGGATATAAAAATATACTATTCTGTAATTGTAATCTTAGTTTGTTTACTTGCAATTATTATAAATTATGTATGTTAATGGGAAAGAAATGAACATGCGAAATGTGAAGCATGTACCATGAATGATGTGTTGTTGAGGTTCTGCATGATTATGATATGATTGAGAAATGAGTATAACTGTACAGGATGATTGTCGATAACTTGGGACCTCCAGGTATAAAGGAAACTCTGTCGAATTTTCAGTGGGAATTTTAGCAAGTCTCAGATAAGTTCGATGGAAGAAAAAAAATTACCCATTTTTTTTAAGTTAAGGCTCAAAGTTCTTTTATGAATGTACTAAATTATATGGTGTTACAATAATAGTCTTTGTAGCCCAAATAATATTTTATTTTGATATTAATAGTTTGAACTGCACTAAAAATGAATATTATTACTTTCAATTATAATAAAAATAAAAATATTTATACCGCAAATAATAAAATCTTTTATATTAATGCTTTGAACTATAATAGAAATAGTAATATTTATAACACAAATAATAGTGTTAATATTAATATCTTCAATTATAATAAAAATGATAATATTTATTACACAAATAATAATAATAATAATTTTATCCTTCAAATCAACTTTATGATTTTTTTTGGGTGGTAAAAACATGTTAGGCTTGGACATGTCCACACTGAACCCCAAGTTTGGGCTAGACACGTCGTCGTCCAATTTCAAGTTGGGTCTGCATGCGTTCGCGCCCAACCCCCGAGAACATCAACTAATATAGTATAAAACACAAGTTTAGTACATCTATTATTATCCATGATGGCGACTAAGATTAAAAGTAACTCACTAATTTTTATTTTTTTTTAAATAATATTATTTTTCCACTTTTAGATATCATGAACTTTTTTTTTTTTTTATCTATTTACTATCATTGTAATTGTTTCATTTGATGAAAACAAACCAGCTTATTTAATTAGGAACAACTATTACTTGAGTTATAGTTTTATTCTTGGTTTTTTTTTTAATGCGCTTGAGGCGAGTTAGATATCGTCTAAAATTAGTAACACCACCAAAAACAAAGATAGGCTGTCAGACAACCGCAGGATCATCCCCAGCCAAATCAATGGCTGGGAAACGATCCTCTATAGCAATGATAATCACAACGATCATCAAGCCTTTACTCACGCTATGATCAGACGGTCATGATTCATCAACCAGGCTTCGATTCCTGTCTCATTAGTGTAAAAAGATACAGATGTACGATCCTATAGAAAAGATCCCGTTCAAGTAAGGTCGTAGATGATGCGTTTCCTCCACCACATTATTAGCTCTTTTACTCCTTCATTTGTTTCCGATGTGGGATTCTGGTAATGCTTCGTTCCAGGGTATATTTGTCCAGAAGAAGAAAGTTTGCGGGCCATGTGCTTCTCAAACTCCTGATAAAATCCAAAGGAGAGCGCAGTGAAAGTACTAGGATACCCCCTGAGCCGCTGCGTTGTTATTGCGGTAGTATTTGTTAATTTTATACGGACAACTAGTAGGAGGCTTCTTAGTCTAAGAGTTTCAAGCTTTTACAGGTTTTCCATTACACTTTATGCTTGGCAGTAGCCATACTGATGACATTAGAGTTGCCCTACTTGCAGAATTAGATCTTGAATTGGCCAAAAATTGTCACGAACTTTTTTGAACAAATTAGATTGTCTTCGGTAGTGACCATTGAGCTATTGGCCATTGGATATGTACTCCTTAAGCAGCTGTGAGCTGAGCCTGGTAAGTTAACTTTGTACTGAAGAACAGATAAAAGAAAGTGCGTATGGATTTTGCAGCGTCTTTGCCACAAGAAACATTGGACTTCAATAAGGTGTTTGTCAATGATGATGAATGGTAATTACAGACACAAGAGTAATGCTAAACATTATTATTACTTGATTCATGGTAAACTACAAAGCAAAGCAAGGCAAATATGCTGAGACCGAGACAGGCTTCTTACACACACACACACACACACACAATTAAGCACTGATCAGTAATCTACTTCAAAAGAACTTTAGCTACTTGGCTAGCTATAGCTGTTGAGAGTTTGCTTCAATATCCTTGATTAAAACCCATCCCTTTCATATCCCTAAAGCTTCAACTTCCGTGACTAGGATGGAGGACCCCATATTACAATTTTATGATCATCACTAGCAGAAGCCAGCATGTGAATATTTGTTGGGTTCCAGCTCACGCAGTTCACAGTTCCTGTATGAATTGATTGCAGTTGCATGATTGGAATCCTTTGGCCTCTATGCCATATGAACACCTGCAATTAATATCACACGGATCAATCATCAATCCCCAGCTATCTTAACAAATGATCGAGACAAAACATGATCACAGGTTGTATATTCCAAGTAGTATTCGCCCTGTGTTAATTCATGGATAACACCACAACAAACAAAACAACAAAAGGTATAGTTTAGATAATTAGAACAGTGTTTCAAGTAATTTTCTATTAATCTTCAGTAGCATCGTTTCTCATGGAAGAGAACCTCAAATATTTTAACTCAGATTTATTACAGAAAATCACGGTACGTACCCGAGAATCCTCACTCCCACTCGCAATAAATGTTTCTTCTAATCCACCAAGACAAGATCTGATGATAAATCGTGTGCTTATTCGACCTTCATATCTGCTGATGAGGCCCTCATAACCTTCTAGAAGACTCCAAAAATGGATTCCTCGGTTTAGCAGATTAACGAGAAGGACTTTGTTGTCATTCGATAATGAGAAGGAAGTAATCACACCCTCTTGCGGAAGCAGTCTCAAAATTTTCTTCTTTTCCCTGTCAATCACTGCTATCGAGCTATCTTCGTATATGCTTAAGATTCTAGTTCCATCATTAGTTATGGCCATTTCCGACATCCTGAGTGCATAGTCTTTCCAACAATCCAGCTCCGCTCCTTCCAAATCCAACAGGATGATGCTCTGGTCAGTCGTACCAGCAAGTATAAACCCAACAGGACACCATGCACAGGAAATAAAACCAAAATCAGTTCTCTCATAAACATGGAGCAACCGTCCCGAATTGGCTTCCCATCGTTTGATAACCTCTCCTTCGCCACAAGTAAGTAACTGGTCATCATCAGGGCTCCATGAAACAGTCAAAACTGGTTTCTCATGACCAAGTTTATGCCCAAATAACACTTCACCGCCATCTGTAACCTGAATGAGGAATTAAGAAGAAGAATATATGATGGATCATGTAGCGGGAGATGACCATGTAGATCATCTTCAACGGCATACTTACCTTACGCTAAATGTCCATGTGCTATGCAAATCAAGGAAAGCATAATATTATTGAGAAGAAGCATAAAAAGATTAAAGAAACATTAATATTACCTCCCATATGATTGCTGATTCATCCTTGGACGATGATGCCAAATACTTTCCGTTATGTGAAAATTGCAGAAACCAGACTTCATCAACGTGCATGTGCAGAATCTGTCCAATTATCATAAACATAAAGGATTCATACAGCAATTTCACAGAAATGTGCAGCATATTCATGGTAGGCGGGATCGATGCTACGAGACGCAGTAACAATGATTACAAAAGCAGCGAAATATTTTATATACCATAAAACTTTTAATGTTGAAATATAGTGATGATGTGAACACTGTGAATCTGTATGTTTGGTGAGAGAAAGATATGCAAGGCCATTGAATTATGAAAAGAGCGCAACAACAACTTACGAGTACATAAGGCTGATGTTCAAGATTACACTAACAGTAATACTCGTTTAAGAACATCAGCCTTAGTGTAATAATTTACATTATAAGCTTTGATTTTCACATAAAAAATAAAAAAAACATCTCAATTTAAAAGTTTAATTTTTTGTATTAATTAAAATTGAATGATGAGATTTGAACTCGTGACTACTTGATCAATAAAATACTAATATTATATTAAAAAACCTTCTCAATTTAAAAATTTAAAATGTTAAGTAAATTTCAATATATTATTATCTGAAAAAAAACAATTACAGAAGAACTCTAAATTTCTTTGAAGGCCAATCAGATAGTACCCAAAAAAACAGAGGACAGAAAGGAATTAGAAAAGGGGACCATCAGCCATGAAGACATCTAAGTTCTAACCTGCTTTGATTGACAAGGAAGCCGGCTCATTCCACACTTATGATCCGAGTACAAAGAGACATTTCTATCTGAAATATTGTGATACAGGCAGCTTAATCGTCGCAGACTAATAGCCTCCTCAATAATACTTTCTAACCTTGTTGGATGAATCATGAGTGACGGAGGAAGAAAGTTATGTAGTTTCTCTAGAACCTCTAGCCTTGACTCAATGTTTAGATCCTCTGGAGGAGAGATGGTACAGGAAGCAAGTTCTTGAACACGGTTAGAATTTATATCAAGTGGCGCAATTTTTTTCCTTAGAGTATTTAAGGAATCGAGAATATGATCGTCCCTCAGAAATTCGAGGAACTGCTGCTCCCATATCAAGAATGATGCCTGAGAAGTCAGGGTTGATTTGTCCAGAAGACTGATCGCATGCAACGTTTCCACACTTTGATCCCAGTTTCCAGCCAACACTTGGTTCTTGAACGAGCTAATCTCTTGTGATTGCAATGGTATTCCTGATTGGTTCTCCAAAAGGGTTCCAATCTCCTCATAACCAAGCGAGTGCAATGCCCTTGTTATGATCCTGACAAATTCAGTTCTTTTGACGACTCCTTTTGAGCCAACTGTCTCCACAAGCTGAGCCATCAAGTCGTCCAAAGAGAAAGATGAGTTTTCCAAGAAGCCTTTCCACTCTCCCAGAAACCACGTGTGATCTGTGAAGAAAGATGAACCGAAGATTGAGAATTGTATCATCTTAAAAAAGGCATATCAAACAAAAGAAATGTACTAAAAAAGAAAGAAATATGGATGAGCCAAGACAGCAATCACGTACAGTCGTTGAGATTGACGAAGAAAGTTAAAGAAAGGAGCAAGGAAATCTTGGGGGGGAGGACCTTTAATTTGCAACAACATTGAGGGTGTTGCCAGTAATGATTTGGATTAGCAAGTTATTGAGGCATTAAAGCAGTAGCAGCATTTGTAAAAAAGAGAGCAAAGAACTTGAAGGCAGAGAGCAAATTAAGCATCCAAAGAAAGACCACAAATTGATGAAAACAGCAAAGAAAATACAATTAAAAAGAGAGAAAGATTACCTAGAGCGGGAGAGAGAGCGTTTTCCAAATTCTAATGGAGACGGGAAGGAAGAAGAGACAACATTGCGTAGAAACAAAGAGGAGGAGGAGACAAAGGCAACACCCAAAGTTACAGAGAGGGCTGGCTCTCTCTCCCTCTCTCTCTCAGCTAATTCTTTTACTTTTAAGATGGATGCGATATCTGTTTTGATTCGTCCAGTCCTACTTAAAACAGACGACTGCTTGCTGCTCTGTATCTGAAATCTCCTTTTGCGTTGCTCAATCAAAAATCAAGCAGTGTCTCGTCTTTCTGGAGGGAGGTACGTACGTATGCAGTAGCTCCTAGCTAGGCTATAACTAACTAACTAACTAACAAACTAACAGAAGCCATTTGTTTATGCATGCACCGCATCACACACACACACCTCTAAATTTAAAAGAAAAATATTAATGCATTGTTTGGGGGGGTTGATTAGGGATATTTTCCATCGGCTTTGCCTTTTTTTTTAAAAAAAAATAAATAAATAAAATTGAAAGGCATTCATTCACCCATTTAAAGACTCTAACTTAACTCGAACAGGATTAGGATTATCTGCTTCTATCCCTTCTCGGATCATTAATTCCTTTCATCTTTCTAGTGTTTTCTAAATCTCTTCTCCTTTCATGAGAATTAATCCTACCTTGAGAAATCATATATATTAGGTAATTTCGGAGTTAAATTCACCTTCACGTGAGAAGAAGAGTACAGCTTCGAATTAATTGAAAAAAAATATTCATCTTCTGCTTTTATCCATATATAATTGTCTGCTGATTTCATCTCCAAATTCTCATCCTCCAATTCAACAAATCCTCCACACAAACTTTGTTGTCGCGGTAAAACAAAACTAGCTCGAAGACATAAAGCAACATTTGTTTTAGTTTCACCTCTCAGCTTTAACATATATATATATATATATATATATATATTTGTTTTGAGGATTTCTTTGTTGAATGTATGCTTTCTTTTCTTTTCTTTTTTATTATTAATGTTTTATTTAATATATTGATTTATCACAGGCTTGAACTGGTTTTTTTGAAGTAAAAAAGAAAGAAAAAACAGTTTTAGAAATAAGACGATTTAAGAAAGGGCCAGGCTGAAACCCAATAACAAGAAAATTATTTGGGCCGTTCTTGGTAGACCCATAAAAAGGAAAGGCCTAGCCCAATTAAAGCATTTGAAAGACAGACAGGCCGACAAAATCAATTGGGAGCGACCGGCTTCTTATTTAAGGTTGTTTATTTATGGCTTTGGAATTTGGATTTGGGTTTGGGCGTGTCTTAAATCCAAAACTCTCGTCTCTCTCTCTCTTCTCGGCTCTATACTACATTTATATCTCCTGGAAGCAGAAAACCTCCATTCTCTGTCCCTCTTTACTTCCAGAGAAAGATAAGGGGAGAAGAAGCTATCTATAGCTATTCGGAGACTTCTCTCTTCATCAATTAATTAGCTTCTCTGTTATCAATCAGGTATGCACAATTCTACTCGAAAACAAATCCACCCCCCCCCCCCCAGATCGATTCGAGTTGTAGTTGCCGATTATTCTATCTTTGCTTGTCTTGTTTCACGAGATTTACTCGCTTCAATTCTTTTCCTTTAACTGTTTTCTCTTAAGTTGATTTATCACTAGATTAGATCTATTTTGTCAGTATTATCAACAAATCTGATTTTTGTTTATGTTTAGTGAATTAATACGTTGTAGTAGTAATAATAATAATAATCTGATTTGTTTTGATTTGTTCTGTTATAATATTAATCCTATTAGGACGGTTACCCCTATATCATGCTTCTGTTGTGTAGTGTTAGTATGATACAAGTAATTAAAAAATTGAGAATTAATTATTGTTATTGTTATGCCCTTAAGTGCATTTGTCTTCTTTGAACAAGCTGTCTATCTGTACCATTACTAAAACATTTATTTCATAACAGACTAACAAACTGCTGCAATGGGAAAGAAGCAAAAGGAGGATGCTAGTGGCGCACCCTCAAAGGCTAAGGCTGGCAATAAAGATGCAAAGAAGGAAAAACTATCAGTCACTGCCATGTTGGCTTGCATGGACCAGAAAACTGACAAACCTAAGAAGGGTTCTTCATCAACCGTAACGTCTAGCAAGCCCAAGCCAAAGTCAGCTCCTTCTTACACCGATGGAATTGATCTTCCTCCGTCTGATGATGAAGAAGAGCCGAATGGCTTGGAAGAAGAGCAACAGCAGAATGATCCAAACAAGAGACCCAGTCAGCGGAGGTCTGAATTGAAGCCCCTTGATGTAGCCATATCGGATAAAGAATTAAAAAAACGTGAAAAGAAGGAAGTTCTTGCTGCCCATGCCATTGAGCATGCGAGGCAGGAGGCCCTTAAAGATGACCATGATGCTTTCACGGTCGTCATTGGAAGCCGGGCTTCTGTCCTTGATGGGGAAGATGAAGGTGATGCAAATGTCAAAGATATAACAATAGAGAATTTTTCTGTCTCAGCTCGGGGGAAAGAACTGCTTAAAAATGCATCTGTGAAGATAGCACATGGACGGAGATATGGTTTGGTTGGGCCCAATGGAATGGGCAAGTCTACACTATTGAAGCTCCTTGCTTGGAGAAAGATTCCCGTGCCAAAGAATATTGATGTGCTTTTGGTTGAACAGGAGGTCATTGGTGATGATAAAACAGCTTTACAAGCAGTTGTTTCAGCTAATGAAGAACTTGTCAAACTCCGAGAAGAAGTTGCCTCCCTGCAGAAATCTGACGGCCCTGCTGAGGGTGAAAACAATGGTGATGATTATGATGAAGATGATGCTGGAGAGAGGCTTGCTGAATTGTATGAGAAATTGCAGTTGATGGGATCAGATGCTGCTGAATCACAGGCATCAAAGATTCTTGCTGGGTTGGGTTTCACCAAGGATATGCAGGGCCGTCCAACTAGGTCTTTTAGTGGTGGCTGGAGGATGAGAATTTCACTGGCAAGGGCACTTTTTGTGCAGCCTACTCTTTTATTGCTTGATGAGCCTACCAACCATCTTGACTTGAGGGCTGTTCTCTGGTTGGAGGAGTATCTGTGCCGGTGGAAGAAAACTTTGGTTGTTGTCTCACATGACCGAGATTTCCTCAACACAGTTTGCAATGACATCATTCATCTACATGATCAGAAACTTGACTCCTATCGTGGAAATTTTGATGACTTTGAAGTTGGGTATGAGCAGAGGCGGAAGGAGACAAACAAGAAGTTTGAGATTTATGACAAGCAGATGAAAGCTGCCAAGAGGAGTGGGAATCGGGTTCAGCAGGAAAAGGTCAAGGATCGAGCAAAGTTTGCTGCAGCCAAGGAAGCAGGAAAGAATAAGGGCAAGGCAAAGGTTGATGAGGATCAAGCCCCACCCGAAGCTCCAAGGAAGTGGAGAGATTACAGCGTTGAGTTCCACTTTCCTGAACCTACTGAGCTTACACCACCACTCTTGCAGCTCATTGAAGTGAGCTTTAGCTATCCAAATCGGGAGGATTTCAAGTTGTCAAATGTTGATGTGGGCATTGACATGGGGACCCGTGTTGCTATTGTTGGACCCAATGGAGCTGGCAAATCCACTCTCCTAAATCTTCTTGCAGGTGATTTGGTACCAACCGAAGGTGAAGTGAGGCGGAGTCAGAAGTTGAGGATTGGAAGGTACTCGCAGCACTTTGTGGATCTTCTTACAATGGATGAAACACCTGTACAATACCTTCTTCGTCTCCATCCAGACCAAGAGGGGCTTAGCAAACAGGAGGCTGTTCGGGGGAAGCTTGGCAAATTTGGACTTCCCAGTCATAATCATCTTACCCCTATTGCAAAATTATCAGGTGGGCAGAAAGCCCGAGTTGTCTTCACATCAATATCAATGTCAAAGCCCCATATTCTACTTTTGGACGAACCCACAAACCACTTGGATATGCAAAGTATCGATGCCTTGGCTGATGCGCTTGATGAATTCACTGGTGGGGTAGTCCTGGTCAGTCACGACTCTAGATTGATATCACGTGTCTGTGAGGATGAAGAAAAGAGTGAAATTTGGGTGGTGGAAGATGGAACTGTGACTGCTTTTCAGGGGACATTTGAAGAGTACAAAGAGGAGCTACAAAAAGAAATTAAGGCTGAGGTTGATGATTAAGGTTGCAGTTACAATACTTATTCTTTGCATCGGTAAGTTAATTGAGATTTTGCTGGCAGGTATTGGCTAGTACTATAAATGCATCTTTCATCATTTTAGTTTGATTGCTTGTGTGGCAGAGATGTAGGGAGTAGAAGTGCTATCCCTACCTACATTTTTTGGAATGCGAATGAAACTAATTTGTTTTAGCGTTTTTCTCGTTTGTTTTAGCGATTTTCTCATCAGTGTCTGCTTTTTATTTACACGCCATTACAATAAGCTCTCATTGGTCAACGCTGCCCGTGCATGATGTTTTGCACTGGGGAATGATGAGCCGAACTGGTATTTTGATTTCAATTTTCTTTGAACCATTATTTCTCTCTGGTTGTTCCTGGCTTCTTTATTGCCTCACTCTCGCATCTTTCCTTTAAATCCCTCCCTTATGGTGATCGATAAAAACTTGAAATGATTCCAGTTTGCAGTTTAGGGTTTAATTTGAAGCTTGTTGCCTCTTCTTTTGTGATGAAAACTTGCTAGTGACATGCTTTCTTGACTCTTTACCACTGGATATTGAGATACGCAGTCCACATTTCAATGTTGACATGTTTTGCTGATTAAGTTCCTTACTTCACAACATATTTCATATATCTAATCCAGCTCGCAAGACATTCAAACTCATCCATATTGGAGTTTTGCAATATTCCCATTTAAATCTCCTCAAGGTCCTAATCAGGGTGAAGGAGCTAGCTCAGGAATGACACTGTCTTCAACATGAACTGCATGGGAATGCAGAAAACTTGATCTGCATCCCATAATCGAGCATCGTTTATGGAAAGCGCTGAACAACAGCTTGCCCGCAGAATTAACTTGGCAAATAGAAGAATTCAGCATGCAGGATGTAGTTCATGTAGAGATCACAAGTAAAAACATAGACCACCATCCAGCGATCGCTCGAGAGCATGCAGCTTCTGGTTTTCTAGTCTTCTAGGCATGAAATTGAAAATGAACTATCTCAGCGTTTCCTAGAACGGTTCCTGCAGCTTGGTAGCAATTTTCCATTTCCCATGCTCACAGGTGTTGTAATAGGTGCTCCCGGCCGAGCTCAGATGGCCAAGCTTGATGATACAATAACAAAGGTTAATCACCTGCACATCATAATCGCTATCTAGTAAATTTTGAAAAAAATCGCCTCTTCATCTCGAATCCAGTTAGCGCGTAGAAATCCAAAATAGTTGAAAGAAGCTTTGGGAATTAAAATAAACAGTTACTAAAAATTAATGTAGTAAAAAGGCAGACTGATACACAATGGGATTCAACTGGCATCAACAATGAACATCTTGGAATAAAGACACGCTATCTAACAAATAACCCAAGTATAAATTAGAAAACTCTAATACACAGGCAACAGATCCCAAATGAAGCCTTGAGTGAATGGGATGGAAGAGCTCCACCCCAAGCACAATGAATGGTCCATCTGCAAGCATGCACGCAATGACATGTTCTCCACTCCACGATAAATGCGCCGCAACAGTGCTTCGGCAACTTTACTTGTAGTGCAGCAAATGTTTCCCTCTGATTTTACAAGAAATATGGAACGCCTGTCCTGGGCCCTCTCATATGATTGTTCTCCTCTGTTTCTGTAAAAAACTTCACTTCCCTCTCCTATGAAATGACACAAAAAATGAACACGGATGAACAACATGAATTTCACAAACAGAAAACTAAGGGTACAGATGGGGATGATTAAGGAATTTTCCCATTGAAAAAAGTACAAGGACATATCCAGTAGTTTCACATTCATAATAATGTAAGCTGAAAAACAAGGGTTCTGAAACGGTACTGGGTTTGAAAACATGAAGTGGCAGCAGTGCAGAACAGCAACTTCATAACTGAGCAATGACCTTTCTAAGCATGTGCATAAATCACCACATTTAATTAAAAAGGTACAAAGAACACAATTAAATATCATTTATCATTGAATAGAAAGGAAGTAAAAGCACTTAAGCTCTTTTATTCTCACTTGTCTATAGAATCAAAGGGTTTCCCATAAAGATATTATTAGTTTCAAGGGCACTAACTAATACGCCATAATACTCAGGATAGGCACAATTCTATAAACTCTGCAATAAAATTGTGGTGTTTTTAGTATATAATCAAATTATGAAAGATAAACATGGACAAACAATAAGACAAAATTACAACATCATTTATTATTTGCATGCGTCCCTTGATCCCACAAAAGAACATAGGCAGTATACAAGTCTCCGATACTCACCATATTCTCATTGAAGCTCAATATAGAAGCTACATTTCCACAGCGGTAACAGTAATTTGGTGCAGACCAGACCTGCAAATTTTACAGACCAGGAAAATTACCAAACTGCTTGGATATGTCTGACAACATGAATTTAAGAGGTTCAGAGTCTTTACAGTGACTAAGCCTTTATCTTGAAACATGTACTTGAGACCTTCTTGTACAAGTTGGTGTGCTCGACAAACCAGATCAAGATTGTTAATGTAGTTGAACTATAAAAAAAAGAAAACTAACTATCAGATCAACATGACATTTGTTTCCAGTGAATGGGACATGTTCCTATTAGAGGTCAGGTTCATTACCTCGGAAGTGACCCTGGACCCAAAAAGCCAACCTGCTCCTCGGGGACTAACTGCCCATGTCTCAATATCTTCAGGATCACTCCACATGAGATCACAGAATGGTCCTTCATGTGGAATTTCACAATTCCGTTCAATTACTCTTATCTGCCATATAATAAGGAAAATGCAAGATTTTGTATCAGAACTACCCATGAGAACGAAGCAGCAGGAACCTTTATAGAAACATGCCATGCGACCAATGGAGACTCTCTCTCTCTCCATAATGTGTATTGCTGAAATGCACAATTCTTAAGCTAAACAAATACAGGGAAAAGAAAAACACCTGATCGATAGTTCGGATGTCAGGAGAAAGACCACCATGGACGCAAAGCACCTAGAGGATAAAAAACAACATCAAGTGTAACAGGTATTGAAGCAGATGCAAATACAGATCCATCTACATAAATGTACAGAGATATAGAGAGGAAAAGGCTGCAGTATTCAAAGAGCAAGAAATGGGCTGCAGTAGGGGGGTTGCACTTACAGTGCCATCTATAATTGCTGAGAGTGTCAGATAATCAAAAACATCGGTACAATACCGCCAGGCATTGGCATTTCCATACTTCCTCTGGCACTCATCATAGAAACCGTATACCTGGCAGAAAAAGAAAGTTATACCTTACAACATAGATTTATAATCCAAAGGGAAATTTTCAAGAAAGCAGGATATCCATCTTGAAAACATGAGATCATTTGGATTGAAACCCTAGAATTTACGCATTTATTTTCGTTGTAGCAGTTCTAAAACTTAAGATCGGGGCTGGATCAGGGGAGATCTAATATATATATATATATATATATATATATATATATTTCTTTACGACTGTAAAATGATTTTATTATTTTAATGATGTCATCAAGAACTAGCTGAACTGGAGTTTTCCCAAACTTGTTATCAGATTTGACCATACTTGAGGACATGGCTTAAAAACCAAGCAAACTTGAAACCAGGACTGGGGAAATAACCTACAACATTTCAGACTCGTGTTCTCACAGTTCCTGTATCTGTTAAGTATTAAAAACCTCACCAAGAAATGATCCAGCTATTAGACCAGCACATAAGAATGAATATATATATAGAACCTTGAACCTAAGTTTGGATGAATTAGTTACCAAAACATTAGCATCTACGAGCAAAATGTGAGCAACCAAAATATGCATGAATTACAGTTTTCCTCATAATTTAACCAAAATAAACCAACCTGAGTGGATTGCCTTGAAACTAAAGTCATCTTAGCAGCCTAACAAACATATTTGGAACCTGAGCAACATCCTAAATTTCCAAGTTAGCTCTTGCTTGAGAAAAGTATATCTAATTGCTTCAATATATCACCAGCCCAAGAACATTATTTAAAACAATTTTATCACCATCACTTAATATAGGAAAAATCTAGATTCATCTTTAACTAACAAGTTACAAAAACCATATCATAGTTCTGCACCTGAAAAGTTTTAAATGCTGCCATTAAATAAAAGGAATTCCAAATCAACCATGCTCTACAATGTCTAACAGCAGCATGGTGATCCGTCTTGGGCAATCCATTATCATACTTGACTAGTTTAAAGGGTGCACTAACAGAATTAAACCCTAAGGCCTAAATTACCATCTTGTTACCATAGACTAGTTTGAATGGAAGTGTAGTTCTGGAAGAATGTACTTTCCTTCTCCCCCAATAACATTGGTTATTCCAGTATTAAATTACACTTATAGGGACAATTCTTAGCCATTGAGCATCCATCAAGCCAAACGAGCACAGCCATTCATAACTTAACTCTCCTAGGGGAAACCAGCAGCTTTGACAAAGAATAGTGGAGAGAACATATCACTCTTGCACATGTTATAAATCATCATGGTGATTGTGTTAAGCTACGCAATAAATAATGATTATGGTCCAGCTTAAACCATACCTGAGTTAGTTGCCTGCTTTCATGATTTCCACGCAAAAGGGTAATATTAGCTGGGTATCTACAAACACAACCAAAAGATATAGAAAACAGCAAAATTAACTAGACTCGTCAAAAACATAAGCAAGAAATCTAAGATGCATGCATTATAAAACTTAGTATGTGAATGTTATACCAGCTGGACATAGCCTGACCAGCTTCTGATCTTCAGAATTTGAGCTGCTGAAGTGACCAGGTAACAACTTATACAGGATTTCAAGTTGCCAGGTTAACAAAAACCAAGATGACAAATTGCCATATAGCCTCTGGAGGTCTTGTGAGAATTTGGTCTAATCTAATGGAAGCAATTCTTTTTTCTTGCAAAGCTAGGTAAAGTAGTTGTTTTGGCGGGAGGGAATATACAGGTAGAATCACATAATGGTATATCAACATAGCAAGAACACTGAATGAAGGCATGAAAAGAACTGTACCTTGCTTTGAGAAGCAAAAGAATACTGAACACTTCAAGACTATTATAACCTCGATCAACAAAATCGCCCTACACAAGCATCAGGATTATTGAAGTGGACTCAGATTAAACATAACAAAAAAACAGTTAAAAGAAGCAATGATATGGGGCAAGAGCTTTGGAAAAAAGGAAAAAGGGTAAGATTTATCGTGTAGTAAGTATATAAGTTGATTACCATAAAAATGTAATTAGTATCAGGTACATGACCCCCGGTCTGAAAAAGTTTCATAAGATCATGAAACTGGCCATGAATATCACCGCAGACAGTGACAGGGCTGTTAACAGGCTGCACATTGGACTCCTCGATGAGGATCTCTTTTACCTGAGTATAAACAAAAGCAATAGTGATATTAAATTTCCAACTATTGTTATATCCAGTAAAAGGAAACTGAATTCGATTAAATAACCATGAGAAAGCAAAGAGTAGTATCAATAGCAGGAGGGGGTTGGCATTGAAAATAAATGAAATAGAAAATGGAGGTGCTGACAGCATTAGAAGACAAAACAGGAGTGGTTGGGTTGGAACAAAGCGAATCAATCAAGAAGGGTATAAACCCTAATTCAATTCCATTAGATACTAAAAGCATCGATGTATAAGCATATTAGGAAGAAAGAAAGAACCAGGGAAAGATATATTATTATAGAGAATAATAGGCGGAGGAGTATGAAGAAATTACGTATTCGCAGAGAAGCTGAAGATCGTCTTCCAACAGGTGCTGTCCTTCTTTCACCTTCGCTATCCATTTATCCAAATCCATCTCTCCTGGTGATCACGATGATGCTGATTTTACCCTTCTCCTCTCTCTCTCTCTCTCTCTCCTTCTAATAATTCAATCAATCCACCAATAATAAACCCTAAACCAGAAGAAGAAGAGAGCGAGCCCAGCAGCAGCAAAGGCAAAAAGAAAAAAAAAAAAACCTATCCTAAAAGGGGGTGGTCTTTGAATACAAATAGCATAGATCTGCTTCGTCTGCTACAAATACAGTTTTGATTTGATTTGCGCGATATTTTTTATATTCTTTTCTTTTCTTTTTTAATTTTATTTATTTATTTTTGACAAGATACAGGTAATAGTGGTACGGTATAATATACGTATGCCGTAAAAATACATGGCGGACGCTTTTTCTTAATTAATTCAATTTCTTTTCATAGCCGGAAATATTTCTTTTTTTTTTCTTAAAAAAGCAAAAAATGAATACAACTCTTTCTACCAACAAAAATCTCATCATGAACTTGCAAATAAGTTGATTTTTCTCTAGGCTTAAGGTATTGTATGATTATTATTTAAGACATAAGAGATAAATATAATAAGAATATAAATATATTTGATTGAAAAAAATATAAATATAAATATAAAATAAATTTATTTTTAAGATATTTTCAACGCTGTATAAAATATTTGTACTTGGTGAGAGTCTTTGTTCTTTCTCTCAGCCTGCACAAAACAAAACTAATTTTAGATTTTAAGATTGGTCTCTTAAAAACTTTATATATATATATATATATAGACACACCTACTACACTTAAACAACTATGTAACCTCAGCTATTTTAACAACAAGTTATTCATGATTTTTTTTAAGAAAAATTATATTCTACAATTTTTTTAGCTTTTTATTAATTTACCTTCCAATATTTTGTTATTTTTTAATAAATTTCATAAAAAAAAATTTACTTTATATGAGACTATTGTCATCTCAAATAAATGTCTCAACATTTTTTTATATTAAATTTCAAAAATATCTAATTCAATTGAATTATTTTTAACTTTTTATTTTTTAATTTCATCATTTAATATTTTGTTGATTTTGAATCTATATTTATAATTATTTTAGTTCTTTTTTTATAAAATTACCACAATCTCAAAAATAAAATATCTCAATATTTGGTTAGTGTTCATTTTGAGGGTGTCTAATATTATTATTATATTATTAAGTAAAAAAATTGTTAAATCTAATGGAGTCCATAATCTCAATTACAAGTTTGGCGGGTTAAGTTTTAAAACCCCGAGCTGACCAAATATGATTTGGTTTGTAAGCTTAGCGCGTTAGGTTGCGAAATTCAAGTCGATTCAATATGTCGTTATCTTGATATTAAAATAAAAAATACATTAGCTTGTTTTTTTTAGTCATGCCATTTCTTTTTACTAATCATTTAGGTTTTTTGGACTCACCAAGTTATCTGGATCATGTCAGGAAAAGTTTCACATAAATTAATTTTAAACTCGAGTTACATAAAAAATTTGGATAAAAAACTTTAAAATTAACATGATAGATAAAATTTAATAGTAATTTTTTCACTTTTTTTTCCATCCAAGTATATACGTGCGATAGCTTAGGACATTCCCAACCTTTTTTTTTTTAGCACAACAAAACAAAACTTTGCATTAATTAAATATCAAAATCACTTCTTTAAAATAAATAAATTAGGCCGGCTGGGCCAGGCTATGAAGAAGAAGAAAATGAGCTGGGACATAAAATAAAATAAAATTCGACTAGCAGCTAGGCCCAATCTAAAACGAGTACGAAGGGCCCAATTAATATTAACTTGTCTGTCCATCTGGCGGCTCTTTTTTCCTCGTCTCCAATTTTCCATGAAGCTGCTGCTGCTGCTGGCGTCTTCTTCATCATTATAATTATAATAATATCGGTTATTCATTCATAATTTATAGCAAGAAAATAAAAGAAAAGGGCAAAGGAAAATTAAAGATGGGTCAAGCTCAAAGCGAGGTGGCACCAAGCGATACAGCTGATCAAATGGAACCCCATTTTTCTTCATCTCCTTCGATGGAATCTCTTCTTGCTGGTATGCTACCTGCCTACCTACCTATTCCTTTCTCTCTCTTTCTCTAAACCTTACGCCATATTTATTTGTTTTATTATGTGAAATTGGTCTTTACCCATACGGTGTTCGTGGAAATGCTCACTACGTATTATTTGATCGAATTCAACCTTGCTTACAACTGGAATCTTTGTTATACTATTCCCCTCTTCCATTGTAGTAAACTGATTTCTGACCATGGATTATCAGTATAATAATGGTTAGTGATTGAATACTAGTTTGATGTTGAATTAGATATCTAGCAGTGTAGAAAATTCTCAAGTTCGCTAGTGCCCTGCTTCTGAATCCCAAATCTATTATCAGAATCTTTTATTCTCTTCTAATATAAACTATCAAAGGACGGTGCGGCCTATTTTATCTACAACAGCTACCGCATTCATCTGTCATTATGTAGGTGTCTGGCAGCTACTTTGATTGCCCCAGATTTCTTTGTATCTAAGCAGGAGCAGTGGACCAATTATGCCAAAAAAGAAGTGATCGGTAGAAAGCCTGCAATATTGGGGTTCCTTTTCTATGATTTTGTACCACCCTTTTACACCGCTTAGCTGCCCTTAATTTCCCAAGTTAAGTTGAGACCATGTCTGTGTCTAGTTACCATATAAACATAAAGTGATATTCAGCTCCAATTTCATTTTATCTATGCACTGGACTAAAATTTAAAGGTTAAGATGTGAGAGATCCCTATTAGTTATATTAGAACATTGAACCCATTTTTGTGTTCGTTCGTTCTTCTTCTTCTTAATAAAGTTTCTTCTTTCATCCGAGAAAATAAATATTTGAAATTGATGCAACACAATTTGCTGGTTCTTGCTTTTACAGAAGCTGTAGCATACGGAAATGATGAGAATGAGGTTAGTCCGCTCCAGATATACATGGAATTCGATTCGTCATTTAATTCTAGCTAACTGAGTTCAACTTGGATTTTTCAGTCTCTTGAAGCTAAGGCTCAGAAAGCATTAGAATGCCCATGTATAGCTGATTTACGCAACGGCCCATGTGGAGTTCAGTTTTCAGAATCATTCTTGTGTTTTCTCAAAAGTACTTCAGAGGAAAAGGTAATTGTAATGAACTGCCACTGATTGCAACCTTTTAAGCAAGGTATATCTATTGTATGTGAACTTTTTTTTTTTTTTTTTTTATCTATTCAGGTATGGGATTTTATTTATTTCCACTTTCTTTCCTTTTCCTTTTTGTTCATCGTATTCAATTTCATATGCCATTGCTAGTAAATGCATGTTAATATTCTATCCCTGGGACATTGTCGGTGACATGGAAATGAATTTGTAGACGTTCTATAAAGTGTCAGAAACTTTTGAGGAAGTTTTTTTTGTCCTTTTGCACAGGGCTCGGATTGTGTGCATCCATTTGTGGCTTTGCAGAATTGCATCAAAGCTAACCCCAACGCTTTTTCTAAGGACATTTTAGAAGAAGCTGAAGAGAAGAAAGAGGAGGAGCCAGCACAGGAATACAAAATTATTCCTCCCATATGGTCTAGAGAATCTCAGAGTCCGAAGTCCAAGCTTTAGGAGACTGAAAACTCTCCTTTTTCGACTCCTGAGTTCTTACTCGCAGGAGTTACTATTTTATCAACTAAAAAAATCGATCATTGAAATTCCATTTTTGATGACTATGAATGTACTAATGGAACTATACATTGTTGGCTGCTCATCATGAAATCCATCGATGCTCAACCTCGCACGACACGAGCAAGATGCTCTTACTGTTCCTTGAATGAATGCCTTAATTGTCCTGTAATCACGTTAACCTCTTTTCTCTATGGTTTAGAAAATGACATTTGCTGAAATATCACTTTAATTTGTTGTGCAAATTAACACATGCACACTCTTCATCAAAATACATTACACATGAACCTTCATCCTGTATTTAGGATTGAGAGAAAATTACTTTCCATTTCTTACTCGTATATCTTGTTAGCCAATTACATGGATGATTGTAAGGTAAATGGAAACAGAGGTTACAGATCTAAATTAAGAGAGAGTCAAGCCCATAAGTCTGTAATGTCAGTCCTTGGTACTGGGGGTGGCCTTTCAAAACCATCAAATCCCACATGTTAAGTTACCTGTTTACACATTTATGGTATTTACATAATTAATTAATATTGAAGATTGAACATGAACTTATTCATCAGATTAATATTTGTTATCTAAATTATATCTTAGTATGAGCAGCTTGGTGCAAAATACACTATATGAACTTTACGTGGAAATATACAAAAACAACAAACGCTATCCGGCTTAAGATTTTTTCATGTTTTTTTTTATATATATAAATATGATTATCATGTTCATTAAATCTAAATCATCAAATTTAAATTGGAAGAAAATGAATAACTATATGATAAAAAAAAAAATAATTTCTCATTATTGTTTTATTTTTTCCCCATATAATTCAGATTATTAAACTCAAAATCAATGGTTAGATTTGAATCATGTTCCTAAAAGAACATGAAAAGATCCAAATCCAACGATATCCCAGGTCGGAAGCTCCTTTAAAGAAAGTTTGATGTCCCAACATGTGCTGGCTCCCAAGTTAACAATTGCATTCCGGCGAGGTTTGAGGTGGTACCGTTGTCATCAGGGTGATGCTTCGGGGTACTAGATTTTTCACCCCTCTAGCAATATACTTGTTTAGCTTTATTTCTGGCAAGCCAGCATTCCATCTTTTGAGTTCAATTCCATCGTCAAGTATTCATTCATTAATTCTTTCATCAAGTGTTTTGTAATCTTCTTCTGTAAATGATAATTCTGTTTGGGAAACGAGAGATTGTGCCTTATTATACTTTCTCTGTCAAAAGTGGAAGCTGCTATCATCAGAATCATCAAAAAGATAAGCAATCATTTCTTCTCCATCAGCGAAACGCACTTCACAGTTTGAGGAACCTGTGCGAGGGTACAATTGCCCGGGTTCGTTGGTTGTCGAGCTGGATTAGCTACTTGTATATTCCCAAATTTAGAGCTCAGTCCAAGTTTTTCTAGAACAGTTGAACTAAGGGAACAAAAAAGGACCAGGCAGTAGAAACTCGAAAGCCTGTGGCATCGGTTCCTTATCCAAGGTTTTCTGTTCTCCACCCTTTTGCACTGCAGAAGTGCCCTGGATTGGCAATAAAGTCGTTTGAATATACGAAGATGAAATATCTTTATTGCTTCCTCAGCACTGGTAGCTGTGTGTGCATATATATACATCTAATGAAGATACAGATCAAGGTTTGCTGGATTAACAGGTAACAAAAGCACTAAAATTCGCATCTGCATCCTTGATACATGATCCACGAGTTATGCCATCTCCATCAAACTCCATTGAGTAGAAAAACTCTCCTGAAATCTGCTTACCTACTCCACAAAATTGAAGAAGAAGCACACAAGTAAAGATAACATATGGAATAACCAAATACAAGACAGTAAAAAAGACAACCTACATGTGCACTGAATGTTAAATTTTCGTCCAGGCGACTCAATTTATTTCAAAGTTAAAACTTAATCTTTGAGCACTGTCTAGCCAAAAAGACAGAAATTAAAGCAGCTTTTGACCCTCCAGAGTTCAGCCTGTCTCCAGTTGTACTAAAGTTATAATATACCTTATGTAGAGATAATTTCTTGCTCAATTCTTGTACTTCATGGTTTCCTTTTCAAATCCAATTGTTGGGAATTGCTTAGCGTACTCTTCCACGTCACGACGGAGTTTTGAAATCTCAGATTGAAAGTGAGGAGCAGACTGCGTAGCCAAGAAATCCTTCAACTTCGTCCCTGGTTCACAAAAATAAGTGGCAAGTGATGCCAGTGTCTGTTAGTTAATATAGCATGTAGATAATTGGATTGGTTATATGTGATATCATAGTATTATATTCATATAGATATATATTTATTATCAATAAAGATTTAATTTATTATTAATATTTATATAATATTAGATTTATGAATCTAATGCATACTTTTAAAACTCGGCTCGGCCAGACGGGCCGAGTTTATGAAAAAATAGGGGTAGTTAAAAACTCGGTCGACCTAACAAGTTAACTCTATGACCTGGTTGACCTGGCAAGACCCGGTCAAAAACCTGGCTACAACCCGTTGACATTTTTTATTTTTTACTCAAACGACATCGTTTTGATTTTAAAAAAATGTGGTTGACTTGGTCAAAACCCGTGACCTAAGCCTTAGATCGGGTCGACCATCGAACTGGGTTTAAAAACATTGATCTAAAGTAATGATAAAGTCTATGTGACAAAAATTCTTTGCAAAAAGAATTATAAAGCTGCTATAATTATGAGTTTTCTATAACATCAAAATATTGTTTCTAAAATATTCATAATCGATGCTCTCTTAAATACTGAAAATTTATTAGAGCCATAAAAATTGATATATATTATATTTTTTCCTTTATGAAACGAATCAACTGTTCTCATAAGTTGAGGTATAAAAGATACTTAAAACTAATATGTGGGTGCTTGTCATAAAATATACACACTAAACTAACCCGCATGAGAATTTCATATGGAGAGATCATATATATATATAAAAAGGCTCATGTGACGATTGTATAAGTGATCTTTAAACTTGAAATCACTAAATTATCTTATATCAGATAATGTTATGCCTTGATCCTGTTATATGTTATCTCAATCGAGGCAATGAAGGGATAAATAATGGGTATAACATGAACTATATGAAGGTACTTGAGTGATAAAGATAAGATTCATGACTTTAAGTGAATTAGAAAAAATATTATATATATTCTCAAATAGTATTAACTGAGAAATTCTTGATTAAAATGGAATGAGATTTAAAAAAGTTTTAAATCTTATTCAAACGATTAATATTATTATGTAGAAAACATACATGATTTAACATGACATATATATTTCATACTTTAATGTTAAATAAGAATATTATTGATGAAAGGATAGTAATTATATTGAGAAACCAGCCACTGAAAAGTTAAGTCAAACCATTAATGACTTTTTTAATATTTAGGGGATTATGATAATTGCTAGACGATACATCTATTCTTCAAATATAAATTAATCAATTGTTAAATTGATAATAAATTAAATTATTTAATTCTATTTAATTAAAATTATAATTTATATTTGGATCAATATATTAGAACCTAATGGGTTACATACATTAAAAATCATTAGTCAGAAATTAAACTATAATGATTTAATTAAATATGACTTGATTAAAATATGTTTTAAAAATTAAGGATTAGAATATAATTAATACAATGGTTATATTTTTAGACTTAAAAAAATCAAATAAGAACTTGATTGAGATAATTTCTAAAATTACCCTGAATTAATATATAGATATTATTCAGACAATAAATTGATTTTTTAAAAATTTATAGGGTTTTTTTAAATTTTTCTATAAATAATAAACTAATTTTTATGGGGTTATTGTAAAAACAAAATTATATAAGTTATAAAATAAAAAGCTAGCTTTATTCAAAAACCAATAATAATTTTATTTTATTGTTTTTTACTGTGTATGATATTCAGAACCGATCAATTAGATGGCCAAGAATTACCATGAGCAGTAACGAGATGTAAAGAAGCTTTGGGAGAACGCAACAAAGATATTGGAGAGCTACAAACCTTTGGTTTCAGCCTTGATCTTCACTGCCAACTTCACAGCGGCATCAAAGAAATCTGCCACCTTAGCAAAATCCTCTTCAACGAATCCCCTAGAAGTAAGAGCCGGCGTTCCTGAAGTGCAATTGTGTTTATCAAGAAAAGTCGCTGTAAATAAAATCAAAGCACATTGTCATGTCAAGTAAAGGCCCATACCCATCCTGACGCCACCGGGAACCATGGCAGACACATCTCCAGGAACAGTGTTTTTGTTTGCAGCAATGTGAACAGATTCAAGCACCTTTTCAACTCTGGAGCCATCTATACCCTGCACAAAACAAATTTTCGGGAAAAAAGAGATGAAAAGAAAAGGAAGCATCGTTTTTCATGTTTAAAACTCAAATAAATCCACGACTAATGGCCTGTTGGCGCAGGTAGTTTCGTCTTAATACACTTTTTAAATTCATTCACCAGGGAACTTCTTTCAAGTGGTCAAACAAGATAGATTAAACATCCTCATACCTTGTTCTTCAAATTCACCAAAACTAAATGGTTCTCAGTTCCTCCAGAAACAAGTTCGTAGCCTTTCTCAACTAAACTCTGCAAAATCAGTAACGTCCCAAGCAATTAAAATACTGAAGTTAACCTGTTAGACCTACAGTCTGATGAGAAAAAGGCTAAATAATTCAAAATTTCCATTTGTTTGAGTGAGAGAAAGGTTTTATATATATGATGTCTTTTTGCCATGTCTCATAATCTGATACCTGGGCAAATTTTGCACAATTACTTAGAACTTGCTCTTGATACGCTTTGTACTCTACAGTTGTAGCCTGCATGTATAGAGTAAGGATATATTAGAATAGCTTTTAAATAGAAATGAAAAGGTACTAACAAATTACCTGAATGACAATTGCTTCAAGGGAGTAGAAAAGAGCCGCAGTAAGCATGGACCTTGGCTTTCTTTATCCCTCCCTCCCTCTCTATTTCTTCTTCGTTATTTTTGGTAAATCAAGGGGCCAGAAGCCCAGAAAACAAACTTAACACGACACAAATGTGGGGTAACAGAGACCTACAATCTTTATTAAGCAAAACACCTAGCTCATCTAGAGGAGAATCTAGGAGACTTGGTCTCACGCCACCGCCAATACTGGCTAATTAAAGCATTTGCATAATGGTTCCCTTCGCAGAAAATATGCTCTTGGTGGCATAGACCTTAGTTTTAACATTATAAAAACTAGGAAGGGCCATAGTGAAAAATCATTTTCCTCCAGACTACCTCTTACATCTGCCTAGTTGTATTGTACCAACCAGTATCAAAAACTTTGAAAACCTGCCTAGTGCTTACTGTGCACCTCAGAGGCCAACAGCTACAAGCCTACAAGCATAATTCATCACCTCATCAAGGTGCATCCTCCCTTATACTTGTCAATATTAAAGAATGCTTGATATCCTATAAGCTTCAAGAAAATTAATGGCCTACATAGGGATATATAAGAGTGCTGAATTCAGTCGATTGGGCACTGCAACTGTTTCTAACATGTAAAGCATTCCAGGAGGATTTTGGGGTGAGTGAAGGATTTAATTAAACTCAACGTGCAGGTCACCAAAATGGAACCTAAGAGAAATGGGTGACTATTATTTCACCAGGAAGGAATTTAGAACTGATGGGAACTATCTTAGAAGCACACTGACCTGTTTCAAAGCAACTGCTAAACCAGCAATTGTGTGGTTGTGTGGACCACCTTGAAGCCCAGGAAAGACAGCTTGATTGATTTTGTCCTCGTAGTCATAAAACACCTTTAGGAAGAGGGCAAAAGACATCTTAGTTCCACTTCAAAGACACGAATATGTAATCATGAAGTGTGGTTTTTCAGTTAGTGTCTCACTTCTTTCCCTTGTTTGTTAACCTCTTTTAACCCCTTCCTGAAGAAAATCATTGCCCCACGTGGCCCGCGAAGTGACTTGTGAGTTGTGGTAGTCACTATATCTGCATACTCAAAAGGTGACGGGATGACATCCGCTGCAACCAATCCACTAATGTGTGCCATATCTGCCAACAGTATAGCTTTTTGTTTGTCGCAAACCTGTTAGAGATCAACATAGTCTTAAATCCTATAAACCACCAAATGAGCTTACAACTGAAGAAACTCTGATCCATAAATTTGTTTACTGTATCGGTATTAATCTAAAGGATGTTACCTTGCGAATGCGTGCATAATCATATAGTCGTGCGTAAGCACTAGCACCAGCTACTATTAATTTTGGTCTGAAAAGAGTGGCACTTTTCTCCAGCTGCAATATCATAATTTTCACATCACATATTCATTCCGTGTCACCTAGATTGATATACGCATGGATAAAATACATGCAATCAAATATGTAGGGGGGAAAGGGTCTTAGTGATGCATAAAATAGTTCTGCATTGCTTGCTTTATATGCACATGAAATCTTCATATTTATTTGACATATATCACAGCTGTTTGCAAAGTCTGGTTCCAAGATTTTCTATGCATGTGGGGTTCAGAAACGGACAAAAGTTTTAATCCGACGACACCATCTAGACTCAGGAAACAGAGATCAATAAAGTCTACCCTGATTATTTCAATTTCAGGATAGATTTTTGTGAAGCTGAAAGACAATCTTCACAGCTAAAGTATATTTAACTATTAAAAAAAAAGAACATGATCATGGATTCATCATGTCTAGTGGTAGATGGTACCTATCATTCTGACTTCTAACTTATATCAACAAGCATACGTCATAACATTATTGAGTTGAGTAGAGTAGAGTAGAGAAAACAACGATGCTTCGAAGCCCCCTAAACATAACCATTACTGGGAAATTACAATAAGATATATATCCAGTTTAGAATTAGGTTGGACAACAATGTGCTGTTTACTTTCAACAACAACTTCTAGTCTTCCATGATTTTCTACAAAAAATCAGTATATAACAAAGAGAGAATAAAGTACCTGATCATAGTCAATATAGCCAGTGCTCTCATTCAATCTGTATGGCATTGTCTCAAAAAATATTGACACTGCAGATATTTTTTTGGTGTCTGTCTGCAAAATAGGAAAAGAAACAATGATATTGTTGTCCTTTTAATTAACCAGAAACATGGCCCTGATAAATTCAGTTCAGTGGAATCAATCGCCATGTATTTGTTAGCTATCATGCCGAGGATGCATTGATACATATAGACTGTATGATCTGTTAAAGAAGAGCTCAAAATCTAAACCCAGCAAAGCAAGCAACAAGAATGACCACTTGAACTCCCATTTAATATTATTCTTAGAAATGAAGGAGAAAATTACAAAATTCTTTCTTTCTCTTTCCTTTTCTTCATAGTTAAATCAAACCATCTGGAAGAAAGAGGGGAATAAAATGTGTGATTAAATTTCCCGTTTAATTGCATAGCACTGGCAGAATGCATTTCTGCTGCTAAGTTGGGGCTGGCTTCCATCTATGGAAAGCGCAGTCAAGTATGCAAGAGGATCTAAATTATAAAAGGTCAATCATCTGAAAATACAAGCTTAAATAGGAAATTTACAATATAATAACAGGGGAACATGCTTTTGGATAAGAAAAGTGAAAAGGGAAGAAAAGAAAGAACATCGAAGCACCTGATAGCCATGAGAAAGATGGCCTCCATGAGGAAGATCAAGTGCCATGATTCTTTCATGAGGCTTTAACAATGCAGTGTAGACTTGAAAATTAGCTGGAGATCCAGATAGAGATTGCACGTTCACTGCAGCCAGCATAAAAGGGAATGCATTCACAAAAGCTCGATCATAAGAGAGAAAAAAGGGGAAAAGGGATGTGAAATTAAGTAGATAAAATTTCATACAAGACGAAGTATTGATTCGGCAAAAATCAACTCAGCTCAACCAGAACGTACGGACTAGTAAAACTAAATATTTGAAAAGAAAACAGAAAGCATTAGCTAGTTTTAAGTTTCTCGCAATGATCGTACATAAAGCAGTTGTATGTACCTCCCCATTTAGCAGGATCCAGGCGAAATGCTTCCAGAGCACGCTTCTGACATAAGGATTCTGCCATGTCAATATACCTGGAAAGATAAGAAAGTAAAGAGCAAATTAAAAAGAAAATATCGAGATGATCATGAGCAGATTAGAGATAGGATAATCAGGAATTGACGCACTCGTTTCCACCATAGTATCTTGCACCAGGGTATCCTTCACTGTACTTGTTGGTCATGACAGAACCCACAGCTTGCATCACTGATACCGAAGTGAAGTTCTCTGAGGGTATAAGCTCAAGCCCCTTTTTTCACACAATTATTTTACAAGATATATAATCACGATTAAAATAAATATTGATTCATAAAAATAAAATTAACATGTTAATTATTGGGTTTAGTATTATGTAGCAAGTGAGGTACCTTCCATTGCCTAGCTTTCTCGAGCTCAATAATATCAGCAACCTGAGGATCAACAGCCTCTAAGGGTGCATTCAGCTGCTTTGGCCACTGTTGCAATTAAATATGAACAGCTTAATTAACTCATAATAATTAAAAGATATATATAATCATACGTAAGAGGTAATCTTACGCTGACACCAGGTTTCTCCTTCTCATATACAGCTTCGTTTGGCAAAGAAGACTGCAAAAAACAGAACCAAACATTTCAATTTTCTTTTGATCAGCTACACTAAACTAAATCAAGTGAACCGTTTCGTTGCCTGTTCGGTTCTTAATTAATTTTAGAAAAGATTCATAAATTAGAAGAAGAGGAGGAGGAGGAGGCAGAAAGAGAACCATATAATAGAGGGAGGTGGCTTTGAAGAGACCAGGGCGAAGGGGCTTGTCAAAGGAAGAGGAGAGACGGCGAAGGGCCATGGTCATTGCCACTGCCATTTCTGGTTCTTTAATTAATGAATGTGAAGCTAGCAAGTGATTTCTTTTTCTTTGGAGTTTTGATGTTCCTCTGTGTCCTCTCCTCTCCTCTCCCCTTGGTGACGTGGTTCGTTAATATTAATAATAGAGACATTCTTTTGTTATCACTTATCACTTCATCGTCACTTGTTCACCTAGTGTGTGTCTCAAATCTCAACTCCTATCCATGCCATTCGCTCCCTTCTAATGGACCCCACTTACCCTCTCTTATTTATTTATTTATTTATGTAATATTAACAATAGTAATAAATAAAATAAATAAATCCTCATGAAACTAATAACTCATCAAATACTTGAAATTAAATTATTAAATTATAAAGAAAACAAATGAAGTTCAAGTACCTAGTCGTGTACCAACCCAACACCATGGATTTCTATTTTTATTTTAGAGTTGTTTAAAAGATTTGCACAATCTTTTTCCTCTTCTCCTTCTTTTTCTTTTTCTTTTTCTTTTGAATGTAACCCAAGCTAGCATGTATGTAGCTTTATTACTATGATAATAATAGTTGTTTTTTAAAATATTTTTTATTTAAAAATACATTAAAATAATATGTATTTTATTTTTTAAAATTTATTTTTAACATCAACCTATTAAAATGATTTAAAAATTAACATTCTCAACAAATTAATTTAAATCAAAAAATTATTTCTTCTTAAAAATATTCTTACATTGGAAAAAATTACAAATAACACCTTAATTATTAATAAAGGAAACTTAGAGTAACAGTGCAGAATAAACAACAACATACATGGACGTGTGGTATTCATGTTAATGTTATTATATGCTTCGAGGTGCAAATTTTGAAGGTTTATTCTGCACAGAAAGCCTGTTCTCAAAAGATGAAATTAATTTCCCGTGGCTCTTGTTGTCCCTCCTTTCTCTTCCACTCAAAACGAACGTTGCTGTTATCCACTAGGAAGAATTAATTAAGACATGTTTTCAACAAATTGCTAGCAGTCTGCAGTCATGATAAGGCTCCTCCATCTCCAGGTGTTACGTCACTCGTCAATGAAAAAACCATGCTACGTACGTGTAAGTACTATTCGATCCCTGCTCCTTTTGTTTCACATTATTATGAACATCTGCTTCTTCTTAATTTCCATGTATGTGTCGCCATTAATTTGCCCATTTCCTTCCACCTTTGAAGGAAAAAAAACAAAAAAAAAAACAGATCCGTCCTCGAGACCACTGATCATTCTAATCCACGGGCTACCTAGGAAAAAACCAAGTCATCAAGTAAACTGTATATCATGGTATATTGTTTATTTAACCATGCATCATAATAAACCCGGCCACCCTAGCTCGTCACAGGCTGACTCGTGTTTATCTCATGTGATTGATTAGTTTATAGTAATTCATAAGTAGAAAAGAATCGATGTTGTTCTCTTTTACAATGTAAGAAGAAGAAACTCTCTCCTGCGTATCTAAAAACAATTTTTCATGTGGTGATTATAGATTAAGTGTTTATGCAATGTATACATGATCAGTAGGATGCAAGAAAAAAGAAAAAGAAAAACTCAGCTCATAAAGTAAATGCAAAACGTGTAAGAGAATTGCTGCATCCCTTGCAATGTTGATGCGAACTTGTAATTATCTTAAAATATTTCCTAATCAATTTTTTAATTTTGTAATATCAAATATATCTTTTAAACTGTAGATATTTTACAAAGGTACCAGGTACATGAAACTAGATTTTGGTAAGTTTTTATGCTAAACATAGTTTGAGAGTATATTCTCAACTCTATCAAATTAAATATTTGTGTACTGTTTGAAACATATCTAAAGTTCCATGTGAAATTTTATTGTGATTCAAATTTAACTGAAAACTAAACCTTTTAGTATTCATAACTATATCAGATTAACTATTTTTCTTTTCCGCCGAACGGACATCAAATATATTATATAAACAAAGGAGTATATAAATCATGAACTCCATCTACATAAACCTTCACTAATTCAGTGTTGATAATGGAATGAAAAGACCTTGTTAAATTAAACTCAAGCAAATTACATAAGTGATCTTGTATCTCTATCAATTTTCATTTTATTTCTTACTGAAATATAAATTTTATCTGAACAGAGAAAGGATGTGAAAAATATATATAACGAGATAAAAAAGCCCAAAGGAAGTGAGTAATAGAGCGAGCAGTGCAGCCCATTGTGACAGAAGCGCGTGAGAGCCATTGGGCCCATGGCCTACGCCTTCCTTTGCTGTCTGCTCTGATTATTAAAACCCACAAACCAAACAGAAACCCACACTGCCCGGAATCACCTACATCCCCCAACTCAGTCTTGCATCTTTCCTTCGCTTATGTTATGGCTTTCCTTGCCCCTGCCACTGCCACTGCCACTGCCACTGCCACTGCCACTGCTTCCTCTTCCTGTTCTCAACGCCTAGGAAGTCCCAAACTACCCCATCCCTTGCCTTCTATCTCTAGGCGCACGCCTTCTTTTCCTCTCGTTTCGTTTCCAAACTCTATATCTCTGCACGCACAAAGGGCCGGAGCAAGAGTAGTTGGTGTTGTGGCGGCCGCTGCTGCTGATGGGAAGAGAAGTTCCAATGCAATCCAAAAGGACAAGAATGGTAAAAAGGAAGAGGAGGAAGAAGAGACGATAGAGGTGGAGGAGGAATTGCCTTGGATTCAAGAGAAAGCTTTGGACCTGGTAGAATTCACAGGGTCTGTCACCCAAGCAATTCCAGGTCCCAGAGTGGGCCAGAGCTCCTTGCCTTGGATTCTCGCTCTTCCTCTCGCTTATGCTGGCATTACTTTCGTTATTGCCTTTGTTAAGACCGTCAAGAAGTTTGGGTCTCCCAGATACAAGCGCAAGAAACTGGTTGCTTCCCTTTTTTTCTTTTTTTCTTCCTTTTTTTTTTTTTGCATTTTCCTAGCAATAATTCCTTATTTTACTACTTATGAGGTGCTTATGATTATTCCAATTTTGACCATACTTATTTCATTTCAGGTCAACAAAAATGCTACGCTGTGCAAATCCATTGATGAATTGTTTCAGAAAGGAGGAGGAGGAGAAGTAGGAGCAGATGCATCCCAACAACATGCAGCTCTAGAAGGAATGGAGAAAAGGGTGTGACTCCCATAACCCACAACTTATAAGTTTTATTCATGGATCATACTTTAACTGCCCAAAAGTTTTACATTTGTAATGAGCTCAGGTTTTCATTGCATTTGCATTTGAAAGTGATATACTTTCGTTGTTTAAAGCCATGGAAATGTCTCATCTTGAATTAACTTGGTCCAATTTAAAGGGGTTTTTTTTCTCCAATAGATTTTTTGTTCTAGCTAGAGGTCTTTCTGGTGATGGTTCATTCTTTATCCTCTACCATAATAATTTGCTGCATCTTCTCCACTATCATTTTGGTTTTGATGGCAATTGCTAATTCATATCCAGACAGGTTTTACCATGGTGGATATTGTGCGCAAGTACATTCGTTATGCTTTGAATGAGAAACCATTTAATCCGGAACTAGTTGCCAACTTAATCCAGCTCAGGAAAGCTTCGATGTTGGATGACTCCCAGGTTGCTGAAATTTTGAATGATATCTCAAGACGAATTGTTCGGGAGAAAGGTAGTTCTTTATGGCATCACTTATTCATCCTGGAAATTCTTTAGGTCGAACATCGAATTATGACCCCTATTCTGCTCTTGATTTCATTTGTAAGGATCTTCGAGTTCATTCAGTAGTTGCTCGCTTGAGGCTTGATTGAGTATAAGGATGTAAAAACATGTTAAGCATGCTGAAATGTTAATAAGAGCTGTTCATGTTTCGACTTCTTTACTCTCCACAATTGGTTCTGGGTTCTTTTAATTTTTATTTGAGTGTGAGGGGGTTGTTGGAGTAGGGGGATGGGGGTGGGATTGCAATGTGCATGTTGTGTCCAAAGATATAGGTAGTTTTTACCAATTATCCTAAAAAGGAACGAAGAAAATGATAGTTAGGTTAAAAAGACCTAATTTTCAGTGCTCTGATTTTGTTTTCTGTGCTTTCAGGCCCAGTTGTCATGAATATGTCAGGGTATTCTGAAAAGGGATTTAAGAGAAAACTTGCAGTGCAGGCCCTTTTTGGCAAGGTCTTCTATTTGTCTGAGGTGAGCGGTTGAACAGTTAGCTGTTAATAGCTTTGGCTAGCTTATATTTTTATTTCAGATTTCATCGTGTTGTTTTTCTTACTTATAGAAGGGCACAGCTGTTTTCCATTTTTCTTCTCCATCTTTACTGCTTTTTTGAATTATTGCATCTAATCTGCCAAACTTTTAGAAGTGATTCATGAGATCATGGAAATAACATAATTCATATTACCTTAGTTGCCTCAAGACATTCATTTGCTTGTTGCTCTTGGATTGTCAGCACTGATTAGTTCATTCCAGCCCCCAATAAGAGAGATGGATCTGTTGAAATGAACTCTATCGGTTGCCTCAAGAGCCTTATTGTACTTGAAACTAAGAGATGGACTTGTTTTTATTTGGCTGCTAACTAAATTTATTGAACTGGTTGTGTTTATGTTTTGCTTTTGGACCAGCTGCCAGAGTTCTGTTCAAGGGACAGCTCCTTAGTCGTGAAGGAAATATTTGGGGTTGCAGAGTATGCTTTTCATTCACGAACTTTTACTATCTATTTGATTATTTTGTAGAAAGTTGAAAATGATGGGAAGAGTTGTATATGAGCATTTCCATTATCCATGGTCTGTTCATTGTGAAAACAAATGAACACTAACAGCTTTTTTTCGTTCTTAACAGTGAAGATGCTGACAAACTTCGTTTGCACACTCTTTCTGAAGCTGGTGATATGGATTCACTTGAGAAGATGGTTGATGGTTCAGATTCAGAAGATTCCAACGAGAGAACATCGAATGCTCCTTGATTTGCATTAGCAGACATAGAGAGTTAGTTGCAGAGAGAAGTAAAATTCTGGGAAGTATAAGAGGGGATTTGCATTAGTTAAGTAGCTGGAACCAAGATTGTCTATGTATTAGTGGTTTTACTTGATGATCATGTAAACCAAATTTTGATGGCACAAAAAATCCTTGTTTTCGTTGAAAAGTGCATTTGATATTGTGCAGGAGGTTGTTTCAGACAAAATTTTATGCGGTTGAAATATGGATGGAGTATTGATTGATGAAATCTGAATCATTATGATTCTGAACCTTAGTCATGGTTTGTTTTTGCGGGAGAACTAGAGCAATTCCGCCATCAATGAGAAGCTATCTCTTTCTCTGACTGTGGTATAAGACAATGGGCTGATTATCGTTGTTTTTCTTTGTTTATTTTTTTCCCAATGAAAAAGCCATTTGCAGTTACTAGAAGCTATAAGACGGGATCATTATGCTTATAATTCTGAGGAAAACGAGTGCAAGTTCGTAGAACAGGTAATGCTTCGCAGTTGAGAATGCACGATGTGTCAGAAATCATCGATCAATAGTCAACACGATGTGTCAGAAATCATCGATCAATAGTCAAAGGAGGATTCTGCTTTGATCCAAAATTGGCTGGAAGAGCCAGCGTGGAGAACAATACCAAATGCCGGCATGAGCTGAAGTGGTATTCTTTTGCCTTTCCTTCTTGCACATTACATGATAGTTGCTGTGTAAACGAATTAAAAAGCCTTACCTCGGTGGTGTAACTGTCTTTATTAGTGGTGAAGTCATTTAGTGTGGCGCGGTAACCAAAGGACTTTGGGATGTCATTTCCGAATTCTGCTGGAAGATGTGTTATTGCTTCCTCCAAATCATAATCTTGAGCATGTACTGCTCAACAATAAGCAACGAGGTAGTCTTTATAAGAAAGTTGAAGGGCTCAGCTTCTTATTTTATATATGCTACCAACCTAATCTAAACGGAGATAAGAGTACCACCTAACATGACTCAGGCAAGATAAAGGAAATAATCCAATTCTCCAATAACCGTTCACACGAAGCATGAGCATAAGAGATACTATGTTAGCAATAAACTTCCATCTTGATGCCCTCTCTGGCCATGTCTAAGGCACTTTGTTGCACATACCTGCTCATTTCACTATGCATATTTTAATAACAGAGGCAGCTCCAATGCGATGAAGTGCAACAACCGCATCACCAGGCTTGCACAACCCCCTCGCTGTTGCTGACTTGAGAGCAGCTTCCAAAATCACCTCTGTAGATTCTGCATCTGTGGCCTTGGCTGATCCTTCTGCCAAGAGGGGAATCAAGCCCCTATATATCAGACTATGCCTTGCAGGGGTCTCATCACTACATGCCCAGTCAAATGAATCAGTAGTCAGTACGGGAACAACCACGGAAAGGATTGGGACAGCTGGCCGGTACTTGGCAACCAATTTGGCTGTGGTCCCGCCACGTGTCAACACCACAATGAGCTTTGCTTTGGCCTTGTTAGCAGTACGTACAGCCGAGGATGCGAGACTCTCCAATGGGCTCATAGGAAGTGGAATTGATCTTATCATATCCTTGAAGATGGCACCATAGTCAAGGGAGGATTCTGCTTCAATACAAATTCGACGCATTATCTTGACTGCAAGCTCTGGATAGGCCCCGGCTGCACTCTCTCCGCTGAGCATCACACAGTCAGTGCCATCGAGGACAGCGTTAGCAACATCAGTTGCTTCCGCACGGGTTGGCCTAGGAGACTTGATCATAGACTCGAGCATCTGAGTAGCAGTTACAACAGGCTTGCCAACAAGATTGCACTTGTATATCATCATCTTTTGTGCTAGGAAAATCTTCTCAACTGGAATCTCCATTCCAAGATCACCACGAGCAACCATGAAGGAGTCAGTCTCACGCAAGATCTCATCGAAGTTAATTACTCCCTCCTGGTTCTCAACCTAACAAAACCAAAGGAATCAAATTATTTATTATTTGATTGAAAAAAAAAAAAAACAAGAAGCATGATAAAGAAACGATTATATCAGCTAATATCCTGGACATGGAGATGCTGAGATGCAGTTGTGGGAATATAAGCTCGATGATGCCTCCCGCACATGCATGCGCTCTGTTATGAACTCAAACAGAATACAAAAGTGGGCATTCTACCTTTGACATTAACTGTATGTGCTTGGCATGGGGCCCAAGAACCTTGCGCACATGAACAAGGTCGGAACCCTTGCGTACAAAAGAAAGGGCAATCATATCAATGTTGTTGGGAACACCCCATTCCAAAATATCTTCCTCATCCTTCTCTGTCAGTGTGGGAAGATCCACAACAACGCCAGGAAGATTAACATTTTTTCTCTCGCCAAGCACTGCAGTGTTCTCACAACGGCACCTGACAGTTCCAGCCTGGGGATCACAAGATAAGACAGTGAGGGTGATGGTGCCATCTGCACACAATATGGTATTCCCAGGCTTGACATCCACAGGCAGTTTTTTGTAGCTCATGGAGATCGTGTCTGAGTCACCCTTGATGCTGTAATCAGTAGTGATGGTGATTTCCTGACCTTCCTTCAGCTGAATAGGTTTTCCATCTTTCAGGAAACCGGTACGAATCTCAGGTCCCTAAGACAAAAGGTTATGGAGGTACATAAACATGTGTTTGTGAGTACAAAGAAGAAGAAAGACAGGACAAATAAGTGCTCTGCTTAATTAGGTGCAAATGCTTCATTATCTGTCCATAAAAAGGGACTTGGATATCGATCTCATCAAGAGAGAAACTGATGTGATTGTAGATGCCTAATTGACAAGGAAAAAGGCATCATCAACAGCGTATAATACAGATTAGAAAGGCAGGCAGAGAGTGGTAGATGGATGGAAGAATTACGGTGATTAAGATTAGCAGTAATAAAATAAAAATAAAAATTGAGGTTAATAGTAGGAGTAATTAATGGGGAGAGTGGGAGATGGAAAAAAGAGCAGAGACCTTGGTATCGAGCATGACAGCAGAGAGGATGTTGGTGTTTTGCATAGCAATCCTGAGATTGTTCAAGGTCTCCTGGTGGTACTCGTGGGTGCCATGGGAGAAATTGAAGCGAGCAACGTTCATGCCAGCTCTGAGAAGCTTCTCGAGCATGGGGACGGATCGAGAAGCAGGTCCCAGAGTGCAAACGATCTTAGTCTTGGGGACACGCCCCTCTTCATCATCCAGGTGCTCCTTTAGGAGTCCTCCTATGTCTATGTTGGCCATTTGATTTTTATTTTTATTTTAATTTCTGCCACAAAAACGAATTAATATTTGTATATTTCTATCATAAAAAAAAAAAAAAGACATGTATCTACCTATCTATCCATGTATGCAAGTAGATCAATTATCATCCATTCATTCGGTGTTTGAAACCGGCAGATCCAACTGAAGAAGAAGAAGAAGAGATGATTGATTGATTGATTGATTGAGCTTCAACAACTTACTGTGAGAGAACAAGAAGGAAATTAATTAATTATGAATATGAAATCAGAAGAAGAAGGAAAACCCAATTCAAGTGCTGGGGGTAGCTGCTGCTGCTGCTGCTGCTGCTGCTGCCCGTTTCTTCTCCTGTCTCTGTCCCTCGCTATATGTTATCATGTAAAAGTATTTGCTTATAAAATCCGAAACGGTGGTTGCTCTGTCTCTCTCTATTATTATAGTGGTTATGAAATGACGCTTGTTGGTGCTTGTGCTTGCACTCGTGCTGCTGACGCACAAGAAGCACAACTAGACCACTTGAAACAAGAGAGACTTCAGTTATTATAGTCAGATCATTGAACATTTTATTTAAATTAATTTTTCTTCTTCTTTATTTTTATCCAATGAAGACATGCATATCAGCATATACCATTACCACGCAACGGAACATTCCACATTCCCCCTTTTATTCCTTCCTCTTCATTTACTGGATTATTATTTGTGTGGCTCACTCTAATTCTAATTATCGTTGATAATGTTTTTTAATATTGTTGGATTTATTTCATCAAAAATTATAGAATTTCAAAGTTTTTTTAAATTTTCTTTGTAATTTACAAAGAGAGATGAGAGAGAACAAAAATAAATAAAGAAATCACCAACATCATTGTCGGAGAGATTTTTACTAGACAAATTCAATGGCACAATGATTAGAGTAAACCACATCAGCCATTCAAAAACAAGTGATTTCTAATATTTTTGGACAGCTCATGTACACTGCAGTTATAATTGGTAACCTTTCCTGGTGTTTTTTATTATCTCCTCGAAAACATGAAGCAAAGCAAACATCCACGTGGTAGATTTTGATTTGGGTGAAGATGTTAAGCATCTTGGAATGGGTTTTGGCATTCATACGTTACTTGTCTTTTTGGTGACTAGTAGAGCTCCCTCTTGTGTTAACACTTTATGATAACCGGCTACGCCACGACCCATCTCTCTATTGAAAGAAACCTGGCCCAAAGACAAATCGCACCTATAAATCTCTCGCATGGGCCTGACTATTAACCCAATAATGCTTATTCTCTAGAAATTCGTAGCAGCTTCTTTTAAGATCCACAAAAAGATTGTATTATTATATTATAATATTGATTATTTTTTAAAATAACTTTTGTTTAAGAATATATTAAAATATTTTTTTATTATTTTTTAAAATTTATTTTTGACTGAGCTTTTAATCTGAAAATACAAAAACAAAATAATATTATTTTAAAGTAAAAAAAAATAAAAATTATTTTTTTTCAAAAGCAGAAGAGAAGATTCCGTTTCCAGTTCTGAACAAAATCTCTCGAAATCCATTTTTCCCTCACACCAAACTATCACTCCATCAGCAGTGCTGAGCGCTTTTTGTCAGGAAAAAAAAAAAGGAAGAAGAAGAAAAGAGGGTCCCAAACAGCAGCATCGGTGAAAAAACAATAAGACTATTAGCAACTAAGAAAGCAGTGTAACACTTGTGCAAGAAGTCTTACGGATCTAAGAACTAACACAAAAAGTTCTTTGTCTGAGATATTACAGTGTGATAAGCAGGTTAACTTCAGTTGGTCATTTTTTATACACGTTTTGGTGGAATGTAGGGCACACGCTCATCTTCACATAAATTCTGCAAGGAGGCCAGCATAAGGGTTAGTCCAGATGGAGCGGAATATAAAAATCAGACATAAACAAATCATTGGGTGCAGCAGACACCCACTAGCACAGGTAACGATTTTACAGTGGTGCTACATTCCAGTCTTGATGTGCACATTATGCAAGAAGATCCATAGCATTCCAGCTAAAAAGAAGAAAAGAATTCAAAGATAGAAGTTTCTGTGGTAAATTCTCTTCTTCAGCTATAAAGTATTGGCGGCACTAAAGGTGAATCTTTGACCTTTATCTCAGCGTAACTCACAAAAATCCTATGACCGATCCAATGGATATAGTGAAAAGTCTATTTTTTCTTTCATAATCCCAGTTGAGGGAATGAATGCATCATCAGCTTTTCCCTTCAGGTAGCACGAGAAACAAAAATACTGCCAGATACAACTTTCAACTAAGAAGATGAGGAGGAAAGAATGAAAGTTCAGCTGCTCATTGTCTGGGAAAATACAATTAAACATGCACCAGATGGCATGACTAGTAAAATATAGGATTAAATGGTGCAAGCAGCATGCTTTCAAATTGGCACAAAGCTTAGCCATGATAGAGCATACAGTGAACCCTTTTGCAAATTTCAACTTCCAAACATATATACAACATGAACTCCCAAACATGTATACAATGTGAGAGGTCTCAATGAAGTTTTGCACATTCCAGCAACTAAGAGTGGCGAGTGGTAATATTTCACACTGACATAAAACACTTTTTATTGCTAACATAGTATCAACACAGAAATTTTCCACAAACAGCCAATGTGGGTGGATAAATTGAGCACGTCATTAGCATGCAAATGTAGCACAAAGCTTATGGTACTTTATCTTAACTGGAAACAGTTACTGTTGGTTAACTAAGATGCAAAATTGATGTGTATATTTATCAAGCTTAAACAAAGCATCTATAATGTACTTGGTATGATGAATTATACCTGTAAGTCCTCTGGAAGTGCCTCTGAAACAGCAAGTGTATAACAACCAGGTACAAATCTTCCTGAAACAGGTTTAAAAGAATCAAGCAAAAAGAACCAATTTTCTAATAACATATTCAAATCTAGAACAGTAGATGGACAAAAATCTTTACAAAGAAAAAAAGAACCTACAGAATCTAAGAAGGAGAAATATATTGAGGTACTAAAGTATCAATGACAATTTTGCGTGTCAAACCATCCCTTGGAAAGAACAAGAATTGCGTGCATAGGCATGCTTCTACATCTAGATACCTGATCAATCTAATCCTAGTAATGGAATGCCCCCAAAATGTCCATGGTGATGAGGGAAGATCAATTAGGAGAATTTTCAAAGCAGAAAAGGAAATGAATTGGACTATAGTAGTATCAACTGAACAATGTTCAGAATATCAAAATTCCCAAAATCCTTCACTTGTATGAATATGCAGAACCTGTTGCACCACTAAAGACACTTCAACTAATAGTTTATCTGTGCTGCACCTTGACACAAGTGGTGTTTGATAAGGAGCCTTAACCATCCTAACAACTCTCAAACCACACCAACTGAATTGCCCTTCATTAAATAAAAAAAGCTTCACCCCACACTCAATATGTGTTGGAATCAACATGTGAATACCATAGGAAAGGAGCATCATGACAACTTACGCCTAAAGAAAAGATTTCTTGTGATAATTATTCAAATGAGTTAGGGAATCAGATTGCGACTAAAGAGAGAATCACCCTCGAATCTCCTTGCATGGTTTTAACTCTCTACCATCTAAGCAACTAACTTTATAACATCTACGCAAGTCTGGAAGAATACTACATGGCCTCAATCCTATAACTATTCAGAATTATGTCCTTGGAAGGTTGGAAACAGCTCCGAAAACTCACATAAGCTAACACAACAAACAAGTAAAAAAAGAAAAGAAAAGAAAAAACTGGGAATCGGAAAGTATCTGAAAGCAGAAACAAAAAGGAAGAAAGAGAGTCGGAGATTATTGTTTAACATACCAATTCTCAACCAGCGAGCAGCCCAGCTTCTACTCGGATCCATAACAGAAATTATCCTGCAATAATGTTAGAAAAAGTAAGGCATGAAATAGGATGAGAAGAGAAGAAATTAAAAAAATAGAGAAAAATAATTATTGGAAGAAGGAATTGTTGTTGAGATAATAGAAAAGGAAGAGAAAGGAGGATGATTAGCCTACCCGGTAAAGTTAGGAGTTGTGCAATCAACGACACGCTCATGATCTTCGTCCATCTTAAAAAAGGGACAATTCTCGCATCCCGACTCTCTGAACTGCACATTTTTATTTTTAATATTTTACCGATAAATAATAAGTCCAGAACCCTAATGAGCAACAATCTGTACAAAGAAGACGAAGAGCGAAAAAAAAGAAGAGAACCTGGTCGTAAGTTTTGACAAGGCGGCAACGAAGACAAGCTCTGAGCTCATGTCCAAAGCTTGTCGGGATTTGGGCTGCTGCACTTCCCATTCTATTCTTCTCTGCTTCTCTGGTGTGAGTTGTGACTAGAGAGGGAGAAAGAACGAAAAAATAAAAGAAATAAAAAAACAGTTGCGGGGATAAGAAGACGAAACATGTCGTCCATCTAAACGCAAAAGACACGTCGTCCATCTTCTAAAGCCTGCGTCGCACCTATGCATTACTGCTCTTAAATTCATTTTGGGTCTGCAATTCAATTGGCCTGGATTCGAAAGCCCGCTTCAGCACTTGACTGGTGCCAACCCCCAGACCACATAGGATCCGCTGATAATCAAGTGTGCGAGTCCTTTGGTGGTGATGCAAAGGTAAGCGTTCTTTTGCAAGGAAATAAAGATGACAATGGATTTTTGCAAATAAGAAAATAAGGATGATTATGGATATTCACACATAGATTTTTATTTTATTAATAGTCATACTCTATCTATCAAGTTTTGTCTGATTCAGATATTCATTATCTATTAAATAATATTTATCATTTGAAATGAATTAAAATTATAATATATTTTTTAAGTATATAAACAAATATGAAATTGCTGGATTATAAATAATATACAATCATACATTCTATGTCAATATTAGAGCATGTGTAAATTACATTAAGTTCTAAGAAATATAAATATTCTATGTGTATCTCAAGATGAATTTGGAATAAAAAATTACTACCTAGTCTTGAATAAAAAAAATCTTATACTTTTTTTTATTAGGGGTAACCTTGCAAATAAAATAAAATAAAAACTACTCTCTGGTGAGGTTTTTTTTATTTCTATCATTATAGATTAGTGATCAGGGGTGTTATTATAATTATTATATATTAAATATTATTCAAAACATTGTTGACGTGTGTATTACACATATCAACATGTGGGTGGCTTTTAAGCCGTTAGAACGACATATATGGAGCTATCTAGCAACCAAATATTGCCTTCTAAAAGATCATGACACTCTATACATGATGGTATGACGTGTCTTTCAAAATTTACACGAGTTTGTCACCAGTGGCTATTTTTTTTTTCTTCTATTTCTTCTACTCGAGTCTTACACCGGCCCCTACAAAATTTAAAGACAACCCATTCAATATTTCTCCATTGATATTCAATCCCTATACTTTTGATTGTTATTTTTTTATTTTATAACAAGTTATAAAATTATAGATGCTTTTAAATTTCATCCATTTACTGTTTTTTAAATCTATAAATAATATATCAAATTGTAAACATTTTTTAATTTTACCCTCTATAATTTTTTTAATCTTTTAAATATGGTCCTCGTTATTTTAATTGTTACTTATGTTGATTGATATCGTTTTTGTTTTCAAAATTCATCATTCTTAGGCATGTTTACACCATTCTTTTTATTTTATCTTCATTCTTTTGTCGCTTGTTTTTTCATTTTTTTTCTTTACACCTTTTTTCTTAAAAAATAATTATACAAATATTAAAGAGTTAGTATTTTACCGTAGCAATTACAATATTGTCCCATTTTTCTAAAACATTAAAAACTAGCTTGAGATCTTACATGTTTTTATTAATGCATATGATATTTGGTATGTTTTATTATATGTAAGTATCAACTTTTTATTCGTAGTTATATTCTTGATGCGGTGTCAAAAAAACATGTTAATAATACCTAAACATTCATTATTTTGCATTGGAAAAAAAATTACTTGACCTGCCACTAATGACTCGAATTGACATATTAACATTTTTTTTTATTTAATAGCACTGGAGATTCTTGATTTATTTAATTAAATACATGTATAATTTTTTTAATTTATAATAAAAAATTATTGTAAAAAAAATCATTTAAAAAGTTTACATATTTATTTTATTTTCTTACAAAAACAAAATTATCTTGTTTCAAAATGCGATTAGATGTGCTAGATGGAAAGCCACAAGTAAAAATTTACGGGGGGAAAAGCTATATTGACGAGTTAAAATAGCATTTTTTAGTTAAGTGTTTCGTGCTATGCTGTGAATTATTATTTTTTACATAAATAATATCAAGAAAAGCAAAGATTTAAGAATCTCGGGTGTGACTATAATATCTGACCTAAAAGTCTAGATTTGAATCTGGCTACAACGCCATACCGAAGAGTCTTAGGCCGGTCTACCAGGTCAGACCCAAAAGTTATGAACTAGCTGTATTGCCGGACCCCAGAATCTTGTCTTGGGCTTGGCGAGGTTGCGAGACCGAAGTAACTTGGATTTGACGTCCCTTTTCTAACCTCAAGTTGCCTGGGTCTAAAAGGGGATGTCATATTTAAGTTAATAACAAAAATAATAATAATAATAACAACAACAATAATAATTGATTTTATCTTTTAAATCAAATCTATGTTTTTTTTTTTGCGATAGTAATAATATATATATATATATATATATTAAATTTAATAATATTAATGAATATAATAATATTTATAATATTATTAATAATATTAAACTTGTCTGACCCAAGTTTTTATAGTTTATAATCCTTTCAAATAAATTGATGGTTTTTCTTTAACAGTAATGATATATATTTTTCCAAATTTATTAATGATAATGATAACAACAACAACAATAATAACAAATTTGCTTGATCTAAGTTCTTATAATTTTTAATCTCTTCAAATCAAATTTATGCCTTTTCTTCAATATTAATAATATTTTATTTCAAATTTATTAATGATCGTAATAATAATAATAATTTTTAATTTTACCCTTTAAATCAAATCATATCTTAAATAGATATGCTAGATGGAAAGCCACGAGTGAAAATTTACGAGGAAAAGCTGTATAGAAGAGTTAAGATAGCATTTTCTAGTTAAGTGATCCGTGTTATGCCGTGAATTAATTTTTTTTTACATAAAAAATATCAAGAAAGGCAAAGATTTAAGAATATTGGGTATGAATGTAATGTCTGACCTAGGAGCCTAGATTTGAATCTGGCTGCAACGTCATACCTAAGAGTCTTAGGTCGGTCTACAAGGCCAGACCTAAGAGTTTAGGGTTGGCTGTACCGTGAGATCCTATAGTCTTGTCTTGAGCCTGGCAGGGCTGCGTGACCGAAGCGACTTGGATTTGGCGCCTCTTTTTAGCCTCAAGCTGCCTGGGTTTGAAGGGTAATGTCATGTCCAAATTAATAACGATAATAACAACAACAACAACAACAACAATAATAACAATAATAATTGATTTTACCTTTTAAATCAATTATGTGTTTTTGTTTTGCGATAATAATAATATTTGTTTTTTGAAATTTAACAATATTAAGGAATATAATAATATTAAACTTGTCTGACCCAAGTTTTTATAGTTTTTAATCTCTTTAAATAAAATTGATGGTTTTTCTTTGACATTAATAATTTTTTTAAAAAAATTTATTAATGATAATGATAATGATAACAACAACAACAACAACAATAATAATAAACTTGCCTGACATAAGTTCTTATAATTTTTAATCTCTTCAAATCAAATTTATGGTTTTTCTTTAATATTAATAATATTTTATTTCAAATTTATTAATGATCGTAATAATAATAATAATTTTTAATTTTACCATTTAAATCAAATTCATGATTGTTTTTCAATATTAATAATATTTTTTTTCAAATTTATTAATTATAATGATAATATCTATAATGCAAATAATAATATTTTTAATATTAATAATAATATTAAACTTGTTTGACCTGAGTTTAAGTAGGTATGATTGCAACGTCAGATCCAAGAGTCTTGGGTCTAGCTGCAATGCTAGGTACAAGAACCTTGAGTCCCTCTTAAACATCAGACCCATGAATTTTGGATCTGGCTAACGATAGACCCAGAATCCTTGGGTCTGGAGCTGCGGGTCTAAACACCAAACCCTAGAGCCTTGGATCTTGATATCGAATCCAAGAACCTTGGGCCTGGCTAGGCTGCAAGATTAAAGTGACTTGGATCTAATGCTCCTGCTAGGCCCAAGCAACTTGGGCCAGGCACCCCTTTCCAACCCCAAGTTACTCGAGTCTGGAAGAGGATGACAGACTCGAGTTAATAACGGAAATAACAACAACAATTTATTTTACCCTTCAAATCAAATTTATGTTTTTTTTTCAATGGTAAAATATGTTTTTCAAATTTAATATTATTAATGAATATAATAATATTTATAATATTAATAATAATATTAAACTTGTTTAGCTCAAGTTTTCATAGTTTTTAATCTCTTTAAATAAAATTTATGGTTTTTCTTTGTTAGTAATAATATTTTTTCCAAATTTATTAATGAAGATGACAACAACAACAACAATAATATTAAACTCGTTTGACCCTAATTCTTTTAGTTTTTAATCCATTCAAATAAATTTTATGGTTTTTATTTAATAGTAACAATATTTTTTTTCAAATTTATTATGATAATAATAATAATAATTTTTAATTTGACCATTCAAATCAAATATATGATTGTTTTTTAATATTAATAATATTTTTTCAAATTTATTAATTATTATTATAATAATATTATTTATAATACAAATAATAATATTTTTAGTATTGATATTATTAATACCCATCCACGCTGGGCTTGGTTGGGGCGCTAGGTCTAGGCAACCTGGGTCTGGCTGAAAATTAGACCCAACTAATCTCAAACGCAAAATCCTTTATTTGTCCCATGAATTCAGTAAAATCCAAAAGAAATAATTAAAATAAACAATTCAGCGTCAAGTGTATCAATACAACACAGTGACAGGGCAACTATATTTACACAGAATGAAGAGAAACACCAATGAAATCACTACCATCCCATGAAAAATCTACCAAAATTAGGAGATATCACGCAACCAGGTACATCGCAGTAAACCCTGAATCTAATTACCAGCCCCTCCCCAGTGATAATAAACAATCCAACAACCCACAACACACCATGCACACCATGAAAAAATAGCAAAAAAACAAACCACCCACAACTTATCGCAAGAACCAACGAACTTCTCTCCGATAAACATTACTCAAATTCTTAGTAAAAACACTTACAATTTTTTTTTTATTTTTTGTTATAATATGCTAAAGAATTATTTCTATATATTTGTCAAAAATATTAAAATTTTGTTTAATATATTTTTATGAATAGAAAATTGATTGAAATTGTATTAATTATTTATAATTAATAAATAATTTTATTAATATAAAATATAATTAACTCTTTAAAATACACATAAAAAAAAACTATATTTACTCTATTAAAAAAAAATCATAATACCAATTTGGTTCTCGCATCTACCCTCGGAGATGCTCTTAGCCATTACGCTTTAGTCTATCCTGTCACTGGCGACAGACAGACTAGTAGTAGACTATTGATCAACTGCTTGGCTTGCTACTCTCTCTTCCGACTGTACCCACGTTCCCTGCCTGGAGCAGTAAAGCAGCTCATATATAATACCAGTGAAGATGATGGAGAACTGTGCTAATGGTAGTAGTAACTGTTTACTAGCAGTGTGTCTCCTGTTACTCATCTCCTCTTCTTCATCATCATCCATCAGGGGTAGCCCCGGCGTAACCAGTGTTGATTCGGTTTCAAGAGTAGAAAAAAACAGACTTCCGTCAAACTGGGATAGTAGTAGAAGAAATCTGCTTGCAAATGGTCTTGCCGACACTCCTCCCATGGGGTACGCAGCTGCTTCCTACTACTTCACTCCCCTATGTATACCTGTTTACTTGTGTCCCGATCAACCTGTCTCTCTTGCTTCTCTCTCTCTTTTTTATTTGGTAATCTTTCAGTAATTGATTGGGCTTCTGAGGTTGACAGCGCATTTTAACAGTATCAGGATATATACATAGATATCTATTCATGTATAATTGAATTGATTTCCCCCAATCTATTAGTCTTCGATTATTTCGGCACTTACTTTATCCTTCAAATCGTTGGCTGAACACTAGTCTCATCATCATGCATCACTTTCACTCCATCAAACAACTACTCGTACCATGATCAGGCCCCTGCCCAAAGAAAAAAAAAACACTACTGCCTAATAATTGGGAACCGATTTGGATTTTCTTGTCAAAGCACGTTTTTTTTTGTTTTTTACAAGTTTCTTTTTGTCGCTGAATTATAGTTATAGGCCTCTCTGTGCGTGCTTGATAATGCTGTTCGAGTTGCAATTAAATCGAAGAATATGAAATCAATGCTTTTCGCATTTCTAACGGCACTTGGCCACCATACCAAGTTGCCAATTCCACTAATTGACAATTAGCTATGCTGATATGGTAGTAGTTATTGGTTATCATATAGTTGGTATTTTAATTTTAATTTGTTGTCCTTGGTGATTTTCCACACTCATTTATTGGTTCTCGTCTTGATGTAGATGGAATAGTTGGAATCACTTCAATTGCAAAATTGATGAGAAAATTATCAAAGCGACTGGTGAGGGTGACTTCTTTTGTTCTCCATCTAAATCTAACTGTGCATTATGTTTTTACTTGGTCTAAAAAAGTGATTTTGTCCAAATTATCATAAGCTTATACTACTATATAATGCACCGTGCAATTCCTAAAGTCTCAGGAGTTGCTTCCGTGATAACTATATATACTATCTTGCTTATTTTGTTGACGTTACAGCTGATTTCCTGGTTTCCACCGGCCTGTCTAAACTTGGCTACACATATGTTAACATTGGTATGTGTGTGTTTCAATTACCTTCTTTCTTTCCGTGATCTTTGTCTTTCATGCCTTGCTTGATGTAATAAACCAGCTAACGAGATGATGCATTTATGTTAGACGATTGTTGGGCTGAAATGGCTCGTGATGGCAAGGTATATAAGCATTTGTTTCATCTCTTCTTTTATTTTCATTTTTCTTCAATATAAAAGCTTTTTGCTTGTGAAATATTATAATTAAAATCATTTATTTTCAACTTGTTAAAGAGTTGTACTGGCTCTAAACTGTACTGAGTTTTGAGTTTCAGGGTAATCTAGTGCCTAAGAAATCAACATTTCCTTCTGGTATTAAAGCCCTGGCAGACTATGTTCACAGCAAAGGTCTTAAATTAGGAATCTACTCAGATGCAGGGTAATGCCTTTCTACCCTGTCCGCTCTAAACAAAAATATATGACATACTCAGAAATAGTATCTTGGTAGATGAATTAGTCCACCACATATCTTGCAGGTATTTTACTTGCAGCAAAACCATGCCTGGCTCACTTGGTCATGAGGAACAAGATGCCAAGAGTTTTGCTTCATGGGTAAACAACTAGAGAACCCTTTTCTTTTCTTTATGTTTAGGAAATCCAACTAAATCTTACACATGTGAAAGACGATCCTATTTGAATCAATTCACTTTGTTTGCAGGGTATTGACTATTTGAAATACGATAACTGTAACAATGATGGTACAAAGCCAACTGTTAGGTGATCCGATCATGTCTTTAGTTACATTACATGGTTAAATGTATTGTGCTTCTGTTGTTTGCTGTTAAATTAACACTTCAGGCTTCCACGTGACAAAAATCTTAATTTCATCTTTGTAGGTACCCTGTAATGACCCGCGCTTTGATGAAAACTGGCCACCCTATATTTTTCTCACTTTGTGAATGGTAACCTGATATATCATGACTATGGATTTCATAGCTCATTGTGCAATTTTCACATTTGTCTTGGTTTGACGTCTTTTTTTCCTTTTTTGTCAGGGGAGACATGCATCCTGCTACGTGGGGTGCTAAGGTAGGAAATAGCTGGAGGACAACTAATGATATTTCTGATAAATGGGACAGGTAAATCGTACTTGGATTAAGTTTGTCTTTGGTTTGTAAGGTCCTGGTGTTTAAATACTAAACAAAAACTCTTTGCTCATTGGCAGTATGGTTTCAAGAGCAGACATGAATGAGGTCTATGCAGAGCTTGCAAGGCCTGGTGGTTGGAATGGTTTGTATTTTCTGCTAGTGAGAAAATGTTTTAGAAGCTGAGACATGTTTTAGCAAATTTTGCTTATCTTTGTTTGAGGTCTGTTTTCTCTTTTTTAACTCAGATCCTGACATGCTTGAGGTGGGGAATGGAGGGATGACAAAAGATGAGTACACAGTGCACTTCAGTATTTGGGCCATTTCAAAGGTATTCTAGGCAACGTCTTCCTTTCAATGTCCTGCTTTACGTGAGCCAATATTCTGGGGGAACTGTTTCAGTGAATTTTAGTTGTATACAGGCTCCCCTTCTTCTTGGTTGTGATGTGAGGAACATGACGAAAGGGACAATGGATATCATTGCCAATAAGGAGGTTATTGCTGTTAATCAAGGTAATCATATTGTCCTCTGCATTTACATGTTCATCTTACACGTCCATGTCTGCATGAATGAAATCCTTAGTTCACTAAATGGCGGTTCCTCTTGACCATTTATGATAAAGATCCACTTGGGGTACAAGCTAAGAAGGTTAGGATGGAAGGTGATCTTGAGGTAAACTTATTGGTCCATATTAGTTATACCATGTTTTACATAGTGTAGAATCGTTGAGCATAATCTTAGTTACGCCATTTTTTTTGTCTCATCAGATCTGGGCAGGGCCTCTCACGGGCTATAGGGTAGCTGTTCTACTAGTCAACCGAGGCCCCTGGCGTAATTCTATTTCCGCCCAGTGGGATGACATTGGAATTCCTCTCAACAGTATCGTCAAAGCAAGAGATCTCTGGGAGGTATTTATATAGTAATTTTAACTGTATGTTTTGTCATGTTAATGCCCTGGTTCTGTTGGGTACTAGTGCTTTGTGTTGGGTTAATGGAACTCGTTGAACATTTTGTCTTTCAGGATCTCTAATATTTGGGTATCTCTTATGCAGCACAAGACCTTGAAAACTCATTTTGTAGGGAACCTGACAGCCACCATGGATTCTCATGCATGCAAGATGTACATCTTGAAGCCCATTTCATAGAGTGCAGCTTAGCAGCATCTTTGGCACTGGAATTTCTATGGTGCAATCGGTTTAATTCTATTTTTTGGGTGCACAACAGGGGACTAACCCTCATTTCCAAAAACTATGTTTGCTTCTCCTAACCAAATAGACATGTTTGGTTTTTCAATGAAATAATCATCTTTTGTCAATTATAAGTTATATTGCATTGAGGATCTTTTGTTCAACCTTTGATACGGACTTCTATCTGAGAAGCTCATAGCCATCAGAGCACATTGCAGCTGGCCTTCTCTAAGAGCAGAACATCTTTCCCATGTCATTTTGAAAAGTATAGAAAGCTTAGGCCTGTACCTATGCAGGAATTGAGGATATCGATACGTTTCTCAATCATTGTGCAGCAGCAGGCCTCGAAGGATCAATTAATCAAAGCCAAGTTTCCAAAAAGATCCCTTGTACTGTAGTTTTGTTTCTCAAAAAATGTAGAAATATGCACAACTGTTGGGAAATTCCATCCTAGACATATCGGAGCGCTTGAAGTTAACATTTTTTATTTGAACGAATAAATATGTTAATTTCAAATCATCATTCTTAAATCCAAAGACTCTCTTGACAATGACTGGTGGAAGAGTGCCCGCTCCTATTTCTAATGGGCTAATAATAATTGGGTCCAATAGAAAACTAGGCTGGGTCCATTATAATGGGAGGAAAGAAAAGAAGCACTAACATTACCGATAAAGATAAATAATGCTTTGTTTCCATTATAAAGAAGGAGAACAGCGGTGGAGTACGGGGAAGAGAGAGAAATGCCCGTGTCTTTGTTGCAGATGCCGGGTATGGGTTTGGGTCTGGGATTGGGTTTGAGGTGGGGATGGGGATCGCGCCCACATAACATTAACAACAATTGCGATATAACTGCCACTTTAAAGAAGAAGAAGCTACTGGTTGTCGCTTCTTCGGATGATGGAATTGGAGAAAAGAAGACAAAAAGAGATGATAACGGCGGCTCTTTGGTTCTCTCCGGAACCACAGCGAGAGGACGAAGATTGCTCAAAGTTCGTGAAGATAAAAGGAAACGCGAATACGATCGCCTTCACAACTATCCTGCATGGGCCAAGTAATTAAGTCTCTCCCTCTCCCTCTCCCTCTCCCTCTCCCTCTCCCTCTCAATTAAATTATTATATTACTGATCCATCGCTGGCTACAACATTGCAGAGTTCTTGAAGATGCTTGCAAAAGTGACGAGGAACTCCGTGCCCTTCTTGGTGACAGCATAGGCAACCCGGAACTGATGAGGCAAAGAGTGGAAGACAGAGTGAGGAAGAAAGGCCGCAGTAACTTCCACAAGTCTAAAACGGGTTCTGTAGTTTCCTTCAAAGTCAGCTTCCGAGACTTCAACCCTATTGATTCCTACATTTGGTTTGAGTTTTACGGCTCTCCTTCTGATCAGGATGTTGATATTATTGGCACTGTCAGTACTTATTGCTAACCTTCTAATTCTAATCTATAATTTATTTACGTTTAATGAAATATGATCAATTTACTTGCGTCCTTGCAGGTCATTCAATCTTGGTATCTAATGGGACGTTTGGGTGCTTTCAATTCTTCCAATTTGCAGGTATACTATTTGCTGCTCAACGATTAATACATCTTCCATGGATCTGTTTTTGTTTCATCTCATCTCATCTCATGTGTGTCCTTGTTATCAAACTTTGTGTTTCTCTTATAGTAATATAACCTTGTCCTTCCTGTTATCTTGTCTTGGCATCTACTTGTTGCTTTTACATGTTTTTAACTCTGCTTGAACTGCTATATCCTTAAGTTATGTCATTTTACTTATGCTTAATGAGCACATTGCAAGATTTTTCACCTATCGATTATTGATTAATGGTTGCAGAACTGTGATTGGATTAACTGTTGTTTTGAGATGCAATTTCTACTTCCCTACTCCCACTTTATCAGATGGATGCAATTAGATAAATGGATAGATTTATTCTCTGGTTTCTTTCTCAGCCTTAAATGAAATTCAAATATGTTACTATCCACATTGTTGGCAGTTGGCAAATTCATCAATGGAGTATGATCCGCTCTATGATGCAGATAAGGGCTTCAAAGTGATGCCATCATCATTTCATGATATCAGTGATGTTGAGTTTCAGGATAACTGGGGCCGTGTTTGGTACGACTTCTTTGCCTTTTTCTGACAGCGATCATACCATATTTCTTACATAACTGTTACATGTAGAAGATATCTGAAATCTCAAATGCGTTGTAACAGGGTAGATCTTGGTACGTCAGATTTTTTTGCCATCGACGTGCTCCTCAACTGCTTAACTGTATTGAGTTCAGAGTAAGACCGAACATGATGTCTAGTTTACTCGAAATCACCTTGTTCACCAATTCAAACTTCTAACTGGCTTGCTCCTTTTTGTCTTTCCTTTATGGCAGATATTTAGGTATTCAACAAGTAGTTTTTGGGGGTCGCCGAATAGGCGATTGGGAAGAAGGGATGACAAACCCAGAATATGGATACAAGTACTTCAAAGTCTAAAAGCAAACCTTGTTCAAGTCTTTCCCTTGCACACACAGTTTTCTTTCTCTTACTGGAAAGTCATCATCTAGCATGGCATGAGAGATTATAAGATGAATATAAAGTATGATGGTGGAATTCAAGTTCAAGTTGCAGTTGAAAGATCTCTTAGAAACTGTGGACGAATTTTCTTTTTCTAGATAGTGATTTCAGCTTGTCGGTGCCGTCACCATTTCCATGCTCCAAGACCTCAGCACCTTTAGAAGATCTTTCCAGTTTCCATGGGGAACTGGTAAGGGAACCTTTGATAGCCCGAAAAATGTGATGGGATGGATCTCTTTGACATTTTAGTTTCACTTGGTGCTGCGCATAGAGAGACATGAAAGCACATGTTTCAAATTGAATTGTGAATTATGTCTCGTTGTTTTTTAAAATAGTTTAAATGAGAAGAATGACCAACTTCCATCCTGCAAGGTAGAAAATTATATGATTAAACATGCTGACTATTCAAGTAACTTGGCATTAGAAAATTATATGATTAAACATGCTAACTATTCAAGTAACTTAGCATTATGGGTATTTGGGACTTCTTCCTATTTAGATATGTTAGCGTTGTGTTTTTTATTATTATTATTGTGATAAAATATTGTTCCTGTAAGTTCCTTAAAACCCAACATGTACATATTTTCTCATTTTACCTTCTAAAGTGAATTTACTGCGTGGTTTGAAAGCATTTGTCAGAGAGGAGCGTTTTGCCCTTTTTCCCCCTCGCTTTTAGCCAGTTTGCTATAAAGCAAAATCTTAAATAGCTTAGGAATACACCTTTATAATTAATTAATTAATTTTAATAATTTTATTCATTTTCTTTAAGATGTTTGATAGCATGTCCTTGATGTTTGGAAGTTAAGCTAACTTGTTACTAATACCTGCAAAAGATTTTTTTTGAAGGAGATAGAGACTCAAGGTAACTTGTGACTAGTACCTGCCAAAGATTTTTTTTTGATGGAGGTAGAAACTCTCTAATGCTTAAATAAATATTTTTTTAAAAGAAAAAAACAACTCTTTCTAAAATGCAAGAATATTTTAGAGAGAGTTGTTTTGAATATATATGTGTGTGGGTGCACGCAGTAAAGAATGAAAATTATGAACCTTTGATTTTAAGGTTTCATGATGTATTTATAGCCCACGAGTCTTTTTTTTTTGTGAAGAGAAAGACTTGAAGTGTAATTTTACCCTGATAACATATAATGAGGTATAAATATCATTTACATTCATATTAATGTTTGATAGAAATATAACGGATCCATGGAGGAATTTTATACACCTAAAATGTGTAAGGAGACTAGGGTCTAAGACGTTAGATATAATTGAGCCCGTGAAAACTGAGCTTTCTCCTAGGCTAGATTCAAGAGAGAAAGATCATCTTTTTGGGCATGCCCAAGGTAGGATTGTCATCCTCTTGGGCGTGCCAACGAAGGATAATTGTTGCCTTATATTTGTTGAACTACTAAGTCCAAGTGTCTTGGGTCTGGCATGTTTGCCAGACTCACGTTACCTTGAATTTGGTAGATGACCAAGTCCAAATACCTTGGGTTTAGCATGTTCGCTAGACCCACATTACCTTATTCTCTTGGGCGTGCCATGCGATGATGATCATTCTCTTGGGCGTGCCAAGAGAGGATGTAGTTATTTTTTTAGGCGTGCTAAGTCAGGATGGTCATTCCCTTGGGTGTGCTAAGGGAGGATGATTACTACCTTTGACTTGACTAACTGCCAAGTTCAAGTGTCTTGGATCTGACATGTTTGCTAGATCTATATTACCTTGAACTTGGTAGATGGCTAAATTCAAGTATTTTGGGTCTCGCATGTTTGTCATATCCACATTATCTTGAACTTGGTTGACTGTCAAGTCTAAGTACCTTCGGTCTGGCAATCAAACTCATGTTATCTTGAACTTGGCTAAATGTCAAGTTCATACACTTTGGGTTTGACATTTTATCAGATCCACATTACCTTATTTATTTGGATGTGCCAAGAAAGAATTGTCATTCTTTTGGACATGCCTAAGGGAGGATGCACATTCCCTTAGGCATGCTTGGGGTTTGGCATATTGCCAAGTCCAATCGTGTCTGGGTCTGGCTAGCGTCAAACCCAATATTTCTAGGGCTTGACACACTGCCAAACCTAGTCACTTCCAGGCCTGGCTAGAGCCCACGTCTTCTTTGGGCACGCCTAAGGGAATTACCACATCCTCCCCTGGGCACGCCGAAGGGGATAACCATCCTCTCTTGGATCTAGCCCGGGGGAAGAGCTTAGTCTTCATGAGCTCGACTATATCCGATGTCTTGGATCCTAATCTCCCTATACTTTTTAGATGTATAAAATTTCTCTAGGGATCTTTTATAGGTACTAGTCATAAGCTACCTTAGCCAACTAAACACTAGGTATATACTATCAAACATCTTGGCCAAAAAGAAATGAATGAGATTACCAGGACAAATTGATTAACCGATTATTCAACCTGGAAACCCTATTCTTAAATTACTTGGATTTTTTGAAACTTTATCACAAAGAAAGGATTCTTATTCCAGTAGTTAACTTTATACGAGGTATAAAGGAGGTTCCACTTCTGCTAACAAGATGAAATGTTATATGATACGAGATGGATTGAGGGGTGAGTTGAGAGTTGATATGTGTGTATATGTATCGATTTAAAGCACAAACAAGTCGCAGTCAACTATCTTAGGTCGTCGTGGACCCTGCTATCTATTCAACCCTCGATGCATCATGTGATGTGTATGTGAAGCGAGTTGGAATCATAGAGGACCTGAGGATCTTGTGGAAGTGCCTGACTGATACTTTAAGAATGTGTTTTTGTAGTTGAATTTATTTTTTAAAATGTTTTTTTACTTTACAAAATATCAAATTGATCTTTTATTAAATATTTATTGATATTTATCTATGATTTTGATGTGTTGTGCAAAAAAAACAAACAAATTTAAATAAAACATTATTTTTATAAATTTTCAATTCAAAAACACTTTTGTAAAGTAGCTTGCAACATATTACTTAACACACATTTCATACTCTTTGACCATGTGCTTGATTTTGATTATAAATTATTAGTATCATGCCTAAGTTGTTATGGATACTTTTTAATATATATTTTTATTTAATTATATGACAGTTAAAATATAAATTATAATGCTTAAAATATATTTTAATTTTTAGTTTTTTTTATTCTCATTCATGTGATTTTTTTTACAATGACATTTTTTTATTAGCAACACAGTTTATTGAATAAAAGCTAATAATGATTAAAGAATTTTTCCTAAAATTACATGACTTGAATTAAAGAGGAAAAAATATATCATTTAAATAAAAAAATCACCTTTTGTATTCACATGTTTTGTTTACTTTACAAAAATATATATATTTTAAGAAAAATAAATAAAAATTTATTATGATGATTAAAATAATTTTTAATAAAAAGATCATGAAAGTATTATTTTCAGGCACTTGTATCAACATATATAAGAACACAGAATTTGGAAGAATTATATAAATATTTACAATAAAAAATAATAAAATATATATTCTATTATTATTAAATATTAATTAACAACTTTTTTTAAAAAATGGGCAAGCATGAAGTCCATTCTAATTTTCTTAATAAATAAAATAACGTGCTATTTATCTGAGCAAGCAATATGTCATCTCTCGTACAAGTTTTGACTATATTTAATTGACTACCTTTAATAGCTATAAAATCAACATCTGAGTTTTTAAACATTTAAACTCAATTCTAAACTTATTTTTTATAATAAAAAAACTTTAAAATATTTCATGAATCCAAACTTTCATATTTTTTTTATTCAAAAACATGAAAAATAAATCAAATTAAAAGAGCTTTATATTCTCCAATCTACTTTTTAATAACATATCTAAAGAATAAAAATATCTTTATTGAACTTCTCTTCAAAACAAATATATTGACACCAACTTAATTTGTTTTTGTAATTAAAAGGTAGCTGAAGAGATCATTCTCTTTTGTCTATCTTTTTTGATAATTGCTCTACTTTTATCAGAGGCGATGAAAATAAAGATTGAAAATTGAAATAAATAGACTTAAAACTACAATGAGCAAATAAAAAAACTGAAAACATTAGAGGCAAAACTGTAAAACACGTTGTTGTAGTATTCTTTATAATTATAATATAATCATAATTATAATATACATGGGCCTATTGACTTTTAAAAGAAAAATGAAAAAAAAGTGAGAAAGGTACGAGAAGGTTAAGTGGAGGCGGGGCATGCTCTGGGCCTTTTAATTTTGATTTGAATTCAGGCAAGGAGGGAGACCTGAATAGTAAAGTTGGAGGTGGACCCTGGCCCACCACCGGTTGAGCTCGGCGAGGCCTTGTAGCCAGGTGGGTTTACTTGTTTATTTTTTTTGGGTCCCAGCTCCTTTGAGACGACGGGTAATTTTCACACACCTTTTTTTTTTTCTCTCCTTGTAGTTTGATATTTCGTCATATGGTCTATTTCCCACCCTTTGAGATTAATTTGAATTAGCACGCTTAGAAAGTAATTCACTCCACTTCTAGTCTTTAGCATTTGTTAAAAAAATATCAGAGTATTTTATTTATTTATTATCTTGCACAGAGAGAGCGAGAGAGGTACACATCTCTCCTGTGAATGTGAAAGCGCCTCTTCTCCTTTCTCTGTTTCTTGCCTCTGGTTGCTACTCTAGGCTGAGTCCCACCCTCTCCTGTTACATTCCATCTCTGTGCGTGGCTTGTGTTTATCATTCTTCCCCAGCAACTGCTAAATCTGCAGCATCAGCATTACCATTTCTCGCATAAACAAACACTATTCCTTAATTAGTCTCTTTCTTAATTAATTTCATTTCATTACCGGTGTTAGTCTTCTACTTAACTACCCCTGCTACTAGCGTGTGGTGGACATTCTGTAACTTTCTCCTCCGCCATAACTCAGTACTCAGTTGATTAGTACGTGATTTTTAATTTTAAGTGCGGAGAAAGAAGCATAGACAGACAGGCAGACAAAAAAAAAAGGAGGTGAGGCGAGGCGGTGCGGTAGCTTTCAACTACTCCAACACAATGTATGTGCTTTCCTCTCCGTCGATCCGACCACTGCTTTGATTTTTTAGCTAACGTACGTATGGCATATGCTTGCAATCTTTTATTATTTTATTTATTGTTTGTATTTTCCTAAACGAGATCTGTTTTTTTTCCCCTTTCTGTTAGGCTGAAGACGATGATGATGATTTAAACAACTTGCTGAACGTGTAAAGAGAAACAAGTGCTGCGGCATTTGCTCGATTATTAGGGTTTTCTATTCACCCTTCCATTTTTATCTTCTCAATTCTCAATGCAATGACTACTAAACGCGCCTACAAACTCCGTATCCTCCTCAATTTTGTTTTTGTTTTTGTTTTTACGGCTTCATCTGCTCATTACAGTGCTCACGCTACTTTTTTTTTTCTTTGCTTGATCTGCATTTTGCCTTATTCATTTCAGATCTGTCTTTTAAAAAATAAAATAAATAAATATATAAACTCTGTTGAATAAACTGTTGCTTAACTGATAATAGTAGTGATTGCTGCTGCTGTTGTTGGCCTTGACCACAATTTCTTTTAAAATTGCTTGAAAAGAGGAATTTGTGGCTCATTCTTCGAGTGTCAATTGCCTCAAGATTGGCAGGAAATCATCCAGGGTTCTTGTGACTGGAGGAGAAGATCACAAGGTTAATCTCTGGGCTATTGGTAAGCCCAATGCTATACTGGTCAGTTCTCGATTCTGTTCGTGATTTTTTTTTGTACCATTTTCTTTCTGGTCTGGTGTCTGATGATTTTCATTCCGTCTAATCCAATAATTTCATGCAGAGTTTGTCCGGACATACAAGCGGGATTGATTCAGTAAGCTTTGATTCTTCAGAAGTCCTAGTAGCTGCTGGAGCTGCAAGCGGTACGGTCAAGCTTTGGGATTTAGAGGAGGCAAAAAGTATGCTTGTGATGTGTCCTCTAAACTCTTACTATACTAGAATTTACTTGTATATTCCTATTGTTTCTTACTAATTATCTTTTCTGTCTGTTAAATTCATCACTTGCCATGTGTTCTGTCTGTAGTTGTTCGCACACTCACTGGTCACAGATCCAATTGCATATCTGTTGACTTTCACCCTTTTGGAGAGTTCTTTGCATCTGGTTCCCTGGACACAAATCTTAAGATATGGGATATTAGAAAGAAGGGCTGTATTCACACATACAAGGGCCACACTCGAGGGGTCAATGCAATCAGATTTACCCCAGATGGTCGCTGGGTTGTATCCGGTGGAGAGGACAATACTGTAAAGGTTATAACTGTTTTCTTTCTCTTGGTGTACATCATGTCTACACCCAGCCACTCACACACATCATGCCAGAAAATACTAAAGGTCCCGTGTCCAGTCCGCATCACAAGGACCTCACATTGACAGCCCTTAAATTTCACACATTGTTTTATGCACTTCTGCTGCCCAGTTTCTTTTCTTTATGTCTTCATATTCAGTGAATAGATGCGTATCAACCTGGTGACTTGAATTTAAGAGAGTTGAGTCAGCCAAATATATTTTGGCCCTGCACACTGTGCCTGGTGCCAAGGGTCTGAGACTGATACCTGGTGACTTGAATTTAAGAGAGTTGAGTCAGCCAAATATATTTTGGCCCTGCACACTGTGCCTGGTGCCAAGGGTCTGAGACCAGGTTCGGACCCAATTCTCTCTCAAGTCAATGCAACTAATGAATGCATTAGGGTCATATTTAGTGTGTCTACCACTTGTAAGTTCCGTTTACTTGAGATAACCGCACATACAGGTTTCTTTTGTTTGATTCTTTTTTTAACTAACTCTGCAATGTGCACGATTTCAACAGCTGTGGGATTTGACTGCTGGAAAGCTATTGCACGATTTCAAGTGCCATGAGGGTCAGATTCAGTGCATAGATTTTCATCCCCACGAGTTTCTTCTTGCAACAGGTCAGTTTTATGATTCCATGAAAAGCTACCTGTCTACTGTAATGTTATTTTATTTTTAATCCACGGTTCAACACATGCTGTCTTCTTCATTGCATGTTTTTCCAAGGTGTTGATTTTGATAGATCTTGGTAATTCTTCCTGCGACAGCATGCATTTTGACACTTACCTTAACATTTTGCTTCTAACAAGTCAAAGAATTTTTTAGTCTTGAATTGATGATTCTATCTTTTATTCCATATCCAATAAGGAATGATTAAACAAAATAGTAAGAAAAACATAAAGTTAAACCTTTTCTGTATCTTCAACTTTAGCATTACCACCAGCAGTATTCATTAATTCTGTGTCAATCCGAAACTGAAATTTTCCAAGAAATGAATTAGGTGTATGCATAGGTAAGTGCACCTATTTTTATATAAAATTACAGGCGCGTGATTATGTTTGTTGGAACCCCATTACTAGGAATCTGTATCTGTGAATAGAAAGTTGCATTTTCCTGGAAAATTCACATCTTTGTGTACCTTAATTTGTTGCCTTTTTGTAGGTTCTGCTGACAGGACAGTAAAATTTTGGGACCTTGAAACCTTTGAGCTAATAGGTTCTGCTGGGCCAGAGGTAATTTTATGCCTTAAGAAATACCTTTTATCGTCAACTTGGGAACATAAATCTTTTCTAGTGCTTTTTCTTATGAGAGAATGCTTTTTGTGGAACCTGTCTCCCTTTAGACAACTGGAGTGCGTTGTTTGACCTTTAATTCTGATGGGAGGACTCTACTCTGTGGATTGCATGAAAGTTTAAAAGTAAGCTCTCTCTCTCAGTATATATATATAGAGGTAGTTCTTCAGGTCTACTGGTTTTACTAAATTTGCAACCAACTTTTTAGGTTTTCTCCTGGGAACCAATAGGATGCCCTGATTCTGTGGATGTGGGATGGTCCAAGTTGTCCGATCTCAATGTTCATGAAGGAAAGCTTCTTGGCTGCTCATACAATCAGAGTTGTGTGGGAGTGTGGGTTGTAGATTTAGTAAAGGAAACAAAATCTCTTGAAAGGTTGTCAGATTTTCAAAATTCAGATCACGGGAAGGAGTTTTCTAAAGAATCAAAGGTTTTGCCGAGTAAGCTGTTTTTTGAATCTTTCAATTCTTGGTTCAGTGTTGGTTTTGGCTATTGTATTTTTCTCTTTACTTTATTCTTTTAAAAAATTGATTTAAAATCATTCCTTAAGCTGGATTGTGACATATGTTCTTCATTCCTGGTTCAACATTCTAATTGAAGCGACGGGAAGTGCACCTGGTACTCCTCAAAGAGCGAGCTTAAACACTGGGTTGAAGGCAACCATTACTGGTTCAATAACAGTTCCTAGCACAGCAGCCCCAAAGAGGAGTTCTATGAAGGTCCATTCAGCTGTTAATGTTCCAGTCTTGAACAAGGCAGACGTAATTCCTGTAATTGTCCCCAGAACCAACTCAAGATCAGAGCAAGTTGCTGGCTCCAGAAAAGAAATTGATATTGCCGCAAGGACAATGCCATTTTCTTTGCATTTGAAGACAACTGATTTCCGGAAATTTTCAAATAGCAGAGAAGACATGGACCAGCCAACTACCTCTATCCAATCTGCTGAGACCACAGGTTGCAAGGCAACAGAACTGATCAGTGTCACTGATAGGAATATTTCTCCTGCAGTTAAAGGTTCGATTCATGGACTAACAACTGCTGAACAATCTTTTGGATCTGGAAACTATAAATCAGATTCAACATTAGAGCCACCCACTAGTTATCAGAAAGAAAACTGTAAGTGTTACTAATTAAGAAAAAATTATTTGCCGCTGATTGTCAGTGTCTGTGTATATATGTATGATGCTGTTGTTTTGTGGCTGCTTCATAGTTGCCATTCCGTCATTTAGCTTGTTATCTGTATAGAAATAACTTTTAATAATCAGATAGATCGGAACTCAAGATTTTTCTTGTAAAATTTGAAGTAAGATTGTTGCATTTCAATTCTTAAACCTTTCTTTCATATATTTGATCATTATAAATGCACTATATGTTTTTAGTCTTTTAGTCCAACAATATGAACTAGCCTTTCCTTTATATAACACAGATATGATGACATTTTAATCAGAGGATTGAAGGGGATGGTTGATTGCTTCTTTAGATGTCATAGGGTTTCAAAAGACAAAAATTAAGGTTTCAAGGTAGGATCCTTGTGTAGATAAGGAATCCGGTCTGATTTGAGCTCCTAAAGTTGCTGATGGCTGTCTTTACTCAGCTGTTTACCTGTCACACATGTTTCACAATTTGATAGGCTGTTGCATTGAGAATTTAGGGTTTCTGCATTCTTTGGGAATGCTTTCGAAACCTTCCTTTTGGCTTAGAAATCTATCAAATCAAAGTGTACTTATATGGTGAATAGTTGGTTTACAATGGACTTGGAATTGGCTCCCATTATGAACTTGATGGGTGAGGGTATTAAAAAGTACTTAAGCCTTCTGGTTTGCTTTCTGTAGGATGGCAGCGACACATTTATTTATAGCTTTAAGTGACTTGCTTTACCATGGACTGATTTATAAACAACTGCAACTATAAGGTTTACAGATAATATTTTGATAAGGTACAGTTGAAAATGCTATAGAAGAGGCTTCATTTTGATAGTATCTAGGTTGCTAGAACTGAGAAACTTGTTCCATGAATTTCTAGGTGCAATTGGTGTGTAGTGAGCAAATAATGCTTTGCTGGTACTCCACTGAGGTTTTCTGCCGTTGCTTAATTTAGCTTATTTTCCAAGAGATTAAATATGCTTAGATCTATACCTTATATTTCAGATCTATATTCAAGTTACTATGATCAATCATTTTTATTTAAGATGCTTAGAATGACAATGAATCTGACTTTTTATTAAGATGCTTGGAATGACAATGCCGGGAATGCCTTAGTTTTATGAAAAAGGCACCAAGGTTGGTTTAGCTGATCAAAACAGCTCTTGCAACTTTTATATGGCAGCCTAAGCTAGTTAAAATTCATCACCTTTCTCAAAATGGCTGATAATCATGCTGATACATTGCCCTTAGTGATTATGTCAACACTGATATCTGATTCAAGAAGAAACATGGCTTATATAGCTTGAAACAACATTAATAAGAATCCAGTAAGCATCCACCTTTTTGGCTGGTGGAAGGGTGGTTTCATGAAATGGATAGGGATGATGCTGAAAATGAAGAGTGAAATATGGATGTTCGTGCAGTGTTGGTGGAAGAAATCATAGGGCTGTTTACCCATTCAATAGATCATGATTCCCATCGTATTCTCTATGTTTCATTGACTCCATGAGTTGGACTTTGATTTGCTTGGTACATTTGTGGCTTTGGATTGGCATACTTTTCACACTTTTGTCAGTTGAAATGGAATGCGCGGCTCCAATGTTGAAAATATTAATGTTTCTTCCAGGTGAGACTCGAGGACATAAAATAAACAGAGATGCACCCTCCATTGAAAGCCAGAAAGGAGGTATTGCTGTTCCTGATTGCAATATGAGGGTTGTCAATAATGCAAATATGCCTAATCTATTTCACATTAAATATGTAGGAAGAATGCGTTCACTTATGATAAACTGGGAGAAAAGGGGAAGCTCTCCTAGCTATGAGGGACCTACTTCTGGCATTTCTGCTGGGACATCATCTGTGGTGAATGTGCTCCCTCTTAATATGGTAGGATTTGATTTCAACTTTTGTACTTGTTCCATTCTCTTTCATAACTTTCTGATCACCTGAAGACATGCGCTACTATTTTGGGTTTCAGGACTGTATTCCATGTTTTCAAAGTGTTATGCAGAACATATCATGTCCAAAAAACATAAAAACGAAAAGGACCTGTTAATTGATTATGTTTGATTCTAGGTCTTTATCTTCCGTACAAAAATGATCTATCATTTTATCTTTGCTTGTATGAATGAAACAATTATTAATTGAAAATTTTCACATCCCTCACCTTGTTCTGTTATGGATGATATCAAATATGTGCTGTTTACTATTCATAATTATTTTTTTCATCAGTACTGCGATCAGAACATCAATTTTACATTTTATGGTGCCAATTCTGATATCTCTATGCACTCAATTTCCTCAAAAAGATGACATTTTAGTTCAGTGGCACTGCCTATGATCTAACTAGAAATGTTTCTGGTTGGAAAATGGAGGATAAACTGTTCACGTGGAGGGATACAAATTTATTTCAGTTGAGGATACACCTAGTTTACAAACTTTGTAGAGGATACACCTAGTTTACACCTATGCTTCTCACATGGCATAGAAGAAAGTTTGTACACACACGGGGTGTAATTTCTACTCCAGCTCATGTTTTCCAATATATTTTTTATGTGCTTGTTTAAGTCTTCTCATTTCATTCGCTTTAAAGATGCTGGTTTATACACCTTTTTCATCTGTTAATAAGTTGAAGTTTAAACAGAGAGGACGTGCCCCATCCATCGAAAAGGAAATGGTTTCTGCTAGTGACGAGGATGTTATTGCAGACTTAATGGAACAGCATGATCAATTTGTCAGCTCTATGCAGTCTCGTTCTGCCAAGTTACAGGTGACTTAGCTGGATAAGTGAGTGTGTACGTGTGTGAGAAGTGTAGACATAAACGTAATATTTTGCCCATTCAAGGGCAGGGGAGAGCTGGTGACAGAAAACATCGGCGTCTTTGTTTTGGCATTTCTTGACATGATTCCACATGAGAGATGGAGATAAATTCATTACCAATAAAGTTACTATGCATGTTTATGAATGCAAGTACCTCAAATTGCAACTGTAATTTGTTTCTGTCCCTAACTGATAAATTGCCTTTTAGCATCTCCATAATTTTTTTTTTTATTCTTATCATAATGATGGATTCAATCAGAGCACCCTCCCAAATTGCTGGTTATAAGCTCCTATCTGTACTTGCTTTATCCCTTCCAACTGCAAGTTAGTTGTCACAATCTAGTTATGACTTTCTTATTGATATGGTAGAAACAAACTGATGCAATGGTGTAACCTGTTTTCTGCAAGAAATACACAGCATTGACCCTACAGATTCTTTGGTTTTGGGGCCATCTCTTATCTTTTGTAACATATGAGAACTTAGAAACTGCATGCTACATTTATTCTCCATTTAGCCATCATGTGCCCCCCTTTTATTTTCTCCCTTTTGTACTTCTGTTAATATGTTTGCATCCAGCTAGCTGCCATTGAAAGGTTGGTGAAACTTTTCTATGCTTTCCTGTAGGTTGTCCATAGATATTGGGAGAGAAATGATGTAAAGGGGGCCATTGGTGCAATGGAGAAGATGGCTGACCACGCCGTAAGTTCCCTTTTCCCTCCTCTTTTCTCACTGTATTTAATAAGCATATTTGGATACTACAGTTCTTTTAACATTCATTCTTAACCTTTAGTTTCTTTCCATATGCTGTAACTCGCAGGTCCTTGCTGATGTAATCAGTATTGTGGCAGATAAAATTGACACTGTCACATTGGATATATGCACATGTCTCCTGCCTCTTCTTACTAACCTGCTTGAAAGTGACATGGATAGGTAGGTTGTGCTTTGTAATACTTGTCAGTTAATCAACTTACAGCTGTTGGTCTATGTGTTTTCCATCATAAGAAAATGTAGTTTCCAGTGGGCAGCACCAAGTGTTGGTTATTTTCAAAAGAAAGTGCCAATAGCGAGGATTCATTGCTAAACTATCTTGTATTTAGGCACTCGAGCATTTCACTGGACATGCTGCTGAAGCTGGTGAGGACATTTGGTTCAATGATCTATTCGACTCTATCAGCATCAACATCTGTTGGTGTGGATATTGAAGCAGAGCAAAGGTGTGCACCTTTTGTAATGTTTGCAATTGTTTTTTCTATGAACACAACAAAAGTTGCTTTGAGACGCTGCTTATGTGGTTCACAGGTTGGAACGTTGCAATATCTGCTTTCTAGAGCTTGAGAAAGTCAAGCGTTGCCTGCTTACCCTTACAAGGTAGCTTCAATTTTCTTAGCGGGCTTGACAACTGCTGCTTTGATATCCCAATGTATTGTGTCTGGATTCTTTTATTCTACTCTCTGTTTTGTTCAATAGGAAAGGTGGTTCAGTTGCGAAGTACGCCCAGGAGCTAAATCTAGCTCTTCAAGAAGTATCATGACCTAACACCGTTTCTTCTGAGGGGCGACTGTGAAAGTTGTTTTTAGCCTACATGGATTGGATTATGATTTCTTTATGGGAGGAGCAGAGTGTGCTTTTGTAGGAGTTAAAACTGCTTGCCATACATCGGCTAATATAGTTCCAAGTTTTCTGCCTTGGTTGGCCCCAGAGCTCCATGTACCGCTGATTCTATCTTATTTACTACTGAAACTTGAAAGCTAACATAGGTGTATCTCCATCTGCCATCGGTTGCTGCAGTCCTGACAATCTTTCAATTTGGGAAAGGATTTACCCACTCAACATGTAGGAAACAGATTGTAACCTTGGCACTGTATCAATTCATTCTTTTTTGAATACCTATCGAAAGAGGAAATAGAGCAAACTGGTTTTAAGTGTGTACGAATATGTTGCGGCTACTCGTCGCCTCCGTTACCACCGCTTTTGTTCTCTTTTTTCTTTTCAAACTGAACAGCTTGTTCTGTTTCGGCCTTTTGTGCACGCGGCTGTTTTGGACTTTATCTACAGCTGGCCTAGCCAGTTGCACGAGTAAAGGCCCTGCCAGGGGCCTAGAAGCTCCCATATGGGTGCTGGACCAACATGCCCTGTTACGAAAGCCTAACTTCAGAGGCCTGTTGGACCCAAGCCAGCCAGAACAAAACCAGCAATTAAACAGCGTAAGCTTCAAAGAAGCACGCAGCAAGATCAGTAACCGATGCATGCAAATTAAATTAAATTAAATTAGAATTAGAATTATTAAGAAAAAAAAACTAAAAGAGGTCAGATATGTACTGTGTATTATGAGGTATTTTACCGTGGACTTTAACAGTGTACTAATGATTTTTCCCTTGCTATGGAAAGCTTGATTGTTTTGGAAGGTTATTTTTTTTTTCTTTTTTTTTTACTACCTTTTTTACGTTCCTACCGCGTATTTTATTCCTCTCTTTTTTCTTTTGACTTATTGCACCAGAAACACAGCTTTCACTCCAGACCTCAGAGGGCCTGGATTTGGTCAGGAAAAACAAAAATAACCTAGAACCCTTGATTAGCTTTTGTGGCAAAATAACCAAGAGAGGTTGAGTTGGAGAAGGACCAAAAGCACAGCTTTCACTCCAAGGGCTTCAATCTAGTCAAGAAAAAAAAACCCTGAACCCTTTATTAGCTTTTATAGCAAAATAATAGAGATAGAGGGCTTGAATCTCTCTTCCTCTTCTACTTCAACCAGGTGCTATGAGTAAAAAAAAAATTATTTTTCACTATGCATCTTCATCTCCTTCGACCAGGTTCAACTAAAGAGGCTTGAATAAAAGATCAATAGCCAAGTTGTTTCTTCAGATTTCCATCTTGAAGTCGTTTGATTTTTTTTGCGTTGTTGATTTTAAGGTTTCACCAAGGGTTTCTTCCTTTTTAGGTTTTGAAAATTTACAGCTTTTTTTTTTCTGTCGTAATCATCATCATCATCATTATTATCTCATTGGTTGATTGATTTGGTTTGGTTCTGTTGTGATTTCGCGTCTTTCGTCCCATGTTGATCTATTTTGCTTGGGCCCTTGGGCTTGACAATCCATTTTGAGAGCTGGTCCAGTTTGGAAACACCTAATCTGTATAGAGAATTAGAGCTTGATTCATATGGTTCCCATGCAGAGATCTCCTGTGCGAGGGATGCAATATGAGTTTCATGCTGGTTTTTTTTTAAAAAATAAATTCTTGAATTTTCTTTGGATTTTTACAAGTCTGTTGTCTCTACGTTCTTCTAACTGTGTGGCTATTCTTAATAAAAAGAAATAAAAAATCAAAGGTATAAGAAGCATCATTGCTTAATTTGGTATTGGTATTGTAGTAACTTTTTGTTCGAATTTGAAAAGAGTTGTTTTAAAAAAAGTATTTTTAGCTGAGGTTTGTTTAGTATTTATATATATTTGGTTAAAACTATAGTTGAAATTAAGGTAAAAAAAAAACTAATTTAATGTATTTGGTTAAAAATACTTTTCAAATTGAGGTTGTAAAATAATATCAAAAAATATATATTAATATTGATGGTTTTTAATTTAAATATTGTAAATTTAACTACTGTCATTACATCATGAAATAAATAATATTTTATATAAAATATTTTCTATTGTTCCATTAAACTATCTATAATTACATCACGTATGAAATACATTCGATGAGGATATAATTTTCTTGGTTTCTTAAGGACGCAACAACATTAGATAAGATATCATCAGGAATAAAATTGAAATTGCGATCCCCGTCTAATTTATCATTAGTGTCATTAAATGATGTTAAACACTAATTTTTTAAATAAAACACAATTAAAAATAAAAAATAAAATTTTTTATTTTATTTTACTGGGTCGGATAGGTTGATAGTTATGTTTTAAAATATATTAAAATAATATTTTTTTTATTTTATAAAATTTATTTTGATATTAATATATAAAAATTTAATTTAATTTTTATTTTAAAAAATAACAATAATTTAACCATAATCAAACATGGTCATAATCATCATTTATAAAAAGAAAGCTAGTGATGGCTTGGCATTGGCATATAGAGAAAAGAATTTCTATGATAGTAAAGTATAATAAATTAGTTTATGCGGGTATAAATATTTTTCACCCCATGGATTTAATTTCTTAAGATAGGTAGAGCAGAGCTCAATTATTTAATTTTCAAATTAGAAATCAAATTTACTGAAACAAGCGTGAAGCATGTGAAAGCTGCTTCTTCTCATCTTGCATTGCAAACACAGGCCCATGAACAGTAAATGCTGTTTTTTTCTTTACCATACGTTTGGCTCTTGCCTTTTGCTTCAAAGGCAAACGCCTCGTCGTAAACAAACTGTCTTTCACCGGGATCAAAGCTACCCATGAACTAGGACCCAGGGACCGAGCATAAAGGTCATCTAGTACAAGTCACGATATAAAGTAACCAATCGAGATTAGCCTTCAAAACAATATAGCGGACGGATTGCATGCCCTCAATAAGTTCCTCGTCTTAAAAGTTAAAATGCCAGTAAAATGTAAGAAATTTCACATCACCACAAAAGTTGGAGTAATATTACTGGTAAACAGTAACAAACAGGCAACTGGCCTCTGAAACATGTCTAGTGCTTCGACACCAAATCCAAAACATATGAACAGCCTCCATAAGAATGCTAAGAGAATAAGTCCACAGCTCATTCCATTGAGAAAACTATGTTTTTGCGGATCTTCAATTCAAAGAAAAATGCAAAGCATGAAGATGAAAGAAATGGCAGGGCAGAGGTCTAAGAAAGATCCAAAAACCACAGTACAAATATTTAATTGATCTTCAGTTCAATCAGAGCCATACTAGTGATCGTTAATTCTGTCAGAGCTGTACAATAGCAAACAGCTTTTAATTGAAAATTGTCACAAGCTAGAAAAAGCAAATCATCAAATTTGATTACATGCAATAGAAGAATCAGAACAGCGTATGGCAAGTTTGATGTAACATAATTCTAATTGTCCAAGGAGCACTGAATAATAGATGCTCTGCATTGCATATGTATTATTGCATGGGTATAATATATGACTGCCTCCTTATTATACCAGATGAAGCAAAAACACACATCCTAGTCAGTGTTCCATGATTTCCTGGACTTTCCTTTCTACTCTGTGGTCCTAAAAAATTGGGAATACCCTTCACCATTTCCTATATTCTATCAATTCCCTGCTGTCATTTTCCAAAGATAACCAACCAACATTGAGCATTGAGATCCCACTAGATGGCGAGATACAATAAGGAGCAACCTCAAGATAAACTAACTAGAGGAACAAGACTAGGATCAAGTGCCCAAAGAGAAGTCAGAAACGAAGTGGATTAAACCCTAGCACATCTGCCAACATATTGAAATGCATCTCCAAAAATGAGCGCTTTGTCAGGAAGAGCAACCCTATGGGTCTGTGCAGGAAGGACTGGCTGGGGGAGGATGAATAGGGTAAAATGAAAGAATGGATGTTAACCCATCCATCTAATTGTTTGACTAACTATAGAGGGAAGGATAAAAGGCAATCCTTTGGAAAGAATAGAGGGATCCTTCCAAACCTTCCTTGGGTCCTAGCCCTTCTTTCCAAACAAAAGGAACACCCCATCCTCACTTCTCATCCCTCTCTCTTTATCCACCCCTCCCTCAATGCCCTCCAGCCAAACACACCCTATAAGTTGGGAGTATAAGAGCTCCACCATTTCAAGCGCTAGCTTAGAATTGATCCTACCTACAATCACAGAAGCCTGTATATATAGGCAAAATAGATCAGATGTAGCACTGCAGTTGCGAATTTTAAAGAAGAAACGCCCCCTCAAAATAGCAATTAGTAAACAAGCAAAGAAAGGAAATTCCAGATAATAAGATCGTTAAATTGAAAGAAAGAGGAATGATGATGACGATGACGATTGTGAAGTGATAACAAGTAAAACTGATTGGATTGAAGAAGAACATATGTATATACACACCATTCATATTATAACAACAACATACATATTTTATTATGAAAATAAAAGGAAGAGCAAAGAGAGGTATTTTCCTGCCTGCCTGCATTGGATGATGATTGATATGTAAGAAGGCAAGGAAATGAGGATAGGACAGTTCAATCAAGGAATTCCAACTCATCCTCTCTGAGATGAGCAAAGAACTTGACTCCTCCTGAATGGACAAACTGAATCTTGTAAGGAAGATTAGCTGAAACTCGCCTCCCCTTCCACAGGTTCACGTACTGCTTCACCTCACCTTCCAATCCACACAGATCCAATTCCTCCGCCACTCGAGGCACGTGGTAAACCTTCAACGGAACCTTCACCCTAACCTTCGCTCCAATCTTCTTCTTCGCTTCCTCTTCCTCATCTTCTGTCACCATGGTTGCGGAATTGTTGGACCGTAAAGCCACCGAGCATGAAACTAGTGTTTTTCTTCTTCCTCTGCTACAAGTACTACTTGCTGCTGCTGTAGAGGAAGATGAAGATGTAGATGCTACTGTGGCAGTGCAGGTAGGAGTAATAATTGAGTAGCAGCAGCAGTTACGCCTTGGATTTGGTGAAAATAAGGCATTGGATTTGGATTTGAATTTGGTGATATCTGTGCAAGGGAAAGCCGAACAGGCTACGGCGGCTCCCGACGATAACGCCCCACTCGTGCCCATCGCGCTCCGTCTAGTCTAAAAAATGGGTAATCTAGTTCCTTCTCTTGTTTCTATTCTATTTCAATTTTGGAGCACGACCACACATCCAGTCCAGTCGGATATTGTTTGATTTATATATTTTTCGTCCTCAATGCCTACCTATCTATCTATCTATGCCTAATTTCTATCTCCACTCTTTTACCTCTCGGATTTTTACTACTACTATTTCACATTTTTTTAATTACTGTTACTTATTACCTCTCTCTCTCTCTCTCTCTCTCTCTCTCTCTCTCTCTCTCTCTCTCTATCTGATAATACCCCAATTTATTATAATAATAACAAAAAGCGAATGGAGTAAGTAAGGGGTCTCTTCGATTCTTCACTACTCCTCCTTCCTCAGTTTCAAAACCTAAACTATTCTATTAATTCACCTAAAGCAGAGAGAGTTTGACATTTTCCTTTTTACTATTAATTTTGCTAATAAACACAGTGAGTAAACTCTTTTAATTATTCTCCAAACTCATTTTCTGAAGGGAAAAAGGTTAAAATAATAATAAATAAATAAATTGTTGGCCTGTAAAGATAGAAAATGATTCAAACGAAGAATCCACGAAAACGTGGCATGACATCAGTGGGCGCGGAGGGATTAAGAACCAGAGGTGGACTGCCCTCCTCCAATATTTTATGGATAGCAAGCAGCACGGACGTTGTCGTTATCTCCAAACTACGCTTTCATGTTTTGATATTATTTCTTATCATAACAGGCAGGCAGGGATCAACCCCACCACAATTCCCAAATGAATTGACTAGATAGGTGGGCCGTGATGCCTTATGGGCCGGGCTAATTTTTCTAACGAATTAATGTTCAGGAGATGATGAATCAAGTTGATTCGATGAGATATGAGATTAAAATGATACGTAGAAAAGAAATTTAAATTTTTTTTTTGTAAAGATTAAAGTGTAATAATCTAATATTAAATATTAAATGATAAAATTAAAAAAATAATTTTTTTTCAAAGTAATGTTGAAGAAAAAAATTGAGTCAACCCGAGTTAATTTAATTAAACCACCCATCACTCGTGATATATATTTTTTTAAAAAAAAAACTAGCATAAAAGACTGAAGTTAATAAAAAATGCTAAAAAATTTCAAATTAACTTCACTAATATGCACTTGAAATAACTCTATAAAAAAAAACAATCGAAAGGTTTAAGGATCAATAATTTAATGTCAAATAATGAAATTGAATAAAAAATTCATTTTCATAAAAAAATATAGAAAAATAATTTGAGTCAACTTGGATTAACTTGACTAAACTACTACTCGGAATATAAAATTGAGATAATCTCATAAAAAAATGAAGGAAACAACAAAGCTCAAGGCCTAATAACCCAATGTTTAATGATGAATTTGAACAAAAAAATTCAATTATTAATAAAAGACCTAAAAATACTTAACTTAAATTGGCTTCAAATTATATGATCAAGATTACTCTATAGAAAAGTAGACAAGCAAAAAATCACGAACTAAAGTTGAATGTTTTGATTGCTATCTGTTATGTTTTTAATTAAAAAATAATGAGATGCTAAATTGAAAAAATAAAATAAAATAAGAAAAGAATTAAAAAAAAATAGCAATCAAAATAATGGATCAAAATTAGATAAAAAATTAAATGAAATAAAATGTTTATGGAAAAAATAAAAAAAATCAATAAAATGATAAAAAAAATAGCAATCAAAAAAATGAGGATCAAGATTGGATAAAAAAAATAACGAGGGACAAAATTTAAAAAAAAAATCAAGAAAAGGATAAACACAAAAAATAAGCAATCAAAAGAATAAAGACTGAATTGGAAAAAAAAACTAGGGGTGGAATTGAAAAGAATAACTTCAAGAAACATTAAAAGCAAAACAAATAGCAATAAAAAAATAAAAAATAAAATTAATATAAATACAAATAAGAGAACATAATTGCATCTTTGTTGTGTGCACATGCCTCCACCAACACGAAGAGGAATACACACCGCTCCAAACACCGTCACATACGGTGGAGTTCTGTAACTATATAGTCTCACATGTGCTGTCTAAAGGGCTTGAGAGTCGTCAGGCATTGACGTGTTAGTTTTTTTTAATAATATTTGAATTTTTAAAATTAATAAATAGCCCCTAGACAAACAAAAAAAAAAAAACACAACAATAAAATGTTGTTGGTTAAAGTTTCTTTTTTTAATTTTAAGATCAATTATGTCACTTCATTGTTTTAAAAAATAAAAAATAAAAATACCCCTTTGTACAAGTCTAATGTTTTTTTTTCTTTTAATTGTATTAGCATAATTTAGCTGTGCAAGAAATATTGAAGAGATAAAAAAAAAACCACATGGTGAAAGTTATACATTTTTTTGAATTTAAAGACAACAAAATTAGTTTATTGTGCTAAAAATATATAAACCAATTTATCCTAAATTAATTTTGTAATGCTCAATAGATTCTCTAGAAAAGACATTTTCATCCTCAAGCTTTGTTAGTTTTTTTTTAGAAAAGCATAAATATTATTAAAATGTTTCAATGAACATCACAATGATTTACTAATTGCTTTTAGTTTTTTTTAATAAACCAAAAATAGACGATTTATTGCTTGATACTTGGGACGCACGAGCCTATCACAAACGTCGGGTCTAACAAAGTCAGCCCAGTTTCGATTCTATATACTATTGCTTTTTTGACTCTGTTTATTTTTTAAATAGTTCTTATAATTATAATTTTAAAAAAGATAAGTGTAAAAAAATAATGGTTAGGTGTGATTAGTTGAATTTAAATATGTATTTGGTAAAAATTATGGTTGGAATTTATGTATAACAAAAAATATATATAAAATGTTTGATAAAAGCATAAATGCGGTTGCTTTTTAAAGTGTTTTTTATTTGAAAATACATTAAAATAATATATTTTTTTTAAAAGTTATTTTTGATATCAATGCATTAAAATAATCTGAAAATACAAAAAATATATCAATTTGAAACAAAGAAAAAAATAAAAAAATTTTAATTTTTTTTAAAATTGTTTTTGAAACGTAAAAACAAAAACTTAGTTAAAAAAATATATAAATACTACTTCATGTATAAAACATAATTTAGTTTACTGTGTTTTTGTTCACATAAATATAAAAACCAAAGAAAAACAAACACATCTCCACAAACGTATAAAACACAGTTAAATAAGGTTACGACATCCCCAAAAACGGCTACGGATGGTGAACCAGGTCCTCGCACCAACTTCGCTTTAGAGTCTAAACACAAGTTCTCCTTATAGTTCTCAGAATTCCCAACATAAACTCGGAAAAAAAACAATTCAAAGCTGTGCCACTAATCCAATTACTTGGGGAAGATAATATTTAGAAATTTATCATAACAAATAATCAGTATGAGAATGATAAGTTTGAAATCCAAACATAAATAGTAAACTCTCAATTATTTAAACAACATGAGCAGTATTTAAAATTAAAAATATATAGAATTTAAAATTAAAAAAATACATGATTCTTACCTTGATTAAATTTTAGAAATGCAATGACTTCATGACTTCATCCACTTGGATTGCATTTCTAAGATACATATCTTTGTTTTTCCAAACTTTTTTAAAAAACAATTAGCGTTTCTAAGATATATATCTTTGTTTTTCCAAACTTTAAAGAAAAAAATTAGAGCCGGCTCGCCTGGATTACCCAAGGTCGTAAATCAATCCATCAACCAAGTTTTAACATGTTTTTTTATTTATTGATCTTTTTCCTAACCCGAACCAATCCAGTCACCAAGTCCACCTACTAGACTGGTCCAGATTTAATAGCAATTTTTTAAATTTGCCCCTTTTCGACCGCCCGAAAAAAAAAAACACCCTCCTATCCGGATGTGAACACGTAGAGGCACTGCGCACAGAAAGCAGTCTGACAAATGGGAGTGGAAAGAGAACCAAATGCTATACAATATCACAATGACATGAACAATTTCGGTTATAATCACAGAAGAAAGGGAATGATGTTTTCCAATACAAGAAGCACCTCATGCCAACAAAAGAAGAAAGGGGGCAGCGTATATGGGCAAACTAAAGGGACATAATAAAATAAACAAGCAGCAACTAATACACAACCGCACAAAAAATTTACAGGGATCTCAAATGATTCAATGGTGATGGGGCTTCAAATGAAAAAAAAAAAAAATTAAAAAAAGATGAAAAAAGGGCCACAATTTTTTCTTCTCTGGTTCCAGGATCTATGCATATATCTAAACCACAACTCGCAAAGAGAGTGAAGTCCCCTTTTCTTTCAAAGAAATGTAGGGCGAGGCCTCATGATTGTTACATGGGATGGTTTGGGGACCGGCCAATGAGTCTGCACTGCTCTGGCAGCAATGAAGATATTACCTGCCCATTAAGTTGAAAGAGCTCACCATCAATTCCACAACCATTGTGTGCGTGCTTCCCCGCTTTTATCTTCACAGATTTTACCTGCAGAAGTTTAAACTAGATGGTATCAAGACAACTTAATTCATTTATGATGACCCTTGCTGCCTACTAAAACATTCAGCACCCAATATGTTGCATTTCTTGTATATGCACATGAATGCTTGAAAACACCCGCTACCTCTCTGCATCTCTGAGCAGGATTACCTACATAGTCAGGTCAAATATTGGCAAGCAGCCTTTTGATAAAACTCACATGTCGGTTAAAAAAAAACCAAAATTCAGCCGAGCACAGCATGTATGATATAGTTCAAAAAATATTAATCAACTTGATGATTGGTGTTTCAGACACTGCTCTTAAAAGAACAACTTGAATAACAGATCCTATAAAAACTCCAAAATAACAACAATGTGAACAAACTGGCAGGGCAGTGTAACACACTGTTCTGATCTCAAATAAGAGCATTGGATGAACCCAGCAACAAAGAAAAGCAATGGACAAGCATAGCCACCATAAAAAAACAAGATTCAAACTAGAAATTTTTTCAGTCATCTAAAGTCCCTAGGAAATTCAATTAAGATGCCAAAATTCATACTAACATCATTGACAACCATAATGCAATTACCTAGACTCAATTTGCTGCTTCATTTTATGAATGCAAAAGAATCATTAGGGGTACCTGCTCATACCTTAATATATTCAACATATGGGAGAGAAAGATGTTGACCCATCTGCAATAGCAAGAAAAATCTCAGTAGCCTCAGTCGCCCACTACCATGAACTAAGAGCATATCCATGGTGTTGTCATCATGCTCTGCCCTCGGTGCTACCACCTGAGAACTCTGAACAGTTCTGCAAGCATGATTGCAAACCATGATACCAAGAAATTGTCCCTTTCTAAATTCCCATTTATCCTCAAACCTAGGAATGACTTCCTTTTTCATTCCTGCTTCTATATCATCTGATGGCCCTGGCAATTCAATAGGATTTTCAACATCCCAATTAGGTTCAGTATCCCACTTTGGCTCAGCATCCCAAATTGGACCAGGATCAGATAATGTTGAAGATATATCCTCTCTATCATTTGGTGCGGCATTTCCCCAGGAACATCGAGAAGGATCATGTGTAGCAGTCAATCCTGTCCATCCTTTATCGGCCCTCGACTTTGACCTAGTCCTTGGCCAGTTTGGAGTTGTTGACAGTGGTAATTGTGGATGAATAACTTCTGGCTCTGCCATAACATTTGTCCTCCCTGATGACAGGCGTTTTGCTTTTGGATCTAAGCCACGCACATACTCGGATGGTTCAGTGCTAGCACGAGTGCTACTGCAGGTTGTATCCAAGTCCCCTCCAGACATTCGACTTGGAGTCATTATTGAGTCGATACTTGATAAACTAGAGGCTCTGGGTATGCCATCTTTGTTAGATCTCCTCATCACATCAGTGTACAAGTCTGACATGTCAACTATGTCTCTCTCAGCTGACTGTTTTCCATCCCTGTCCTCTCTTGATGCAGGAAGATATTCCACTTCATAGCTGTACTTTGGCAAGCATAAGAACTTGAGAAATCCAGCAACAAAATATCGCAATGGACCAAAGCGTTTCTGATATTTCTCAGAAAGTTCCAACACTACACATGAAATAAGTACAAGTGAATGATAAAAATTTCTATCATGCATATTAAAATTCAAAAAGTATCTAAAGCATCATGTGTCCATTACAGAAACTTTTTGTCCACAGTCTGTAAAGGTCAAAATATTAAATAATACAACAACTGGCAAAAGAAACAAAGATCAGCCAATGGCTCATGCTACTCACTAAATTTAACAGATAACTGGAAAGTTGCAATCCAATCTAGCCTCTAAGTTATAGGATGGGATCACTTATCCTAGACCTTTTAAAATGTATCCTTTCTTTCCATAACAATTTCTTATCTCTTGGATAGACTCTCACAATAACAAATCAAAATGTTTACTACCTCTTGGATATTATTAGTCCAGAGCACGTACCAAATATGTCTCAAACATCAAAGCACCCAGTATTGTTATTACTACAAACATTAAAACAAAGCTCGTGGACATTTGAACAAAAATAGATGTAAAAGTGTTGTAACACCAGGACTAATAATATCTAATCTTATTTGCGAGTATAAAGCTCATAAGATTATTTGGTTGTGGCATCAGTAATGATATAAAAAGAACGAAAGGAAAAATACTTATAAACACCGCCAAGAATTTTTTAAAACCCAAAGGAGGTAGCATTTTGTAGATTTTATAAAGTAATCATGAATATATGATCTGTTGGATCAAATCTCAATGAACTGAATTCACAGTGAAAGACCTTTTAACAAATCTTGAGTACCAATTCCCTTTCACTTGTACATCAATTACTTCACATGGATATTTGTTTCCGTGGAACATTTATTTGTACCAAAAACAGTTATGCAAGGTTGATTGGTTTAAGGATCTTGAATTCAATTATATGGTTCCAAAGGCAATAAGAAGCTAAACCTATAAATTTTCAGTGGTTGTTAGACGATTAATTGCAACATTGTGAACTCACCATCACTGACAAAGCCATAATATGAGACTGTCATTCCAAAGTGTATAACACCAGACTGTATCCACTCGACAGCAAAAACATCTGTAGCAGTGAGACCCCCCTGAAACCAACAAAAAGTACGTCTATGGTGAGCTCACTAGGCATGCCATGAAGTAGAATTTTCACAAATATAGAAGTTCATAGGAAAGAACTTCATTAGACATCACAATTTCAGACTTAATGCACCCATGCAGACACTCACGTGCATGTGTGCGGAAAACAGCAGCCTTTCGGTCAATAAGTTTGAAGGTGATATCAGTACTAAAAAGCCAATACAATTTCTTAACTTGTTTTCTGAGGCGCAAGGTTTCACAAAAGAGCTTTTAAAGAGAAAGGTAGAGCTTGCTTCACTGACAAAACAAGCAATGATCTTGCAACGTGAAAACTCCAGTTTGACTATGATAATATCAATTCCACTAATCACAAGTTGCGGAGAAACAATGCATAGGCTTCTGGTTAAAATAATTGGATGAATTCACCATAGAATCAATTACAAAAGTCCAAACAACCTTCCAGTAGTAAATGCAAATTCTCAATAAATCATCTCAAGCACCATTGAGTCGAAAGGAATTTGACTTCCCCTCATTTTTCATATAGCACATCAGGAACTAATGTGGATCACATGCCATCTGAATCCCAATGTCTTGCCCTGGATGGCATGCTACAGAATGTTCCTCGCCCAATGTGAATAATCCAGTTCAACTCTCCAGTTTCATGGCTGGGCACAGGAGCCTCGAGAGATGGATTCTTCATCTTAGATATGCTAATATAGGAAGCACGGGCTCAAAAAATACAGTAGAAAGCAACCAAAATTCAGGACAGTTTTGAGCATTCATTTCTGCTCCCTTTTTTCTTTTTTCTTTTCTATTTTCTATTTTTCTTCTAAATTTAACCTACACCACCAAAGCAGTGTCCAAGAAAACACCACCACAATCTTGTGTATAGAATTGCGCGCTCCCTCAGAAGCCTAGTGCTGCTGTACCCAAAATGTCAAACCTATGCAAGACACTTGACCTACTACTTCCATGCATCAATGACTTTCATAATGAAAAATCATACATGTTAAACAGTCTCAATTTTGACTAAGGATTTACAGAAACAGCATTCATCTATGATAGACTAATCAAAACATTTCCAAACATGATTATCTACACATTTTTATGAAAAAAATTACCTTCACAATAGATATGGCAGCCGAAATTGGATCTCTAACCCCTAGAACAGTCCAAATAAGTGAATTATCTGAACCAGCAGGTATAATTCCAATTGGTATCGAAATTCCTTCTTTCTGGTTATCCCTAATAAGCAGACCATTTAGAACCTGCATGATTACAAAGATCAAATAACTTGTTCAACATGCAGAAACAGACCACCATCAAGAGTATTATGATTCAGTGTGAATACACAATAAATATACAAAGACGCATGCATGAAAGCCATCACATATTGTCATTATGCTCTCATAGAACACCACCCAGATACTCCTTATAAGAGCAATCACATTTTTGCAACAAGTAATTCTGAAGATGTGGTAAAGCATTTGCTAGCAAAATCAATCTTAGCATTTAAGTTGGGCTTTCAGAGAGAAGGGGGGGGCATTATTTGTGGGTTTTGATCGCTTGCAAAAGTGCATGCATCTGTGAATGCATGACAGAGATGGAGGCAGGGGCCAAGGAGGGAGACCTGATCTCCTGATCTCCATGGATGTGTATCCTCCAATCAATGAATAGGTAAATTAGTGTCAGAAATTTGGTGCAACCTGGCAGGGCTGCATAAACAGCAAAAGTCAAGCTAGTGAAGGACTGATTAGTACAGTATAGAATTTCAAATAAATGAAACCATCCTCGTCATGCAAAATTTTCCTCTCCTTTATCCCCAAAAAATCTTACGATTGCTGTGTAATTGTGTATTCTAAGTTCCCTTCACTTCAACAGTGTTTGTATTGCTCACCAATATTTAACAATATTTCTCTGCTCTTCAACTATAGGCATTTTTATCAGCATGCTTGGATGAGGATTGATATATAACAGTGAGCAGTCCCTTTCTACAACAAAATAACTAATCTAGACCAGACCTGTCTCTTTAACACGATAAAACATTTTCACATCTACATAGTTATATACAACAAGCTGTCACAACAATTGTTATTATGCATTGCCCTCAATTCTTAAATGCAGCTGATTTTGATGAAAAAACCAAAACCTATGACCAACCTGGCAACTTGAAAACTTCAACAATATAAACTAAGGCCCAAACTATCATTGGAAAAGGTCTGCTTCTTGATGTACAGCACACATGATACAGTTGTTCCCATAAGTATTGGACATGTTTCTATGCAGGACAGCTTTTCCATGAATGATGTAAATCTTTCTCTGTTAACAAGTATTGAATGCAAACTTGACTGCATTCAATAACGCATTCCTATCACAAAGATCCAAACCAATTTACTCTTCCTCTCAAACAAATCTAGTTTCTTTTATCAAATTCTTCATGACTCACTATTAAATCGAGAAAAGTAACTGTAAAGGTCAATAAATCAAATCCAAGCTAAGAGCATGGCATGATTCAATGACATCTGTGCAGGAGAGCATAGTACTCTATAGTGTGACATTAAACTATATGCATATCTGAACATTCAGCAACAAGAAATTAAAATTGGTTATTCCCCTGAAGTGGTAAAAGACTTACCTCATTAATTATTCCATCACCACCAACGCATATAATTCCTGGAAGAATATGTAGTTGTCAGGATAAAGATGAGAGAGATCATAAAAAAGGGTAAGCAAAACATAAATGCGAAATGTTATCAGGCGATGCATTGAGTAATAATACCATCAGGACAAGTGCTGATATCAACAGTTGAAGCAAGCTTTTTAGCATGGCCAGCAGACGTTGTTTTGACTACCTCCAATTTGAACCCCGCTAGCTGTCATTAAATTATTGACATCAATATATATCAGAGCAAAGCATGCATTCATTCTCAGCATGCTGATGTAATGCAAGGAGCGGAAAAGGATCATGTCTTAGCAGAAAAGAAACATGAAATAAGTTGGACAAGAAAAGTAAGGAATATCCAGTACACATGTTGTATCAATGTTTGGGATTCAGATATGGTGAGGTGAGGTTGAGTTTTTTTTGTAGGCACAATCCTCTTAAAACACAAACCACACCTCACTAAAAGCTAAAAATACATGCTTTTTGTTAGTTTTTTTGTGGGTCCCACCAAATAAACCCAACCACGCCCCAATCCCGAACACACCCGAGCATGTTGAGATGAGCTTTGTGCATCATTGCATTGACAATTACATGAAAACCGAGAGCAAAAATAAAGAAAAGACCTTAAATATTGGTTCCACAATTCCATGGAAAACTTTAGTTGAACGACCGCGCCCCGAGCGTGGATTTAATATGACCAGCATTTTGGGAGGGCTCTTGCACTTGAAGAGCAGTTCAGGCGGGGGGTCAGTGGGAAGTAACTCAGAAGAAGCTTGCTTCTTCGATGAAGCCAAGGGATGGGGCAAACAATTAATATAGCATTGCTGATCAGCAAATCCACCAACCCATTGAAGGGCCTCTTCCACGCTAGAAGCCAAGAAACGGTAGTCTCTGCGAGTTCTTTTAGGCTTCATAAAGCAAGACAGCCCACAAGAGCTCTTTTTTATGGGATAAGAATGCACTGTAAAATGTCTGAGACCAACATTGTATGATACCTGTCAAAGCCATGTATGGGGATCATTGCTCAAGTTCTCGATGGTAAATTCTTGAGTACAGTTTAAAAAAAAATTGGGGAATGAAATTTGAATATTACCGAGATGACATGCTCAAGATAGAGCATATGAGAACCCCAAACTAAAGCTTTGCTTGTAAGCTTAGCATCAACTGCTTGTTGGTTGGTGACGTCAGCTTGATCTTTCGTAGTACTGGTATGATAGGAGGAAGAGGAAGAGGTGTTTCTTTTATCCAAAATGAGTTTCCCAGATAAGACAGCAGAGCCTAACAAATCGGAGTTTTCATCTCCTCCTGCAGCTGCTCCTCCACCTAAGTCTATTCTGTGCTCATCAATCTTGGGTTGGTTGAATGGAAACGGGTCATCAGCAACGGCCTCAGTACTACTCCTGGAATTGGAAGAGGCAGCCTTGAGCTTCTTGCTGCGTTTCTGTTTCTCAGGGAAAACAATTGGGGAAGAGTGCGTTGCTATTTGAGAGCACAAGCTCAATCTCCTCTGAGATTTATTAGTGTTGTTAGCAGGAGCAGTAGTAGCGTTGGAATTAATACCCGGAATATTCCTGGACACAAAACTCCCACTCTTACCCTGGTGCATGTCTCTGCGTTGTGTAATAAAAAAAGACACACAGCAAGACAGAGGATTGATGACACCTCTATAAACCTCCAACAAATTTTGATTCAATTTTAATTAATTGATAAAAAATCAAAGCAAGGAAAATGACATCCCACACTCTCTCACATGAGCTGGAAGCGATACGGTGGTGGTAGTTGTGGTAACAACCCAATTTTGACAACAACAAACGGCATCAATCAAAAGCACTATCAAGACGGGAAATGACCAGATCAGCCTGCAAAAGTTCAATTCAATTCAATTCAATTCCTTGGGCTGTTATTTCTTTTTATTACCTTTTGAGATTAGATTCGAATAGGAAGGAAATTGTCTATGATAAATAAATAAACAAATAATGGGCGACAAAACGGAAGGAGAGGAGGAGGAGGAGGAGGAGGGAAAAAATTACCGTGGAATGATGATAGATGTCGGTGAGATCGTTCTCCTCGTCTAGCCTCTAGCTGATGCGCTCTCATCTCGTCTCAGATGAAAATGAAGCAATTTGCAGCTGGTGAGGATGAGGTGGACGAGGAAGATTCATTCGTTGGTCCGTTCATTCAAAGTTAGAAAGAGGGGTTTGGGCCCCCATGTCTCGGCCTCATCTCATATCACTCTTTTCTTTCTACAGTACTTCTGTGCCTGTGATATGGCACTGCAGTTATTTTTTTTTTCACCATCTTTCATTTCATTTCTTGTAATTTTTACTGGGGCTTAATCTTACAATGTTCATATAATTTTTTTATTTTAATATTGAATCACATTTTAATGGTTTAATATTAAAATTGAATAATGATTATGAAACTGAAAAAATATAAGTTTTTTTTTTAAAAATCAAGCAAATTCAAACGAACTCTTAAATCTTGGTTAATCTTTTAAATTGAAAACTCATAAAATTCTAGACCCGATCTCCATTGAGAAGTTTAATTCTCAACCAATCTAATGTTGAAAAATAAAACTAAATTTTTTTTTATCAATTTATAAATTTTGCCAAAAAAATAATAATAAAAAGAATTAAGATCAAATATGATGGGAAAAAAATCATGTAAAAAATATATTTTAAAAATTATCTCAAATAAAACAAATAACAATCAAAATAATAGAGACCATATCTTATATGTGAAAAAATTAAAGGAGGATGAAATTAAAAAATATATATAATTTTATAAATTATTTTTTTAAAAAAAATAATAATTAAAAGATCATGGACAAAACCTGAAGGAAAAACAAATTAAAGGATTGTTTTGAAAATTTGTAGAGTTATGAACAAAAATCGAGGAGGAGATAGAAAATAATGAAAAAAAATCTTAGCATCAAATTAAAGGTCTATTTGCCACTTGTCTGCTTAGGATGAAGAAGCTATTGAGACAATTCAAACATTGATATTAAAGCTATTATTTGGTCATCGAACATGTGTTCGTGTTTTAATGGTTTTGAATTTTTTTTTTATCAAAGAAGGAAAACAAAAATAACCTATCATCATAACAAAAAAAAATCTTGTGGTGTGGCTGCTCTACTTAGGATGAAATGCTATTTCAGGGTAAATTTTAATATATGATATAATAGGCCTCAAAACATCTTCATCTTGAAACACTAGGCGATTTGAATATTGATTCTATAACTCACCTTAATATCACTTATCTTGTCATGTTAAATGCTTGATATTTTTATAGAAAACTTATGGATTGGTTGGTCTGGATAAAGCTGTATAGAAGGTCTGATTTTATGATAAAACTAGCTTGAGGTTTAACGGTACTCACGCATAGAAAATAATTGTGTAATAATAAATTAATGGATACTTGTAATTCTTTCCCTCTCATATGTTTGTTAGATGCAAGTTCAAGATGGGCAAACATCTATTACCTAAATACAATCAAGTGCAACTTAACATCCTTAACTTTTCTAATTGCATTAAAATCTAGACTATAAAATCTCTCTTTTTTCTTCCAATTTGTTTTTGTTTTTTGGGTCTGTTTCATGGTAATGGTTGAGTTTTATTCTTTTTTTTTTGTGCTATCAAGGTTCCTTGTTAATTCAAGTACCAAAATTTATAAAGAATTAAGGATAAAATAAATATAAGTCTCTGTAAAAAAAAAGGAATGATTTTTTCATTAAAAGTAAAATAATCAAGATTATTAATTTATTTTATTTTCATAGGTGTTCCAAACAATGTGTGTGTATGTATTTGAATTCAATTACGTGGTTTAGTGTTTTATTTCAGATATATAAATTATAATAGATTATTACTTGATTTTAAATCAAATATTAAATTGTAATTTAATTTAAATCAGGCTATAACAATTCATTAGCTGTGAGCTCTAAATATTTGGCCCTTGAACGCTAAGATTATGTTCACCTGGTATATATACATTTTTTAACCTCTAAATATTTAGGTTGCTCGCGCATTGCAACGAGTTATTTTCGAAAATGCATTCTATTTTTAATTGTAAGACAATTAAAAAATAATAATTTAAGCATGCAATCAAGAGCTAGTAGCATTAAAAAGTATATGATTTGGCTTTCAAGCAACATATAAGTAACATGCAAAAAACTTGCTTAAACTGTCTTGAATTTCATATAAGAATCAAATTGTAAAATGTAAAGGGACATTATTATAACATAGGCATTGTTTGAGCAACTCAAAACAAAAATTGGCATAATAAACAAAAAGAGTATGGAAGCCCAACTTTTGAGTGAGAAGTGAAGTCTCATCAACTGTTAGCAAGTAAAGAGTAACAAATGTTTGTCAACTCCTTGTTACTACAAGGACCTGAATAACTTAGTTAAGTATATGCAAAAAGATTTTATGAATCCATCTACGTGTATAGACCTAGTGTATAAAATAAATATGGTACATATCTTAAACACTCGTCTTAGAAAGTAAATTTTCTCACAAAAAAAAGCAATCTAAGAGCACCTAAAGCCTTTAAATTTTCTTGGGCAAACATTGACCAAAATGAAAAAAAAAATCATCTACAATAAATAAAAATAAAATTGAGAAAACCAAGCAAAAAATAAAATTCAAGATATCTCACATCGCAACACGAGTAATTTACCCGATCATGTTTAATAAATTCCTCTATCAAAATAAATTTGTAGTAGAAAAACACATAAATTTAATAATAGAAACCGATATACACATAAAATTTATTGAACAATAATTAAAAAAAACAATGCAAGGCTGCACATATGAAAAATCTTATACAAAAATCAATATTAAAAAAAATTTAATCTATATAAAATTAAGAAAAAACCACAAATAAATCATACTCACCTCTCTAAAAACTAAACACACTCAATATCATTTAAAAATAATCACAATTTAATTAAAAAATAAACCAAAAATTTATATAAAAAAAATATACACAAATAATGCATTATTTAAAAAAAAAGAATATAAAAAAAAACTAGGCCAGACACTTGTGGGCCTGGTAAGCCAAGCCCAACGCTTGGCCCAATGAAGCAACAACTCGCGCTCGGGCTTGCAACACCAGGCCCTAGTACGGGCCTTTTTTCAAAAAAAAAAATTAATGGGAAGGATGACACATTTTCTGCCCCAAACATTTCAAAAAAAACATGTTCTTTACTTCAACCTAGAATTCGGTCGCTGTGGTGGTCGGAAAAATAGGGTTCGTTGTTTTTTCACCAAAAAATCTCATTTCAACCAATTTTTAACCCAAAACACTTAGAAAACATCATAAAGGCCTTATTAAACCAATTAATGGCCACCAAAAAGTAAAAAAACCACCCAAAACCCAAAATCCACTCGGAAAAAAAATTCTTCCCGAGCTTAGATATGTTATTTTAGGTGTTTTCAAGGTTAAAAAAACACCGAAATGTAACTATCCTCATCATATAAAATCTTTTGACACAAAAATTAACTGTTTTGGTGCCAGAATCTTCCTCAAAGACCATTTTCTTTCTCTAGTCCGGAATTCGGTGACTCCTTCTCTCTCTTCTCAATAAAAAATGACTGAAAAAAAGAGGAAAATAAAGTTAGGTACCAAAATATATTGTCTTGAAATTCAAGGGACCGATCTTCTTATACCTAAAACATATGTGGGATTAAAATGAATGTTTCAACAAAACATTCAACCCGCCTCCTATGTTACCCAAGATTTTCACTTTAGTCCCTTAACTTTCAATTCAATCCTCCTCCCTAAAAAATTATGTAATTGAGGGCTAATTTAGGTTCTAAAAGGCCAAATCGCACAAAATAAAAGTTTGAGGATCAAAGTGATTTTTTTTAAAGAATACATTACTCCAATCGACAATGAATTATGAGAGAGGGCACATTAATCTTAAAGGCTAATGTCTTTTAGCTTTATATATAATATTGCATTAGGTGGATTTGTATGTTGCCACCCTTAAAACCTCACCCAAGTCAATGTAGAATTAATATGTTCATTAAAAAAAAAATTAGCATTTCTATAATTATCATTAATGTTATTTATTTAATTTTACTAGTTATTTAAACTGCGCTCCATTGCGGTTCAAATAATTTTATTTTTTAGCAAAAAAATAAATATACAAGCTTTTCTAGAGTGCCTTTTTTTTCATTAAAAAAATCAATAAAAACTAAAAAGCTTATGTACGCATCTAATTAAACAAATAAAAAATTATTTGTACCTATAAATGTAAAATAGAAAGGTGTTAATGATAAGAAAAGACTAAAATGAAAAAAATTAAGAAAAAGATATATATCAAAATATTTGATTTCGTAAGACGGGGCATATACCAAGTCATGTTTAATAAGTTTGTTTATTTGAATAATCTTTTTATCTTGTAAAATGATTATTTGTGCCAATAAATGCCTACCTAATAATTTTTATTTTCCTTCTCAAGATATTATGAAGTGATAATCTTATGCTTATATCTAATCAATTAATTTAAACTAATTTAAAAACTAAATATCTTTAAAAAACTAAATTTTACAAAGAACAACAAATAAAAAGATAAAAAAATAACCCAAGTTAGTTTTAAAATTTGTGAAAAATTATATGGAAAGCAAGTGAAAAAAGAGTTAACGGAGCCCGATCTTCAATGAAATAAATATTGAAAGATGAAATTGAAAAAAAAACTTAAAAAAAAAGAAAATCAAGCAAACTTGGACGATTCTTTTAAATCTAAGTTAACCTTTCAAAACTCGCAACCCGTGAAATCCTAGACTTGAGCTTAATTGATAAGCTAAATTCCTAACCAATTTAATGTTACATAATGAAATCGGAAAATAAATATCAATTAAAAAAACTTTTCAAAGTAAATAAAAATAAAAATAAAAATAAAATATTAAGGATCAAATTTAATTGGGAAAAAAATGAAAAAGTATGAAATCATAAAAAAATCTAATCATAAAAATTAATTCAAACAAAACAAATAGCAATAAAAAGAATAAGAATTGAATCTGACACCTAAAAAAAATAAATTAAAGGAGCATGAAATTAAAAAAAATCATTTCAATTTTATAAACTACTTTAAATAAAACAAATAATAATTAAACGAATATTAATTAGATCTGAAGGAAAAAATAAATTGAAGGGCTACTTTAAAAATTTGAAGAGTCAAGTGCAAAAATCAAGAAAAGAAGGAGAAAAATAAAAGAAAAGTTTACCGACATTAAACTAGAGTCTTGTTCACCACACGCACCACCCGAGAATAAATGGACTGTCTATATAATTCAAACATCGCACTGAAAGCTACAGTTTAGTTGTCTTAGACCTCTCTACTTGCTACCCAAATGGTGTTGGAGCACCCCACGTGTAGATATGTGCAATGCATGCATTAAATCTTTTTTTTTATAATAAAATAATGTTATATTTTTTTAAATTACCAAGTCCCCTGTAAATCACAATGAAGATATCAAAATATCATTAACTATGGTGATTGAGATTTTATTTTTTATGGATAATTTAATTATTTTAATGTGCATATATAATTAAAAAAAATACAAAAACAACTTTGAACATTAGTTTATTTATTATTTAAAAAACAAAATATAAACAATAAAAATATTATATTAGTTACCAGCTCTTTGCCCGCGCATCGAGAGGTGTGTAACATTGCATATCCCTAACTTAGAGAAATGCATGATTGTGGCAGTGGCTTGAATGGCAACTAATTTCTAACAGCCGCTTAACATGTGAAATGTTCATAAAGGCACGTAATTTAAAATGCATTAAATAATTTAATGTGATAAAAGTCATTAATTGTAGGGAATTTTTTACATGTGAGAAAGCAAATACATGAGTAAGAAATAAATATTATGGGTGGTAAAAAGAGAATTTTAAATCAATGTCATTGTGGTTGCAACATGTCTTAGATGAATATTATGGTATAATTATCCAGCACATGACTTTTGAAACATCAATAATCCAAACAAAAAATCTTTATCTTATAAAATTAAATTACATATAAATCAACACAATATTAATTGTGTTTTTTCATGGTTCTGTTCCATTTTAAACATCACAATGCATTTCACTATCTTTCTATATCAATAAATCATGTCTAGATAACATGTTTCTGTTATATAATAAAAACCAGCTATTATGAAAACTAGGCCACTATTCACTCATGTTCGACGAGATTTGTAAGTCTAAATACATGTTGCCTATGAGCATGGATACATTATAAAGAGTATCAATATTTAAATAATGTTTAAAATTGTGATTGTAGTTATTTATTAAAATATTTTTTTTTAATTTTAAAATATATTAAAATAATATTTTTTAAAATAATATTTTATATCAACACATCAAAATAATAAAAATATCTAAAAAATTATTTAAAATTATTTATTCTTTTAAGACATGGTGACACATACTTAGTGGTAACACTACAAAAATAAACATGCCCTTGGTGCAAAAACATAGGAATGAGTTTTAAAAAAGGTCAACCTAGTTTTTAGAATTCAAACCCAATCATTCCCATCAAGCATAGGAATGATTGGGTTTGAATTCTAAAATCTAGCGATAAGATGCATCTAACACGTCTAAGAATTCTTAAAAATCTCTGGTTGAATCATTTTTTGCAGGTTTAAGGCTACAAACATGTGACAATTAGTATATTGGTTTTTTTTATTAATTATACTTTATGCAGTTTATAACATATATTAGGCTTTTAACTATTTAAAAATATTTCAATTGATTTAGGGTTAAAAAAGGGTTTAGGGGTTAACGTTTGGGTTTTGGGTTTAGGGTTTTGGGTTAGGGTTAGGGTTAGGGTTTGGGTTTAGGATTTTGAGTTTAAAAAAAGGGTTTAGGGTTTAGGGTTTGGGGTTTGAGGTTTTGGGGTCTAGGGTGTAGGGTCTAGGGTTTGGGGTTTGGGGTTTTAGGGTTTTAGGGTCTAGGGTGTAGGGTCTCGTGTCTTGGGTTTAGGGTTTAGGGTTTTGAGTTTTGGGTTTTAGGGTTTAGGGTTTTAGGGTTTTAGGGTTTAGGGAGGGTTTTAGAGAAAATGGCGAGAGCATGTTGCTGCAGGTGATTGGCAGAAGAAACTCTATCCCACCGGCTAAACCATCTTCCCTGATCACCGTTTACCATACTCTTCTCCGATCACAGTGTGTTTTTGTTCCTCTACCATTGCACCATACTTTCACCGACCAAAAATCCCATATACCATCATCTTTGTCACCAACCTTTCTTCTGAAAAAACCCTACACACCCACCATGATCTCTCAAGCCATACTACCATCCATCTCTCCCACTACCATCACTTCTACACTGTCTTAGCCGCCTCTCAAGCCCATAATGAAAAACCATTAAAATAAGCCTACGTCCCAAGCTGGCCAGACCTCATGGGCAGATCGTGTTCGAGTTTCTGACTCCAGCACCCGAGTCACTCTAGATCCTCTTCCAAGACAACCAGTGGGGTAGTGCCTCAAGATTATAGAATAAATGTTACTGGAAAACACTGACCAATGGACATGATACATGATCGGTTTTTTTCCAGGGTTCAAAATGCCGTATCATGCAGTTAACGCCATTGCTTCTAAGGTATGGCGTCAATGTGGCCTTGAGAATGTTATGACCACAGCCAATGGTTTCATGATCTTTCGGTTTAAGACATTATAACGGTCCAAAACACTATCAATATCAATGGTGAATTGTATGGTTTTTTTCAGTCAACAAGAGCCATTCGGCAGGGTGATCCCCTATCACCCTACCTCTTTGTTTTAGCAATGGAAGGCTTGAGTGACATCCTCCGACAGACCATCCGCAACAACAATTTCTAGTATCATTGGCGGGGCAAGCCAACAAACATAACTCATCTTTGTTTTGCAGATGATCTCATGTTGTTTTGCCATATGGATGCTGACTCAATACGTGTGCTCAAATCTAGTTTAGACAGATTCTCATCACTCTCGAGTCTCTATATAAACCTTGCCAAAAGTTCCCTCTACCTATCCGGCATTGATGGCAGATTGAGAAGCTGCATTGTTGACAGCATAGGAATCCAGTAAACAATGTTACCGGTGAGATACCTTTGAGTTCCTTTTATATCCACACGCCTGACTTACACAGATTGCATTCCTTCAGTGGAGAGAATTATAGCTAGAATCAAGCTATGGACATCTTCATCACTTACCTATGCTGGCAGATTGCAACTCATAAAATCTGTGCTATTCTCCATCCAAGTGTACTGGTCCTCAATTTTCATTCTTCCATGTGCAACACTTAAAAAGATAGAAAGCATATTGGCAGCTTTCTTATGGCGAGGTACCTCAATGTCACCGGCAGGAGCTAAGGTTGCATGGCACGCCATTTGCTACCTGGAGAAAAAAGGAGGGTTAGGTGTCAAACGGCTTAAAACTTGGAACCAAGCTGCAACACTCAAGCATATTTGGCACCTTCTAACCAACAAGGTAAATGTATGGACATCACGGATTTATGCAGTTCTTTTGCGAGGAAGATCATTCTGGCAGGTTCCCATACCATCCAATCCCTCATGGTCTTGGAGAAAGATATTGCAGAGTTGGGAATGATGCAGAGGATGGTTTATAGTTAACATAGGCAATGGCTCCTCAACATATTTGTGGTATGACTATTGGTTGCATGAAGGGAAGAGACTCATAGACATCCACCCACTACGCACCCTCACTGCCACAAGATTACCATGGAACACAAGAGTCTCAAACATCATTACTAAAGGTCACTGGAACTTTCCCATGGATATCACAACGTTGCATGCAAACTGGCATTCAATCATACCCACCCAAAGCAGCATCACGAAGACTAGTGGGTTTGGAAAGGCCATTCATTAGGGAACTTCAGTATTAACTCAGCATGGGATCTTCTTAGGGATAAAAGGCCTCTCGATAACATTCATCTGTTGTTATGGTTCAAAGGCCACATCCCACGACAATCTTTCATCCTTTAGTTAGCTAGTCGCGGTCGGTTGCGCACAATGGATCAGTTACACTCGACTGGGATAATAAGGAATGCAACATGCATATTATGTGGATTTCACATAGAGACACATGGCCATTTATTCTTTGAATGCCCAACTTCTCAAATTGTCTGGCAAACTGTTAATGCCAGAGTAAATATTTACTGGCCATGCTGCACTTGAACGAATCTATTGCAATGGGGTTCAACAAACTATTACCGTAAGAAGGATATACAACATCTTATAGTGCGCTTATTGCTCTCAGCCACCGTATACATGCTTTGGCATTAACGCAACAAAAGAGTCTTCAACAACCAATACCAATCTACCACAAACATAGTTGAGGAAGTTTTTCAACAGGTTAGAACACAAGTAACAACTATGGCATTTACAGGTAAAATCCTTACCACCATATACAACATCTGGGTATCATGGAGGAACGGACTATTGGCTGACGAAATGGATACAATGCCATGGAAAGAATTCTGCAAACCTAAACACTGAAGGAATGCACCAGTTCATGTTAGGAAGCTTTACATATTCACTGTTCATGTGCAGGATGTGCATGGTTTTTTTGCTTGGAAGGAAATTAATTGCTTTGCCACAGTTCACGTAGTGGCCATGCATATTCTCACTCATTTCATTACTCTGTCTTTTAATTTTTTTATGCTATGTCTCTCAAGTATGTTGGGGTACACCCCACGTAATTCTGTAAAGCATATTTTTATTTATATACATCTTACATTTTTCAAAAAAAAGTTTAGAGTTAGGATTTTAGGGTTAAAGGTTTAAGCTTTGGGGTTTGGGGTTCGGGGTTCAGGACTTGAGGTTTGGGGTTCGAGCTTTAGGGTTTAGGGTTGGGGTTAGGGTTTCAGGTTTAGGGTTTGAGGTTTGTGATTTGGGGTTTGGGGTTTTAGGTTTAGGTTTAGGGTTAGGGTTTAGGGATTGGGGTTTAGGGTTTTAGGGTTTAGGGTTTTAGGAGTTCGGGGTTTCGTGGTTTCGGGGTTCGCGGTTTCAGGGTTTCGGGGTTCGGGGTTCGGGGTTCGGTTTAGGGTTTAGGGTTTTAGGGTTTAGGGTTTAGGGATTAGGTTTTTTTTTAGGGTTTTTTTAGGGTTTCCGGTTTAGGGTTTAGGGTTTAGGGTTTGGGGTTTAGGGTATAGGGTTTAGGGTTTAGGGTTTAGGGTTTAGGGTTTAGGGTTTAGGGTTTCGGGTTTGGGGTTTGGGGTTTGGGGTTTGGGGTTTGGGGTTTGGGGTTTGGGGTTTGGGGTTTGGGGTTTGGGGTTTAGGGTTTAGGGTTTAGGGTTTGGGGTTTGGG
>Ga0325411_1000030_pt1 | contig 115324 bp, 44 predicted proteins | sample PopdelMetagenome_13_FD_206181 | JGI IMG/M metagenome (GOLD analysis project Ga0325411, IMG submission 206181) | Populus deltoides microbial communities from Bellville, Georgia, United States - Xylem-PdIQD-R4 | ecosystem: Host-associated > Plants > Phyllosphere > Stem > Wood/Secondary xylem... | reverse complement strand
TTTTCTGACAAAACTTGCACTGCATTCCTTTTGAATTCTTGTTAACATCTATACCATATTGCCATCCTACATCAAGTCTATTGCCACTTGTAGTTTTTTTAAAAGCCATGTATCCTACAATTCAAAACCACTCTTGCTATAATGTTGGTCATAATTAAGATTATACATTCACACACCACTCTTATGGGAAAAATTCAAGCAATCTGAACAGTAGAAAATAAAAGTTCAAGTATAAGCATTCCTAGACAAGCCTAAAGGTTATATATCACTAGGTAGATCAGGACAGTGATTCAGAAGTTTCCAAAGCCAACAACTCCATGTATCAAGATTAAGCTAAAAATAGCAGTGGAATGGGTGCACGTTTGCATGATTTGGCAGAACAAAGGAATAAGAAAGCTAAAGGAGACCAATTACGTTACTTAAAATGATTGTTCATCACATTTAACTTATTGATATACTGGCAAAAAAGCTTAATGAAATGCCTCAATCACTGAAACAAAAACTAGTGTAGTAATCATCAACTCGTAGCATCTAGGTTATATCTTGGACACATTCTGACAAGGAAATATGAAAGAACAAGTGCAATGCCAAAGCATGCAAATGGTTACACTCTCTCTCCTGAAAAAAGGAAAACAGAATACACTCAATACAGTGCAAACCAAATATCACTAAATCAAAGCCTTGTAGGATGATATCTTTGAGAGATGCAGTCCGTATTAAATTGTTATCCAGTAATACACAAAAAGCCTAGATAAATTAAATGCAAAAGGCATTCCAAACAAGTGCATCGATTGCCCTAAAGTTTGCAGTTTTTGGATTTACAGAATACCTGCAATCTTGGAAATTAGAATGCTTCGTTGCTTTCTTGCTTCGCTGAATCGTTGTCTATGCAGATTGCAGAATTACAGAATCTGCAACACCAAAGCAAGCAAGATCAAACAGAGCATAGGTGAACATTAAAAGAAATCGCAACACACAGCAGTAAACCATTGTTAGAAAGCTTCACAGAAGATAAACAAAGCTGCACATGAAATTACTAGCAGCAGTGCAGCACCACTCCCCCTCTGAAAAAATACTTAGAAGCAAACCACTTAATTGTAGAATACCCAGAAGATAAACAGTGAATTTCACAACATACCCAGATCATTTTTTGTCTCCAATCACCACCATTAGACAGAAAAAAAACAAAGCCTGGGATTGGGAATCAATTCTTACCTTCATCTCGCCAAGAACGCTCAGGATCGGGGGGGAAGTGATTTCTTAATTTGCTGGGGAAAAGGGAAAAGGGAAAGGGAAAAGGGAAAGGGAGTCAGGGAGACTAGGAGACAGAGAGGGGATGATTGGACGAAGTCTAGAGTCAGGGAGAGTGTGAGACAGGGACGAAGTCACCAGTAGGGTGAGGGTGGTCGCCTGGTCAAGTGGGAATTGGGAAAGAAAAGAGATTGTGAGACAGGGACGAAGTCAAAATTTTTTGCATTTCTAATTTTGCATTTGGTCCGGTGACATTTTGGTTAAGTCGTGAAAACATAACGTTTTTAATGTTTTTGCGAGTTGTTACAGTTTTATGCAATTTTGAACCGGTTTTATGCGATTTTAATGATTTTCGAGTTTTGCCTCCGTTTCTACATGTTTTATGGGTTTTAACTCGTAAAATCGTACGATTTTACGAGTTAAAACGTATTACGATTTTACGAGTTAAACGTATTTTTAACAACCATGGTTTCTTGTCATACAATTTTGTTCTATGAATTTATGATTTGTACATGTTATGGTTTGTTTTAGATTTTATAAAAATATTTTTTTTTGTAAATTGATGAAACTTATGTTGAATTTTTTACTTTGGTATTTTGTGATGAAATAAATAATAATTTATTTAATGGGTTCATTTGATATTTTATCAATTTTATTATCGAGTTGTAATTTTCGATAAATGTGTGGAAATTTGAATTTATGTAAATATATAATTGATAATGAATTAAGAAAACTATTAAAAAAATTGAATAAGATTAAGTTAAACCAATATTTTTACAAATTTATTTAGTTAATGTAGTTAATTAAATTTAAATATGTTTGATATAAGTAATGGCATAGTTTTTAAACCCGACCCAGTGGTCGACCCGGTCTAATGATCGAGTCACGGGTCAGATGGGTTGACCCGGGTCAACCCAAAAAAATCCCATTAAAGTAACCCTTCTCCTTAGTCTCTTCGCTTCCAAGATTGCCTATTGGAAACCATCCCCAAGATCAATAAGCCATAGGAGCCAGAAGGAAAAGATGATACGCTAGATCAAGGTCAGCCCTTGAAATTCCTAAACATGTACATGTTCCTTTATTGAATGAAAAAGGTGGAATTTCGATGAAGGATAAGCCCACTGTGAGTGAAGATTATTTGGTAAAGAAAGAGATGTAAGCCAAAATGGTCCTTGGCTTGCCTGGGTTTTCATGTTTTTAACTGTGAATTGAGATCAGTATACATGCCAACACATGAAAACCCAGGCGAGCCAAGGACGAGTTGGGCTGTAGTGTACGCAACCGAGTTAACAATCGGGGTGACTCAGAGACTCACCCTACATGGAATTGCTGATTTTAGCCTTACAGTCTCTCCTTCTTACGTTTACATAGTTGTCGCTTCTTATAGAGAAAGAGGATGGTGCGGTGAAGTGGAGGAACTCAACACAGACATCTATATATTCTTGACTCGTGATGGGACTAACTGAGTTAAGGTGGTTGAACATGGAGGTTGGCCAAGCTGGGTCGACGAGTCCACCTTGTACTTCCACAGAAGAAGCGTAGAAGATAACTGGATAAGTGTTTATAAGGCGACTTTACCGAATCATGGACCGATCTCGATTGAGCCAGTGATCGTCGAGCGAGTTACACCACCTGGTCTTCACGCTTTCACCCCAGCTGCTTCTCCAGGTAACAAGAAGTTTATAGCAGTAGCCACGAGAAGATGAAGAGCAAGACAGTTGCCAAACAAAATAAGGTCGGGTCTCAGCCGGGTTTACCCGGGTCGATTGGGTTCCAGGTCAACCCGCCGGGTCGACCGGGTTTCACCAGGCTAAATCCCCTGCTGTTTTTTACTTAGACCCGGCCCAGCCCCAGGCCCAGGTTGGCCGAGTCCCAGGTCGACCTGCCAGGCCGGGTTTCAAAACTATGAGTAATGGATGATCGTTCATGGATATATCGAGATTTATCCCAGATATTGCGAAGAATGGATTATTGTAATGGGATTCAAGGTTTTATTAATGACACAATATCTCATCTGAGAAATACTAGTGGATGCAATACTAGATATCCATGCAAGAGGTGTAAGAATAAAAGATGTATTGATCCATATGTTGTAACAATGCATCTTCTACAAAAAGAATTCATGGAGAAATATATGTATTGGTATGCACACGGAGAATCATATGTTCCTCACGATACCACGGTAGAAAGGATGATTGGGTCAACTTTTAGTGCTAGCAATGTGTATGGAGTTGTAGAAGACAATAGTAATCCCTCGTTAAGAAAGGATTGTTCAAGAATTGATTGACTATTTATAGTGAAAACTAAACACAGGGGTCATGTCGAGGTTGTTCAGGATGAGAGCAATGAATAAACTGTGGGAGATGATGTCTTTCAACTTGGCGAGTTAGTTTATCCATATTGAATTGCTCCGTCTAATGACTTAGAAGAAAATTTAAATTTTTGCATCACCAATAATATTTTTGTTGATGTTGATGTTGACGCTGAGAAATTAAATGATGTTTTGAGTTCCAACAGACATACACAAGTAGATGAAGATGATGATAGTGACGAAATCAATGTAGAAGATTGTGATGGAGATGAGAATGATTCAATTGACGAAGAAGAAGACAATTTTGATTCATTTGCACAACACGAATTTGTAATGCCATAAACTATAATGTAATATTTATGGGCAAAGTTCACTTCAATGTAATGACAATGATGTTAATATATTATTGAATGGCAAGGAAATATTTATTTTATTATATTGATGTGAACTGATGTTGTTGTGTTGTGCATGAAGCTGTGGATTTAAGTATTTACAGGATGGATAGATGAGGAATATAAATATAATCTGACATCAAACACTATTTTACATCGATGAAAATACCGACAAAATGTGTTCATCGGTATATTCCAGTGGCGATGAGAATTATTTTCCTTCACCCTGACACTGTTCATGGTGTTAATTACACACGGATACACTAACGGAATGTTTCCATCAATATATTTAAGTGGCAATGAGAACTATGCACTTTTCAAGTCGTTGATAATTACTGTTTTTTTTTTTTACCAACAGAATCACCCATGGAATGAGAATTCCAATGCATTGACAGTTAATGCTTTTTTTTTACTGTGGTACACGTTCCCCCAATGGAATCACAAATGGAATGAGAATTCTAAAGCGTTGGTAATTAATGCTCTTTCTTACTGTTGATTGTTTACTCTTTTACCAACAGAACCACCGATGAAATGAAAAGTTATTTGTAATATTTGAAGGGGTTTCTGAAATTTTTCGTGCGAATTGAAAATTTCAATTTGACTTCATAGACAGATTCATAGACATAAATTTTCAAGATATAAATATTTAATATTCTATCAGTAAAACCTAATATAAAAGACCACGGGCACAACAGATGAGACTTCATCTTCTTCACTTCTTCTTTCATCCTTTCTTTTTCTCTCTTCTTCTTCATTCTCTTATTTTTGTTCACGACCCAAGGCTAAAATTAAGCATCATCTTCTTTTCTCATCCAAAGATATGTTGTCTTTCTTCATTTTTCTCCTTGTTTTTCTTTTTTTTTTCTAGGTTTTTTAACAATCTATTTTCATTTATTTATTTTTTTAATTCTCAGCCGATACTAAGCATGTCATAAAGGTAAGATTTTTTCATTCCTTTTTCTTCTTTATTTTTTTATGTTTTTTGTCATTAATTTTGTTCAATTTTGTGTTGAATTTTAGTTGTTATTTAAATATATTTTTTCATTATTTTGAAGAATTTTAGTTATTTTTTTTTTCAATTTTGTTGTTCAATTTCAACTAAAGTGCATGATTAATTTTATTATTATTTTGAATTTTTATTAATTTAGAATAAAGTTTTCTAAATGAATATAAGATCACATATAGGTGGTTCATGTGCTCCTCTTTATTGCTCCCATGATCTCGACGATGACCAGCCTCCTTCTTCTCCTCTAGCACCGTCTCTGTTTTAGATTTATTGTATTTGAACGTATAAATATTTAAATTTTTAATAAATAATTAATTTTTATATTACTTTAATTTCTTTTTATATATTTGATTTTAATTTATTTTAATTATTTTTCTACTTCTGTTCAATATATTTTTTTAAAAATATATTTTAAAATATTATTGACGAGGTTACTGACGGAACACATCCATCGATATATTCCAGAGAATTGAAAAAGAATTATTGCAAATATCATTGCTAGTGTTAACTATTCGATAGAATTACAAATGGTATTCCGTCGGTGACATGATATATTTACCGATGGATATACTGACGGACAAATAAAAACACCGATAGAATTGCATATGGTATTCTGTTGGTTATATGGCATACTTCCCAAGGAAAATACAGACAGAATGAAGCAGGTAAATTTGTTTTGGCACACTTTGTCTGTCTGTAAATTCATCAATAAATTTATTATCAATGAACTCATCGGCAGACCAAAAATTGACATTGAAAGTTTTTCTGACAGATTATTTCTGTCCATGAGTCTGTCAATCAAATATTTATCTATAAACTTGAGTGTAAAAACCAATAAAGATTCCCATAAATAAAATTATTAAATATGACAATGTTAGGTCATTCCTTTGACACTATTAGCTGAAGAACAACATTTGGCATGCTTCCCCTTACTTTAGTTGAGTCGAGCAACATTCATATAATATATTTATTATATCCCAATACCGTGTGTGTGTGTGTGTGTGTGTGTGTGTGTGTGTGTGTGTGCAGTATTGGGATAACTCTTAAACACTAAGGCAAATCATTGAATCGTAATCTATATATATAATATTTAAATTGTAAGTTTTTTAGAAGTTCTAGAATCATTCTAGGAGTTTTTTTTATCTTAAAATTAAAAAAACATATATATTCTTTTTCATAATACATAAAGCAAGCGTTTCTAAATACTATTTTGAAAGTTAGTTTTTAACCAAAGCAAGTGTTTTTTTTAAGGAAAAAAAACATCCCTTTTAGAATTTCCTCAATAAACAAGTGTTTAATTTTTAATAAATATGAGTTAGTTTCCTTTTTCATAATACACACAATGTAATTAATGTTCTTAATTCATTGAATATAATCTTCTATAACTTCGACATGAAAAATGTATATTTTCAATCAAAATATGAGTTTTTTTGAAACACTATTATAGTTTTCTCAACAAATAGGTGTTTAACAATGAAACTAACTCTTTTTTAACACTTATTTTATTAGCATGAATAGTTTGTTCTCGATGTCATGACTCCTATGAAAAAATACTCTTTGCATTTTGAGAGCATTATTTATTGTTCCAGGTTGCTTACTTGTTTGATTAGAAAAGACTTCTACATGCACGTAATGTAAGCTGAAGTTTTTGGTTATGAAAGAAAAGATCATAAGGCTTAAAGAGTGTTTCGGGGTTTCAAAAACTAAGGATCACTATCAGCAGTTCGACTTTTTGTGTCATTCCTCTCTTTTTTTACCGCTTTTCTTTTATTCATCATTTTCCTCACTATCAGCAGTTCGACTTTTTCATTGCTTTTCTAGGGCATACTCACTTTATCTTGGTTATCACTCTTTCTTGTGATTTGGGCATGTCCCATAGCATTTGAGTTTCTTGGGCTCCTTTGCCTTTTCAGCCTTTTTATTTTTTTCTCATTTAAATTTTCACTTGCCCCTAGTGTGGGGTGTGATCCTAGTCGAGATTTTTCATGAAAGAAACATTATTCAGGCTCAAAATAAGATCGCAAGGGATATACTCTTTTAGAATGTGAAAGGAACAACAAAGATGGCATTTCCTCATTTCAAGCACAAGCATTTAAGATCAATAAATTTTGACCTCATCCAGTGTGATGATTTGCGATTTTGCAAAGAAATGCATTTCATGAGTCAATGAACAATAATAAGTCCACTACATACCATTATGAATACATTTAAAACACAAGGTTCAAAGGTCATGGTGTGAAGGTAAAAGTTTATTTTTTATTCGTGCACTTTGGTTCAGAGTTTAGGCACCTCAATGAAAGAGTTGTTTGATTCATGTGTCATTCTACAAGTAAAATGTCAAAAATATCATTTTAAATAAACATTAAATTATTTTTTAAATCAAAATGTAAGTTCAATTTTTAAAATTCCAATACGGAAACTGATTTTGGTAAAAGAAATGAATTGAGTCTATAAGATCACGCGAGGCTTCAAAAGTGTATTTATGAGTGCTTAGAGGGAATCCCTTTCAGGATATTTTGGTTGTAAATCAAAGGAAGAGACACAATTAAAGGACAAACTCATTATTTCATTGAAATCCTAAAAAGGCAACTAAGACCTTGTACTAGCAAAGTGACACATAAAAGGGTTAAACACTTAGCGATCATTGATTGAAATTTCTAGAATCTTCCAACCATTTCTCTCCTATGAATTCCTCGACAAGGGCACCTTTTTAGTAGTCAATTAAGGTCACACGTGGACCAGTCTTGGCTTAAGGACACTGTAGCTTTGTCTTCAGGACAAGTGACCTCTAGATGTCTTTGTTTTGGTAGCTCTTTCTCCTGCCTTTGTAATCACCTTCAATATTGTGAACCTCAGTTTCTTTCCTTTCTCAAGTGAAACTTTTCTTCTCAGTCGAGTCAGCAATCCTTCCTAAATGGATAGCTTGTTCAATCCTCTCAGCTATAGCAACCAAGTCAGAAAAATATTGTGCAGAGCTTTCAACCAGGTATTCAAAGTACGGGGCCTTGAAAGTGTTGACAAACAAATTGATCATCTCCTTTTCCAATAAGTGAGGATTAACTTGTGCGGCAGTCTCACACCACCTTTGACTGTATTCTCTTATGGACTCCTTATTGTCCTTTTTCATAGCTTGCAAGCTTGACCTATCAGGGCCCACATCCATATTGAATTATATTGCCTAATGAAGGCATTAACTAAATCCATCCACTTTTTTATCTTAGTATTGTCCAACCGCATATACCAAGTAAGGGCAACGTTACTCAAACTATCTTGAAAGAAGTGAATCAACAGTTTCTCGTCATAGACTACCTCTACCATTTTGTTGTAGTATGTCTTGAGATGAGTTACAGGGCATTGAGTTCTTGTATATTTGATGAATTCTGACACCCTAAATTTCTTATGAATGACTACGTTAGGTACCAAACACATCTCGGTAGCTTTTATATGGTCATGTAGGCTAGTTCCCTAGAATGCCCTCAACCTTTGTTCCAGGCCAGCCTATTTGTTCAGGCCATCTTCTTTTACCATCTTGTTCTTTTGAGATTCCTTTATTGTAAGGTCAATGGTAGATGACATTCTTATGGCATATACTGGTTAAGCAAATTGGGAATACATAGCTTGTTGAGACATCTCAGTTGCCCCACTGAGCTTTTTCTTCGTTTTCCATTTGTCTTTTTTTTAGTCGAGTGTTATAAGTGTGTTTCAATGGGGGACCTATATTTCACCTAGAGTGCGGTATTATGACAGTTTATAAGTGTATGTTCAAACATGCATGAAGATGAATGCAACCTATTGAGTATGGTTCCCTTTTTTAGAGGGTGACATAACGATCGCTATTCTTTAGATGTGTTGTCAGATTCAAATTCGATATTCATTGCAATGTCGAGAGGAGATCTGTTAAGCCTTTTATCATCTGAGCTTTTAGCCACATTATTGGTGTCTTTCATTATACATCTAATATCTTTGAGTAGTGGTATCTCACCGAAATCCAGTTTAGAGCAGTCTCCGTTGGTCATTTGCAAGGATTCAGACTCGAGTCCATACTCAACAGTTGTTATCTTAGGCATAACGGCCATTACATCACCCAAAAGTATGTTTAAGCTTATCTCAATGAATCTACGCAGGGATTAACCTGAAGGATAGGTTCTAGTCATTAAATGCATCGGGGTAGTTTTGTTGTCTAGTCTCAAAGGTCTTTCGCATGCTCAGTGATCGTCCTCAAAAGGTTGATATGAGGTTTACAAGCAGCATGAAGATAGAGGCCTTGAGTAATATCAGTTCGGCATATCGACCACTGTCGAGCAAACAATCATGCGAGAATTGGATAGTTTTGCGAGCCTTACCAAAGCTAAAGCCATTGAGGTGTCTTACTCCTCCACTTATCTTAAAGTTGATACCACACGTATTTTTAAAAATGAGATGAATGATGTGTGAAGGCCTTAGATCCATATCCAATATATATGCATGATAAACATGAATAGATATGCATGCTAAAACAATAAAAAGAGCAAAAAATAAAACTTGATAAATACAAACAACACAACAACAAAAACATAGTACGACAAACATTTTTAGCAATAAAAAGACAAAAAACAAAGCTTAGTCTAAAGAAATCCCTAGTGGAGTCGCCATTTTGTCACACCCGGACAACGCGGCGAATTATCACTCGAATTGAAAAAAGAACAGATTTCTGACATCTTGTTCTTCTAGGGGAAAAGATCTTGTTCAAGGAGTCGCCACCTAGTATTATGGTCACTAGGAACCCTAACTGGTCAATAGAGATTCTATGGCACGGGACTGGTTAAGCAAAAAGAAAGATGCTATCACCCCTTAAGCGTCCCACCTAAGGTAGGTTGCACTGCTGGTTTTGTCTAAATTGCTAAAAATTGGTCTTTGTTTTATTTTTCAGGTCATCCTATAATATTCCCGACTCTGGCGTCAATGAATATTCACCTATGAATATTTCCAACTCTAGCATTAGTAAATATTGCGCAATCCACAAAAGTACAATATTCCTGACTCTGACGCCAGTGAATAAATCCGCAAAATTCTGTATTAAAAGAAATAACAACTATTTTTTTGTTTTTCTTTTTTTTTCATTTGCGTAGCCCGGTCTCAAAACTTAAAAAAAAAAATGGTCGGGTCACTGGTCCAAACCAGTGACCTGGCTAGCCACTGTTGGACGCATGCGTGATTGGTTCACGCATGCATGCAATAGCAACTAGTTAATTATTCTAGCGAGGCCACTTACCTGGGTGGGCGGCTGCTGGAGGCATCGCTGTTTGCTGTTATTGCGCTATTTCGAAGACAAAGATGAAGACGATGATGAGGTGGCCGGCTGCTGCTGTTCCCCCCTCTGTTTTTGTTTTTCTTCGTCTTCCCTATTATTTCTTTCTTTTCTTTCTTTCTCTTTTTTTTGGTTCTGTCTTCTGGTTCCCTCTCTCTCAACTAGTCTCGACATTACTGTTGTGGTTGGAAGAAGCTGGTGCTCGGCTGGGACGATGAAGACTCCATTGTTGTCGTTACATGGAAGTGACCACACCTTATTGCTGCTACTGAGGGGTGCTGTTGTCTTGAGTTCAGACTATGGAGAAGGGAGAAGGAGGGTTGCTGGTGCAAGGGCCGGCGAGAAGAGTTTTTACACATTGCTTCAATGGAGGGTGGGACAGTCCACGACTGCCATGCTGATCCTGCTACTGTTGCTCCCAGTGTTGTCATCTTGTTCATGGCCGAAATAGAAGACCACGATAAATTAAAAAATGAAATTAAAAAATTAATAAGAAAAGGTAGCACAAAAAAAACTCGAGTCAGCCTGGGTTTACATGTTAACTCGATTCAACCCGGGTTAGCGACCTGAGTCATGAGATCATGATAAATTAATAGAAATAAAATTAAAAAACAATTATGAAGCCTCACTTTTAACAAATCTAATGTTGAAGGTTGAAATTGAGAAGAAAAAAAAACTAAATCCATGAGACCGATAATAACTCATCAAAAAGAAAATAAAAAGGAATTATGAATCACAATTCTCAAAATAACCTAATAACAAAGGATGAAATTGAAAAAAAAAAACTAAAAAAAAGGGAAGAAGATTGGGTTGTGGAAGGGTAAAATTAAAGAAAAGAAGAACAAAAAGCGAATAATGTGCTGTAGAAGTGGCTACAATGATTTAGCTACACCTTTTAGTGTTTTGTTAACTAACTATATAATTCACGATTCAATGCCAGTCGGATAAAATTTTATTCAACGCAAAAAAAGAATGTGCAAGCCTCTCCAATGCATTTTTTGACAAAAAAATATATTTATAAATAAAAAATTTTACGCATGCATTTAATTTAATAACTTGATACTAATCTATGCTAAAAAGAACACAAAAATCAATTTGTTAAAAATCAAAGATTAAATTGAAAAATTGAGAGATAGAAGTAGAATAAAATATTTGATCTCCTAACATGAGTTATGGACCCAATTGTATTTAATAAATTTATTTTTTAGAATCAATTTTTTATTTAATAAAACAATCATAAAAAAAAGGCATGGATAGGAAAGAGATGGAATAAAAATAAAGAAAAACAATTTAGGGTTTTATAGAAAAATGCCTACTAATATCATAAAAAATCATTACAATCTAATTCATAAACCAAATAAAAATTATATTATATTTTATTAAAAAAATCATAAAATTTTGTTGAATTCATTAATTTTAAATAATTTAAGTTAAAAGTGAATACCTACTAAACCATATATTCCATTAATACAATAAATCAATCTATTTTAAATATTTTATATCTAAATAAAAAAAATAAATCTTAAAAAGAGTTAAGCACCTGGGCCTCACACACCTAGCCAATTGAAAGAGTAGGTTATGCACCTAGTCTTATTCTTTTGTTTTGTCCTAAAAGGCAGACCTTAAATTTTTTTTAAATAAAGACAGACGATCTGTCATCTGTCTATATAATTTCTGATCACTAGAAAGGTGATTAGAAAATTGGACAATGGTTTTTTACTCGAAACTTTATTTTTCAATCTATTTTCACAAAAACAAAACCTAATAAGTATTCTTATAATGTCAATAAATCAATTCAAAACACCCTTAAATTTGTCTAAAAATATAAAATCAAACTAGAAATAAAATCCTCTCTCAATCATGATCTTATTTTTATGAAGGAAAAAACACCTCAATGAAAAAAAAAATTATCAAATAGAAATTGTTAATACCAATAACAACGTTTTTTATGATCAGAATGTAGCTAAATAATGACTTTTTAAGATATTATTATTCCCACTCCATATAATCTCGCTCAACATTAATTATAAATATTATTGATAGGCTACATGATAAATTACCTACATATTTTAAAACAGAGAATCTAATGTGATGAGACAAAAAAAAAATTATGATTCAAGTTCACTACCACCAATTTTATCGTGACATTTAGTAGCTTGTAAGATTTAATTTCACTCTTTTATTTTTATTTTGATTACTAATACAAGAAAGTGTGAATTCCTAAAATCTTTCAAGTGGAGTTTTGGTTCATTAAATGCATTTTTTTCCCCTTCGGAATACTCATAAATATATTTTTCTCTAAAATTTAAATATTTTCGTAACAATTCATATTCATACACCCTTAAAATATTATTATCTTACAATCCTTACTCTTCTTTCATAAGTTACCGGTGTGTTGCTACTTCGTAAGAAAAACTTTCTTTTTGTCTTTATCAAAAATCATACCATATGTTGTTAATTAATTAATTGTAATTCGCATGTCGTAAATTGCAAAAAATAATGTCAAATTCCTTCAATTAAAAAAAAATATTTTTTGTAGAATTTTAGTTTTATATTAATATTCTTATAAGTACTAAGATGAATGTGCACAAAAGATATACACATAAAAAATGGTAAATATAAATTCCAAGAGTTCAAAATTTGTATATTATATTTTTAAATGAAAAATTATAACAAAAGTTAAATGGTATGGAAAAATCATTGTAGATCAAGAGACCTTTTACTGTGAATTATAATAGTAGTTTCACTTTTAATTTCTCATTTTTTTGCGAGACGTTTCTTTGGCTTTCTTTTTCTTTCCTAATGAATGAATGGCGCCCGTGCTATTAAAGAGGTGAGTGTGACGCTTTCCGGTAGCCAAATATGGCCATCCACCGTCTTACTGGATACGCAATCATGCCCCCTTCCACGTGGTATGATACGTGTAGACAAATAATGATTGGATTGCTGCCGGTGATCGATTGTTTGTATTTTTTTTTCTCTCTCCTGACAACTAAAAAACACAATTATCCTTTTTTTTTTGTTATTTATCAAGTCGGACATGTTTGCTATACCCAAGCACCTGGGCCATGCAACCATATCAGACTCGCGCTCCTAGGTCTGACAATCATGTCAATCCCATGCGCTTGGGACAAAAAAAATTAAAAAATTTTAAAAGCACGATTGGATTGCAAAAATAAACATTGCCTCATTCAAATAAGATTTTTTATTGATATGCAATAGAACTTAACAGCAAACTCTTTTTTGTTTGTGCAGCTTATTTTATAAATTTCTTATATTCGAAGAGGAAAGAATGGAAAAAAAAATATTGAGTTCTAAATGATTTATTTCAAGTCTTCAAAAATAAACCTTCTTTTTCTGTATGCATTGTGGATGAAAATATTAATTTTACGTTTCCATCCAAGTGTTGGACAGTTTTTTAAAGGGTTCATTTTTATTTTTTTTAATTTAAGATGTTATTGCATGATTTAATTGTCAAAGTTTGTTACAAGGAGAGTTTATTCTACATTATAACTATTAGTATATACAAAAATTTGAAATATATAATCATAAGAGAACTTTTGAACTTTTAAATTAATATATTATGACGTAGGAAAAGAAAATATTGTATATGTGAAAGACTTATTGTTCTTTTAACTATCTTAATTTGTGTAATTTTATAGATGATTCCTTCACTAAAATTAGAGGTTAATAAAAAAAAAATTGAATGAACTTTAGGGATGCGTGATGCAAACCCGCGTCTGGATTTGGCAACCACACCATACCCAAGCTACTTGGGTCTAACAACCATATTTAGATCTGACATGGTTGTCAGACCCAGACATGTCAGACCCAAGTGTGAGTCTAGCATTGCTGTCAAACTCATGTATCTTGAGTTTGACAAAGAGTTGAGTGAAGGTTTAAAAATTAATTCACATGGTTAGATTTAATAACACTATTAAAACATTTTTTATATTCTTAATTTTTTATATATTTTTTTAAAAAATTTAATATTAATAAGCTGTAGAGTGCCGGAAATATACAAATCTTTCTGAAAGTATGTGAATCTTCCATAATTAAATTAATTCAGCACATAGGAAGCCCAGCAATAAACCCCTGCAAGAGCCGTGGGGCTCTACTAGAAACTTTAGTCAAAGATGGAGATATAGGTATCTTTAGGTAATATAAAGCATATTGAATACATGCATGCACAAGTTGTTGTGGTGTAGTGGTTATCACGTTAGTCTTACACACTAAAGGTCCCCAGTTCGATCCTGGGCAGCAACATGTACTGTTTTTACCCTCTTGATCTCTTATTAAAATAGAGAAATGTTTTTCCTTCTCATGGGAAAAGAATTCTTGCTTATGTTCCTTCTATTTTATTTTTTCCATTTGATTCCATTGTCTTAAAATACTTCTAGAAATCCATGCATATATTTTGGCAGCTATACTTGCCAAAGACATAAATTTTGGTAGAAATCACCAAGCAAAAAAGGAGAATTTTGAAGTGGTTCATGCTTTCTATGAAGCTTTGAAGCTAAGTGACGTTGATACCATTCACTTGTGTTTGTCTGTACTTCGCTTGTATTTGTGTTCTTGGTGCAGGTTAAGGTTTAGAGGTACTAAAAGGTGTAAAAAGAGAAGAATGATAATAATCCTCTTACTAGATGTATTCAAAGGCTAGTTTGATGAGCCACTGAATGCAAAGAGAGTTAAGAGCTAAAGTGTTAAGATTAAATTCCACTTCATTTTAATAAATTGTGCAATTAACCTAGTAAATGTAAAAAATTAATGGAAAAATATTATTTGAAAAACATTTAGTGAAATAGCATAATTTTATATTGACGTGCTTCCAAAGCGTGATATTTACTAAATATCGCGTTTCTGAAGCGTGACAAGGTGAAATTGTGCTATCATTTGGCTCAACTGATCGATCAGTTTATAATGTTAGTGAAACCGGTCAATCGGTTTCGAGAATAGCAAGGAAAATCTCAAAGCTATCAAAATCGGGGGCCCTAGGTGAGATTTTTTATATATAAAAATCTGATAGTCCACATAGCTACACAATGGTTATTATAGGGAAAATAACTTTTGGAAACTTCTATAAAAATTTAAGCGCAATCTGATTGTTAGATCAAAAGTAATGGCTCTTTTGATTTGTTATTCCAGTCTGACACAACCAAATCTCTTCTTGAGCCTAGACTTGTTTCACTGGTTCACAAATACATTTGTTCGGCCATCTACATAATCTGTTTGGGACAAATCCTCATTAGTTATGACAGACCCACACTTAATTATTTAGAATCACTTGTTATCATAAACATTGAAAAACAAAGGACAACTACTATGTGAATAATAACTTTTTGAGATTTTAATTGGAGTCTATTTTTTAGTCTACATGTTGGGCAAGGTGTATTTTTTCACTCATAAAACATACTTGAAAGAAAAGGTTCATAAAATTATGGTTTTTATATGAAACAACCGACCAGTTAATACAACTAGATCCAATTGACTGACTGGTTGAGCCAAATGATTGAACTTTCACCTTGTTGTGCTTCAAAAGCACGACATTTACTAAATATCGCTATTTTGAAGCGTGACAAGGTAAAAGTGTGCTATTTCACCAAATATTTTCTAAATGGTGTTATCCACCAATTTTTTTATATGAGTATTGCAAACATGTCTGGCCCACATTACTGTGAACTTGGCTGTCCTGCCAAGTCTACACACTTTAAACTTGACAAACCACTAAGTCCAAGGGTTTTGGGTCTGACAAACATGTCAGACCCACGTCATATGGACTTTGCTGACTTTCAAGTCCACGAACATTGGCAATCAAAACATCCCTAAGAAAACATAAAGCAATCAAAACCCTGATAGATAAGGTATGTATCAAAGAAAAAGAAGCATACCAACTCATGTGCCAGAAAATCCAAAATAGTTGCTTAATCCCATAATAAAAATCATGCATTCTAATCACAAACAAAAACCAAGCAACGTAACACAAAATCAAAATGCATAGGAAACCAACCTGGTCAGTACAAAGACCGTTGACTAACTAAGAACTGCAACAACCACTAGAGCCTAAGCACACCCCAACGCCAAACTGCAAAACAAATAAACATCAGAAATAGCACCAGCAATGTACGAGAACCCAACCAGAACACAAAGATTCTAATACCTAAAAATCCCAAACCACATAGAACAAAACAGACTCACCCAACCCAGACAACCAGACCCCTGAAAAATGCCCCAACAAACAAAATAATTGTTGCCGGTGAAACTATATAAACATTATATAAACCAGTACATAAAAAAAAAAAGCATGACTGCCCCAATCAATCTCAGACGTAAAATTCATCTGCAATCCCTTGAATCTAGCAAAATCCAAAAGAAATAATTTAAAAAAAAACTCAGCATAGTGACAGTGCACTTATACTTGCCTAGAACGAAGAGAAACAGCAAAGAAATCACTACCATCCCATGAAAAATCAACCAAAATCTCATCCAACTAAACTAGACCAACACTCTCTCAAGAACAACCACGTAACCAGGTACATCGCAGGTAAGGCTTCTATCTAACTACCAGCCCCTTCATACTGAACAAATCAAGAGAATGACAGCCCACCAAACATCCCTGACAACAAACAACCAGCAACTCAAAGCACGCCATGCACACCATGAAAAAATGGCAAAAAGCAAATTGCTCACAACTTATCGCGAGAACCAACTAATTCCTCCTCGATAAGCACTACTCTAATTCACAATGAAAACACTCACAATCTAGAGTACATGACTAAGATCTTTTAGTTTTTTTTTTAATGTGAATGCCTTAATTCACATGATGTACTAATGAACAACGTAATATACAACTCGTCCTTTGGAAATACAGTAACTTTTGTGATTTAATGACTAGTGTACCATGATAGTAATATTCTACAATTAGTTTGGTACCATTCTAAAAATCACTTTTATTTTACCAATGGATTATTTCATCGGTATTTAGACGTTAATTTTGTCAAAATTACTTTTTATCGATGAAATCACGAATGTTGTGATAGACATATGATCTATATAATAAAGGGCGATCCAACTCGGGTTAACTTGCAAAACCTATAGCCCGAGTTATAAGACCAGCATAACTTGATAGAAAAGAAATTGAAGAAAACCACAAAGACAATATTTTTCTAAAAAAACATAATATCAAACAATGAAATTGTAAAAGAAAATGACCTAAAAAAATATTGATTCGCTTTAATTTTTTAAACCCATGACCCGAGTCATTAGACTGGAAGCACCATAATTAATAAAAAATAATTATAAAGTCCAATCCCGAACAAATCAAACATTGAAGGATAAAACTGAAAAAAAATCAATTACATAAAATGATCTAAAATAAAAAATATATATAATTAAAAAGGACAACTAAAAATTTTAGATTGAAGGGTTAAATTAAAAAGGAAAAATAACTTTAACAAAATGAAAAAAAATATCAAAAGAATGATGACCATATTGAAAAAAATAATACATCAAAAAAATTGATTATAGAATGCAATTGAAAACCAATAAAACTTTAACAAAAAGGTAAAGAAAAAATTAGAAGTCGAAAGAATAAAGGCCTAATTGAAAAAAAAAATGACAAATTGAAAATAAACAAGATTTTTATAAAAGTGCTAAGAGCAAAAATAAGAAATCAAAGGAATTAGAACTGAAACTGAAATATCAAAAACAAAGAAGGCCAGCGTGTACTTTTTAGGGGAGAAGAGAAAAAAAAAAAGAAAAAGAAAAAACGATCACCACAAACCACCTATCCGCCTCCATCACACATTGCACTAGAAGGAAGAGGAAGTGGCAGTGTTTTCAACGACACAACAAAAGAGCAGTTTTGGCGCCACCTATACTGCCTAAAAGGCACAGCCGCCTTATATGCATTAGCACATGGAGAGCACGCGCCCACAATGTTTTGAATTTAAAAATTATTTAATCAACATAAAAGACCAAAATGCCCTCCTTGAATTTGAATGGAAAAAAAAATATATGAAAGGAAAAACATGCCTATGAGCATATTAACTATTGTTTTCTAATGCCAAGGGTAAAATTATCTTTTTATTGTTCTCTAAATAATGAAAAGACTAAGATATTTTTAGTCAATAGTTCTAAATGTTTTTAACATTAAAGGTAAATAAGTCATTTTATTGTTTTAAAAAAAGTGAAAAGATAGATGTACCTCTGAAAACCATTTAACGACTAATAGGCCACTGAAAAAGACTAAATTACCCCTAAAACAAAGACATCCAATTTTTTCATCAAAGAAAAAAATAATAATTTTATTTTAACAATTCATAGTAATTTGTGTCTAATACTACACTGAAAACTCACGCATGTATAATATCATATAAATATATATACATAGTACATTTATTTTTTTAAAATTTAATATAAAATATACATATAATCCTATTGATACAATACACACGTGTATGTGTCTATATATATAGATATTTATTATTTATTTGTTTGGGTATTTATATAGATATCATACTATTTATCATTCAATATAAATTAAAATAGTAATACACATATATATAATGATAAAATTATATATATATAATTCGAGAATCGAGCAGACATGATCAATAGTCAAAAATAGGACAAAGAATGACTCCTAAAGGCTCTTTGAATGGGAGATTGCCTTTCCGCCCCTTTTGCAGTCAACGAACGTAATACCTATAATGAGAAAGAAGAGGGAGTACACCCATTAGCATTCATCCCAGCGAACGTCAGACTTTCCATGAGCCTAGACAGAGGAAGTGAGGCAGGAATGTAATGAGTAACCCGAAGCATCGAGCTCTTTATTTCGGATTTGGAAAAGCCCGGAGCCGGAGTTCAAGAGAAGTGGTCCTTCCACAGTGGAAGGATATTCTAAGCCAACTCGGAAGTAAGAAACAGGAAAGACAGGAAGGGATAGGTATGCCAACCAACCCGCACAGTCGGTTAAGGCAAGGCTGCTAAGAGAGAGCAAAGGGATTTATAGGACTTAGCTACAAGTCCAAAAGCAGCATGAAGGCAAGCAGCAAGGCAAGAAGACAGGTATTAATACGACTAGTCCAAGTCGTATTAATATTATCATTATATATGTGTGTATTACTATTTTAATTTATATTGAATGATAAATAGTATGATATCTATATAAATACCTAAACAAATAAATAATAAATATCTAATTTTTCTCTTAATTGATAATAAATATGATATAGATTTCATAAAAACTCAACCCGTCAATTCTCATTGCTTCCCTATATCCATAGTTTTGAAACCTGGCCCGGCCTGGAGGGTCGACCCAGGTCTAAGCAAAAAACATGCTGAGAATTGGCCCGGTGAGACCCGGTCGACCCAGCCGGCCCGGATAAACCCGCCTGAGACCCGGCCTTATTTTTTATATATATATTCATGACCGAAACGACGTTGTTTTGGCATTTTACAGTTAAAAGGCCAAAACAAGAAGAATTCTCAATTGAAAGAAATGAACGCAATGCAGAAGACCTAATTAATTTCAAACCTAATTCAAGAAATCTTCGAACCCATTTCAGTCGCAAAGAAGAGCAGAGGAGCAAAAGACTCTTTAATCCTTGATCGCTGTTTCAAATCTGAGAATAAGGTTAGATGAGCTGTTGTTACTTGTTTCTTTCTTCTTTCGCTCTCTCTTTTCTATAACAGTGGCATATCCTCTGTTTCAAATTGAAACATCTTTAATCGCTATTTGTTTTGAACTTGCAGGCTTGCAGCTCTTTATTATAATAGTGGCATCGATTCTTCCCTATTATCACACCCACAGGTATGTATCTCACTTTCTCTGTTCTTTTCTTTTCTGCAACTTCAAATGGTCAAAGACCTGAACTTTGCTGTGAATATTGCTCAGACGGCGGTGCATTCTTCTATTTTACTATCGCGGAAAAAATGTGATGAGAAAGCTCTTGACTTGCTATTCTATTTTACTGTGAATTTTGTTTCACTGTTCGTTCGTTCTGCTTTTGCTTCTGCTTCTGCAAATTAGTTAATTTTGCTTCTGCTGGAGTGATTGAATTTTATTTCTCTGTTCGTTTGTTCTGCTTTTTCTTTTATTTTTGCAAATTAGTTAATTTTGCTTTTGCTGGAGTTACTGTTAAACCTAGATTTTTATTTAAGCTGATTGTGTTTAGTTTTTATGGATTGATCTGTTTGTCATCCAATGTTTAATATCATTCAACCTTTAAAAATGAGGATCATTTAACTTTCAGGAATTAGGATCATATACTGGCATTTTAATTGATTTTAATTGACTATTAATTTAACCTTCAGGAATCAGGATCATATTAGTTGACTAATAATCTAACCTTCAGGCTTAATTTAACATTTAGGCTTATCAGGATCATATTAGGTCATCCAGTGTTTGATTTTGTATCGGTGTTTTTTTTATGTAAGTGTTATATTGTAAATTTATAACTAGTTAGGTATTTTATATGGGTGTTTTTTTTAGAGTTGATTCGGATCAATTTATCTGACCCGTGATCCGATCACTAGCTCGATTTGATGGAGTTTCAAAACTATACCTCTGTCTGGCAGATAACAATTGTTTTGGGCCTGTATTTGTGGGCTGAAATAAATAAGGCCCTTCTTGAAAAAGAAAAAAGGTCTGTCACGACCGGTGTAAAAGAGAGAACAACAGATCTCTCCCTTCTCGCGCAGCTGCTCATAAGATCTCCTTCACTACTGTGATGATAACGAAGACAATTCCAAGGAGCTGAAAATCATCATCATCATCATCATCATCAGCTAAGATTAAGAATTATGATAAATCTAAACCGTTCGGTTTCGATTTGGATCGTATTATCGTTATTTCTCTCCCTCTTCCTTTCTAAAGCTGAAGTTATAACCCTAACTCCTGAAACATTCTCTGACAAGGTGGTTCTAATTCTTTCTTTTATTATTAATAATTAAATTGGGTTTATTTATGTGTTTTATTTAAATAATAACAATAATAATTATGTATGTAGGTGAAGGAGAAAGACACGGCATGGTTTGTCAAATTTTGTGTTCCATGGTGTAAGCATTGGTAAGTGATTTTATTTATTGATCCTCTGCTTAATACTATAATTATATTTTAATTTATATTTATTTATTATCAGTAAGAATTTGGGGACCTTGTGGGAAGAGGTTGGGAAGGCAATGGAGGGGGAAGATGAAATAGAGGTTGGAGAAGTGGACTGCGGCGCCAGCAAATCTGTCTGTTCTAAAGCTGATATCCACTCTTACCCTACTTTTAAGCTCTTTTTTGATGGAGAAGAAGTTGCTAAATATCAAGGTTTTACTGCTTCAATTACTTTTCTTTTCATTCTGGGGAATTTATTTAGTAAAGCACGAGACTTTGGAACTTTTCGTTAATTGCTCTACTTTTTTGTTGTGTGCTTCGGTCTTGCTTAATGTGCTTGAATGTGTTGCTTAATGATCTGATAGACTTGACTTGCATGGCATTGCATTGCTGCTATGAATGTGTTGACGAAATGAGTTGTTTCACTGGGTTTGTTATAGGGTAAAGATGCATATATTCAGCGAATGGCTAAATTTTAGTTTTTCAGCTACTTGATCTATTTTCCCATCTGGGTTTTCTTTGAGTTGTGATCGGCGCTTCTTGAGCTATGAAGGCATGTGGTTTTGAGCTCGTTGCTTGTGGCATGATTTGAATTTTTTTCACAATTCTCTCTGGCATTCATTTGCTCCATCCTAATTTTGTGACGGAAGTTTCAATTATGCAACTGCTTTTCACTTTTCAAATGGGGTGATCCAGGTTATGGAAAATTCTGGTGCCTATTTTTAATGATGCAACTGCAAAAGATGAGAGGTGTTTTCTTGGAGCTGTTTATATTTCAGGTGTTGCCTTAGGGTCAGTACTTGTTCCATTAAGCTAGAGAGCAGCTGATATGTTGACACTTAAACAATGAATGATACTCTTATGAGCCTTTTCAAAAGTTAGTTGGATATCTTGCTGATAGAAATATGTATAGATGAGTTTGAGTTCAATGTGAAGTTATTGAAGGAATATTTAGTGAACTATCTCCAAACACAATTTGCAAAGTAATTGTCTGGATGATAGACATTGGTTCAAAGTATTTTCATCACTTATTTGGGTAGACCTCAGTATGTGAATGGAAGAGTGTTTGTGAAAAGGTAAAGAAAAAACAGAGGAAAGAAAATAATGCGATTTGTATTCTCAAATTGATTACTTGGGTAACTTAACTTTGTGTTGAGGAACCCAATTAAAGAAAAGACTATTAAATCTAACAAAGACAGATCTTGCTTAAGAAAAGAAAGAGAATGAAATGATAATGAAAAGAAGATCAACAAGAATGAACGGACTAAGATGCATGATCCCAAAACTAACAAGTCTCCTTTGATTTAGCCAGCAATAATAGTTGTGGTTCAGATGGGCAGGAACATAGAGAACAGTTTATAGTTTTGCATTTAGCTGGTGGTATAAACTGTTCAAATAATGAATGTGTATTTCCTGAGCTTAGTATGCAGTTTAGTATGCCGTGGCTCGTTGTGGTTGCTTGCTATTGTGAAAAATATCATATTGGAGATGCAATGCTCTGGACATAGTTGTGATCTGCCATTTGTATGTGGTATTGTTGAAATCTATTGGGATCTTCCCTAAATATAAAGAAGCTTGTAGCATTAGGTTATTTGTCAGTTTAGCCATGAATGCAAAATCTTGGATTTTGTTTTAAGATTCAACATAGGGGAAGGCTTGACATTTTGTTTCTACTATTTTATGTGTGTTTAGATTCATAGGATAATGGATTGTTTTCAGGAATGATTCAATGAAGTTAAATTCAACTTCTTTATATATCTTTCAGCATGAGAAATCAATAACCATGCTTCTGTTGCATTTGGCATCTTTTTCACCAGCAGTTTTAGTTGGTGCGATGAAATGCTTTTAACCAATGGTTTATAATATTACCACAACTTCAAGATCTAAGTTTTTATGCCTCTTACTGAAATGAACAGGGCCAAGAGATGTTGAATCTCTTAAAGCATTCGTTTTAGATGAAGCAGAAAAGGCAGCAGCTAAAGCACAGCTTGGCTATGATAGAGATTTGTGAGCGTTTGTAAGGTAGACTCCAGAATCACTTAAGTGTGCTCTCAATTTAAGGGGCTTGAATTTTCTGTTTTTCTTTGTTTTTTCTTCCCCTAAATAATCCTCTTGTTAAGGTTACTAGGGAAAACCAATTTAATACCGTTTATTATTCTTTCATTCAAATTTTGCAGGCAAATCTCCTTTTCAATCTTTTCATCTGTTTGTCATAGTCATTTATCCAGAGACGTTGTGGACATCCATTAGGGGCAGTGGAGCCTCACAATGGAATAAATTTGATTTTGCGAACGCCCCAGTTCAGATTACCTTGTGCGTTGTAGCAGATAATAGTTGACAATATGCCCATTTTGGTTGTCATCTTGGAGGTCTTTTAGCTGTGAACAATGGATGGAAACCCAGTCAGGAATATAACAAAAACTTGTAGGCACTGATAATGGATCCATTGCGAAGTTATATCATCCTTACACAGGAATTTCAACGTAAAGTCTTGAACAGTTTAATTATATTAGCGAGTTTAATTGGTAACATACTTAACCTTAACCAGAGGTTCGTTTCTTTCTTTGATTTTTCAAGTTCAATTTTGAGCTCAACATCTAAAAATATTTATTATTATTTTTTAAATACAGCAAGTTGTTGATGTGAAGGATGCACTTTTAACAACAAATTAACTACAGGATACCTTACCGCAGACGGAAAAAACAAAAAAAACATAATTTCAAAATATAATGACAATGCCGCACTAGGTTTTGTCGAGACCAGGGAATCTGGAGTGGATTTTATACCAATAAATTATTTTCAAAAGTATACTCGAATTTTAATAAACACGTAGTTTAAAAGTTTTGCTGAGAATATGAAAATTGAAGAGTAAAATTTATCCAATAGATTAAATACTCGAATTATAATAATCATACTTCTTTTTGCACCCTGAGATAGGTAAAGGAGAGAGAGAAAAGGCCAGGCTGAAAACTGAGAACAGCAACTGCACCCTTGGAATATTCAACAGATAGTTAACACACATATTCATTCGAATTTGGTCATTCATCAGTAAGAAATACAATTTTATCATGTTTGAGCCACATGAGATCCCCTTTTCCATAAAGCATCAAACATTTCGTAGCTATATTAGGTAGAACAAAAGGATCTCTTAGAAAAAGACCTTCACGAATTAATGAAACAGAGAGTTAAGCAACCTTGATATCTTCACATCTGTTCATCAGTAGCTGTAAATGGGACTACTGCACTGGAGTGTCTATCTATGCCACCATCAGAAATATCAACAGTATTTGGGAGTGATGCAGTGGACTGTCCTGTTCGGCCACCATCCGAAACATTGTTGCTGCCTTCTTTCTGCAAAAGTATATGACATGAAAAATTATATGAACTTCCATTTCCTTTTTTAAGCCAAAATTTGTACACTGAAGCAACCATCAAAACACCAAAAAACAACGACCGGTGGGAAATTTGACCAGGAACACACTGCCTTCACCCTCCTATGATGACATAAAAACATCAACTACGTGTATCTGACCCTTTGATGCTCAATTTCATTTTTATATTTCTCATCCATGAAAAAACAATCAACTGAAATACTATTTGAACTCAATATAAATGTGTTCTCTTGCATGCTGCTATACAAGCATCCCATTAATACATTCTTGAAAGCCCTGACCGTGAGTGCTTGAGATTTTCATTGCAGTGCACAAAACATAGCATGAACTAATCTATCCGACATTGCCAAGTATAGAATTCGGTCTAACTTTCTTTAGCTTATGTTTCCATCTGCTTACAAGCTGCTAACAATTTTGGGTAAGGTACCTTAACAAAGTATCAAGTTCTGCCATTATGTCGAGTTCATTTATTATCCCGCATGCTACAAGCTCTAGAGGTCTTTTGACCGTGGTTTTGGGGGGTGTCAAATAAGCTAGCAACCCTATACTTACTGGTTAAACAGAAAGACTAGTAGGGCAACCACATTTGTATCCGACACTAAACAGAGCGCCCATATAGCAGGAAGACACTGAACAAAAATTTGTGAAGTTCAAACTTTAAGGTTCTTACTAGCTTCCACCAATTCACCTTCTTCATTCTCACTCCTTTTAAGTTTGTTGACAGACAGAAAAGAACACTACATATAATATGATATTTATTGATTAATTTAAACAATTTATGAAAGCAAAAACATACCAAAATATCAAAGAAGACATTTACAGAAAGTAGCAGAGAGCCAGACAATTCAAGCAAAAAACAAATTCAGTTAATCAACTCCACCTTAACCATTTTCTCATTTATTCCCCACAACAAATTAAACTAAACTAAACTATTTCTAGAGCATTGGTTTTGATCTGATAACTAAACCCAATCGAACAAAAATCAATTGATACAGATTGTATAGAAAAAGCAAAGGCAAATTAATAATTAAATAACAAAAACAAAATACCTTTTTACTCAACCCTTGAGCAGCCATGAGATCATAAAATTTGCGCATCAGCATTTCCTCCTCTACCTGCAATTCATCAAAATTTAGGATGTCTAGTTTAGAATTTAAAATAAAATATGTGTGTGCGGGCGCGCGCGCGTGTATATGTATGCACACACACACACAAACACGCACATGTATACATATATTTTTTTATAAAAAAAAACCTGGAGCTTGTGCAATTCATGTGACATTGAATTATAAGCGCTTGTTAATAACTCATTCTGCTTCTCTAAATGCCTACACAACACCCACACACAAAAGGAAAAAAAAAAAACAATTACTAATTTCGATAACAATCTACTCCTCATAACATTAAATGAAATGGAGATGCAACTACAATTAAAAATCAAAAATAAAAATAAAACTGAATAGATCTCAATGCTTACTTGAGTATCTCTCCAGTGTATCGAGGATCCATATTTGATTTACCTTATGGAGTCACTGAAAACCCTAGACTAAAAACACCCTGCTCCTCTTTTTTTTTTTTTTCCCCCTTCTTTTCAGGCCACGATTTTGATAAAAACTGTTGTTCACATGCTCTGCCTGCACAAATATATCCAGGAAATTAACTGATTTAACCTTCATGCAATCTCCATATTGCCCCTGCTTTCAATAATTAGTGGATCTTTGTGCGTTGCTCGTTAGGTTTTGAACTTTGACCTCAAAAAAACAGAATGATTATGTAGAATTTTTTTTAATATAATAAGTATCATTTTTCAAAAATAAATTATAAGTTAGTCTCTATAGTTTTTCAAAATACATTGAATAGTCCCTTTATTTTTAAAAAATAATTATTTAAATTCAGTGTTGACTACTTAAATTTAATATTAGTTGATTTCAAAAAATATCTTCTTTTCTTATCAATCTTTTAATAACATCTATATATTTTTTTACCTTTTCTATTTCTTAACAAAAATAAATTAAAAAAGACATGAAATGAATGAAAGTAACTAAATAATTAATATTTGAAACTAGAGAAATTTTTTAATTCGTTTTATAAACAAGTGGGACTAATTTATAATTTACCCATTTTTTGGTTATAGATAAATGAATCATACTTGGGCATAGTTTTATAAAATCTGATCGGGAGTCAACTTGACCTAGGTCGACTTGGAAAACCAAAAAACAAAAACAGCATTATAAAGTTCATACCCAACTTGAAAAAAACAGCCTCGAATGAATTTGTTGTTCACTAATTCAAATCATCAATTTTTCCTCACCAGCACATTTCCTTCATTTTCTAAATATTGCAAATTACACATAGAAACCACTCAACCTAATTATAAACCAAAAACACAAATTTAATTCCATATCCAAAATACAATCCAAACATAAATTCTAAAATATTTAAAACATTCACATTCAAAACAAAGCTTCCACAAACATAAATTCTAAACCAACATCTTCACTTTGGTTGAATAAATGCATTGAGTTCTTCGGTGTCCATAAAAGCAAAATTTGAATCAAAGCAAAGTTTGAATCAAACGTTAATTAACAGCAGGACATTTTTTTATCAATAGATTGCTACTACATTCATATCCCATGCCAAGATTTGAACGAGCATAATTTTAGTAATCAAAAACTAATTCAAACACTCTTAAAAATTCCATGCCCAACAAAAAACTCCCAACAGATCACAACCCTCATTATAGAATAACCCACATTACATATATTCCTCCTCTTCAAGCAATCTTGACCTCAGTAGTCAATTTAGGTGGTAATTTCTCAACAGTAACAGTCAAAACCCCATCTTGACAAACAGCAGAAATAGCATCAGTGTTGGCATTCTCAGGCAAGATAAATCTCCGCATGCAACATCAGCACTAGCAGGGGATTTGAGCAAAAAGGAACAAGTAGGGGATGCCATAGAATAAAATCACTGTATCTAGATCCTAGATTTAACAGAAGAACTCCTAAATTTCTTCAATTGAGTACATAAAAAAACGGAATATAGAGATGTCATGTACCAAATAATATCAACTCATGCATATATATACAATAAAATAAGGATTTAAGCCTTGAACCAAAAAAAAAAAAAAAAAACCCGAAAAATCTGAGTAAAAACTGTGGGTTGAGACCATTGGAGAGAAGGAGAAGAAGGGAGATGTTATCTTGCCTGAGATTGACAAGGTCAGTACTCAGTAGTTGTGGATTAGGAAGGCAGATTGGGTGAAGAGAAGAGGGGAAATTCTCTTCTGCGTGGCTACCTGTTTTGGGAATTAGGGATTTTATTATCCCTGATTCAAAATGGCGCCGTTTATTAAAAAAAAAAAATACCAAGGGTTTTTTGTGAACCCGGATCGGTCCATCAGGTTCCTGGGTCAACCCTCCGGTCCGGGTTTTAAAATACTTGGGTTCTTGTTATCACATATTTGGCATTTTACAAAATAGAAATCAAAACTTGAAACTTCTTTTGGAAAGATGAGGCGGAGCAAAGAGACTGGCAAAAGGCAAAGCCGCCTCTCCTCCCCATCCAGACCCTCCAGATCCGGCCCATCTCCACCCAGGTCACGAAAATCCACGCTTAGCTCCTCCGCCTCTACTGTCGATAACCTTGAAGTGGTGAGTGAACAGCAGTCCCCATTCACTACAGGGTCTGAGCTCTTTGATGAACCAAGGAGTTTCCCTTACAGCGTGAAGCAGCAATGCTGGGAAAAGGCAGAGAAGGTCAAAGGCCGCGACCCAGATCGGTGGCGCCGCGACCCTCTTGGTAATATTGTCTTTAGAAAGCTCGTGGGTTGTCCTGGCTGCCTCTGCCATGATTATGACCACATCGTTCCCTACTCTAAGGGAGGAAAAAGCTCCCTGGAAAATTGTCAGGTTTTGCAGGCAACAGTCAACCGTTCTAAGGGAAACCGGACTGAGCTATCTAGAGCTGAGCTCATTCGAAGAAGTTCCTACTGTCGAGTTTCAGGTCGTGACATGGATTTTGTTGAACTCTCAGCCTATGGCAACGTACGTCGTGAGCAAGAATCTGGTGGTTGTAGAATCCAATGACCACTTAGTTATCACAATTTTATCATTTGTGTAATTTGTCTGCGCTCTGGATTTTCAGATTTTTCATTATTCGAATATCCATTTCAGCATGTACAAAGCTTCTACACGGCTTTCTTTATATAAAATAGTTGCAACACCATAGGCGAAAGAAGATTGATTACATTAACAAAGATTTCTAATACAATCGACTATTATATATTTAATAATGATCATGATCCCCTTTTTTTTTTAGTTATTTTAGAATTTCTTCAGTAGTTTTAATTCGATTTTTTCAATTAGTAATTACAGTATTGTTTTGTTTTAGTTTTTCATCCATAAATCAAATTTCAAGTTATAAACAGCTTTGGAGTTTAGGATTTTCACTATATTATATATTTAAAAATATTTGGTTAATCAAACCTTAATTAAAAAAATAGCTACAATATATATTTTTTTAAATACCTATTTTTAGAATTGCTATCTCAAAAGCTAAAAGCATCACGCTACACGTTCGAACAGTCACCTTTGAGAACATCTATGACCGCTATAAGCTACATCAAAACTATACACTATATCAGCATGTACAAGGTCACCTAGCTAACACAATCTTCTCTCTAATCAATTTCAGCATGTACATGATCAATAAACACAAAGTTCTTTTCATGCTGATTCAAAGTGTAAGCGAGGCCAGCACTGACTAGTGCAAGGGCAGCCAAAACAGCTCGAAATTGATCTGAGGGAATTCCAGCTGTTGCACAGAAGGCAACACTTGCACCTATTAAAAACTTTTGCAGTGTCTGGGATGCATAAGCCCTTTTACACGACGAGCACTTTTGCGTGTGTTGCTCAAATCTATCCAACACCTGCAAGATAAAATAGGTGAAGCAAACAAAAAGTATCGGGAATAAGTTCAATCCTCGCTGCCTGCAGGATTTGATTGATACACACCAGAGCCGCTTAAATTTGGTGGGCTATACTCGTTTCTTTGAAGAAGCCAACCATTTCATGAAAAGTACAACTTGTGATAACATTCCGATACTATATGAAAGTACGAGAAGATTTCATTTTTAGGGGAAGATGATAATAGCTGCAGTAGGAAATTCATTATGATATCGCTGCCATCTCACTAACACCATTACTGTAATTCTGTCAGTTTCAGTGATTACTCCACTTCCATGTGCATTGCTTTTGGAGTACTTTTGTGTGTGTGTGTGTGTGTGTCCAGGATTTGATGGCAAAGATTGTCGGCCAGTGAACCCAAACCACACGGGTTGACCGTTGCCATGTCACCTCAGCCAACTACGAAATGCCAAAACAAAGCGATCTGCTTGAGTGTGTGTGAACATAAGCAGCAGGACCTCCCATGGATTGTGAAAGAAATATCTTCTCTTGCCCTGAAAGACGATCATATCTCCATCTTATACCTTATTTGAAGTCCAATGTTCATGCCATCTTGGAACCACCTGACACAAACTCAATTTGATATTAATGATTTGATCTTGATGAGGATGACACCAATTTAAATCAAATATAGATTTGATTGCCCAGTGGCATTGGCATAGAACATTTCAAGTAGAAAGCAAAACTAGTGCAGTGAAAAAGATGCTCATTCACAGTAAGCAATGATCAAGTATGATAAATTTTGTAGCATATATAGACAATTCATAACTTAAGAATGATCCATCCTATCTTGTTAATATTTTCTCATTCAAGTGGGATGGAGTGAAATCCACCCTACAATGAAAGCCACTGTAATTTTGGGATTTTGAATTCCACTACCAATACATGAAGCCAGCAAAATTGATGGCAATTGACCTCCAAACAAACACCTTTCAAATATTAGAGAGCTTATCTCCTGTTCTCTAGTCTCAAACTTACATTTTACAATAGAAGTCTTTTTTTCCTTTTTCTTTTTCAATCTGCTCCAAAACGGAATGTTGCTCCTAATTAACTTGAACATATGCATGGGAAACATTGACCTTTTTTTTTCTGTGGGGCAGGGTAGCCATGCTTCAATAGCTTGTAATTTGTTACCTCTTATAAATACCATTTATCTAATAAAATGAAAAGAAAGATCCATAAGCATAGGGCATGATGGCATTCTATCTCTACATACTAAAGGACACGTTTCATCAAAATATCATTCCATATCAGACAGGATAGAATCAACTAGTACAATCATAACACAGGATATGCAGCATTAAACACAAAGGAATCTGAAATGATGAAATCTAGGACTATAAATGGGCAATGGGACAATCTATGATTTAAATCACAATGTTATATGCATGAAACAAATGCTATTTACCAACCATTTTCAAGAGCACATTTTTTAATTCCAGATGTAGTGAGATATGATGGACGAAAGACTCGTGGCTGGTTTTAAACAGCCACTGTGTAATTGTCAATATCAAAATCATAATCTCTCCTAGATGTGGAGATGCATTGGAGAGAAACTACAAAAATTGACATGGGAGTGAACCTCTCAATTTGTAATAATTTGTCAGATCATGTAGGTGGAGTCATCAAAATGAAGACCAAAGGGAGCTAACATGATTGTTATTACACTAGATAAGGAAGACAATTTATACCGTAAATATGATGAGAAAATATAAAATCTAAACTTTTAAGAAGTATAAAGTACAGTATGTGTGATAATAGAGCAAGGTAGGGTTATATCATGGTAAATAAATAAACATCAACGTACTTGCCACAAGATAGAACACATAAGCACAACCAAAAAGTTAGTTTAACCCTGGCATTGTGAACTGGAAGAAGTTTCGAGCACTGCAAACAGTTGAGTGGATCTTCCCAGGTGCCAATGGCACATTGAAGGAACAAATCCATATAATCCATTTCTGATCACCAACAATAGGAAGTTTTGTGTCTATCTCCACTCTGGAACGAAACAAGCATCACTAAGTTCTAGAATCAACAGCTCCTTGGAGAGGGATGACAGATTGGGGAAGAGTTCTAGACAATTCAGGACAGGAAAAATACATAATTACTATCCTTGAACAACAGTTGGTGTCGGAATAAACAATTCCACCATGCACTTTCATTTGTTATGCACTTCATACTCCAGAATACAAGTTTCTCTCAATATCCTTGGAGCATGGACAATGCCAAAGCTTCCATGATCAGAAACATAAGCTGGAGTGAGGAGATGCATTCACCATACAAAAGCCCGCACCAAATTGTATTCACAACAAAGAAGGGCTTCTTTGCCAGACCTCAAGTGATGAAATGAGGAGGTTGTTGAAGAATAAACTCCAGATATTCTTATTGAAAATTTGAATTACAGTAGCTTGAACTTTTTTGTTAAAACAGGAAAACTACCAAGGTCCCCCACAAAGAAACAATAGAGCACATAAGTGAACATTTTGTCAAAATGAAACCTTGAAAGCAGGTGCCAAAAAGTTCATTGAAGACGTTTGCAATTCTTTCTCCTAATTATACTCACTTATTCATATAGTAACAAGGTGCAGACAAACTCAGCACCGATCTGTGGGTTCCCATCATTGGTTCCAACAAAGCCCCAGGAGCCACTAGACTCCACCTTAAACAGCAAAGGCTTGGCTCTATCTCTCCTTCCTGTAACCTGTGGATTCATTTATCCCAATTAGTAACCAATATGGGAAGAAGTTTTCAAGCACTGATATATACCAGGAACCCCAAAAACAACTTTTCCCACGTTAAACAATGTACTCCAGATTAAAACATCAGAATGTGCAATATATCCTTGTGAATTTTAGACTTCATACTGCCAAAATCACAAGTAAGAAAAGCTAAATATGGTTTAGTATACAAATAATTTGCCACCGACATGCATAAATTTCACTGACATATTTGTATTAGGATTATAACAACATTGTCCCAGGGATAAACTGTACGAACATGTGTGTAGTTTTCTCCTTGCAAATGGCCAAAACTTCCCCACAGTCAGGTTTTCAACTTGAAATCAAGAAAGCACTAATTTTTCACCAGAAACAAAGATAACGATCCTAAAATTACTAATTTGACCTGAGCCAAACCCCTTTCAATCTTTCACAAAAAGCTTACTTGACACATGAAAAACTAGTTGGCATAAAATGATCCAGATTCCAGAAGCAGCATGAAATTCATGACGCTCTTCTATCAATCCTTTGGTTCCAGAATGACTACTCCCAAAGACATTTAGCAGATCTCCATCAAGAAATATACATGCACACGTGATAACTACTGTGAAATTGATGTCTTTGACAAATATGCAAGTAATAAGCCAAACATTATACAAATGACAGATGTTCCTGGCACTGTATACTGCCCTTGATTCAACTTAGCAACATTGAGACTTGGCATTACCTAAACTATGTGATGAATTCTTCAAATCTTAGGCAAGCTATGAATCTATTGAGAGCTAAAAGTACAAATCTTCAATCAAGATGATTAGACACATCTTTATACCTTGTGGTGAGAAAAATCAATGAGCGAAGGGTCAGAAACATTCTCCAAGAGGGTATCATAACAGTAGAGCAAATCATGCTGAATTATCACCGTTGAGAACTCAAGTTTATCTAAGTCAGCAGGTAACCTAAACAATTACCATAGAAACATCATCATAAGTGTGTGGCATTGTCAGATTAGATAATTCGATCATTATATAAATTATAAATCAAACATCAAAATAATAAAGGATCAATCGCATAGGGGGTTTGGTGGCTTGAGCTCTTTCCCAACCATTCTCATCTGGCCAAACAAAGAGCAGACCTTGGGACACCATTGTAGGAGATCTGGTAGCATAAGCTCTTGGAGACTTGACTGCATGAGCTTCAGGGCCTTCAGGCATAGCCTAAGGAATTTGTGCGCACCATCCACACCCATCAAATGACCATCCACGATATGAACATTGCAGGTGCCCATTTTCATCAATCCGCCCTTCCTACCAAGTCTAATTAAATCTATAAAAAATCATCTACTTGGACAAAATAATTTTCAGTTTTGCTTCCTAAGAGTCTAAGACAACATGGAAAAAAAGAACAAAAGAAACAGCAAACATAACTTTCAAATATTTATCTCTAACCCATGTACAACCCAATCAAACAGTCTTAGCCCCAAATTTAGCTTTTTTCACGAACATGAAGCACGATTAGATTTGAAACACGAATCAGTCTCAAGAAAATGTAACCTGATTCAACTTTTTCACTCAATTAAGACATTCCAAGAAACCACAAAAGGGACCTAACCACAGGGTAGCTTCCAAATTCTCCATGTTATGGAGTAAGCAAACAGAGAAAAACTTCAATTAAGAGAAGGGAAAAAAATAAAACATAAATTTTCAAACTTACTGACAAAGGGGCAAGTCTATGGGGACATTGATCATCAAAAGCAACCCATTCTTGATTAGCTTTATCAAACCAAAGAACTAGGTCACGAACCAGAAGCTGAAACGGGGTTGGCAGGAGAGGGTCCACATGACAGGGTACCAATGATCCCTCCAAGGGAATTTAGAATCATTAACCTCCTCTCCACTTTCATCATCAACTACGTACTCTGTTTCTTCTTCTTGTCGTAAAGATGGTGGTGACTGTGAGGAGGTGCTGCTACATGTAAAGGAGAGGTTCTAGTTGGTTCTTTTGTGTTTAAGGTTATGGTGAGTGAAAAGGGAGTGGAATTGAAGGGGGTTGTTGGATTAGTGTGTGTCAAAGATTTGGAGATGCAAGCGGTAGAGAGAGGTAGTGCCATTTTTATTTTTTAAAATGATCTTTCTGTCCTTGTTTTGTTTAGTTTATTACATACAGTTTTTGTGGTTTCTTGTTTTTTAGAGAGGGAGGGAGGTGCGTGCGTGCGTGCGTGCGTGCGTACAAGGTTGTTTTTTAATCGACTCACTCAGGGTGTGGAATTGGAAGTGTCCAACTCTACTCAACTAGTTTCATTCTGGACATGAAATCTGAAAGTGATAGCTCTGAAAAAGCAAAAACCAACATCCATGCTTCTATTAACCTCAATCAGGATTACAGTCTGTTTAGCAGTGTAGTTACAGGTGCTTTTTAAATAATTTTTTGTGCTAAAATACATGCTAATAATTTTTTTTATTTTTTAAAAATTATTTTTAACATCAGCACATCAAAACGATCTAAAACATACAAGTCATATTAAATTTTAGTAAAAAAAATTTCAAAATTTTTGGGAAAACAGCCCAGCCGCGTTCCCAACGAGTCCTTATTGTTGCCCGGTCATGGCTGGGTTTTTTTTTTTTTCAATGTAAGCAAAAGGAATAATAAGATAAAAAAAACCATACACCTAGTATAGTCAGGGGTTCAATTAGTAATTTAAATAAAAAAATACAACAACAATAAAAAATTTGATAAAAAAAGAACAATAAAAAAAATTAAAAAAATGAAACTTGAGTTAATTATCAAATAACTATGTTGAAAGATAAAAAAATAAACAAAAATAATTTTTTTAAAAAAAAAAACCATGTTAAATTAAGTGACTCGAAAATTTCATGATCATGAGTATAAGACTGAAATAATCCAAAAAAAAAGCATGAAAAAGTTTAAATGATGAAATTAAAATGAATTAATTTAAAAAAAAATCAACTCGAGTTAACTTTTAAAACCGATAATTCTGGTCATGAATCCGGAGCTAACCTCATAGAAGACAAACCGTAAAAAATAACAAAGCAAAACTATAAAAAAAAAAAAAGATTTTAAACAATAAGAAAACATCTTATTAAAAAAAAGGAAAAAAAGTAAGCAAACCCGGGCGAACGTTCTAAACTTGGTTTAATATCTAAAACCTGCAACCTGTGAAATCCTAGACTCAGGTTCAATAAAGAAGCTTAATTCCTAACTAATTTAGTTTTAAAGGATAAAATTGTGAAAAAAAATATTAATAAAAAAAATTCCAAAAGCAAAAAAATATAATGACAAAAATAAGAGAGATAAGATTTAATTGAAAAAAAAACTCAACAAGGATGAAATTATTAAAAAAAAAAAGATCCCGACCAAAACAAATAGCAATCAAAAGAATGAGGACCAAATTTGAATTGTTAAGAATTTTTAGGGGGTGAAATTGAAAACATTTAAAATTTAATAGATTATTTATAGATTAAAAAATGACAAGGGTGAAAATGAAAAGCTTTTGTAATTTTTATAGATTATTCAAGATTTAAATAATAGTAATCAAAAGGGTAGGGACCAAATAAAAAGGAAAAATAAATTGCAGGGGTTGGTCTGAATCTTTGAAGAGGTTAGGGCTAAATTCAAGGTGAAAAGAGAGAAAGAAAAATGAAAAGAAATGGCTGTCGCCTCTAAACTAGAGGTGTGTTCCACGCGTCACTACATCACTTCATGGGCGCCAAAATCTTTCAAACATCGTCATAGAAGGCGGCATTTTATGGTCGAATGGCCCTGCACATGTTGCTCAAATGGTGCGAGGACCATCTACACATTGGCGTGTGCGTAGGTTTTTTTTATATAATACTTAATATAGGTAGAATGACAATAAAATCAATGTATAATGACAAAAAAAAAACATTGTAAGAGAGTTTTTTGATTTTATCTTTAAAGGTATCAAAGTAATTATACTATTTTGAAAAAATTAAAAAGACTAAAATGCCCATGAATAATAGGCATTATATTTTGTTTATGATTAAGTTAGTAATTTTATTATGCAATAAAAAGTTAAATGATTAATCAATTTGTAAACAACAATTGTGTCACAATGAAAAGACTACCTTATTATCACTACCTAGTTTAAAGTTTTTCTTTTTTTGTGAGGGACAACTGCATCAATTCACTATTCCAATGAATAATGAAATGTCTCTTAGGCTATAGTAATTTCTCCTTATTCTTTAGCTTTTTTTAATCTCATTTGCTTTAATAAATTCATTTGAAAAACTCAAAACTCATATCTGATTTCAGTGGGACACTAACATGATAAAACTTAATTTATTCAATTGAATTATTAGAAACTCATCTAGCACAACCAAATTATATCCAATCAAAAATTATATCCAAACTTGATTGAATCAATAAGAAAACAAAATGACATTGTTTTAATAAAAAGGTTATCCCAACTCAATGACTCATTAATTCATATCATTTTCTGAATCAATCTTTACATCAAATCTAATAACTATAATTCATTTAGTTCGAACCTTTTTTTTATAACATTTTAAAATCAAATCTTCATTACAAAAAAATACACAAGCAATACTAGAAATGAAGGCCAGAGACGACACCTGTGATCAAAATAGCCTAGAATTTTTTAATTTTTTTTTATAAAACAATTTTAAATAAGTTATACCATGGCTCCTTATAGATAAAAAAAAGTTCACATTAAGTTCCATGCTTATAACTTACACACACACTAAATGGGCTCGTGCTTTCTATGTAAAAAATAATGTCTAAGTGATGCAAGCATGTTTTTAAAGAAATAAGAAAAATAAATGACTCTGGTTATAGCTCCGACTGAGTTTAATAAGTTAGTTTTATTTTAATCACACGATAAAAAAATTAGCAAAGATAGTAAACAAACAAAATTAAAAAAAGAAACCACGATAACATGGAAGACAAACCTTTAAAAGTATGTAATTTGATAAAAAAAAAAATTAAACAAACCTCGGCTTGAGTCAATCCAAGGTAGTTTGATAGACATGTAACCTAGGTAATAAGAAGCGAGCTAACCTGGGTTAGTCTATTAAACTCATGATTCAGGTTATGAGATCAAAATAATCCGATTAAAAAAAATGAAGAAAACCATAAAGCTATGTTTTTAAAAGAAAAAACTAATGTCGAATGATGAAATCGAAAAATAAAATAAGCCAAAAAAAGGACGTCGACCCGTATTAATTTTTCAAACTCGGCTCATTAGACCGAAAGCACCATATAATGAAAAACCAAGAAGCTCAATCCTAAGCAGATCAAATGACGAATGATGAAACTTGGAAAAAAAATGAATTACATAAAAGGATCTAAAATAAAATAAAATAAGTCATTAAAAGAATGAGGGTGAAAATCAAAATAAGAAATAAATTAGATGGCAAAAAAAAAAAATTGATTGAAGAGTTAAAATGAAAAGAAAAATAAATCTAACAAAAAGACAAAAACAAATACAAAACATAAGGACCAAATTAGAATAAACAATAAACCATAAACTTATATTAAATGATGGAATCAAAAACATCAAAATGCTAACAAAAAAGCCAATGAGAGAAATTAAAAATCAAAGGAATAAGGATTGAAGTTGGAATATCAATATTAAAAAAGAGTGGCCTGTAGTTTTTGGGATAGGAAAGAGGAAAGAAGAGGGGAAAAAATGTTGATCGGTCACAAACCACCCCAATACCACCTACACACTCTATGCCGGGATGAAGAGGATGCATCATCATATCCAACGACATGGTAGGAGGGTATTTTACACCAAAAAGAGACGGCACACGTGTTGCTCAAAAGATGTGAGCGCCTCCCTCGTTCCAGTAGTTTTAAGAATTAAATAATATTTAATCGATGTTAAAAAATAAAAATGTCCTTAATTACCCCGGTGATTATTAAAAAAAATCAAATGGAAAAGACCAAAAGGCCCCTAAACTTATGGTTTAAATTTCTCGAATCCAAAGATATACTTGTCAATTTACTGTACATAAATACATGAAAAGATAATTATGCCCCTTATTCATTATTTTTATAATTTTTTGATTTTGGGGTCAATTGGGACATTTTACTACGCTTAAAAACAAGAAAACTACAATTATACCTCTGTACAATCCTTTAATGATTAATATGTCATGTGAAATGATAAAAATATCCCCAGAACAAAGGCAAAACGTTTTTTATAGTAAGGGTAAAAACCGTCATTTTACTATTGCAGTGAATAGTCAATTGAGTTTGTTTTTGCCTTCAGCTTTAGCTTTATATTAGTTTTGTAGCTCGTGCTCCACCGTAGGCCAGGAAAAATTTCTTTCAACATAAAAAAAAAAGAATGCCAAGGAAAAAAAATCTCAGAGCCGAGTCATTGATTCAATTGGTAATTTAAAAAATACAACAATAATAAATAAACAAACAAAAAAATAACAACGAAAAAAAGGTTAAAAGAACCTAATCTGAGTCAACCTGGATTATTAAACAACTCAACAATGAAAGGAAAACTTTTAACACAAGAAACCCAGTTAAACCATGTTAACTCGTAAACTTTATGATCATGGACATAGAATTGAGAAAATCTCAGGGGAAAAATGTAGGAAAAAGAGTTTGAATACAAATTCCTATAAATCAAATAAGAACACGATAACTCCACACAAAAAAAGGAAAAGGAAGAAGGTGAAGCTCAGTCTCTAGAAAATAAAATGTTGAAGGATGAAAATTAAAGAAAAAGATAATTTTAAAAAGGTAAATAAAAACTCAATTCGAGTCCACCTGAGTCAAGATGCAAAATATTTGACCCGGACATGATACTAGGATAAACGCGTTCGAAAGCATATTGAATAATATTATGAAGCTTGATTATTGATCGACTTAATGTTGAAGGATAAAAAAATAAATTTAATTTAAAAAAGCAATGGAAAGAAATATGAGTCAACTAGAGTTACCAGCAAACCTCGTGACCGTGAAAATTATGAAATCCTTGAACCGGGTTCAATCAATAAGCTTGATTCCCAAACAATCTAATTTTGAAAGATGAAATCATTAAAAAAAAATCAATTTACAAAACTTGCCAAAGCAAAAAAAGATAGTAATAAAAAATAGGGATTAAATTTGATTGGAAAAAAAAAACTCATGAAGAATGAAATTGTGAAAAAATAAAAAGATCAGGATAACCTAATAGAAAGAAAATGAAAAGAAAGTATGAAAACTAATTTTCAAAAAATCAAATATTAAATTATGAAACTGAAATAATTCAATTTTAAAAGAGGTCCCCAAAAAGAGTCAATATATGTTAACCTTTGAAACCGGTGACCTCATTCCTAAACCTAGGATTAACCACTTAGCAATGACAAAAAAAAAAAATCTTAGATAATTTATACACCATGTAATCGTAGGTATAGAATAGGGACAATTCAAAAGAAAGGAAAAGACAAAAAAAGGTAGGGAGATGAATTTAAAATAAATTAAATGATAAAATTGAAATAAATCAACTAAAAAAAGAACAAGAAAAAAACAAAAATCAACCCATGTTAACTTTTGAAACTAGTGACTTTGGTTATAAATCCAAGACTAATCCTATAAAAGGAACCCGTAAAAAATAATAAAGCAAATATCTAAAAAAAATTCAAACATAAAAAAACATTAGCTTTTAAAAAGGAAAAAAAATAAATCAACATGGGCAAATCTTCTAAACTTGATCTAATTTCTAAAAACTCACAACCCTTGAAATTCTTGAACTGAGCTCAATCAAGAAACTTAATTCCTAATCAATTTAATTTTGAGGGATGAAATCGTGAAAAACAATTAATTTAAAAAACTTGTCAAGAAAAAGATAGTAATAAAAAGAATGGAGATCAAATATGAAAAGAAAAAAACTCATGGGGGATAGAGTTGTTAAAAAAACAAGCTAAAAAATAATCTCAAACAAAATAAATAGCAATTAGCAGAATATAGACCAAATTTAAAAGATAAAAAAAATAGAAAGGAAGTAAAATTAGAAAACAATTGTAATTTTATAACTTATTAAAAAAAAAAATAATAATCAAAATAATGAAGACCAAATCTAAAAGATTCAAAATTAAAAGAGGATGAAATTGAAAATCATATGTAATTTCATGGCTTATTAAAAAAAATATAATAAAAAAAACATTGACCAAATGTGAAGGGAAATAAATTACAGGAGTTGATTTGAATTTTTTAAAAGGCTGACGCGGAATTCAAGTGTGGAGAGAGAGAGAGAGAAAAAAGAAACAATTGCCACCTCTAAACCCGATGTGCATCAAGGATACACGCTATCCTATTATGTTGGGGGTATGAAGACTTTTCAAACATCTCTCCAGAAAACAATATTTAGTGGTCGGACAACCTTTCACACACCGCCTATGGCACAGGGGAAATCCACATGACAACTATTTTTTAATTATATTTAATAAATGTGATTTATTGTAATCCCCAAAGTTTTTATAGAATTTACAATAAAACCAAGGTAAGATGACAAAAAAATATATATATTTTAACTTTAAGAACATTAAAATATATTCTAAAAAATTTTAAAATACAAAAAAGTTTTTGGATAGTAGGTATTAAATTATTCTATTCCAGGATTATGGTGAAAAAACAACCATGCTCCTAATTCCTAGTTTAAAGGGCAATATTACAATCAGCTTTTCTATTTGAATTGAATAAATTACCATTGCTTTAGTTACCATTGTCATGCGCATCGTTTTGAGGAGTCAACATGCAGCACTTCCTTTAGTTCTATACGCAACATTTTATTTGCTTATGAAGTCACACGTGTATAGCATTCATTATATTGGCAATCTTTGGAAGATTGCTGAGCTATATGATAAAAAAAAGCTTAATGGTGTTTTATATATAGATTATTGTTGATTTTTATAATAAAATTACTCTTTTATTCTTGAGTGACTTCAATTTAAGTTTTTGGTTTAGGGGTATTTGGGTCTTTTTCTCTAACTTAGTGGTCATTAGAAGATTATTTGGGGGTGTATGCTTCTTTGCAAGTTTTTTTAACACAGTAAAAATACTCTTTTACCCTTAAAGTCAATAAAATTTAGAATTGTTCACCAAAGGTTTTCTTGGTTTTTTACAATATTCATAATAGCAAAAATACTTATTTGCCTCCAATATCAAAAAAAGATGGGCTGCGGGACAAGGGTATTAGAATTGTGCATTTTTCAATTATTATATGCTATAAAATAACGCTTTTAGTCTCAGAAAAAAAAAAGAGCTGTCTTTGGGGGTGTTTTGGTATATGCACATGGGTATTTTGTGTGATTAAGTTAACAATGGGGCGTTTTGGTATTTTCATGTTTTATTTTTTAATCGAAAAGCTGTTGGCACGTGTCCCACATGCACCAGCAAGTGGGTGGCATTCACACCATTTAGGTGGAGCGTGTGACGCTGCCCGGGGCCAAATCTGATCATCCGTCATCTTCCTAGATGTGTAGTCGTACCCTCTTCCACATGGTGTGGTGCATGTAGAAGGATAATGGTTAAATTATCATCAGTGATCAATTATTTGTGTTTTTTTTCTTTTTTCTCTCCTGATAACTAAAGTACACAATTATCCTTTTTGTTTGTTATGTGTCAATTTCAGTCCCTGTTCTTTTATTTTCTTATTTTGTCCTTATTCCTTTTATAGAAGATTTTTTTCAATTTATCCTTCAATTACAATTTCTTATATCTTTTATCTTTCATTTCAGTCTTTCTTCTTTTAATTTTTTATTTTGTTTTTATTATTTTTATAGCTTCAATCCTTCTAAATCCGTCCCTATTTTTTATTAGTGTTTCAGAATCTATCCTCTTTGTTTTGATTTTTGATTTTGATCATTTTCTCTTCTATTTGAGTTTTATTTGTTTACAATTTAGCTCTTCAATTTGAATTTATGTATATTATATTTTTGAATTCGGTCCTTTTATTTTTAATTTTATTTTTAGTTTTTATATTTTTTAATTTTACTCTTCAAATTAAGTTTATTGTTTTTTTTAATAGTAATAATGTTTTTTTTAATTTATTAATAATAATAATATAATAATAATTAATAGTAGTAATAATAATAATTGTGATCGCTCCAAAGGAAGATAGAGAGTGTGTGCAAAATGGCTTCCTTCACTCTCGCAAAATTAAGACTCCCCCATCTTGACCTGTAAAAAACAATTATTTCCAGAAAAACAAATCACAAACTTGCAAATGATATGCCTCCATTAAACAGCAAATCACAAACTTGCAAATGCTCAGCCCTTTTATTCACAGGGGACTTCCTCATGCAATTTCGAGCACTGCCCTTTCTCTTCTCTGTATTCTCTCTACTCTAAAAGAAAGAGCACTTGTTATACTATTCCTTTCCTTGTAACTTTCTCAGTAACCAAACAATTACTCTATATTTAGTTACCACTAAAACATAACAAAAAAAAAAATCAAAATCTTGAACTTGTGCTTTAAAGCATAAACAAAAGTAACAAATATATAGCAAAAAAAAAAAAGAGGAATTTAAGTTTAAGAAACAAAAAAAGGGCAGACCTGGCGGGTTGTAGTAACCAAGAACTTGAAGGTGTTTGCCATCTCTAGGGTATCTACTACCAGCAGCCATAACCCGATAAAAGGCCTTGTTATTGCACCCGAATCTCGACAACCACCATGTCGGGTTTCAGATATTTGAATTACCGTATCTGCTGCTATGGAAGAAATCAGAGTCACAGACTCACCGAGTTATTGAGTGGGTGAGTGAGGAGGGAAACAGAGAGGGAGGAAGCCAAAGGAGGGTGGTTATTGTCGCTGGGGGTTTTGTTTTGTGGTTTTAGCACTGGGATTTTTAAAATAGAAATTATCAATTAATAAATTGGGCTGGTTTGGGCTGGGCTGACCTAACACTGTGTTAAACAGGCCCAAGCTACCAATCATTTGATGATATTAGCAAATACCGGAATGCACACTTTAGAGTTTAAAGATCTTTATTTAATAAGGATTGGATCCCCTTTTTTAAAATAAAAAACCGTTCAACTTTAAAGATCTAAAGGGGGAGAGAGAGAGAGAGAGAGGGGAAAAAAAAAAAAAAGCAATGAACTTTAAAAGATTATCATTGCCCGCTCTTGAAATCTTTGGAGTTTCAAAGCTACCTTTTGCTCCAGCACTCGAAAAGTAAAGCTACAATTTGATTACTTGGCTTGTGATGAAAAAAGAGAGATAGACAATGATGTATAAATTTCATTAGTTGGGAGTTGTTTTTTAAAATAATTTTTATTTAAAAATATATTAAAATAATATTTTTAATATTATCATATTAAAATAATCTAAAATCACTATAAAAATATTAATTTGAAGCAAAGAAAAAAATTTAAAAAAAATTAATTTTTTTTAAAAATACTTTTAAAACACAAAAACAAACAAGACTTCAATAAAAAAAAAAATAACAATAAAAATATATTTTTTTAAAATAATTTTGAAGAGATATATCATCTCTATTTATATTATCTTTGTTTTTTTATCCTGAAATAATAAACCCTCTATTTTCAAAAATAAAACTTGTTTGTTTCGAAATTTATTAATGCAAAACCAACAATCACTCACATTAAGTTTTTTAGGTTAAAAAATCTTGTTTTCAAATTTGCTTTTTTAAAAACAAAAAACTAAAACGACACTCCCTGCCTGATTGCTAAATTTGATGTGTTTGATTTGGAGATCTCAAATTTCTAGAGGAGCAAATAAAATCGGGTCCCTTCAGGCAGGGAACAAAAAGCAATACAACAAACGATAAAATGAAACTTAAAAATTGCATTCTCTCTTTTTGTGTTCTGGTAAAACCTACTTCATCTATTTTGCTCCGATTGAAGCGTGCATTCATGGTAAAACCTACTTCATCTATTTTGCTCCGATCTAAAAGAGATGAAATGGTCTGCCAGTGCATTTTCTCATCAGCACATTTAGAGGGGCTTTGGGAGAACTATTTAACAGGAAACACAACCATCACAACAATGCTACACCAATGGCAAAGGGCAAATTTAGTTCCACATGACTCGTATTTTTAAGAAAAAGCCTCTTGATTATCAAAATGGATGGTGATAAAGATCGTATCAAATCCACCATCCATGATCAAGACTCACATTTTGAACAACAGCTTCTAAAATGGATGCTAAAGATCTCATCAAATCCATCATCCATAACCAAGACTCACATCTTGAGCAAAAGCTTCTTCATTGTCGAAATGGATGCTTCATACCAAATCCATCGTCCACGATCTATAGTGAAGGAGGGTCATGTTGAATTCTAGTATAGATACTCCTAATCCACCACAACAACAAAAATTACAGAACACCAGAAACAATCTGCATTAACAATATCTCCTTCCAACAAGGCAACAAAATGAAGGGCACCACAGAAACACTGGATACCTTAATCTCAGTAAGAAACATACTCATAACAAGGCATGCCTTAAATTCTTTACTTCTCATGCCAACCTTCAACTAGATTTTTCAGGCTAGTATTTCCTCCACCCCTAATGATAATGCATACCGTTGTCGAGAAACTACAGTTCAATCACACATCACATTATAAAAAAAATCCATCCGCACACCAACAAAGACAGTTATCTAAACGGAGACTTGCAGTAGCAACCACAAAAACAGAGAAGAATATCTACAACAACCCATCATTAGACTTCCATCAACATCTAATTAACCAGTGCCCACAACGTCATCAAACAACACATAAAAGAAACAAACAAACAAACACTGACGACAAAATTCTCCGCAAGAGAGAATCACAACACGATACTAGAAAATCCCAAATCGTTTACGCAGAGCATAAACCAAAGTATTTCTAATTTTGGTATTTCTTCAGCTATTATAATAATAATGATGATTATGATGATAAGATATAAGTATTCGGCGTAAAACCTAATCACTTAGCAAGAACTTGATTCTCCTGTTGCTGCTGAAAGTTCAAAGGCCTCCTAAACAGCATAATGTGTGGCTCCGGGCGATGGATCGCGTAATGGACCCACCCACGGCTTTGTTGAACTCCAATCGCACGCCACTCATTCTACAAAAAAAAATATTTTCAAATTTCACCCCTAAACCTTTCATTAATTCTTTCAACGAACTCGCGTCATCAATTAAAAAAAAACGTATTTCAATTATTTCCGAATTTTTAAATACTGTTTTACAGTTAACAAAAAAAGAAAAAAATTACAAAATCAAACCCTAATAAAAAAAAACCCTAAGAATTGGAAAAACTTACTTCAGAGAGGAGGCGATTCTTAGGGAGAAGTTTGGCGACTTCAGGAGGAAGCACCACATGCCTGTACGATTAAGAAAAATTAAAAAAATCTGCCAATCCAAACAAAACTTAATAATATTGGTCGCGGCGACCATAATAATAATAATAATAATAATAATCAATGAAATAATAATAGCAATAAGTAGAAGAAGAGATACCTGTACTCAAAAGTGTCATCGAAATACTTCTCGGAGTACTGGATCTGAACCATTTTTAAGAGTTTTTTTTTTTTTTTTGCTTCAAGAAGTTACTCCACTATTTTGTCTCGATCTGCGAAAATAAAATGAACAATTCGTTTCAAAAATAAGAAATTTAAACAATTTTAGCAAAAAAAAAAAACATAGAGAGATAATAACTCGTTGTGTAGTGCACCAGGGAGTGAAAGGAGAGGAAGGGGACGACAAAAATGTGAGAGAGCGTGTTTGAGGAGAGGAGCTCTATATGCACAATATGGTAGTAACTATTTATGTGGGGGGTATTATCGGAAAGTAATTATGCTTTGCTTCCTGTTAATGTTTTTTAGATTTATTTATTTGGAAAAGAAGGTGGGGGCGTTTTTGAATTTTGAATTTTGAATTTTGAATTTTGAATTTCTCCCGCTTTTGTCTTATCATTTCAGGGCTACTTAAATTAAAGTAAAGGAGAGCATGATGGTGTTTGGAAGAGAAGTATTAGTTGTTTTTTTAAATATTTTTTATTTAAAATAATATGTTTTTTAATTTTTAAAATTTATTTTTAATATTAATTCAAAAAAATAAATTTTAATTTTAATAAAAAAAAGGTTAAAACTAACTCTTATACACCCAATCACCCCTAAAAATCATTTTATTTTTTTTAATAAAAGAATCATCGTACCAATGATCATAGCCTCGTCATGCTCAAATCAAACTGATATGGATTCCAACTATATTACATTATTACGGCTTTAGTTGGTTTAATTGTTTATAAAAACAATAATTCATAATTCATAACTCAGAGTCTGTTTGTCTAGGTGGCTGTGGCTGCGTTTTATTTAAAACGCAATCCGTAGCTGTTTGGTAATTAAAAAACTTATTTTATTGTGCATGGGGTCCACATGTTTTTTGCGTTTAAAACGCTGGAAAGAAAAAGCAACAAAAACATACTTTGCATGCACCATAGAAACCTGCGGACAGTGCAATTCACTGCTGTTCAATTGTGAATTGCACTGTTCACGTGAACAGTGCAATTCACTTGCACTGTTCGGTTTTTTTTTTAGTGTGTTAATTGTATTAATTTTTTTAAAAAAAAACTAGTTTAGAGAATTAAATTCATTTGGGATGTGAACAATATTTTTTTCTCAAAAAACTAGTATAGAGTGAATTAAATTTACGCGCACAGTAATATCAATTTTATATCTGATAATATTTTATCTAATTTTATTACACGCTCAAAAAGTTATGAAAACTGTAGTTCTTATCGGATGAATTTTGGACGTAATGGAATTATAAATAGTTTAATGGAATAATAAAAAATATTTTATATAAAGTATTATTTTTTTCATGATATAATAAGAGTAATTAAATTTACAATATTTAAATTTAAAACCATCAATATTAATATATTTTTTAAAAAATTATTTTATAACTTCAATTTCAAAAACATTCTTAACCAAACACATTAAATTACTTTTTTTAAAACCTCAATTTTAAACACAGTTTTAACCAAACACCTATTTTTTCAAACCAATCTCAACTAAAAGTACTTTTTATAAAATAACTTTTTTAAAACCACAACCACAACAGCTACCGCAATACCAAACACACTCTTAGACTTGCAAGTTTGGGCTTTGTTGTGATAGACCCTTCAAGTTTTTGTAGCTGTTTAGATTTATTTTTGCTCTTTTCTCATAATGTTTGGATTATTTTTTTAATTTTATCATTTAAGATGTGATTTTTATTTTTTTAAGGTTTTTTATCCCTTTTTTTATTTTATCATTTAATATAATATTTTTTAATTTTATTATTTAGTATTGAGTTGATAATAAATTGATTATTGTTTTTTTTTATCATATAATAAAAGTTTTTTTGCTTGTTTTTTTTTATTTTTTATTTTTAATTACATCCTTTAATATGAGTTTTTTATTTATTTTTATCCGTAAGTATCAAGTTGATTTTTTTTTGGACCTACCTTGTGAACAATGTTAAGTCAGAGCAACTCCCACATGATTTAATTTAAAACTCATGCTAAGAAAATAGTCGGGTCAGGATTTTTTAAACGAGAACCATTATACCGAGTTTGATGAAAATGTTAAAAAGTTTTTAATGGTCTATATATTATTTTTCTACATTCATTATTTTTTTGTTCGTATAAAAAAAATTAAACATAAAAAAAATAATCAGATCTTGGTGAACTATTTTGTATTGTTATTAAATTGAGTCAATCTTGAAATCTACCAATAGAAGTTACCTAAGCGTGACCCAATCAATTTAACAAATTCAAACACAACTCGAACGACTACTAAAAAAATATAGTTTTATTCATAGTTATTAAACCTGAACTGGCTTGACGGGTTGACCTTGAGAGCAAAAAAAATAATCAAACCCAGACGACCTGGTAGAGACTTTTTTTTTTCAAATGTGTTTTTTTTCATAGCCAGAAACCTCTTTTTTTTCATATCAAAGTTCAATATATAAATATTAAATGAATGTTTTATTTTTTTAATGTAGAATTTGAAGTTTTTAATATATATATATATATATATATATATATTATGTTCACAAAAAAAAAGATTATTTTTTCAATGTAGGATTTGAAGTATTTTAGTATATATATTCTATATTCACAATTAAAAAAAATTATATTTTTCAATGTAGGATAAAAAAAATTTTTGGTTTAGATATTTTAATTTAAAAAAATAACATGGTATCTTTTCGATGTGAGATAAAAAAACTTTTTGAAATAACCTTTTAAACTTGATTATTTACAACATGTATAACCTATATTCACATGAATTGTTTTTTAATTTTTTCATATAAAATAATAAAACTTCAAATATTTTCTTTTTAATTTTTCCTGGTTGACCCGGGTAAACCCATGTAACCTAAGACCTGGCCTCTTGGTTGGTTCAACCCTAAATCGAGTTTGATAACTACGGTTTTACTTTAAAAAAGTTCTTTTTTAATATTAAGATAGCATATTAAATTGTCCCACATGCAACCCAAAACTCCATTTAATTTAATAGCTTTGTTTTCTTAAAAAAAAATATTTTTTTATTTGACTATATTATAGCAAGAATATACATTTATAAAATCAAACATAAATAAAATATTAAGATGTTTGTTTAAAATTGTGATAATCTTGTAAAAAAAACAAATAAAAATAAATTATAATAACTAGTTCAAAATTATTCATAAGTTAAAAGAATGAAATAAAAAAATAAAAAATTAACAAAACTCAATGTTGAATAGTTAAATTATAAGGAAAGAAAAAAAAAAAAAAAAAACAGTAGGATTACTTATTTAGTTTTTATCTGTAATTTCATGTTAAATTTTATGCACAAGAAGGATTACTGGCATAGAGATATTAAAAAAACTGAAAACCAATTAAATAAAAAAATAAAAAAAACAACTAAAAAGACTAAACCAAACCAATAAACCAAACCACTAAATTTTGACAATAACCTTTATTTGAAATTCTCATTACTGATAATTATCTAACCAGCAACAACAATTAGTTAGTCAGTTTTGAAAGAAAAAAAACCAAACCAAATCTAGATAATCGGTTTAAACCAGTTAGACGGTTCAATTCGGTTTAAAATTTAAAAAAAATATAAATTTCAATTTGATTATTTTTTTAGTTTAAAACCAAACCGAACCGAAAATAATTACCCTAACTGACACTAAATTTTGGACAATAAGAAAGACTAACAGCTCTGGCTACCCAAATAGCAACGCAGTTGCCTAACACAAAGCTTGAAACAAAATTATTTGAAAGCAACAAAAGCAGCTTCAGCTTCTGAAATCAATTTTTAGATGCTTCAAAATTTTGGACACACACGCAAGCTGCTCCCTACTTCTGTATATCTAATCAACTTTCTAAAATCCCCCCTCTTTTTTTTCCTTTCTGTTTAATTCTACAAAAAGAATTATAACAGCCTGTGTGCTGCTCCAACTATGACAATATCTTAAGTTATTTTTTACTGTACACAGATGCCTAATAAAGATCCTGTACAGAAGGGAAAGGCCGTCAAAAAAATTGTTGTCATCAACTAAAAGCACCCTGACATTCAGCCGCCTTCTGATTTACCGACAACTCGGCACTTGGTAACCGGCTTTTGCAGCATTAGTGACCCTTGAAACTCCATTATCTGATAACTTTTCCTGTATTCCATCAGCTGCAACACAACAACACAAGCATTTGTCAATAATACATAAGGTGGGTGTGCACGCAGGCATGCATGCATGCATGAAGCATAAACACACCCGTACCTCATCATGAGTTATCGTGCTAAACCCAAATTTGTTTGTCCAAATAGATTCAACTTCTTCAGCTGCAGGAAGTACAAGATTCTTCACATTGAGAAACCCTAGTAGCTTTTCAATACAAGTAAACAATGTCTGAAAATAACCCTGCAGATAGAGAGAGAATACATGTTTTTCAGTCGGAAAAGTTTTCTCCTTGTATAAAAATTAATTAGGCACAGGTACAAAAAAATACAAGTTCATCAACACATCTATGGTAACATAAAGTGTCGATAGTGCCTATTACCTGTCCTTGCGATTTGCTACTTGTTGCAACTATAGGCAGCTCAGCCAGTTCCTGGCCAAAAATTCTCATGACTGCCGCTGACACTACCTCATGGCTGCATGGCATGTAAAATTTCTCAAGTGTGTAAAATTAGATGTTCTACAAAATAATGTAGGAAAGGTTCATCGATAATTCTTACTTAACCAGCAATACAGCACAGTACATGCCACCTAGATCCTGCCCTTTCATGTCCCCGCTGCCAAAACAATTAACTTAGTCACACAAGAATGATTTGGCACAAATATAAATAACCATGCAGAAAGACACTATAGAGTTCTAACATTTTTACATAATAACAAAAAAAGAGTATAATATATATATAAATGTACTTTTTGCACCCACAAAGTATGCAGAACTGCTTACCCTTTAACCATGGACGGAATGAAGTCATGGTCATCACGTTTACGTTTGGACTTATCCACAGTTATTGGAGCAAAGCGCTCCTGAAGTCCAGGAAAAAAGAAAGAAAGAAAAGTTAGTGCTTAGTAGCAATGAAGCTTCCTCCTTGTTCATTACAAGGAATGGACAGGAGTATTTAAAATTGAACAGAACTAAAACTGCAACTGCAGTTGTAGACCTTCTTAAGCAGCATTCCACAAAAATAAGGGAAAGTGTCATGTGAAAGTTAACACAGTGAAGAGCAAAATGTTTGTGGCACAATTATGAACATCCAGGATTATTCTCAACACAGGACTCACATGGAAAATGGCAACAGCCTCAGACAGTAGGGATTCAGTAACATCAGAAGGATCTGTTTTCTTACTAAGAAGCCTCCATCTTATATCATCACCACCACCACTCTCCGAGGCACTTTCCTCGTGCTTCTTCTTTATAAAATTCAGGGAAGAATCAGGAAGCTTCTCTTCCCCACGGATAACCAATTTCTGCAAAGCAGAATGAATTCTTTCACATCCAGTGCAACAGAACCACTTTCCTGTTGGCAAATCCTGTTGAACAATTCAAGTCAGCATTTTTTTCATTGAATAAAAACTTGATTTTGAGTGATAAGAACACATATTGCCTTCAGATCTTGCATCTGATGTTCCTTTAAACAGCCAACATGGAACTCCTTCTCACACTGCAGAAATCAAGCACATATTAGTGCAAGCCTGAAATAAAAAACACAAATAACAAAATACAGAAGTAGAGGCCAATTGCTTTTAAACTACATGTACAATTTGATTTGCAGAACATACCTGATCACAGATAATCACAGTGCGAGGACCAAAAGTTCTTTCAAAATCATGACCTCTGCAAAGGTTAAAAATATGTTAAAAAATTACAACAGGAAAAAGTGAGAGAACTGCACAGATCAGTGCTAAACATAGCAACCAAACACCCAAACTCTTACAGAACAAGACAAACAGACAAAAAGTTCAATCATATTCTAGATAGTAGGACCAATTAACTCAACCTGCAGAAAACACATCCACCAACTTCAGCCTCAAAAGTTTTGACAATACGAATGCATCGCCTGGTTATTTGTTCTATTGGATCAGTTCCTGCAACCCTTCCTGCCGCTATTGCATTGGCATTCCGCTCCACAAATTTTTCTTTCTCAAAAGTATTCAGGCAATATTTGCAGTACCATTTACCCTTAGGAATTGAAGGTAGAGAAAGACATTCTGCATGGGATAATTAAATATTATACACAAACAAAGAGTGGTAATCCATCAAATTATAAGGAGATTGCACATGCTGACCAAAAAAAGAAAGCTGAAATCCATATTTACAATCCTAGTTTTTCATTCGCATTCCAAGATACAGCCTGAACCAGCAGATTAGTTTGAGATTGATGCTAGATGAAAACATTCATGCGTACACGCTTGCCTGAACATGCAGACACACAAAATTGTGTATATATTTATGCATGAAAGTAGGTATGATGATACAGTGCAAATGAGAAAGACTACTCCCACACTTTGTTTAGAAGCAAGTGCCTTTCAAAAATATATTTCATGCAAAAGTGAGGTGTGTGACATTTTGGCATATATTCTGTCTCTTTTCTTGCTTACAATAACATCAGATTTCCAGGGCTAGAAGCTCTCCCTTTTTACTCATAACAATGAGTTCCTGACACCTTGTCTTTTCCTATTCCCAATCTTCTAACCAACTCTGGGCCCATGTTACCATAGTCTCTGCAAATACCACCTAAGCCACTCCAACTTCATACTTAACAAACAAATCTCCAAAATCACAGGTGCTGAAAGAGTATAGAATCTCTTTCTTTACGTAGTGATAGTAGAAAGTGATGATAGTTGACATCGAGTGATAGTTGAAAGTGATAGTTGTTGACCAATGCCAACATTAGTCATACTCATCAGGTGAGGGGCGTTATAGCAGGTCTACCAATATCTATGATGGAATTGTGACAATGTAAATACATGAAATCATTTGTTATGTTGATTGGCCAGAATTAAGAGGCAAGTTTTCACAAGAAACAATTATGTTGGTATTTGAAAGATGCTGATATAAAAAAATATACAGGTTGACTCTAATCTAATGGCATCCATAACGGATAAGTCTGCAATAGACATATATTGATTCATCTTCATTTTGATTAAAAACATTAACAGTGACAAACTTCCACAGTGTGGAGCTTAATATAAAGGATTATAAGAAGCAGTGCATAGGATAATCAGTAGGGGGATGAGGTGGTTACAGGACCAAGACAGCCTACTAAAACTGCATACCAGAGATCAATATCCAGATACAATTAGTATTATGATCTATAATGTTTCAGAAACAAAGACACAGGTATCCTTGACAACTCAAGAGTTAGTAAAGCACTTATCTCTTTTTATTTCTTAGTATATTAAATAACTCACTATCATCATAATGCTTTTAACTGATACATTGCAGCCATCTGGGAGTATATAACGAACAAAAAATTGAAGCCAAATCCATCTAACTGCTTCTCAATAAAGAGCCAACAGAATAAAGCATACATCTAACCTATCAATGCACTATTATATGATTTTATACAATCCGGAGTGTAAGCTAGACACCCTGCTTACCTATGAAAAGTTTTGACACTCTCCTCAGCAAATACTTCCAGTTTTACATTATTTCATGATAATTACGTCTGTCCTGTATCTGCTCTACCTTGTCTATTTTCTCAGGATGTAACTTCTCTTTTCTAAGAATCCAATCTCATCTCACCTATCTTATTCCGGAGATACCAGTTCCAGAGCAAAATAGTGCAGTTCATCTTAATTAATTACATCAACAATAAGAGCAATATTCTAAGTAAAAGTTCACCTTGGTGAAAAGCTCTTGGGCATACATCACAACACAATAGTTTCCCACCATCTCTACAGATCTGGCACAGGTCATCATTCTCGTTGGTAGAGTGACTCCGACATTTTGATAGAGATATTGCTAATTCATGAAGAGACACGCCATTGGATGTGTAAATGTGTAGGTAACTGTCAAAACAAAAGTTCAGCCAAGAGGAAATAATAAAATGAAAAAGGAGATAAAGAAATAATTTGTTATTTGTCTAAATTTCCCAAAACCTCCTACCAGCAATCAGATATTAAAACTAGGGTGTTAAAAAAAAACCGAGTCATCTGTAATGTTTGCATTATCTGAATCGACTCAACCCGTCAAAGTTGGTTGATGTGGATATTACAAATAACAGTGGGTCAAAAAACCAAATAAATGGATATTACAAGTCGGATGCGGGTTGGGATTTTTAAAAACCGCCCAACCCGACCCAACCCGCATAACCTATTTAGTTAGTGAGTAACCCTAATACTCAATATATATATTATTTTTTCATCTCATGTTTCAATATATCATTTTTTTATGTTTAGTGCTAACTATATGTTTCAAGCTACTGTAAAACTAAAACACATTGCAATATCAATTGTGATTAAAGACAAATAATTTTATGCTTTTGAAAGTGTATTTTTTTTAGATCATCAATGAATAAGGGAATTTATATGCTTACCCGCATATATCTATAATATCCACAAAATTTAGCTCAACCAGATATATCCAACACGCTTGGGTCCAAAGGTTTTTTGAATAGGTTGGGTCTACAATTTGTAAAATATCAGAAGTTGGGTTGCATACAGTTATAGGTATCAACCCGACCCGACCCATGAACACCCCTAATTAAAACCATGCCATGTGGAATAAAATAATTAAATCTTGAACTTTTATCATTGATCAACATTGCAAAAGCAATAAAATCATGTTATGTGGAATAAAAAGCTTAACATTTGGACTTTTATATTACTCATCATTGCAAGCAATAATATAGAGCCAAGAGGCTCAAGGCACCCAAGTTTGAGCATATAAATACTCACGGTTTTCGACGTGATGCCCAACCAGCATGAGCTTCAAATTGAGAAGGGCTAACCTACTCATTAAGTGTAAAAAAAAATTAGATCTCTGACCGAATAAATACTCAGGCTAACAAAAAATCAGCAGAAGAAAAGTTACCTCAGAATTGCAGCATGAACAGAAAATCCCAAATCCCTTCTTGTATCCTACCAGCAATTTCTGCCCAACACATTTATACTTAGAAAACAACACACAAATCAAATCTATCAAATTATGGCATGTCATCATAGTAGCACCACCTTTCCTTGAGAGTAATATCCAACTTCAGTTCCATCTGGCAAGACCTCTTCTTCGAAAACTAGCTTATGCATTCGAATATCTCTATTAAAATTAAAAGAGTACATGAAAAATAAGAAAAAACTCAAACAAATTAAAATACTGAACTTAGAAACCTAAAAAAGAAAGGAGCAAAAAAAAAAATGAAACACAAGTAGATTGCTAACTTTTTTGTAAGTCTCCCTTGACTATTGCTCCGTGATGGGCTAGACTTCAACAAAGCGCTAGATGACTCTGGAACTGGAGGTGGTCTTGGTGTTCTGAAATACATCAAGTAAAAACATCAAAACTTGAACAACTAATGAGAAGAGGATGGGCACAGTAAAGGAGGCTGCAATCTATTTCATCATTAACCAAAAATAATAGTTTTTGAAATATCAGTAGTTGGATGTCCACGCAGTACAGGTATCTAACATGCACATGTGTGTAATTGAATAATATCAAATTACAGATTGCACATGCAGCTAAACTTTGCATTAAAATCCAGCCAAAGATCAGTGTCCTAAAATGGAAAATCAAAACAAATTTGACACCTTTATGATCTAGTATCTACCAATAACAAGAATCCACAAAAACATTTGCTGTTAATTAATTAATGAAGGGTGAATTCATCTTTATCTTTGATGGCAGGACAAGTTCCACAGCACAAGAAGTACCAAAGTTACATGAATAATGTGTTGCAAAAAAATTCAATGGTTTCACAGCTTGTAAAATGTCACTACCAAACACAACAGTCTAAAGCACACAATCATTATTGATATTTGATAACCAGAAAAATAATTTATCCAATAGAAACAGGGAGGTTTATGAGGCACATCACATATCATTAATCGCCTGCTCCACTATCCATGCTGGAAAAAACATGTAAACAAACAACAGGTATTGGACCTAGACAAATAGATGGTGACAATAAAACAAGCAGACCATTTATTAAAACAAAAGATGTTCTAAATATCATATTAACATCATTTACTGAAAAGCATACCTTTCTTTTGTATCTGTTTCTGGTGCTGAGATAGCTTGTGAATCTTTCAATTCCAAGCACTGACTGCACAATACCTTTGATTTCCTGGTGCCAGCCCCTGTAATTGACCCTGTAATCCATCAAAAATGTCCAAACCAAAACAGTCAAGAATATTTATACAGAACAAAATTAAATGATATCCAATATGATGAGAAGGAAACCTCTGCAGCTCAGACAGAAATTAGATTTCTTGGAAGGTGTACAGCCAATAGAAAGCCGAATAGCTTCATCCAATATATCCAACGAAGAATTCTTGCATGCATTCATTACATCTCGGAGTGTATTTCCATTCTCCAGGGAAATATACTCTGGTGGACGTTTATTTGCACTGCCCGCATGCAGCTCAAAAATAGTAGGAGTAACAACCTATATTGACAATTAAAAACAAAAAACGCTCAATAATTTAAGCTAATAACCAAGATCGGACTAAAAAATTGAACAAAAAAGATAGCTGACATTTCAAAAGTACACAAAATACTCACTTCCTTTCCCTTGCAATCATCGCAGAAACACAAAATTCCCGATTCCTTGACCACCCCATGCAACCCCTTCTCTCCAGGAACTCTTACCTACAATTAACATTTAACATAACTAAAGGCTGAGACAATAGAAACAACTCCGGTGTTCATCTAAATTACATTGGCATGCTAAGTCGTACCTTGGGACCTCGCAAATACTTCACCTTTTGTCCCTCGAGTATGCCTGAATCAAGAAGATCCTTCAACTTTGTTGGGAACTTCTTCAATCCATCAATGGCAAACATCTTCGTAGGTGTGGTCGTAATAGCAGCAACAGATGAACTGCCTGTGTCATCAACTTTAACCCCGTCAGAGGAGGATATATCCAAAGGCTCGATCTTCGGCTTCAATGCTGACCTGGTAAACCTCCTAAAAGGTTTTTCTTCTTCCACCTTACATTTACTATCACCATTAACTACAACTGGCTGGAATGACGCATTAACATATCCTCCCTCGTCATTTTTAACCGAAACCGAGGACAACCCACTAGTCCCTTCCTCGCATGCATCATCCTTCTTCAATTCACAACCACTCTTGCTCTCTAAGACCCTATTCACCGTCGCCTTTGAATCTTCATCAATCAAAACTAACCCACTAGACCCTTCCTCACATGCATGAACCTTATCACCCTCCTTTACTTCACCACCACCCTTGTTTTCTATAACCCCACTTTCTGCAATGACCCCATCCATCAAAACCGGCACCAGCCCATTATTCTTTTCTTCACATTCAACTTCCTTTTCCTTTGCTTCTTCAAATTCCTTCACTTCCACAATCTCCCCATCACCATTGTTGTTCAATAAGGGAGCCAGGGATTCAACCCTTGCCTCCTCCAAATCAATAACAGCAACCTCCTCACCCTTTTCTAACAGACCACTTTTTTTCCTGCCAGAAGACTTCAACTTCTTACTGTTGTTACCGTTACTTCCATTGTCGCCTGGAGAAGAGGAGACCCGAGAGGACCGGGTTCGGCCCAGAGACCCACAGATCTCAGAATGGGCCCTGAAAGCAAACTCAAACTCTCGTTTGTGACCTGGTCGGACCTTTGCCACTGCCGCATCCTTGGCATCCGTACCGTTTGCCATAATGATTGAGATATAAAAAATCAAAGGCACTAGGCACTCTCTTTTTGGGTTTCTTTAGATTTCAATAGCATCAACAAATACGCATGTTATTTTTTTTTATTTGGATTTATTTCTGAAATATGAAAGAAAAATTAGGGTTTGTTTTGAAAGTAACAGAGGATTAGGGAGGAGGAAGAGGAGAGAGACAACAGGGGCGAGAGAGATACGTAAGGCCACCTTAAATTATCTTAATTGACTGTTTATTTTATTTTTATTTTTATTTTTGCTCTCTTTTACCAAATGGAGATTGCTTTTGTTTTAAATTATTAAATGGTCCTTGGAGTTTTGATATTGTATACTTTGGACCCTTCAATATAAAAGCTTCTCGTTTATATCCATGAAAGGCACCTCGGTGTAAAATCTCTTACACTAAAGTTAAATCATTCATGCATACTTAGACGCAATGCATTTATTATATAGTTTGTGGCAACGAGCAGGTGAAGAACAATGATGTGTTATCTGCGCGAGTGGTTGAATCTTAATATATGCTAAATCTAAAAAATGCTTTCAAATCCAAGGTCTCAAGATAAATTAATTACACGTACACGTGTAAGTAAGATTAGTCTGACGTGGTCAACCTGTTCAAAGTTTTTTAAAATGCTATTCGGTTTTTACTTCCGTAATTATCAGAAGCAGTAGCATTATCATCTGTAATTGTATTTCAATCAGACGCATGTTGTGAAGTGAATAGTTTTTTTTTTTTTTTTTTAACAAGTGTGAGGTTGGAATGCTCAAAAAGGTAAATTTATAAGTATTCAATTAAAATAAAATACCCATCATATATATAACCGTGGCGTTGACCTCTTGCTTTTCAATTAAAATAAAATATCCATCATATATATATATATATATATAAAAGTTGACAACTAATAGCAGTTTGGTTCAAGAATATGGAAAATTGTAGTTTAAATTATTTTTTATTTAAAAATATATTAAAATAATATTTTTTTTATTTTAAAAAAATTATTTTTAATATTAGTATGTCAAAATAAAAAAAATTAATTTTAAATAAAAAAATTAAAATTCCCAAAAAAAAACATAAAATTCCTTATATATGTAAAATAAAAATAGTTTGATGTGTTTAACAATCTAAGAAAAGCTATGTGATTTTCATATATAATGTTTTTCTTTACTCGAGTATATAATTATTTATCATGAAAGCTAATAAACAACAATAATATTATATGTCATGTAATTATTTAAATTTTATTAATTTTATGTTTTGATCATATATTAGTTATAAATCAATAAAATTCTTAATATGTGTAAGGTTTAATTACTCAAAATATAACTCCAACCAGAACTTTGATTGATGAACATGTGATGTTATAATGGTATAAAAGTCATCTAATTTCAGCCCTTTTGACTCCCTATTTTTCTAGCTTTTACATGCAACAAAAATGCAGGATTAATTCTATTCTATAGAAATTATTTGCAACTAGTATATAGTGTTTGGCTTTTTACTTATGTATACAACTATTTATTATAAATACGGATAAGCAATAACAATATTATCTATATATCAACCTTGAGAGGTATAACTCAACTGGTTAAGTCCTGAGTTTGTTCTCTAAAAATCACAAATTTGAATCCCACAAACCTCAGGGCCACTGAAGGCTACATGGTCATTAACTTTAGGGTCCGTGGGATTAATCGAGGTGTGTGCAAGCTAACCCAGACACCCACGTTAATAAAAAAAATTATCTATATACCATGTAATTATTTAAATTTTAATATTATCTAGCATGAATCAATTGTAAATTAATATAATTCTCAATGTACATGTAAGATCCAATTATTCAAAAGACAACTCCAATTAACACTTTTTAATAATGCAAAGGTCATCTCACTTCGAGTGGAGCTTATAAAACAACCTTAAATTCATCTAATTCAAGTGCAGAAAAAGCTCAATCCATATCCAACATGGACATGATATGTCTGGCCTTATAACAACTTTGTTTGGACAAGATTTCTCAATATTACAGGAATTAAAAGTCAACAAATTTTTTTATGCAAGGTAAATTTAGCCAGATCAGATCTTTAATGGGAGAGGATTCTTAACATTCAAAAGAAAAGGTTTCCTAATCCACCATGGAAACTAAGGGGTTACATATATGTTTTCTGAGATAGAAATGATTATTTAATGATTCTCCTAGTTTAAGAAGAAAACTAATAAAGTCGGCAACTAAGGAGAAAATAATAATTATTCTTGTCCAAGTAAAGTAAGGAAACCAAGCTATACAAGGAAAATCTAGAGGCGACAACAAAGATCTCCAAATCAAAATCGAGTCTCCTAATTTATTTAGAATTCCTAAAGTCGACAGTTGATCCTAAAGTTATAAGGAAGGATTATTCAACCAAGAGGACTATTTAGGCTAGGAAATAAAGATTTCTTTGTGTTATTTTCTTTGTTATTTAGGATAGCATGCTTCATACCTTTATTTTTATTTTTATTTTCATATTTTTGGCTTGATTATCAGTATTTAGACTTGTTTAATTAAAGGTTTGAGTCTGATTATTTGTGGGTCTTACACAAGTCCACATCTTGAGTATTCTATGGTTTAACTTGGGTTATTACACTTATAAAAACATCTATTTAACCTAAGTATTAGTTTCATGTTTTTGTTTAATAACAATTTAGATTGCCACATCTCTTTTTATGAGTGTGTGAGAGTGACTTTTTTCTTTTACTATGGTTTTCTAACGAACTAAATTGACTTATCAAAACACAAATTTCTTTATGGTGTCATCCTATACTTCTCATTTATGAATCGTTATTCGTTAAATGAGAGTTTCAAATTCTAGTAATGTTGGTGTTTGGGTTTAAGATAATTTATGTGTCACACTTCCAAATATAATTTCATAGCTTTTCAGGAGTTGTATCATTTACGCGTGGGTTATGTGACCAAGTGCTCACGGTTCACATTACAATTAAAATCCGATATTCTAAGAATGATCCTATCATATGAGAATTATTTGCGATAAGAGAAGGTGAATACAAGTGGCGTTAGTGTCATATAATAACATAAATTTTCTTGCATGTGTAAATAAAATTAACCTGACATTTTAACATATTGAACAATAAAAAGTTATTAAATTTAGTACGTTGTTTTTAGTTTTTACTTTCATGTAAAATTATTTACAATAAAATCAAATAAGCAACAACGATATTATTCATGGCATATAATTTTTAAAATTTTATCATTGTCAAGTTTCAATCCTATATTAGTTGTAAATAAATAAGATTCTCGATATAAGATGCATTTACCCCAAAAGTAACGCCAACTAGCACTTTTGATTGATAAAACTTATAATGCTTCAATGGTATAAGAGTTACCCCACTTTAGCTCTTGTGAGGGCTTTAAGTTAAAGGGGATTTTTTTGTAGGCCTTATTTGTTTGTTGGAAAGTAGTTTTTTTTTTTAAGTGAATTCTAGGAAAGTGAATTATTTTTCGATATTTGGTAGTGTAATGGAAAATAAGTTGGAAAACACTTTTCAGTGTTTGGTTATGTCATGAAAAATGAGCTGGAAAATAACTTATTAATATTTTATTTTTTTTCAAGTTTATTAAAATAATGAGGAACAAATCTTACAAATTAAAAGGTTGAATGAGAATGAAATTGAAAAAAAATATAATTTCATAAATTATCTCAAATAAAAAAAAAATGATAATCAAAATAATAGAGATCAAATCTAAAAAATAAAAAAATCGAAAGATGAAGAAATTAAAATAATAATAATTAACATTTCATAAATTATTTCAAATAAAATAAGTAATAATCAAAAGAATAAGGACCAAATTTGATAGATAAAAAATTTCAATTAAAAAATGATAAAGGAAAAGTAAATAACAATTATAAAAATAAGGACCAAAATTAATATAAAAATTAAATTCTAAGGGATGAAATTGAAAAATAAATATTCAAAATAAAATATATATAGCAATCAAGAGGACCAAATTTGATACAATCAGCAAATAATATGACATTTCTAAATTTTTCACAACTTCCAAAAAGTGTTTTCCGCCCAAAATAAATGGAAAACACTTTCCTAGAAACCAAGCCAAATTTTCCTTTGACTGAAAAGTGTTTTCCGTTGACCGAAAAGTATTTTTCGTTGACCAACTTTTCTAATGACAAACAAACACAGGAAAGTTTGGAAAGTGGTTTCCCGAAAACTGGTTTCCGAGAAACAAACGCAGCCTTAGGGTTTGTTGAATTAGAAGTGTCTTTTATCCATAATAATATTTATACTTTTATAAATTTTAATGAAAATAATAATATTTATAATACAAATAATAAAAATTTTAGTAGCAATAATATGAATTATTATAAAAATAATTTTATTTATAACACCAAATATAATAATATTTTAGAGACAAATGCTATTAATTATACTAAAAAATAATATTAATAGAACAAATAATAATAGTTTTGAGATCAACACTATTAATTCGACTAAAATAATAATAATATTTTTAATATCAATACTATCAATTATGCTAAAAAAATATATTAAGAAATAATATAATAATTCTTTTAATATTAATTATACTAAAAAAATAATATCAACAAAACAAACAATAATATTTTTACCATTAATACTCTAAACATTAATTATACTAAAAAATATTTTTAATACAATTATACTAAAAATACGGACAGCCCAAGCACTACTTGGCGCTTGGCCTGCATCCTAGAGAAAGGAAATCAAGCGCCACACGACACTTGGGCGACCTGCCTGTGGGCGTGGCAGCTAAAGCGCCACGTGTGCTCTTGGTCTGCGCTAGCGCCCAAGGCCGGGCAGACCGAGCGCTAGGGAGCTTGCCTCCAGGTTGGCACCCCTGCCCTCCAGCCCAATAACACCCCCGCCAAACAGTGCAGTCCACAGTGAAAGTACTCACAATGCATCCACAGTGTAGCACAGTGCAATCCACAGTGTAGCACATTACTAATAGTTGGTTGGCATTTATTAGCCTACACATGGGTTGCTGCCAAGGCTCTTCTTTCTTGTATAAATGGAGACAGAGACGAGAGAGTGCATCGTGTAGTGCAGAGACAGTACAAGTGTGTGCAGAAAGAGGAAGACAATGCAACTGAGAGAGTGAGTGCAAGTGCAGATTTAAGAGAAACACCGAGTGTAAGAGTGAAACACTGGATTTTGTAGGGTTGTATTGGGTTGAGATGAATATTTGTATCATTCCTCCAATAATATACAATCTGCTGCCTCTGTGGACGTACCCGGTTTTGGGGAACCACGTAAATCTGCTTGTTTGGGTTTTTATTTGTGTTTGCTTTCGGTCCAGTATGCACAACAAATTGGTATCAGAGCATTAGGGAAGCTTAAACACAGAAAAACACATTTTTAAGCTCTCTGTTCAAAGTTGCAGAATTGTCAAAGTTCTCATATCTTATTTTGACCAGCTTCGGAGATTCCTCTCGTTGATACGAGTCTGGTGATATAAAGATCATCGAAATCAGAATTGAAACGAGCCCTGTAGAGCTCACCGAAGTTTCGCCTGAAATTTGCCGGAAAAAAACCAGACAGTGCTAGAATTCTCGCCTGAGAAGACAGCCACATCATCCGACACGTTGGCGCTGAGTCATCATCCACAACATCAATAGAGGGTCCACATTGCCATGTCATCAAACACGTCATCTAACAGTAACAAAATATTCTCTTGACAGAATAAGAATATTCTATTAACAGTAAGAGAATATTCCCGTGACAGAATATTCTTTATCAGAGATAGAATATTCCTTCCCTGAGTCAATTCGGTCAGATTTGTTTTTTGGCCGACTCAGTGATTTTTTGACCCGTTTTAGGCCGTGTCAAGTTGGTTCCTAGCATTTTCAACCATTCCAAACGCAACTGTGGTGTCTGTTTTGTGGAACAGCACACTGAAGTTACTGTTTTGGCTCTTTTGAGCATAAAAGTGCGTGTTTTAACAATTTCAAGAGTCCATTGGTAATCCAAAGACATCCTAATGGCTGATATTCCAGAAGAAAGATCAGCTGGAAATGTTAGTATACCTCCACAATACATTCCGGTATCGAGTACCAAATTTGCGGTGGAGAAGTTTGATGGAAAAGGTAATTTTGGCATGTGGAAATGTGAAGTCATGGATATGCTTGTTCAAATGAATTTGGATTTCACTCTAGAAGATAAACCGGAGGATTTGGATGATAAAAGCTGGGAAAGGATAAATCGATTGGCCTGCAGTTCCATTCGACTTTGTCTTGTAAAGGATCAGAAGTACGCCTTTTCAGAACAAAACTTTGCAAAGGAATTATGGCAAGCATTGGAAGACAAGTTTATGAAGAAGAGTATAGAGAATCATCTCTACTTGAAGAAAAGGATCTTTCATTTTCAACACAAGAAAGGTGCTTCCATGAATAAGCATCTAAATGATTTCAATAAAATGATAGCTGATTTGAAGAATTTAGATGTGGAAATCGATGATGAAGATAAAGCTCTATTGTTATTGAATTCACTGTCTGACACATATGAACATCTCGTCACCACTTTACTGTATGGTAAAGAAAAGATTAAATTCATTGATGTGTCAAATGCTTTGGTGAACAATGAGTACCGGAAGAAGGACCAGATTGTTCATAAGGAGTCAATGTCAGAAGCATTGACAGTTAGAGGCAAAACAAACCTTAGAAGATTTCGAGGGCAAGGGAGATCTCGCTCAAAATCCAGAGAAGAATCATCAAACAGACAATATCTTGCAAAAGATGAGTGTGCTTTTTGTCACAAAAAAGGGCACTGGAAGAAAGATTGTCCAATCAAGGGCAACAAGGAAAAAGATGAACCAACTGTGAACGTTGCACGAGATGAGGATGAACGAGACTCTGCATTTATGGTCTCATCACTAGAAAACCATTCTGGTGAATGGATTCTTGATTCTGCATGTTCCTATCACATGTGCCCTAAAAAGCACTTATTCTCGAGACTCGAGGAGTTCAATGGAGGAGTTGTGTTGATGGGTAATGATGATGTCTGTGAGATCAAAGAGATTGGGACTATCCATCTGAAGATGCATAATGGGGTAGTCAAGACACTAACAGAGGTACGGTATGTACCTGACTTGAAGAAAAATCTCTTCTCACTTGGAGTTCTAGAATCCAGTGGTTATAAGATTATCATGCATGGTGGAGTCTTGAGAGCAATCCGTGGTGCATTAGTTGTCTTAAGAGGCACGAGGAAAGGAAACTTATATTTCCTAAATGGATCTACAGTTACTGGTATAGCAGCTGTTTCCAAAAGCATAGAAAATGATGAAGCAGATAATTCCAGACTTTGGCACATGTGCTTAGGGCATGCTGGTGAAAAGGCTTTGCAAGGATTAGTCAAGCAAGGTCTATTAAAAGGCGTCAAGACTGGAAAGCATGGGTTCTATGAGCATTGTGTTCTTAGAAAACAGACAAGAGTCAAGTTTGGCATTGCAGTACACAACACGAAAGGGATTCTAGATTATGTTCATACAGACATATGGGGACCTTCAAAGAATGAATCTATTGGAGGTAATCGTTGGTTTGTTACTTTTATTGATGATTTCTCAAGACGAGTATGGGTGTACATGATGAAACACAAGGATGAGGTCCTTGATATCTTTTTGAAATGGAAGAAAATGGTGGAGACTCAAACTGGAAGGAGAGTTAAGACTCTTCGGTCAGATAATGGTGGTGAGTACACTTTAGATCATTTCTTTAAAGTTTGTCAGGATGAAGGGATCAAGCGATATTTTACTGTTCGCAAAACACCACAGCAGAATGGAGTAGCAGAACGTATGAACCGCACATTGGTGGAGAAAGTCCGATATATGCTATCACATTTGGGACTAAGCAAAGTGTTCTGGGGCGAGGCATTAAGCTATGCTCGTTATATTGTTAACCGGTTACCTTCAGCAGCATTAAATGGAAGAACCCCCTTGGAGGTATGGTTAGGCTCTCCTGCAAATGATTATGACTCTATGCGTATATTTGGTTGCTCAGCATATTATCATGTTACTGAATCCAAGCTAGATCCTAGAGCCAAGAAAGCTACATTTTTGGGCTTTAGTGGAGGAGTAAAAGGCTATAGACTCTGGTATTCTGAATCAAAGAAAGTGATTTTGAGTAGAGATGTCACTTTTGATGAGTCTGGCATGTTACAGCAAGAGAAATCACAAGAGAAGGAAAAACAGTCTGTTGATGCATAACAGGTGGAGTTGGAGACTTTAGCCATTCCTGTAAAGACTGTTTAGACAATCCCTACTGAAAGAGATTCAGATGAAAGTTCAGATGAAAAGGATGCAACAACTCCAGCAACCACACAACAAGAATCCATTGCAACGAGTGAACTGAAAAGAGTTATTAAGAAACCTGCTCGGTATTGTAACATAGTGGCTTGTGCACTTCCGGTGATTGATGATGGAATCCCTTACACCTATAAAGAAGCAGTACAGAGTGTAGAAAGTGCAAAATGGAAAGAGGCAATGGATGAAGAGATGAAATCTCTCCACAAGAATCAGACTTGGGATTTGGTACAACTCCCTAAAGAAAAGAAGACAATTGGTTGCAAATGGGTATATGCCAAGAAGGAAGGTAATCCTGGAAAAGACAACATCCAATTCAAAGCAAGATTGGTAGCAAAAGGCTATGCTCAAAAGGAGGGGAGAGATTATAATGAGGTATTCTCTCCAGTTGTTAAGCATTCATCAATCCGTATTCTGCTAGCCTTGTTTGCACAGTTTGATTTGGAGTTAGCCCAACTTGATGTGAAAACTGCCTTCCTACATGGAGATTTGGAAGAAAAAATTTACATGTCTCAGCTAGATGGTTTCAAAGTTACTGGGAAAGAGAATTGGGCTTGTAAACTGAAGAAGTCATTATACGGATTGAAACAATCTCCTTGCCAGTGATATAAGCGATTTGATAAGTTCATGACAGAATATGGATACACACGGAGTCAATTTGACAACTGTGTATATTTTCACAAACTTCTTGATGGCTCTTTCATCTATTTGCTCTTATATGCGGATGATATGTTGATTGCATCAAAGAGCAAGGTGGAGATTGATAGACTGAAAGCTCAACTGAGAACTGAGTTTGAATACCTTGGAGAAGCTAAGAAGATTCTTGGCATGGAGATTCAGAGAGACATAAGAAAAGGCACAGTGTGTTTGACACAGACCCAATACTTGAAGAAAATTTTACAGAGATTTGGGGTAGATGGTAAGACCAGGCCTATAAGCACACTTTTAGCTCCTCATTTTAAGCTAAGTGCTTCAATGTCTCAACGCACAGAGGAAGAGTGCAAACATATGGCTCAAATTCCGTATGCAAAAGCAGTTGGTGCATTAATGTACGCAATGGTTTGTACGAGACCAGATATTTCACATGCTGTCAGTATGGTGAGCAGGTATATGCATGATCCTGGAAAGGGTCACTAGCAAGCAGTTAAATGGATTCTACGATACATTCATGGCACAACTGATATTGGTTTGAAGTTTGAGAGGGATGATAGATTCGGACAAAATTTGGTTGGTTATGTGGACTCGGACTATGCTGGTGATTTAGACAAGCGTCGTTCCACAATAGGCTGCTAAAGGGCCTGTAAGTTAGAGGTCAACGTTACAATCAACAGTAGCTTTGTTAACAACCGAGGCAGAGTACATGGCAGTAACAGAGGCTTTCAAGGAAGCTATTTGGTTACATGGGTTGATTGAAGATTTGGGAATTGTTCAAAAGCACATTGATGTCCATTGTGATAGTCAAAGTGCTATTTGTCTTGCAAAGAATCAGCTTTATCATTCCCGCACCAAGCACATCGATGTTCGATTTCATTTTGTTCGAGAAATTGTGGATGAAGGGGATATTTTGGTACAAAAGATTGGTACTGCAGATAATCCAGCTGACATGCTCACAAAATGTGTCTCAGGGATCAAGTTCCAACATTGTTTGGACTTGGTCAACATCTCTCGGTGTTGAGCACCTTTAAGGTGCAGCGCCATATGGCACATTAGAGGTAGCATTGATTGATCACGAGGATTGGATGGAAAAATCTTGCCAAGGTGGAGATTTGTAGCAAATTTGTCAACCCTTTTCCAACCACTATGACTTTCTTCTTGTAGTAGTTGGTTGGCATTTATTAAGCTGCACATGGGTTGCTGCCAAGGCTCTTCTTTCTTGTATAAATGGAGACAGAGACGAGAGAGTGCAGAGACAATGCAAGTGTGTGTAGAGAGAGGCAGACAGTGCAACTGAGAGAGTGAGTGCAAGTGCAGATTTGAGATAAACATTGTGTAAGAGTGAAACACTGGGTTTTGTAGGGTTGTATTGGGTTGAGTTGAGTGTTTGTATCATTCCTCCAATAATATACAATCTGCTGCCTCCTTAGACGTACCCGGTTTTGGGGAACCACGTAAATCTGCTTGTTTGTGTTTTTATTTGTGTTTGCTTTCGGTCCAGTATGCACACCAAAAGGAAGGTAGAGACGGGAAAGTAAAGAAAAAAAATCTGACGTAAGAACTATCATTTATGTTATATTATATACAAGTGTAATTTTATCTTTTTATTATTTTTTAAATTTTTAGTTGATTCAAAATGTCTACAACGGGAAAGTAAATATTTGATAAAATATCATGTTCATTAACTTCAGAATCCGTGAAATTAGTCGAGATATGCGTAAGCTGATCCAAATACCCATGTTAATAAAAAAAATTAATAAAATCTTAGAAGTTTTTTTTTTATTATTATTCCTTATTAATAAAAGGAGGTTTAAGTGTTTCACTTCTTCAATCATGATACAACGACTCTGGTATCACTGTCAAGTTGATTTTTTTTCCTTACTAATAATAAAAATAGGTTTCCCACCCAGATCTAACGATTATCTAGTTTTTATTTTTCCCCCCTTCTTTTACCTTGAAATGAAATCAAACTCATATCAATTTTTTATGTGAAAACCCAAATAAATATCTCTCATTTTAGAGAAATAAAAACTCAAGTGTTTAAGATGACCGGTGGTTTTGGATGATTTGAGGTGCGATAGAATTGGCTCTATTTGGAAATGTGGTTGCGGTTGTTTTTTAAAGTGTTTTTCACTCGAAAATACATCAAAAAAAAATATTTTTTTATTTTTAAAAAATTATTTTTGACATCAGCACATCAAAATGATATGAAAATATCAAAAAAATATTAATTTAAAGTAAATAAAAAAATAAAAAAATTTTAAATTTTTACAAAAGCATTTTTATAACGCAAAAACATATAGGTTATACTTAGTTCTTGAATAAACGAATTTCGATGCTTGCATGATGCTAATAAGACACGATAAAATTAATATTTCATGAGTTATTCAAATTAATCATTTTCTTAATGATAAGTTAATTTTATTATTTTTATTTGAAGGATGTCTCTTATTTTCATGCCTCTTGTAATTTTTGTTTCTTTTTATTTATTGAATTTCAACATTAATGCAAGGAGATTGGCAAAACCCTATGAACAGCTACATTTTCCATATAAATAAAAAGCTTGCATTTAAACTAAATCTATCCAGAAATATCATATTTCTATAAAATTACCAAAACAATAAAATTTTCTACAATAAAAACTTCAATACTTAGTTGAGTAGAAAATGTTTTTTGTTGGCCAATTTTTCTAATAGCAAATAAACATAAAAAAGTTTGGAAAATAGTTTTTTAAAAATCATTTTTCAGGAAACAAATATAGTTTTAGTCACATTCACCAATCCACTTATCCATGGATTGATATTATTTTTAGTATTTTCGGATTTATCCACATAAAATAAAGTTCCTCACATTAAAAAAAAAAAAAAAGCTCTGATACATTTTAAAAATTTCAAGCAAAACCAAAATAAGTACTTGAAAAAAAAAAAAAAAAGACTTCGGAATCAACATCCCTTTCTGGTTTCAAAACAAGGGCATAAATGCAAAGTCGATAAGAGTTCCAGAACTTGTGTGTAATACAATAATCCAAAAATACTATAAAACAACGCCTATAAACGCTAATCTCCAACACCCAATAGCATGTTTACGACCTTATTCATCCCTATACTATTATAACATATTTAATTAAGTACCCCGACCGTAAAAATAGTTGATTAAGTCCTTCTTACAAGCAAATCTCATCCCTTTACTTGTAACAGCGTCCACATTGAATGGCGACTAGCAGAGTTGTGCGGCACGAGTCCCTTAGACTCTTGCTTGCTTGCATTTTCTAAAAAGTAATTTATTAGTTTCTAAGCCATTTTCACCTAATAATAAAAAAAGTACAATTTATTTAATCGAGGATTTAAAAAATAACTACAGTATTTTTATTCTTAATTAATTCTCAATTGGATGAATTGAAACATAAGTTTTATAATCTTCTAATTGATATTTTTAAAAAAATTTAATTCATCTTCATTGTTAGTAGAAAATATATTAAAAATTAACAAAGTTTTTAATTTTTGTTTTTTTCATTTTAATTCATGTTGAATAAAATGAATTGAAACACCAATTATAATCTTTATTAATTAATTTTAGCACTACTTAAAAAAGCTTTATAAGAATTTACAGAATTATAATTAAAAAAACACAAGTAAATTAAAGTCCACACAACCTTGTAATTATAAGTAGTCTGTGTAGATAGTTGTAGGAGTACAAGGACGAATAGAGGCGTAAACCCATCTTACGAGCTTATCATACATAAACAGACGAAACATCAAAACCAGTCGACTCATAGCGCGTTGCATCACGTGTCTTGTGCCAGTGTAAGAATCTTCCAGACGCCCCGGTGACTCTCCGGTGTTGTAATTATTTTTTATTTTATAAAGGCGCGTGATGGGATTCTTTGATTTACGTAATTGTAGAGCAAGGAGCTTGGAATTTCTGTAAATTCGAATATTTTGGTGGTCGCGGGAAAGTATGATGGCTTGCCACGTGGACATCCGGTTTAATTATTCAAATGGTAAGGTAATACGAAATTTTGGTCAATCTTCTTCTTCTTCTATTTTTCGCATATTCAATTAGAATTTATAAAGACACTGTGATAGGGGCTCTGGTCCGTCTATTCATTCAAATGGATAGTTCATGTGTAAAATCCTATTGTGTTTTCTTGATACAAGCAGCTCACCTAAAGCAAGATTTTATAAGCTCTTCCCAAGTCCAAAAGTGTAGCTAATGCTGTCAAATTCCATGATTGCAGGGGTTTATTCGTAATTTCACAATGATCCTTTCTTGATAATTATTTGCTCATAGGAGCACAGTGGTATTTTGATTATAAAAAAATAAAAAACATTTTTGACGCTAGCATTGCACGTGTTAGTAAGTGAGTCGCCCTGTTATTTTCTGGCAAACATGTGCGATTGACTTTAGTGATTGAAACCATTGTTTTGTCGTGACATTCGATTCCTTTTGATGTCTTCTTCCTCTTTAGACGACATATATGATTAACGAGATCTTTAATTCGGTGTTGATAGCCTTTTCCTTTTTTTCCTCTTCTTTTCCTTCTCCTCTTAGAAATTCACGCTTCAACCTTTCAAGCCTTTTCTCTTTGGATTGGTTCATCCATTTTCTTATTCTTATTTGCTTTATTTTCATTAATTTCTAAAATTGAAATTTTTTTAATTTTATCATCCTTCAATTTCTTAGTCTGTCATATTTGAGATAGTTTTTTATTTTGATTTTTTTTCTCAATTTAACCCTTTATTTTTTTCTTTCATATTTGATAATCATTCTTTTTATTGCTATTTTTTTTGCTTTAGTAAATTTTTTAAATTGAAAATTTTTTTTATTTCATCTTTTAACATTAAATTGATTGAGAATTGAGTTTCTTAACTGAATCTGGATCTATGATTTCGCAGATTATAAATTTGAAACATTAACTTAGGTATAGAAGATTTGTCTTGGTCAATTATTGTGGATTAAAACAGTATATTTACTATGCTTACCCTTTTTCAATGACTGTAAATTAGATATTTTTGAATTGATCAAGGTTATTTTTGTCCTTTGACATAGTTAAATTACTAAAATACCCTTAAAAGTAAAATAAACTTAACTCGGGCCTAGTTTGTTTTTTTAAAAAAAATATTTAACTTTTCAAAGCATGGTGTAATTACTTTATTTCCCTTAAAATCAAAATTATTAAAGCTTGACTTCGGGGGCTTATTCATAATCTTATATTGATTTTTTAGATATAATTATTTGGTCTTAGGGACAATTTAGTCTTTTAATTAATATCAATAATGATTAAAAAAAGGTTGTTGTACATACCAACATGTAAGCCTCCCTACTCTGTTAAAGCGTTGTGCGTGACAACTTACAGTGGCAGAAAATTACCTTCCTTAGTATTTTCCAATCATTTTGGCGGGGCGAACCTCCCTAGGTGGCACATGCATGATGATTCTGTTTGGTTTGATACCAACTCAATTTTCTCCTTCTTTTCTATCTCCTTCACCTCGATCTGTGTATTGTCCCTGAAAAAATTCATAGCAACCCTTCAATTTCTTTCCCCTTTAAGTTTAATCATATTCTTTTAATTACAATTTCCTTATTTGCAAAACAATATTTCAAATTGAAAATTATTTTCAATTTCATTCTCTTTTAATTTTTTCATCTCTTAGATTTGATTTCCATTCCTTTGATTGCTATTTTTTTTATTTGAGATAATTTCTAGAATTGATTTTTTTCCTTTTCATCTTTTTTTTTCTATCAGGTTTGATCCTTATTTTTTTTTATTGCTATGTTTTTTATTTTGACAATTATTTCATATTGATTTTTTTTTATCCTTCAACATTAAATTGGTTGAGAATTGAGCTTGTTAATTCTTAACCAAGCTTATTAAACTCAGTTGACTCAATTTCTTGAGGCTCAAATTTTTTAACTTCTTTACAAATCCTAATGTTGCATGAACTTTTTTCTTCTAATGTTTGGAAAAATTTGGCTTGGCTCATGATGTTGCATTGGCCATCAATATAAGTTTCTTCAAATCACTTTATTGGGTTTTTTTTTTAAAAAATTATTTTTTTCATGTTCAGGCTTCAATATTTTGTTCATTATAACTGGGCTTTACATGGTTTTATCATGATCTTATACTCCATATTGTGGGTTTTATGGGTTAATCATGGTTGGCCCGGGCCGATTTAATATGTTGTTAATTCAATGTTTTTTTTATTATAAAAGATATATCATTCAATATGTCATTTAACATGTCACCATTTAAGTGTTTTTAAAAGTATTTCGGCAATTATATATCAAATTTTTAACTTCATAATATTTTTATATTTTTTTAAAACTTAAAATAAAATAATCTGAATCACAACATAGCACAAATAAAAAAAAAACTATTATCTGACATAAAGTCTATCAAACCTCCAGGACTAAATAATCACATTAAGTTAACAAAAAATTAATAACCCGGCATCCCACAGGATATTCAGATAGAGTCCAATTAAATTCTTTATTCAAAATCAATATTATGTTGAGCATTTTGTTAATTACAGTTACAAAGAAAATTAATTTCCATCAAGTTAGAACAGGACCCAATACCGTTGTGATTAAAACTTAAACCAGAGTACTACAAGATAGCATCGATGCCCATTGAAGGACAAGAATCAGTCAAGAATAGTGATGAACTAGATAATTCGTTGCATTACACTATGAGTCGAATTTATTTATTTTTAATGTAAAACAATATATGCAGGCATTTGCTTATGTTTTCTCTAGTAGAAAATAATTTAAGTTGTGTGGAGATTTATCTTATATGACTTAATTAATTTGATAAATTCAAAGACAACCTAAATGATCAATAAAAATATATTTTGACTTAAAATATATATTCAAGATGATTTTTTAAAAAATTATTGAAACAATAACATAATAGATGGATTCGGATCAATCTAGGTTAACCTGCCAATATGCATGTCAGGTCATGAGACCATGATAACTTCAAAGAAAACAAATCAAAATAAATTATGAAGTCAAATCTTCAATAAACTTAATATTGAATGATGAAATTAAAAAAAATCTAATTAAAATAAATAACCTGAGTCAATTCAGGTTAACCTGCCAAACTCACAATTCGGGTCATAAGACCAAGATAGCCTAATAGAGAAAAAAATAAAACACATTATGAAGTCTAATTCTCAGTCAAACCTCTGTTGAAAGATGAAATTGAAAACAAAAACGATTAAAAAAACATAAAAAAATTCGACTCAATCCAGGTTAACTTGCCAAGCTCGTGACTCGAGTCATGAAACATGGATAACCTCATAAAAAGCAAACTAGAATAAATCATTAACCCTAATTTCTAATCAACCCAATGTTGAAGGATGAAATTGAGGAAAAAAACAACTATTACAATGAGAAAAAAAAACTCATACAAATTAAGTTAACCCATCAAACTCGTGGTTCGGGTCATATGATTGAGATAATTTCATAAAAGGTAAACTAAAAAAAATTATAAAGTTCAACACTCAATAAACTTAAAGTTGAAGAACAAAATTAAAAGAAAAATCAATAAAAAAAGAATACAAATAAAGAACTCGAGTCAACCCAAGTAAACTTGACATACTTGTGACCCAAGTCATGAGATAGGAATAACCTCATAGAAAGAAAACTTAAGTAAATCATGAAACTTAATTCTCAATCAACCCAGTGTTAAAGGATAAAATTAAAAAGAAAAGGTTAAAAAAACTCGAGTCAACCCGTCAAACTTGCGGTTTGGACCATAAGATTGGGATGATGTCTTAAAAATTAAACTGAAAAAATATTTGAAGTCCAATCCCTAACAAACCTAATGTTGAAGGAATGATTGAAATTGAAAAATTAATTAAAAAAACTTTAGTCAATCTGGGTTAACCTACTAAACTCGTGACCTGAGTTATGAGACGGAAATAACTTCACAGAAAAAAACTAAAACAAATCATAAAGTCTAATTCTCAATTAACTTAATATTGAATGATAAAATTGAAAAAAAAATCAATTAGATAAAGAAAAAAAATTTGAGTCGATCAAGTCAATTTGTCAAATCAATGACCTGGTCATGAGACTAGGGTAACCTCAGGAAAAAATAATTATGAAGTTCAATTTTTAATAAATATAATATTAAAGTATAAAATTAAGATAAAAAAAATATAAACATATAAAAAAATAATATTATAATAACTAGTATTTTATAAAGAGATTATAGTAAAATCTCGTTCTCTTTTAGGTTTTTTTTTTTGGTTAATTGTTTACTGTAATATTGCATATGTACTAAATCCAAAGGTTGGAACAGACTATTATGCTCTTAATTTGCCTGGTAGAAAATGGTGTGGAGGCTGCCTTCGGAATTTCTTCGAGGCAAGGCAAGAATCATTGCAGAAAACAAAAGTTGATGGTCCGAATGGAGAAGCTTTCTTCAGTGATTGGAGGAAGAGCAAAAGGGAACATTGTCAACTTTCAATTGCCATAAATGGCAGCGATGAAATTGTAATTTTCATAAAACTTATAAATAATTCTCAGGATAGATTTTAGTTTTTTTTTTAAGAATATATTTGTTTTGCATAAAATATTTTGTAGAAAAATATTTTCTGCATTTTCCCATATTTATTTTTGTAAAATATTTTACAAGAAAAGTAGACAATAAAAAATATTTTATAGTCAATCTTTAAATTCAATTTATTTGTTAGAAAATAATTTCAATTAATAAAATTTTCTAAAATATTTTATAAATATTAATTCATTTACAATATTATTAAACTATTTCAACTACCACCTCTATTATTTATTCCTTCACAATCATCATCTTTTTTTTCATTATTATCACGGTCATCTCACTATCACCTCCACTATCTTTTTCTTCTTCTTCACTACCATCACATCATCTTTCATTATCACTATAGTCACCTGTCATTATTAAAAAAATTTCTAAAATATTTTACAAATATTAATTTATTTACAATATGATCACCACTGTCACATCCTTTTTTATTTCCGGCACAATCACCCTCCTATTATTAAGAAATATTTTTCAAGCTAAAAACTAAAAGATATATAATTTACAAGTAAAACATTTCACAGGAAAAAAATTGACATGTAAAATATTGTTTACCCAAAACAAACGGACGTAAATCACATTTTAATTAAGTTAGCCATGAAAAATGTCATATATCTAGGAGATGCAAGGATCTAATATTAGCAAATTTGGGCCTTGAAACATGTATAATAATTAATGTTCTTCTTCTCTCCAGTCTCCAGTTGTTGGAATACCTTGGAGGTGAAGCAAAGAACCCGGAACAACTAGGAATTGAACAATAAATAAATTCCTTGGATTAATTTTCATATGCTCATGTTCTGTCAAGTAATGGTAATGAATTGTGATTGGTTCTGATGATTTAGTTAACTGAGTTTATTTTCAAGATCAGTATATATATATAGATCCTCCTCAATATCTAAATTTCTAGAATTGGCCCTACTATAGCCTAATATGTTAATCCTTTTTCAATATTTTATGGGAATTAGTCTCTAGTAAAATCTTCCAAAGTGGCATGAGCCTAGTCAAATTACCAGCATCTTGGATGATCTAGTCCAGAACTTTTCTCTGTCCAAATCTATACATTGATGAGTGTCAATATTCAATATTCACTTTACCTGTTGTTATATATATATATATATATATAACAACAGGTAAAGTGAATATTGAATATTGACACTCATCAATGGATAGATTGTCTCTCTGGCATATTCTCTTTCGTGGCATATTCATATGCAGTAGACAGTGCATAAAGCAGCCTACACAGCCTGGTGCAAAGTGAATGAATCTTACAGAATTCAATCTGAAGAAAAGAACAATATTGGAACCGGATCAATCCCTCAGATGTTTTGAGTTACGTTCAAGAAATCTTAAAGAGGAAAAAAAGTGCTGTGATGACAATGAAAAAGGGCAAAGCCTAAATATTCTGAGATAATCTTTTTAGTTCAATAGTTGCAGCAGCTAGCAAGTCCTTCCATGCCAAAGCTAGTGGTGTTGCTTGTTGAGCAAAACATTCTCCACCTACTCATCCTCTATAAAACAACATCATTCACGTACGATTCGAACACAACAAAACCTGATCCTCTCAAAATGGCAAACTCAGCCCCGCCGCCACCAGCAGCCCCATCACCAGCCTCAAAACTTGTTCGAATCATAGTTGTTGTCATACTAGCTTTAATTGTTCTTCTTGGTTTAGCAGTCCTCATCACTTGGCTAATAATCAAGCCCAAACAGCTTGTTTACAGGATTGATAGCGCGTCAGTCCACAATTTCAACCTCAAGAATAACCACCTCAATGCCACGTTTGATCTTCTCATAAAAGCTCATAATCCTAACAGCAGGATCTCCGTATACTATGATCCAATTGAAGTGTCCGTGGCATATGATGGTCAAACCATCGCGTTCAACACCCTCGAGCCATTCCATCAACCCCGTAGAAACGTGACTCGACTAGATGCTACACTCGTGGCTCGTGACGCGGCTTTGTCAGGGGCTTTGTCCAGCGACTTGAGGGTTCAAAAAAAGTCAGGAAACATTGGATTGGATGTCAGAATCAAGGCAAGAATTCGGTTCAAGGTAGGAATTTTCAAGCTGAAGCATCATACGTTAAGGATCTCATGCTCTCCAGTGAAAGTGCAAATGTCTTCATTAAAAAATTTCGAGACTGCTTCTTGTGACTTGGATTGGTAATTTGTGTCAATGCGGTATTGGGGCTATTCCATACCCTTGCTATGTGTCTTTATTTTTTTAATTTTTCTTGACCCTTGGTAGTTGCTTGACCATTTTATTGTACTTTTCTTTATTTTCTTGGATTGTTGTGTGAGATTAATTTTTATTTTTTTTTTCTATTCAAAGAGGCTCAATGTATGGATGTTGACGTCCAAGATGCATTTGTGATATCAATAATGATATTTGTTTGCCAAGTTCATATTCGCAGTGAGTGATGGTTGCGTCAATGTTTGTGACAATTTCTTTAATCCAGTGTTGTTGTGGTTCACTTTCTTTTCATTTCTGTAAAATGCAAGAGAGAACTCGAACTTCCAAGGACACCTTTCTACTCTTTTTTTCTTCTTCTGAATTTAACTAATTTAGATCTTAAACGAGCAAGCAATGCTATTGAACAAAGTATACATTTATACTTGTCAGTCCCAATAATGAATAAACTCGATCCATATATTATATGGTAATCAGAATAAAACGAAAATTGCAACTAAAATTAAGGCCAGCTACTAGACAAATGGGCTATGGCTGTTGGAGGGGAGAGAGGCCCTTTTCAGCACCGAACACACATGCCAATGTTGTTGCATTGTTGGGAGCAGAGGTACGAAGAAAGAGAGAGAGACTAGTAAAGTGTAAAAAGAAGGGGAAGATATTGAATGTGATTGTTCCCTAGGGATGACTCTCACGCCAAGTGAAACAATTGCTTAAGAATATGAAAAACTACGTCCATAATTTAGTATTTCCGAGTAATTTATTCGTTTAGTTGCGTTTATACGATGCATTTGATGTCTTGTTGCACCGAATCTGTCAACATATTATATGCTCGATGAGCTTGAGTTTTTATGTGAATAAATCTTGCAAGAAAAGGGGAGCCAAACACCAGTAAAAGTGTAAAACACAGGACAATCAAACACCAGCACATGAACAAAATTTGCAAGCCTTCATTAACAACCACCCACAAATACCAGCAACCCACACTCCCTCGCTTTCAAAAACCAACATAACACCAGGACAACAGCCAACAATAGCCCTCTCATCTCCTTCTCACAGCCAAGAACTGACCCTAGCCTTTACTGCCTAGCCACCCTCCTTGCTCTTACCATTGAACCTGCCACCATCATCAACCTCTCTTTCACCCACAACCATCAAGTCTCCCTTTTGACCACACATACCCAACCAACAAATCACCCAAATAAAACCCATTACTGTCGTCTCCTTCTCCACGGATACCCACGACAGTAACCCCAACCACCCACAAATACCCACGGTTGCCACTCCCTCCAAGCCCACGCCCATGACAGCACCGACCTCAGCCAATGATACAGACCAGCCACCACTCGAACCAACCCAGCTGTCCCACAACATAGCCGAACTAGCCACCACGCGAAACCAATAGCTCCTCGACATCCAAATCGACAAACCTAGCCTTCTCTCTCAATTGACCCAAAACTCCTCCAAACCCACGGTAACACAACCACCGAACCGACCAATACCCAATCAACCTACCAACAACAACCCATGATCCTCCCCTCTGAGCCATGATAACCAGAGCTGTGAACTGGTCTGACCTCCACCACGAAATAAAACAGCCACGCCCATAGACCTGAATCGCCTCCCTCTCCCTCACCATCTAGCCACCATCCCTAACTCCAATAATAATAATAATAAAAATATATAAGGAAGAGGCAGTTAGGTTTGGGGAATCAAAATCACAGAAAGATTCAAGAATTTTCTCCCTAAAATTATGATTTCTTCGCCTTTTGCAGGTCTTATATTTTGCCAATTGACCCAAAATTATGACTTTATTTATTTATTTATTTATTTATTAATAGTATGTTTATTTGAAAAATATAAACTCATCATGATATTTAAAACAATTACAAACAAAAAATAGTTTTTTGCTTATTTTTTTGATCAAGAAATACATTTTTTTGTTACTAGATTTAAATTATTTGGATATTGATAGGTATTTATTTTGAGAAATTACAAATATCTATTAACACTAATTAAAAACTAGAATAAAAAGCTTTTTTTATGTAAGAAATAGAAAATAAATACACATTCAAATATTTTACCTCATCTATTCTTTTTCACTTGCTTATTTATTTTAGGCTAATTTTGATTGCTAAGCAATATAATTATTGTTATTATAAATATATCAAGCAAAGATATTTAATTTTTTTATTGAGGTAATTAAAATAAATAATCATGAGGTAAAAATGTTTTTCTCGTGTAAAAAAATCCTTTTCATTGTTAATGGGTTTTTATTATGATGGAAAAATAATTTTTTTATTAATAGCATGCTTAATTGAAAAGGAGTTTAAGAAATCAAAATAAATATATGTAAAAATCCTAATAATTTGAATTTAATAAGAAATATATTTTTTCAGCCAAAATTTTATTTTTATTATTTTTAAATTTCTATGTAATTTTAAAAGATTTTTTTTGGTCAAAAGCATACTTATGACATAAAAACTTATCATGAAATGTAAAACAATTAAAAAAAACAAAAAATAGCTTTTCACTTATTTTCATGGGATTGTATAAATAAACTAAAAAAATAATAAATTGATGTAAATAATATAAAAAATTATGATAATAAAATATGTATTGTATCGTCATTGAATATATATGATAATGTTTAAAAAAACACATTAGTTTCACATATAATAATAAATAAATAAATAAATAAATAAAGTTGATATTATAATAAGAAAATATTAGGAAAAAGAGCTCAACTGTGTTTTTTATATTATAGTTGATCATAAAAAAGGACTTTACTGAGGGCCAAGACTTCCACGTCTGCCAACGACCAGAGCCAAGCGCTTGAGCTGTGGAGCCTAGGCTAGTTTTTTTTTTTTTTTAGTTTAGTGTGGGTATCTAAGTTAGTTTATATGTTTTTTTGATTAATTCTATAAATTTTAAAATTAACGATTATGTAAGCTTTTAGTAATCATCAGTAACTATATAGCTTGAATATAAGATTATAAAAAAAACAAATCTTTTAATCTTAATTTTTTAATATAAAATTATAAAAAAAATAAATTTTTTAATCCCAATCTTTTATTAGTGGATAACCTATATGATTGTTTAGATTAGTTTTATTTTAATAGGCAGAGAATTACATGTCGTCTACCGTAACAATAATGCGTTGTTTAACTGCAATCATTTTTTTTTTGTCACCGAAATGGCTTTGTGGTTAAAAAATTGAAATCCAAGTTTTAAGGTTGTAAAAACTGAAATTAAAAAAAAATAAAACATTTCAATTTGATGGGATGTTTAAAGTAACAAAAAAATTAAAAATAAAGGATTCAATTTGACTAAATTGTTTGTAAAGAGTTTAGATTGACCAAATTTCAATAATAGAGGGACTATTAATTGAACCCTTCAAAATGTAACAGAATGATCAAATTTCAAAAGGGTGAAAGTTGCAAGAGATCAATTCACTCTTTTTTTTTTTTTTTTTTTTTTCTAGTTGAAGAACAAATTATCAAATGATTTAAATTTCAGAGAAGGTTTCACCCATTTAGCACGTATGAAAAAGGACACACTCCAGCCTCCTTCAATAATTAACGTTGTGTTCTTTTCAAAAACACGTGCAATCAAACCACCAACAAAAATTAATCAAAATTCTCCTGACGCAGACAAAATATATACTCCACTCAGGTAGTCAGGTTTCTTTGGAAAATATTTTTTTAAAAAATAGGCAATATGACGTCACTCTTTTGAATTGCAACTCAAACGGTTATTTGGCGGCACGTGTAACTAAACTAAGCTAAACTAACAAAAATCCCTCCCATTTTAAAATTCTATTCTTACCCTTCCCCAACAACCAAACGCGAAAACATGGAAACGGCGCCGTTAGTGTGGTAGGTAAAAATCAAACCTTGAATTCGGTGTCGTTTAGTACCTGTCTCCCAGCTTCAATTCACTTCCCGTTGCATTCAAGATTTGCAATTCTCCGAAAACACCCTCGTCATGAAAGAGATACTTACCACGTATCGAGTCTTGGTTGCTCGGAAAATTTAAATACTTTAACGTTACGGCAAGAGTTATGGGCAAAATATGTGAAACCATGACGTGTCCACCTTCCCATTTATTAGGGGAGACCATATTTTTTATCGTCCACCTTCCCATTTATTAGGGTAGACTATACTTTTATCTTTATAAATTAATCAATGTAACATTTCTACCCCACAAATTAACATTTCTCTTATAACCCTATTTGTTTTAAAAGATTTAATTTTCCCGTAGCTTTTTACTAAATAACTATTTTTTTCATATTTTTTTTTATTTTTTTAAATCATTTCTTTAATATTCCCTTTCAAATCACCAAACACAGTAATGTAGGGAAACATTCAAGAAAGAAATAAAGAATTTATAAACAAAATCTGGGATAAATAACTTAATCTATCTTTAAACAATTAATCAATTTTTTTAATATATTCTTATATTTATATATATATATATTATATATTTCTATATAGTATTCAATTCTTTAATATGCTCTTTAGTCAAGTTTTTTCACCTAACAAAATTATATTATTTATTTCAAAATTTATCTTGAGTTGTGTAAAGATACAATGCAAAATTTTATAAATTTTTTCTCAAAATTATTTTTTTTAAAAATAAAAAATTATTCTTCTATTTTTTTTTAAAAATGATTTTTTTTGGAAAACTTAAATTATATTGTTATATATCTCAAAAGTATTTTCCGAATAAAAAATTATAATCATATCAATTTGTATATAAAAACTTGAAAAAAATATATAATGAAGAATTAAATATCGTACATGGTCATAAGAGATATAATTAGAGATCTAAAGACATATAGAAACTTGATAAATTATATCATTTTTAAAATTTTGAAAATAAAACTTCTTAAAAACTGATTTATATATTCATTAGTAATAAAATGTTAGTTATATGAATAGTAAATGATTTTTCACTCAAGAAGAAAACAAATAACTATCATAAAATTTATATTATTTGCTTGTTTGTTTCTATAAAATCAATCATTTAAAAAATAGGTTTTTCTAAATCAAAGGTGCCATTGAACTTCTTAGAAACTAGGGGGCTAACATTTAGAAACGTTGAAAACTATAGGATCAGAGTCGAAATATTGATAAATATATAAGGACTAAACTGAAGCTGTACCTATTTGTTATGGCGACTTGTCTGCAATAATGATAAATCTTCCATCCTTCCTGCCTCCCTCCCTCCCTCCCTCCCTCCCTCTAAAATAACAAAACAAAAACGAAAAACTCTTCGTTTGTTTCTCTCTCTCCCCTCTCTCGCTGAGTCTAAGTCAGTCCTTTTCGCTACGGTTTCGTTTCCTTTACTTCGAAATTAGCAGAGCTTCAGTCTCACGCTTATAGGAATCGAGCCATGTATATAAACGGTGCGTCGTTTCTGTTATTTTCGGCGTTTTGTATATTTTTTTCCAATGGATTTATTGGTTTCTGATATGGAAATGGTGATGCTGATTTATTAAAATAATGGAAAACTAGAGTAATTTTATGAATCTGTTGTGTTTTGACTTTTTTTTTCAAAGAATGGAAAATGTGAAGGATGAATTTTCTATTGCTTGTATTTTCCTGCGTTTTCTCGGCGACCAAGCGGAGGAATTAGGAATTGAGTAGATTCTTTGGAATCTGTTCTTGTGGGATTCAGATGAGTAAAGGTTACTATAATTGAAACAATAGATGCATCAAGTTCTTGAGTTTTCTTATGTATTTAGAAATTGAATGAATTTTTTTTAATAGGAGTAATTTTGAGTTTTATTAGATTTACAAATTTTTGAGAATACCGTGATTGACATGTTTCGTTTTTTTCAATTTTGATGCAGAGGAAGAGTTGCGTCCGTGTGAGTTGAGGGGAGAAGATTGGATGATTTAATACGGAGGCCATATGATATTTACATTACATTGTATTCATTTGGCTTTGTGCCGATGGTGATGAGGAAGAAGATGAATTTAAGGGTTGTTGATAAAATTATGATTTATGCACTAATCTAATTTTGGAAGTGATCACCTGCTTGTATTTATTGTAAATAGATGCACTTTTTTTCGTCAACGCATTTTAAGCAGATGTGTTGATAGATTTTGTTTTTTAATTTGGAGTTTGGACTAATGGCTGTTGCTAGTGTACACAATGTTTCTGTGCTTGATTCTTCTTTCCTTAGGGAATCTCAATCAGAGGCAGTGAGAAGTTGGGGTGATGATGGGAGGGCAAGCAAACAGACATCGTCACACCTGCAAATGCAGAGGGAGCTTGAGGATGAGCATGTGGTGAGTCATGTCCAGGGGAGGGTTACTGATAGATTGGTCCAATGTCAGAGTGACGGATCGAGGACTGATCTATTGAGGGTGGATGCATCTCATAGCCACAGTAATGACCAAAGTGGGTCTTCAGAGGGTGGGAGTGCTGGGGAGAGTGAGTGTGGACAATGGCTCCCAGCTCCAATTGGATTGGAGAATGGACAGGAGGATTCTTCTGATCTAGGAGAGGTTGAAAGGGTGAGGGTAAGGCGGATTTTTCAGGAATGGATGGATTGTGGTGCAAGGGAATGTACATCCAGCATTTCCCGAAGGAACAGTGGTTCTAGAGCAGAGTGGCTTGGTGAAACTGAGCAGGAAAGGGTAAGAATTATAAGGGAGTGGGTACAAATGAACAGCCGGCAGAGAGGTGCTTGTGTTGATCGCAGAGAAGAAAAAGGTGCTGAAGTTGCTGGTCAAATTGAACAAGTTCTTGATGGATTGGTTGTTAGCCACAATGAAGACCGAACTGAGCATACCTGGAGGGGTATTCGCAGATTGTGTGGCAGACAGGCTTTGCTTGATATGCTTAAGAAGGCTGAGAGAGAAAGGCAAAGTGAGCTTCAAGGTTTGTTGGAGCATCGCGCTGTAACAAAATTTGCTCATCGAAACCGCATTCAGGTTAGCTGCTATCAAATCTTGACATTTTCAATATGTATGAATCTTGTTTGTATATTATTTGATTGCATACTATCCATTAATGTTAACAACACAATGTATAATCCATAATGGTGCAAATTGCACTACGATGAAGGCATTTGAGGTTTAAATATTTACTGGTTACACACGAGGATTGTTCCATAAATCAATGATCGTAGGAGATTCGGGGTCTTGAGCAGTTATTTACCAGAGGCTGATTGAAAGCTTGCATATGATTCATATTTTCCATTGTGAATCATTTTTTCTTGGTAAAGTCAAGCACTTGTGGTAAACATATGGATTTTTGGCCATTGATGTGCTTGCTTGTGAATTATCTGACATGTTTTCTAGCGTTTCTAATATGATCGTTGTGAATCATTTGTTTTGCAGTCATTACTTCGAGGCAGTTTCTTGCGAAATGACAGAATTGTTGAAGATGAGAGACCCACATCCACAGCAGCAAGCGAATTGGGTTTATTGAGGCAAAGACATACGGTATCTGATCTGAGGTATTGGATCTGCATGCGGCCCCCCCTCCCCCCAACTCCCTCTTTCTAAGGAATCTAATGCTTTTGCAACCATTTTCTTATGGTACTAATTGGGTTTTTCTAAGCGGAGCCTGGATACTTCATTTTATTGTTCCAAACAAGCGAACCATAAATTATTCTAATTGATAATATTAATCTGAATACCTCCAAAGCATAGATCTAATTGCCACTTTAATGCCACTTCACACCCTAAATTTTGGATGTTTTTGAATTGTATTTTCTTTGATTGGGAGGATATCTAATCCTTTATTCTGAAATATTCTTTCTTCCCCATATCATCGAATTCTTTTACCATCCAGAATAAAAAGGAAAGCAGGTTTATTATTTAGGGTTCTGTATTTGATTGCAAGAATGTGTTTCTGAATTCAATACTGCTGCTGTGAACTCAGTATTGAGTGGTACTGTGCTCTTTCATGCTTTATTATTTAGGGTTTTCTCCATATTATGTTTGGCCTTGTCAATTCTATGTGCTGATTGTGTTTTGTGTCACCATGTTATCGTTTTTTTTTTAATTTCTACTGCACAATTCTGGAGAGATTTTAAACTAGTAAATTAGTGCTTTTTGTTAACAATGCTGTGTGAACTGTTGGTTTTATGCAGGGAAGGATTTTTCTCAAGATTGGACCATTCTGTTTGCAGACAACTAAGCAGCAATGTCAACGATACCTCATCTAACATTGACGTTAATGGTAATAGAAGTGAACAAATCAAAGCAAAAAACTCACAACAGGTCATAAATGAATTTTATGAACAAACTGAGTCAAATTCTGAGAAAAATGGTAGCCTTGGGTTAATGGATAGTAGAACTGATATAGAAGATAACAATGTTGATGATGCAAGTTGGCAAGAAATTACTGCTCATTTAGAAGAGGGGACAAGACAAGTTTCAGACTCTAATGTGAGAGACAGGCAACAGTTAGCCAACATTGCATTTGTTGAAAGGAGGGATGGTACTAGAGAAGAGGCTAATGGAAACCAGCGGGAAGGTACTATTGGCGGATCATCCCAAGAAACTATGGGAAATGAAGTTGAGGAGAACAAGCAGCAGCTATCAACAAGGGAAGTATTTTCTCAGCAATCCGAGGTAGATAGAGGGGGAAGTGCTGTCTCCTTGTTATCCAATCATTTAAGTGATTTGGAAGCCACTGTACATGAAGATTTAAATTGGCATGAATCTGCTGAACCATTAGAACAGTGGCAGAACCAACTCCTGGAAAGTGAAGGGCAGCACTTGTTTGGAGCTAGTCGAGCATCTGGAGAATGGGCAGATGGGGTTCAAGATAACATTGATGGACGTCAACATGAAACTGCTGCTAATGAATGGTTGGAAAATGAAGATAGCGAAGGGGCCTCTGAAGTTTGGCTTGAGGATGGTGTTTTTCAAGAGGCTGTGCAAAGTTGGCTAACAGAGCCTTCTGACCAGGAAGCTATACCAGTTGGTAGGATGGATCCATTTTATTTTTCTGATGATGACAATGTATACAGTATGGAACTCAGGGAACTTCTGAGCAGGTATGAAGCTCAAGACTGAAGGGCCCATTCCATTCTTTTTGCCGTTTTAGGTCATCAAATTATTTATGGAAGTTTTTTATTCTTGTGGTAGGAGAAGCGTCTCTACACTTCTTCGCAGTGGTTTCCGTGAGAGTCTTGACCAATTGATACGCTCATATGTTGAAAGGCAAAGCCATACTCCCCTAGAATGGGAACTGCAAGAAACATCAGCTATCCCCGCATCAGCAGAACAAGATCTGGAGCAGCAGACTGTGGATCAGAATGAGAGTCAGGGGAATGCTGTTCATAGTCCTTCACTCGCTCTACCTTCCCCAACTATACCCCCTGTAGAGCAGCTCTGGGATCAGGAGTCACACCATTATACTTGGCCACAGCATGACATGCATCTGCGCTTCGGAATTGTGCGTTCACTCATCCTAAGTGATTCTTGGAACTGGATTCTTGTTTACATCATTGCACTAAAAACTACATTTGAATGTTTGCTTCTCTTGGTGAATATTTTTATATAGCTTATTAGGGGCAGGTAAATACCTTTTGATAACTTCTACTAACTAATAGGGTTGGTCATGATGTGTTCAAATTAATATAAAAAATATACTGAACAATTTCAGTTTCAACTGAAACATTGATTTGATTTGATACAGGAATGGGACATCATAAATGATCTAAGGATTGACATGGCTAGGCTCCAACAAAGAATGAATAACATGCAGGGGATGCTGGAAGCCTGCATGGACATGCAACTCAAGCTGCAACGGTCAATACAGCAAGAAGTTTCAGCTGCCCTGAATCGCTCTTCTGATTCACCAGGTGTGTTCCATTTTCAGAACGATTCTGTTTCTGCTCTTTTTCTCGGTTGGCCAATCATGATACGTGCAAGGCAATTCTTAGGGAAATAGCTTCAGTTTGCGGTCCAGCCTGTATAGATATTTTTTCTTCTAGCGAGGGCCACCCATATCATTTCTCTTAAGTCAGCTTTAGGAAGAAAATAGTTTTCTGCATGCCATTACTTTCTGAACAAAAAAGTCTTATTTGGACTGGTTTACTACCAATGCTGAGGGGAAAATGTTATTTTTAGTAATATGCATGTAACAGAAGGATCTGATTTCAAATGAAACATAATTGAGGGAGGTCAAACCTCAAAATGGAAGTTGAGAGACTGATTCTCAAAAAACAGGAAGTTTAGGGAAGTTTTAACCTTTTGGCCATTTTTTAATGTTTTCCAGTTGGAATTGAAACACTTCTCTATGTTAATTTTTTATTGGATATGTTTCTCAGAAATTTTACGCACGCGACTATAACCTTTTCTTTAGTTAGATTTTTTCTCCTCTCGTATCATTTTATTTGTTCCTTCTGGAGTTGACCATAAAAATACCATTATTTTATTGCAGGGGTGTGTGAGAATAGTGTTCCAGAGGATAGATCTAAATGGGATCATGTGAGGAAAGGAATTTGCTGCATATGTTGTGATGGCAGTATTGATTCTCTACTGTACAGGTAAATTTCAGTGGAACCGAACAAGTTTCTGACATTGATGGGCCAGATAAGAATAGGACTTGTTGCATATTTATCTAATCTTGCATTCCCCCCCTTTCTTTTGGCTATCTTTTTGTTACAGGTGTGGGCACATGTGCACATGTTCGAAGTGTGCTCATGAGTTGGTCCGAAGCGGGGAGAAATGTCCAATGTGTAGGGCACCTGTAATTGAGGTTATCCATGCCTACTCTATCTTATAATTTGATGGTTGAGAAGCTAGAGGACAAAGTAGAAAGAAATGGTATGTTTGGTTTAACAATGCATGATTCTTGTGGGGGTGTTTGGTGCTGTGGTTGGACCATGATTTTCAAAACTTTTGAATTTGTTTCTGCCTCAAATTAATTTTTTTTTGTGTTTTTGAAACGTGCTGATGTCAAAAATAAATTTAAAAAGAATAATAAAAAGCATTATTTTTATGTGTTTTTCAAACGAAAAACATTTTAAAAAATAACTTCAACCATTGATCCAAACATCCCCAAGTCTTGCCTCTGGATCTCCCCACCAGGTATTTATTATTTCCTGGTTTTTTTTCCTCATGATTTTGATAATTCGATTGTATGATTGAGATAACAATTTGGCTTCTTTGATTCATTATTTAAATGTGAATAAAAAAATATTGAGTGAAAGAATGTGTTGGTGTCAATGTGTTTAGATAACCATTTCTTTTTCCCGGATGCCGAGTGGATTAAGGATATTTGGTACCACCCAGCATGATTGAGTTTTTTTTTTTCTTCCTTTGGGGGAAAGCATGATTGCATTGATATCCTGCATCTTTTTGAATTGTACGTACCCCCACCTTGTGGCTCAATGATCAGCAGAAAGTGAGATGGAAAAAGTTTTAGCCTTATTGTTTTTGACAAGAGTATTGATCATTGGAAATGCATTGTTTGATTGGGATCTTGCCTAGATCTTTGACTGGGATTTTCTAACCAGAATTGACTTCGGGCATTTCTTGAACTTCGCATGCTGCTATCGTAATTTGAAAATTATCTTTTGAGACAGTTAAGGATTACTAGACCTGAAACTTGATCTTGCTTCTCGAAGAACTTAAGATTCTAGCAATCGAGGGTCTGCTATTTGAATTTAGCATGTGAAATCGATGGGGTGGGATTTTTTTATTTTTTTTCAATGTAGTACTACAAATCTAGTATTTGTTTTTTATAATTCTATTTAATTTAAACTGTGGTTTGATTTATATTGAAGCGTCCTGTTATTTTTAATTTTTTCAATTTCTATTAAATATCTTTAACATTTTATCCATCAATAATATTTAGATTCACGTTTCATCTTTAAATCTTGCCCCTTCAGGTTTTTCTTTCCTTAAATTGTTTTCACCAACCAACCACCCACACCCCCCCCCCCAATACCGAAACCAACCTCAAGAGCATTATGGAGTGATCAAGGGGGGTTTGATAAGTTAGAAGGGCCCTTGAATAATGGAGTCAGCTCAAGCAAAGACATCTACAGCAAATAATAATATAACATAATTAAAATTAAAATAAAAATATAACACAATTAAAATTAAAATAAAATAAATAATATAAATGTTCAAACACCTTGAAATATATAATTAAAATGATTAATTGATTCAAAATATTAAATTATTTTTAATAAGTGTTTTACGGGCCATTCATTAGCCAAATCCTAAATGTATTGATTGAAATTAAAAAAAATATCTCCACATTATTAGCTATCATTTCGAAAACAATGTTTTTGTTCATTTTGGTTTTTATCAATGTACAAGCTATGTGCATGCTATATTTCAAGAACATCAATAAAACCCTTCCTTGGTAATGAAATTATAACTATAATTAACATAAAAGATAATAAAATCCTTGCTGGCACTCATTGTAACCCAACCCAATTTGCTGCTTAAGCTTTGCAAGTTGCGAAAGCATGTCAATTTATTTTTGAAATATTAACTACAGAGTAGATTAAACCAGAACAATTTAATTAAACTACACGAGTAAAATATTCATTTCAACTGTGGACCACATAAAATCCTTTTTACCGCTTTGACTGCGTTGGTCTCCTTTAAAAACCACACCCTCCTCCTCCTCCTCTCTTGCATTTCTGAGTTTGGGGTTTTACTTTAGTCCTCCTCCCATGGCGCTTCCATTTCCACCACCCCAAAATTCTCCGTCTCTCAAATCCCCCTCAACAAATTTCTTGTCTCTCCAAGTACCACAAAACTCTCTTTTCCTCCTTCCATTTCCTTCCCTTCCACTTCCCTCCTCAAAACCAAAACAATCACCTCCTCACTGCCCCCCTCTTCCTCTCCCTCCCCGCCTCTCACCCGTCCTGTCTACGTCCCCAACAAAATCCCAGACCCCAATTAGCGTTGCAGGTGCTAGTAGTGCTAGGGTTGAGAATGTGAGATTTGGGCAAAAGGTAAAGGGGAGGAGGGGAGTAGGCAAAATGCAAAGTATTGGTATCATTAGTTAAGGGTGATTGTGGAGGATCCTTCAAGATTCTGTGTAGTCTCATGTTTTACTTTAATTAGTTAGGAAGTCAACACACCATAATTCTGGTACGAGTTTTATCGAAAAACCTCCCTTGAAATTTTGAAAAAAAAAAAAAAAAAAACAGCATATTCAGACTATTAACCTGGAAATGGAAAACATTAATAAAACTTAAATTTCAACATGAACCTTGCATGTAGTTAACAGAGCACCAAGCTGCGTCTCTCTTCTTTTTATGATCAAGAGCGTCCAAGTAAACAGATCATGTTCATTTCTAGGACATGATCAAACATAGGTTATTCGCATTGAAACCTTGAGACTTGATTTTTTTTTTTTTTGAATTACCTGACTTGAAATTTGAGCTCTTATGGCTAAACAAGAAAACTTACTATAGTAACACCTGCATCAGTATATATTGCTTGTATTATCTGAGACAAAAAGGTTCTTCCTTGTGAGACCATTTATTTGAACTCTAATTAAGAAATAATTGCAGTGTGTGTCTACACACACACAACACACAACACACACTCTTCCTGGCAAATTCCAAGTTCTAAATTCTAAGCTTTGAGAAAGGGAAATAAATATTTACAAGTATGATCAATTCATTCAACAACACCTCTTTGTAGCAACATTCTCTCTTAGAAGGGTATTTGAAAGTGTGATAACAATTGCTTTTCAAAGTACTTTTTGTTTATAAATTTATTAAAATAATATATATTTTTTATTTTTAGAAATTATTTTTGATATCAGTACATCAAAATAATCTAAACACATAAAAAAATTAAATTTAAATAATTTTTTTCTCACCCCAATGCCTCCACTGTCAAAGAACCAATTCAACCTAATAGCTTAAGCTGTTAGGTGAGACCCTAAGATATGATTTATATTATTTTCTACCACACCACCTCAAGTGAAAGCCTTTTGAACTTGAAACTTACACAGACGTACATTACCTTGTGATTAATTTTTATTAAATAAACGAGGATGATAAGATTCGAACTCGTGACCGCTTAGTCATCAAGATTCTGATACCATATCAAATAACCAATTCAACCTAATAGCTTAAATGGTTAGATGAAACCTAAAATATAATTTATATTATTTTATAATATCCAACACCCTCGTCTCCATCAACCTACCATCATTGTGCTCTTGCCTCTGGCGCCCTCATCAATCCTCTCTTAAATCACACCCAAACAATCATTGTAACTAGCATTATAACCATGTATCTTTTTAACACCTTTTCCTAATACATCTTTGCTAGGTGAAGATAAGGATCACCAAACCATGTATTTTCTTAACACATTTTTCTCCGTGTCCAGTTGGTTGATATACCTAGCTAGATAAATTTTAAGTTAATCTTTATCATAAAAAAATCAATCGATATTATGGATGTATTTTTTTAATATCATAAATTTATTAATTGAGGAAAATGATATATACTTTCACTACAATTAATTTAAAGAATATATTAACTAATAAATAAATATAAAGTTATGAAAGGTGATTAAAAAATAAAACACCAATTTGATCCTGTTTATAATTGGCAGGTAGCCGTCTAATGTATTTTGATGAATAGTAAATAACATTATTCTAAAACCTCTATTTTTTTAGTTTAAAGTGTTAATTAACAATTTTGTACTATTTGATTTCTCATTGAATCGATGTAAAAGATCAAATTAATCCACTATATCAAGGTTTGATGCAAGGATACAGTCCCTCTAGCTACCATGAAAATGGCAAGAATTGACTCAATGTAAAATTGACCAAAAAAAAAAAAAGTATCCGCACAATCATTCATTGAATATGATGAAGCTTTCTAGGTCGGATCAAACTAATTCCAAAAACAACAATCCCAAATGATCAACACAAATTTAGAGAGATGTTGATCCTAAATGAATCAAATTGCTCTTTATTTTCTTTATTATTTGATGAGTGCAATTAATATTTTTTAAATAATGCATGTTTTATTTTTTAAACCATTAGTCATCAAATCTTCATCATTACCATGTCTCAACGAATTTTAATTTCATTAGGGAAACTCTTAGTCCACCAAAAATTTGAATTCTAACATTAAATTGTCAAATTCAAAGGGATAGCTGGATTAGTTAAAGAGGTTTAGTGAAATAAAATTGAAGTTTTTTTAAAAAATATGAATGTTTTCATTTTATTTTATGGTGAGGAGATCAGCTTGCAAGTCAATGATAATTAAATTTTTTTTTAAATGATTTTAAAAGTATATTTCTCATATCAGTTTGGTGCATTAAATTTCTCTAAGTGTTGTTATTAATATTGAAATCTAAAAAATAAAAGAAATATTATATATCTTTAACCATAATTTAAGTGCATTAAATTATGAATATTTATAAAATCCTGATCTTACAATATTAATTCTTTAAAATATTAATCTTAGAAGCCGTCAAATTTGAACATGTTCTCAACAGCATATTTTCTAAATTTTTGATATTTTTTCTAAATATAAAAAAATGCATGAAGTATTTTCTTTTTGATATTTGCTATATTTGAAAATAAAATGAGTATTCTTTTAAAAATAAAGAAAAAACTAAAATCGAAGAGTGTTTTGAACAATGCCAATTTCTTTATGCATCATGTCATGGAATAGAGTTACTATTGCTCTTTGATAAGCGGTCCCAATGTTTTTCAGTTTGAATGACATCACTTTAAAGCAAAAAGTTCCTCGCAGAGTAACAAAGATTGTCTTTTCTTTATCTTTGTTGGCCATTTTGATCTGGTTATACCTAGAGAAACTATCCATGAATAAGTATGTTAAGCTACGCACTACATTATCAATTGGGACATCGATGTGTGGCAAATGAAAGTTGTCTTTCGAGCTTGCTTTATTTAAACACCTATAGTCTACATATACTCTGATTTTGTCTATTTTTTTAGGAACTACTACTATATTAGATACCCATTGTGGGTGCCTAACCACCTCCAAAAAACCAGCATCTCATTGCTTTTCTATCTTGGCTTTCACATTGAGCACCATATCTAGACGAGTTCTTCGTAGTTTCTGTTTCACAAATATACTTTCTTCATTTAATGGAACCTTATGTACTATAATGTTAGTATCTAAACCGAGCATATCTTCGTAGGACTAAGCAAACACATCGATATACTCGTATAGCAGTAAGAACAAGTTTTCTTTTTCACTAGCAGTGATTTAAGTCTCTATTTCAATTCTTTTTCATCCTGCCTCGTACCAACATTAATTATCTCTAACTTTTTTTTTTGCTGGTTTCCAAGCTCGCTTTGATTGTTCTATTAGCTTAGCGAATTATTTTACATCATTATCTTTCCATTCATTTTCTTCCATTGAAATTGTGTACTCATCAAAATTTGGCCATTCATTTTCAATGTAATGTGCTTATGATTTTATGGATGATTCGCTTTCAGATTCCCTGAAAGTGAAAGGTGTTTTAGTATAAGTGTGTATTTTGCAATGATAAAGATAAAAAAAAAAAAATACAAAAATGCATAATCTTATTGATAAAAGAAAGGCTAAACTACAATGAAAAACTATATGTTGACATCTTGAGCCAAGATTGCCAATCTTAGTATGAAAGCAAAGACAAACACAGAAAAACACAAAAAGCACATTAGAACAACATTGTCATTTAATTTTTAAAGACTATATGAGCCTCTTAGGTCACCTAATTTTGGAACCTTTCACCATTTGCCAGTTTTCGTGCGAAGGTCTTTGCAAACGTTTCTTCTACAACGTGGACAGTTAGTTGCAGCAACAACTTTTCTCCTTTCACAACATTTCCTTTCTCATTACAGCTCTTGACCTTATTGTCATTGTGTTTTAATGTGTTGATGTCCATATCAACAAGCCTTGTGTTTCAGAGTGCATTATATAAGTAGCTTTTGGGAATGATACATGAATTGGGGGGATGTCAATCTCCTTTTCTTTCGATTCCCTTCCTTTCAAGTTTGGCCAACTTTTTTTCTTGTTTGATATGAGTAGCTCTTTTATAGTCTTTCTTTTTAAGCTTAAACTTGAGCCTGAATATTTGATTTGCAGTCTTTAACCTTATCAGACTTATTCTTTCAAGATTCCCAGAGATAGGATCATATTGGAAAAGAAGGTAATCTTTAAGAAATATTTGGCTGCCATTCTTCTGGCTTCAAAAAGTACTAATTTTCTCAATACCGTGTTTTCTGGCACCCATTTTGTATTAACAATTTCAAAAGCATGAAGATTTCCATCTTTACTCCCTTCGGCTTTTATGCATGGAACTTTTATATTCTGTATCATTGACAAGGTTTCTTTGGTCTTAATTCTCACCAATGTTCCATTCACAATGTACTTCAAACACTAATGTAAGGATGATGTCACGATGTCAATGGCATATATCCAAGGCCTTCCTAATAACATGTTATATAACGGGTGGATGTCCATGATGCAACCATATTATTTGATAGTTTTACCCATATTTATCTAGTATTTTTTCTATGTTTTATATATAAAATGCCTTGATATTCTTTATTTTATGTTTTGAAGACACTTTTGAATGTAAGATTAAAAAAGAAGTAAATTGGAGATAATTGACAGATTTGATCTTCGATCGATGTTTTGTGCAGAGCTTGAGCTCTAGAAGTCGAAATGAAGTGATTCTAATGGAATTAGAAAGCTAACATCCATACCTTTCTAAACATATATGGAAAGAAAAATAAAAAAAAGAAAAAGCAAGGAAATCGCAGCTTTCGAAGACAAATCTTGCATTCTGTCAATGTTGACCTTTGGCCATTCCGACTTGAATATCTTGAGCTAGAGAAGTTCATTTGATGCAAACTTAATTTTGTTGGATTCCTGACTCAAAGACCTATCAGCCTACCAAAGTTTAGTAGAAACAAAGCTTATATGAGAGAGATATGATGTTTTTAAGATGACACATGAATTCTGCCAGCAGACAGGTTTTGTGAAGAAACAAGTCCAAATTACTTCCCAAAGCATCCAAATTGACATTCAAGTTTTTATTTCGACAATTTAGCTCCTTTAAGTCACAAGTCAAAGCTTGAAGATTTTATGTAAGGCTATTTCTCTTTTTTTTAGGAAAATAGTTGGTGAAATACTTAAATGTAAATTGTCTACTTAGAAAAGGACTATTTTGTAGAAAAGAGATAAGGGTTTCCTAGGATAAAAAAGAAAGAGAGAAAGGAAAGAGTTGCGGCCAGAAAAGAGAAGAAAAACACACCATTTCCTTCACAAACCAGAAATCATGCATTCTTCTTTCTTTTTGATTAGTTGTTTAATAGACATGCAAGACTAAACTCTTTTCTTGGTTGTAAGGACACACGGACTTTCAGATTTCAAGAACTGTGAGATTTATTTAACCTTTTCTTTTCAGTTTATATGACGAATATATTTGTTTTTCTATGCTTATGTCATATGATTGTTTATTTTAATTACCAGAACGGACTCTAAGTTGTTATTTTGAACAATCTATTACTAAGTTTGATATCAAAACTGGAGTTGTGGTATATAAACTTGTGAAGCAACTGAGTTTAATAATTATGGCAGATCTACGTAATTAATCCTAGGGAGAACATTTGAACAAATCAAACATGACCTGCAGACAATTATGTTGTCTAGATTAATCAATTTATCTAGTTCTTAAGGATGCCATTGAATTAAATTACTAGTGCGGATACTGTGATTGTTTGTTGGTTAGGGTTAGTTATACAGCGGATCTGTTAACTAACCAATATTAAGAAAAGATAAAGATTCAGATTATAAATTGACGTTTCGTTTCAATGATCAGTTCTGATTTCCGTAGGTGGACGTCTATTTGAAACCAATGTTTGTTCTCTTAATAGTTTTCTAATATATTTAATTTAGCTTGATTGTTTTATTATGCTATAGCCTAGATAATCTCAAAATCCTCCTATTGCATATCGTATAGCATAAAAATCTAAACTAAACCTTCCTCGTGGGATCGACTCCTTACTTATTCTATACTATCTTGTTTATTTAAGTTAGGGTAATTAATTTATGTGACCGTGATATCGCAACAATCTATCACTTACAAGGTTACTAAAAACACTTGCATGCCAATGCACAACTTTATTTTAATGGTCCCTACCACCTGCCTCGGGGAACTATCATAAGTACTAGCTATCATGGTGCTTGGCAGCATACATGTTAAATCAACTAGCATTTTATCCAGCACATGCTTTGGGAGTATATTTAAAGTTGAATCATTGTCCACCAATACTTTTCCAATGATGCAAGCCTTGCACCTCACATTGATGTATAGAGGTTTATTATGACCTGTTCCTCTAGCATTGATCTTGTCTTCAGTGAAGTATAATCAATTTGTTGCATGAATTCTTCTGACCAGATGCTTCATAGTCTTTTGGGTCATGTCCTGGGGCACATATGCCTCATTCAACACTTTTTACAGCGTATTGTGGTGGGGCTCAAAACTCAGGATAAAAGACATTAAGGATATCCTAGCAGGAGTTTTCTTTAGCTGCTTTACCATACTATACTCACTGTTCTTCATCAGCTTTAAGAATTCTTTAGCTTCATCCTCACTCATGGGTTCGTTTATTTCCATATCTTTGATGACATCTATAACCTCTTTGCCCTTGGCTTTTCATTGCCTTTCTAGTTCTTCAGGCGTAAAACACTTGGCACTTCGAGTTAATCCATCAATCTCGATTTGAAACACAGGAGTAGGACCCTCAACATTGGGATAATTTCTATAATTATGAGAATTTCTGTAAACTATTTGCCCTTGGCTTTTCGTTGTCAAGATGAGCTTCGGTGGACCACTCTTGGTATGTTAAAGCCTACACATCTCTGCTTTCTTCCCTTGGAAACTTATAACGCCTACAATATCATTATTTTCTTCCTTTGGAAACTTGTCATGCTTATGAGATCATCCTTTTCTTCCTTCTCTATTTGTAACAGACCACAAGTCATCATTTTATCACCTTCTGGTGGAAATCTTCACATTCATCGATGTTATGTCCTATTACTTCACAGAACCTATAAAAACTGTCACTCTTTCTTGAACCTAATTCATTTTTTATTGGTAAATACTTGGCTTGCACTAACATGTTATACAACCTATCCATGGTTACCTTTAAAACCTTCTCTATCTTTCTTCCAAACTTCACAACATTTACTCCCCCACTACTAGAAGCATGATTAGATAGGGGGTTGAAATTAATGTTTAGGGTATCTTTAAAGGTTATCCATCCTACTTTGAATAACTGTAAGAGCTTCATCTTAAATGTTGGGCAATCATCAATATTGTTTTTGGTTTCTTTGGTAAGCTCTCCTTAGATTTTTTTTTTGTTTTGGTTTTCTAGTTGGTTAGTGGAATGGCTTACTGAAAGAGGCTTAAAAAATTTAATACTGGATACTTGAGAAGACGTGGTCTGATAGCTTTGGGTTTGGTAATTCCTTTTAGCTTTATACCCCTCTTCCACATTTCTCACTTTAACATCCTTTTTCCTCCCAATAAACCCTTTCTTCTTGGTAGGTTCTGATATTATACTAGCCCTTATTTATTGTTCTATTCTCTCAGCAATAACAATAGTATCATAAAAATATTAGGCGAAGCTACCTATCAGATGCTTATAATATAGGGACTTAAAAGTATTGACGAATAGAGTCACCATCTCTTTCTCCAACAAAGGTGGTTGTACATGCATTGCTTTGTTTTTAACCTATAAGTGTACTTCCTTACAGTTTCCTTGTTGCCCTTCTCCATCACCATCAAGCTTGTCCGGTTCGAAGCGATGTCAATATTTAACTTGTATTGTTTCAAGAAAGCATCAGCAAGATCACTCCATTTCTTGATCCTTATGTTATCCAAGGTCATGTACCAACTGAACGCAGAACCGATCAAGCTGTCTTGGAAGAAATGGATGAGAAACTTCTCATCGCGTATGACTTCTGTCATTTTGTCACAATATGACCTCAAGTGCTTATTAAGGCATTCCAGTCCTGTATACTTGACAAATTCTGGCACCTTAAACTTCTTGGGCACCACTATATCTGGCACCAAGTATATCTCATCTGCTCTAACTGGGTCGTAGACGTCAAATCCCTCAACATACCTTAATCTTCCTCTCAAACATCCCACTTATCTTGTTCGTGATGATTGGCGGATTCAACCTTGTAGGATCCCTCTATTGTTAGTTATATTTTCCCCCAAGTCTTATGAATCGAGGATAACCAGAGCTGTTAGCGACGGTAACATGGTTGACTATTGACTAGATGTCCCTTTTCTAGATTGCGCTCACAAGAGTTGTTCGAGTAAGCCAGCCATCTTAGCCATATTATTTTTAACGTCTTCTCACTCTTTTTGGTAGTGGGCCTCATAGTGAACCCTCTCTTTATTTTCCATCCTTTTGCGAAACCTAGTATTGTAGACTCTGGCAATGGACCTATATTTTGAATATCTATCATGCATATTCCATAATTCATAAATGTATATGGATATATGATTATACACGATGATGTATGTTGGATATGGATTAGTTATACCCCGGGCTGATATATGACCACCATTCCTGTATAAACAGGTACGGTTCCGATCCTTTCATGGTTGTTGATAAAATTTAATCTGAGCCAATGCTTAATAAAAGTATACTAATCACAAAGAGATATTGCTCAAAAGGTTGAGTCTAAGCCCTTTCATCAATACTTGATGAAAACTTTTATATTTGAAAGCTAGTCTACTCATCATCATTGTTTACAAAGAGAAAGAGAAAACTTTTGTTCTCTATGTCCCTAAAAAAAACATTAGTCTTAACCATGCTTTGTTTGATATTGATGGGCATCCCTTCTTACTTACCGAGCATTGTGGCAGATTCTTCGGGCATAGATTGAGGCTCGATCAATCTGCTCATCCATGTTTCTCATGTTCTCCAAGAGTAACATGTTATTCCTATTCAGTTGATTATTGTTGGTATTAATCATTTGGTTGTGGCACTTGAGCACCTCATTCTTTTCTTCCAAATATTTTGCGTTGGCTTTTTCTTTGTCGAGCTTCTTATCTATCATATTCATCTCGTTTTTCTTATTATTCAAATCAATTTTGAAGACCCAACAACTTTTCTTTTGGCTTTTGCTTTAGCTAGCTCACTTTCTAGCATTATATGCTTTTGTATAACCTTTTTATATTGCGCAATATGGCTTTCTAACTCAGCTTAGGTCCTTGAAGACATATCAATCCTTTATTGGCAATCATTGAAATTGGATTTCAAAGCCTTTAGCTTAGTATTGGTTTGCATCCAATTTGTTCCTAATTCTCTTCTTTCTCAGCTTGGTTTTTAGCTGCCTTTTCTTCTTTTAATTGCCTCTCTAAGTACATGATTTTCTTGTGCTTGTGCTTCAGCTACTGCTCTACAAACTTTCTCAATTTCTCTTCAACAAGAAATTGCTCCTCGAGGGATATCCTGACGGCTTTACTGGTTCCCACCTCTATTTAAAGCTTTTCCAATTGTTTTCTCAACTCTTCCTCATTGCTAATGCTCTTTATTTTAGTGGTTCAATAGCATGTGAAGTCTTGACTTCAAATCCAAGAGTCATGGGAATGATGATTAGTGATGGATTTCTCCATTTTGAATACTTTTCACTAGTAACTGGATTTCTCAAACCATCTGACTCCTTCTTGATCAATACCAAAAGCTTTTTAGTCTTACTTGATGTTCTCCACAACTTCCAAATCAAATTGGTCCTTGAATAACCCATAGAATTGAGATAAATTGGTCATCCTTGGCACATGTTGTACGCCTCCAAGTTTCTTTACAACCAAAATGGTGGCGTAGCTAACATATCCAGCTACTCCTATAAGAGGAACCCATTATCTTTGCCCACAACTCATTAAACAATCCGTTGCTCTCATTTACAAGGCTTTCCACTTCACTTCTCCTTATGGAATTCCCTGTAATTTTACTTTCTAATTTTCCTCACTTAGGTCCTTCTGCTCCTCCTCTTTAACTATCTCTAATGGTTTTTGACTAAACCATCAGAAATTGTTAAATACCAACTTCTTAGTTTCTATATGGCTAATCAACATATGTACAACAACTCTTTATAATATCTCATCGATTCCTTTCCACCCCTTATACAATGGTTGAGCGTCAAGATAGTTTCTGCTTATATCATCGCAGTGAGATTTATCTAAGTGTTTTTATATGCAATAAAAGCTGTAGTTGCCTCAATTGATTATTATAGTAAGGTTTGGAAATAAAACCAAACTAAAGATTCCTAAAGCAAGTATTCTGCCCTTTTCTTCAACAAATCTAGAGTCATTCTTCCTTCTTTAGAATACCTCTTCGATCATCTTCCACTTTACGCTAGTAATAATTTTTTCAATATCTTATGGAGATCTGGAACTTTGATCAATTCAGCCAATTTAGTTAGAACTTTGTCGCGCCTTCGGTAGAAGTAGACTTTGTATAGATTTCAAGGGAATTCAATTAGTAAACCATACTCTTTCAAAGTAGGACACATGTTTACATTCCAAAAAATGAAGCATGTTTACATCAAGGCTTTAATTGATGAATTCTGCATGGACACCTTTGTGATTTCCACTATCCTCCAATGTTTCTTTAAAAACTCATCATCAGGGATGCTTTTCATGGTGAGATGAGCTTCTTCAAGATGTTTTCAAAGCAACACACATTTCTGAAGGGTGGTGTCATAACCCAATTCTGGGTTATTCCTCAAAATTCATTTTTTTAAAATAAAAATAAAAAATAAAATAAAGGCTGACAACGTGGAGAAAGTAGGTCGAAAAATCATGTTGCAATTTTTGGAGGAAATTCAAGGCCTAATTGTACCCCATTATGCCTAAGAATGGAGAAAAAAAATGCAAATTCAAGGTCAATTAAATGATTATTGAACGAATTTGCATAAAAATTAAGTCTAATGACATAATTAAATTTTTAATAGGCCAATTTGATTTAATCATGGGCCAAATTAAATTTTAATTATGTTTAAGAATTAATTTGGGTCCAATTGAAAGATTTAATTAAGTGCAAGGACTTAATTATACTTTAAATGGGTCAAATTAATTTTATTTGGGGCTTAATTGGTGAAAAATTAAGTTTGGGAGCCTAATTTGGGCTTAATTGAGGAGATTAGAATTTTAAGAGACCAAATTTAATTTTTACCATGTTAATATATTGAAATCAGGGGCAAAATTATAAGAAAATTGAAGTTTTTGGGTCAATTAGGGGCTAAATTGAAGAAATCCGAGACCAAGGACTATATCGCAATAGGCGCGTAACTTCGAGGCTCCAATTGAAGTTCATCAGGGGCTTAATTGCAAAAGTTTAGTGTCAATTAGAAGTTTAATTGAAAGAAATTGAAAGAGAAAGGACTGAAATGAACTTGGACCAAAACCAGAGCTTTGGTACTGTTCATCTTCTTCTTTATTTTTCTGAAAAAATGGTTCAGTCACCTTCTTTGCAGGTGCATTTAATGAACCTAACGTCCACCAAATTTGCCAAAACTTGCATGAAACTGATCACCAGACATCCCTCTACGTTTGGGTATAGTCTTCACTGGCTCACTGACAAATAAACGGACGTGGCACCACCCCAAAGAGGCCAACTCAGGCAGCCTGCAACTGTAGATTTGACAATTTGACAGTGTACCATGTCTACTTTGAGCCAACGGTTGGGATCCTTCCCATCTAAATCAAGGGCTGAAATTTTACCCCGGTGCAGAAGAGATTACCCTCTTCCACTGCCTATAAATAGAGGCTGAGTTGATGGCCTGAGGGAGGAGAAAATCTTGTCCAAAGTAAGCCAAAAAACCAGCCTTCCTCCCTCTCCCCGCTGCAGATTTTCTTCTTCTTTCTTCCTCCGCCACAGGAAACTAGCACCGTCACCATTTCTTCCTCCAGCTCTGCCTTGAGCAACCAGCACCAGCAAGCTTTGCCAAGACCACCGGCCAGCCACCACTGCGTCTGTAATAAGCCACCGTGAACGTCTTTCTCTCCTCTGCAAGACGTTCCTTCTTCCTCTCTCTCCACTGTGTCTTCAGCCCCTGAAGACCCCACAGACACCTTTCTCCTCCACCAACAGATGGCGGTGTAGCCTCCCTGCGAACCCAAATCCACACCAGTGGAAGAATAGCCACCGCGATCGCCGGTTCCTCTCCCCCTGCAGATTTTTTTCTCCTTCTTTCATCTTGCTCTGCCACCCGCCACCAGCTCCACCGCTGCAACCACTGGCAGCACACCGTCATCCTCGACCGGGCCACCGCCGCGCCAGGTTGTCCGCCCTCTCTCCCCTTCCCCTTCCCCTTCTTCATCTTCGCCGTCTCTATTCACAGAGTGAACAGTAGACATGAATTATAATTTTCAAAAAAATTATTTCAAAAAAATTGCAGTTTTCTCAAATATTTTTCTACCAATTTTTCATTATATTGGGTTGTATATTTACATTGTAAAATACAACTCCGGTATTAAAATACCTGGTTTTCTCTGAAATATTTCAAAAAAAAAAAATTGAAAACATTTTAAAAAAAAAATATTTTATTGCATATGACCAATTCCTAAAATTCTTTCAAGCATATCTTCGTAAAAACAAAAATTGCATCTGTTTCATGTTTAAAAAATAAAAAATGGATATCGTAATCAGTTTATGATTATCCATTAGGATTTGACCAACATGTCAAAAACCTTTTCCAATCTTTTTTTAGGATTCAGATGTAGACTTTAATATTTGTGAGGTGTAAAATTACATGATAAAGTACATCCTTAAGTATTAAAGATACAAGGTGTAAAAATGCGATGCTAAAATTCAGACTTTAAAACGGTTAGGATTTAACCCGATAAGGTAGAGACTCTCTCATGAAGAGAAATCTGCCTTGAGCCTTAGAAAAGACCAACGAATAGAAACCCGACTTAGAAAAAACAATCAAACAACAATGCAGCTTACCTTAGATAGGGTGCACTGGGGGTGATGCGTCTTCCTCTTGCATAACCAGTCCCTTACCCAGACTCTCGCAGACCATAGGTTCCTAGTGACCATAATACTAGGTGGCGACTCCTAAACATTAATCATAATTTTATGATTAAATCCAAAAAACCTTCCCAACATACAACACCCCTCACCCAGGAGGCACGACAGGGAGCCTCCGCCGTCGCCAGATGACATCGCGCCCCCCTCCCGTGACAGGTGGCAATTTGCTATCATTTAGTCTCAAGCAATCCCCTTCTAATAGCTATAGGGATTCAAAATCCAACCCGTATTCAACGAAGTTCATCCTTTTAATGGTGGCCATGGTATCAATCCTAAGTCCTACAATTCAAGATGTTTTTTTAGTGTTAAGCATGTCTTAATGCAACAATATTTATTTATGGAACATACATTCTATAGGCAAGTTCTATGTCCTTTTACTTGAGACATTAAGGTAGGTGTTATCTAGTCTTAAAAGGGTTTCTTGTTGTGTAAATGATTACTTTCATGAATGGTACCTATATCAATCACTACTAGTCCAAGCACTCAAAAAAGAGTCGAATGGTTTTATGAACTTAAACCCTGACTAAAAGTCATAGGGTAAACCGCTACTCCCCCACCTAACCTGAAGTTTCCATGTGTGTGCATTCTGGAGCGATATATCATACATAAACTAGTGATACATGAAAACATTCATCAATATCTAACACACATGCATGAGCAAGATAAAGCATATATAAGTAAAAAAAGAAGAAGCCAGATGTGAAAATTTAAACACATCAAATCATATAAAACACACAAAACCTATTCCAAAACTGTTAAAAAAAGTCCCTAGTGGAGTCGTCATTCTGTCGCACTTGAGCGCGTGATGTTGCGATGTCGGGATCAAGGAGTCACCATCTAGTTATTTTGTTTAGGGCCACTAGGAGGCCTGAGTGGACTGGTCTAATATGAAATTCTAGGGTAAGTGACTGGTTGTAACTAGAGAAGGTATTAGCACCCCTAGCGCACATTACCTGAGGTAAACTGCATTGTGTGGTCTAAATATGGCTTAAAGGTATTGATGGGTTCCTAACCGATAGAACAATCCACTTTATGTGTGTTTGAGCCGATCTTTAGATTCCTCAGTATGATCTTCATGATGGGTAACATCCACTCCTGCTCACGAACCTTTTACTTTTTAGGAAGAAAATCGATGTTTCATGGCATAAAGCGATGTAAGTTGAAATCCATGCATTACATTGTAATGGTACATTGTTATTAGTTCCACTTCACCTTTCTATAAATATGGTTGGCAGTTGATGGGTGTATAAAATTAAGCACCTTGATAATGATAACGTTGAGGGATACAAAGCTCACTTAGTTGCTAAAGGATTCTCTTAATATAAGGGTATTGATTATTCAAAACTTTCAGTTTCGTGGTTAAACCCTCTACCATTTGGTTGCTTCTTACTATTGTAGTATCTAGAGGTTGGTATATCAATCAACTAGATGTTCATAATGCTTTTTTAAATGGAACACTTCAAGAAAAAGGTATATATAGAACAACCTCCAAATTTAGTTCATCCTACTTTTCTTCTCATATATGTCGGCTTTATAAGTCTCTGTATGGTTAAAGCAAGCCCCTCAGGCTTGGTACAACTAGGTTGAGTGATTATCTCCCTTCCAATGATTTTTATACTTTCAAGATTGATACATCATTTTTCATCATGTTTTTAGGTGGTGATATCTTTTATTTTCTTGTTTATGTTGATGATATTTTACTTATTGGGAGTAATTTCATCTTGCTTAAATGACTGATCACTTTATTGAGGTCAGAGTTCAAGCTTCAAGATTTAGGTGTTGCTCATTACTTTTTAGGGATTTGTACATGTTACAGTTTGTTTTAGATTTTGTAAAATTATATTTGTTTGTAAATTGATGAAACTTATGTCGAAATTCTGACTCGGATATTTTATGAAGAAATAAATAATGACTTATTTAACGAGTTCGTTTTATATTTTGTCAATTTTATTGTCATTTTATATTTTGTCAATTTTATTGCTGAGTTGCAATTTTTGGTACATGTGTAAAAATTTGAATTTATATAGATAATTGATAATGAATTAAGAGTACTATTAAAATAGATTGAATAAGTTTGAGTTAAATCAATATTTTTACAAATTATTTAGTTAACATAGTTAATTAATACATGTTGTCATCATTATTTTATATAGGTTTGATATAAGTAATGAATGATCATTCATAGATGTATTGAGATTAAACCTAAGGGTTGCGGATAATGGATTATTATAATAAGGTTCAAGGTTTTATTAATTACGCACTATCTAATCCGAGAAATATTAGTGGAGACAGTATTAGAAGTTCATGCAGAAGGTGTAAAAATAAAAAAGATTTATTGATCCAAATGTTGTAACAATACATGGTAGAATAGATGGTTGGGTCAACTTCTAATTCTAGCAACGTGCATGAAGTTGTAGATGACAATAATAATTCTTATATGAATATAGTTATGGATGCTATGAGAATGAATCAGGGTCATGCCAGTTAAATTCCAATACGGGTATTGTTCACGGTGTTCATTACATACAAGTATACCAACGGAATATGTCCGTTAGTATATTCTAGAGACTATGAGAATTGTTCCCCTTCACCTTGACACTGTTCATGGAATTCATTACATAAGGGTATATTGACGAAATATGTATATTCTAGAGACCATGAGAACTGTTCCCCTTCACCCTGATACTGTTCACAGTGTTAATTACACACGAGTATACCGACAAAATATTTCCGTCAGTAAATTCCAGAGACCATGAGAACTATTCACTTCTTAATGCGGTGATAATTAATGATCTTTTGACTATTCACTTTTTTTAGCAATGGAATCACCGATAGAATGAAAAGCCACCGTTAATATTTGGAGGGGCTTTCTGAAAATTTTCACGCAAATTGAAAATTTACATTTGACTTTACAAACGGAATCACCAATGAAAATATTACAAATATTAATATTTAATTTTTCCTCTGTGATTTTTTTGGTAAAAGGGCCTAGATACCAATTGGACTTTACAAATGGAATCACAAAAAAGATATTAAAAATATTAATATTTAATATTCTATCGGTAATCCTATCAGTAAAAACCAAAATAAAAGACCTCAACCATGACTGACCAAGACTTCTTCTTCTTCTCTCTTTTTCTCTCACCAACCCGTTTCTCTCTCTTTCTCTTCTCTTCTCTCTCTCTCCTTCAAACTCGAGATCAAACATTCTCTTCTCTTCTCATCCTAAGGTATGTTGTCTTTCTTCATTTTCTTCTTATTTTTCTTAATTTTTTTGGGTTTATTAACATGTCTTTTCATTTTTTTTTGTTTTTCATTTTTGTAGTTTTTTTTAATTAAAAGCCAATATCAAGCACGCCATTAAGGTAAGAATTTTTCATCTATTTTTCTTCTTTTTTTGTGTTTTTTTGAATTATTTATGTTTTTTTTGTCATTATGTTTGTTCAATTTTGTGTTCTTAATAATTTTATCAATTAATAAATGATATGAATTTTATTTTTTATTGAAATAATTTTTGAATTGTTTTGTTGAATTTTAGTTATTTTTTTTCAAAGTTATTGTTCAATTTCAATTAAATGTGTGAGAATATTTTTAATTATTATTTTGTTTTATTCCATTTAGAATAAATTTTTGTAAATTCAGGATTAAAAATATTACCACTTAGAAATAATTGTGTTGAATTTTAGTTGTTATTGTAATAATTTTTGCATTATTTTGTTGAATTTTAGTTTTTTTTTTTTAATTTTGTTGTTCAATTTCAATTGAGTGTGTAGGATTAATTTTAATTATTATTTTGAATTTTTGTAAACTTATAATAATTTATTGTAAATTTATGATTAAAAATATTATCATGTTGAAAATGAAAATTTTCTATGAAATTGAATTATGCTAAATTGTTAGAATAAATTGAATAAAATCAACTGGTTTGTGACATTTATGTTGTGTATTTGTAGGTTAAAATTTTTGGATGGTCTCCTGTTTAGGAGAGATGCGACTGATTTTTTTTTAAATAAGAATTTTTTTATATGTAATTTGTGTAGATGCCTAGGGGAAAGTCTATTGCATACCACATCATCGAGGGGGGTCTCTTCATAGCGGGATCCATTTACGTGCAAGTACAAGGTCCAATGGAAGGACGACATTTCAATGTAAGTTTGTTTTGCTTTACAATGTCATGTTTAGTAATTTTTGAAAAAAAATAATATTATTTAATGAATGCAATTTCAAGTTTACAAATATCGAGGCTGCTAGAACAATAACATCGGCTTTTAAATCGTTGATGGAAATTTCATTGTTTTAATGGAGCCATATTTTCAAATATTCTGAATGAAAACTACAGGTCAATGCATGGTTTTCAAGGTGCAAGATTAATATTAACTTAAATATTTTTTATGTTAATTTGGATTGTTTATTGAAATTATTGAAATTTTTATTTTATAAATTTTTATTTCATTGAAAAATTTGAACGGGAGAGAGCTGATGACAATGTTGCGAGGAGGATTTGGGAGAATCTTGCAGCAATTAGGTAAGATTGAATTCAAGATAATTTTTTTTATTCCAAATATTAAAATCTTCCTTTTCATTTACTAATAGATAATTAATTTGCACCATATAGGTTGCGTAATTTTTAGTATGAGACTAAAAAAAAGCCAAAAAATATACGAAAGAAAGAGAGCTTTTATGTTAGAATGACGTGGCAACTTGAAAGGACTTTAGATTGTCATACGTTTCAGAGGCTGTATGGGTAGAATACATTCAATACGTGACATCCGCGCATTTCACTCGGTGATCACAATTCAGTATGGATAACCAGAACTGACATGTTCATGATTTTGTTACCACGCTTACTGATGACTCTGTTTTTTTCATTTCTCATGCGAAATAGATGATAATATTTTTTTTATTTGTTGTTTTTTACAAATATATTTAACCGACAACATTTTTTTATTATAGACTACGGTTCTTGGACGCGAGTCAAGCCTGATGAAGCTTTTTGTTAAAATGCATGTGCGAAGTGATGACTGCCAAAAAAAGGTGCAACAGTTCGTTGATAGTCGAGCTCAACACTTTGTGGTATGGTGGTTTTCAATCAATTTTTTTCTTAAGTTATTATTTTCTTAAATTTGATGAATTTATTTTTTCTTTTTAGGATACATATAACAGCTGGTTGAAGAAGAGATACGAGAATGATCCTTCGACCTATCCAAACATTAATCCAGATTAGCTTTTGGAGGTAGGATTGTCTGGTGGACTCGATATAAATTGAATGTACGGACTCTCTAACATTACGCTCGAAAACTTATGGAGGATCCGTAGTGCTTCGACAATTGGATGCTCGCCATCGATTCTGGGCGTTTAAACTTTAGAGTTCACGGCGATGTTAGACCAACGAGTATAAGATTAGACAACCCATCTTAATGATAAATATGAATGACTCACTGTTGATTATGAAGAACTCCACTGATTGGTAATGAAAATGAGATCACATATGGGTGGTTCATGTGCATCCTCTAATTGGCCCCTATGGTTTCGGCGACGACTAACCTCCTTCTCCTCCAGCGTCGTCTCTATTTAAGATTTATTGTATTTAAATGTACAAATGTTTAAATTTGTAATAAATATTTGATTCGTATTCTAATTTATTTTAAAATTTTAAAATAAATTTATTTTAATTATTTTTTTACTTCTGTTCAATATATATATATTTTAAAAATATTTTTAAAATTTTACTGACAGGGTTATCGGCAGAACTAGACCGTCAGTATATTTTAGAGAGTTGGAAAAGAATTACTGAAAATGCCACTATTACTGATGGGGTTACTCATGAAACTATTTTGTCGGTATATTCTAGAGAATTAAAAAAATATTATTGTTAACACACTGATAAAATTACAGATAGTATTCTGTCGGTGATATGTTATATTTACCAATGGATATACCAATAGAGTAAAATGGGTAATTTTTTTGGTGCGCCTTTTCTGTCTGTAAATTCATTGATATATTTATTATTTACAGTCTATAAATTACTGATTATAGTTTTTCTGATGAATTGTTTACATTTGTGAGTTCATTGGTAAAATATATATCAATGGACTGTTGGTATAAATATCAATAAAAATTTCCGTTGATAAAATTATTAAAAATAGTAGTGCGTAACCTAATTGACTTGGCTAGTTTAAATACAAGTTGACATTACCCTATGCTTTGCATCTAACTTCATTTAGTAGACGAATGAAAAATAAGTAGCATGATTATATAATAGAACAACAAATTCACTTCAAAATTAGTTGGGGTTTGACAACATAAATTAATCCTTTTAAAGCCATTCCGTGTGATTATACACTAAATCTAACTTCCCGTCCTCCACTAAATCCTCTTCTTCTCTCTTTCATCAATCGTAGAATTCCTCCATCCTTTATTAACTTAATCATCAATGAGTTTCACAATGTAAAAGAAGACTTCCTAGTTTTACAGACTACACATCAGCATCCACCTCACCTAAGAGCAAGACGCTAGAAAACACGAATTTCTTGGATACCCTTCTCTTATTTTTTCACCGATACGCTCTACAATCCTTTAAAAGTTTTTAAAAACTCCTTTCCTTTTTTTATTTTTTATCAAAATTCTAACTAACAACCTTTGAAGTTCCCCCCCTTCTAATTGACCAGTACAAACTTCTGAAGTACTCGTACGATAATTTCAAATAATGGAGATCCAGTTTCGAATTAATGGTATCGTCAATTAAAGAATCATGACTATTGAAGCATAGTTATTGAGTAATGCCCCTTTTCCCTTCGTTGGCGTGACCTTCGATCTTCACGGCCATGAGGACAAAGTCTTGTTTCCCTAGCTAAGATTGTAATCCTACAACATATAACCTCCATAATGCAGTTTTTAGCCCTTTCTCCCTGTCTTCTTTTTTGCTATTTTGTTTGCACTTATAAAAAAAAAATAGCATCTTTGAACAAAACAAATTTACCATAAATAATGCAATTTTGTTCACATAGAAGGGAGCAAAGAAACATGAAAGATTGTATTGGACAAGAGTAGTTAAAAAAAGAATTTTTTTTTTTTTACTATTTTAATTACAAGATGCAACAAAAGAAGGATAATCACGAGTTATTTGTAACATTTTTTTTTGTGTTGATCAGTAATCGAGCAGTAACTGCAATTTTATTTATTTATTTCACATCTTGGGAGATTCATTCATTCATACATATCTCAATGAGATCAAATGTATTATGTATAGAACAAGGTATTCTTGGCTAGATACATAGTACATATAATTAATTCATTCATGAAAAATTGGAGAATCTGGCAGCATAATATGCACACATGTAAATTTCACATTTATATAGAGATTTAAACATATAATTAAAATCTTAATTAATTAATAACTTCTGCATCTTCTTTTCATGGGACGAGATTCGTTGACACGAGTAGATATCTCAAAGCTTGATCGAAAAAACGACTCTACCTCATCGTTATTTGTAGTTTCGAAGAACTCTGGAAGTTTTCTCTTATGCTCAAAAACTTGCACCTTCTTTCTCGGTGTTGGTGGGCAGCTTTGAATGGCAGGTATCTTGTGATTACTAGAGGTTGGTGTTTTGCACTCTTCTTGATCATCAACTTGAATATTCTCTAGCTCTCCTTCTTCTTGTTCATGACCTTGTGATACGGATTGTTGAAGTTTTTGTAGATTCTTCTGGGTTTTGTGATCTTTAGACATGGAGGTGAATAGGTATGGAAACCTGCAAGGGAAGAAGTTTGGGGAGAGACTTTTGACAAGCGGCCTGACGACAATTTGTATTCTTGTAGGAATACTTCCTTCTTATCTCTTGAAAATTAATTATATATCTCACGACTTTCTTTTGTATTTTTCTGGCTTTCCACTCAATATCTATCTTTACCTGGTTTGGAAAGCCAGGAATGACAGTACTTCAATTACCACGACAAACAAGTAAAGGCTGGTTTTGTTTGTCGTAAAAATAAATCCCATGGATAACATATTACAGGAAAACGGATTATTTTCTAATATTTGGATGTACTATGAAAAATAAGTAGAAATTGTTTTTTACGCTGGTTGTACATTGAAAATTAATAATTTTCTATTTTTTAGTATAATTTACTTGATCCAGTATGTATTATTATTGTATAATATAAAATGTTGTATATCATAATATATTTTCTAACAATGTTATTTAAATTAAAACATTTAACATTAATATATTAAATTAATATAATTTTTATATATTATATAAAAATTATATTAATTTAATATATCTTTTTTCTAAAAAATTACACATGCACACTTTCTTAAATATATTATATATGCTAACATACCATATTTATATAACCTCATTATAAAATCTTCATAATACATGTATTTTAAAGTTTTTTTTAATTAAAAAGTAATTTTGTTAACAAGTTCTAAATATAAAAAATAAAAGGAAACCCTTTACAGAGCATTAAAGTTTGGTTTTGTATAGATTGAGGTGAAAACATGATATTTATGTTTTTGTCGGGTGAAATATGTGATGTACCGTCATAACAAATATATACTAAGAAATTATTTGGTATTGTAATAAAAAATTATTTGGTTAGTTAAATAATTTTTATTTTTTTATTAGATTCCACATATAATTTCATTTCAAATCTTGTTATTAAATAAATTAAAATAACTCATTTTTTTATTTATGAAAACTTATTTTTTATTTATTTTACATGTAAACTCTTCTCTCGGTCTAATTGTAACTAAACATATTATTTAAAACCTACTTTTTTTTTAAATTATATTAAAATATATATTTTTTAAAATCATAAAAGCAAGTGCATTACCAAATACAATCTAAGGGAGTAGTAGTCATTTTTACATTTGACTTTATCCAATATAATCTGGGGTAGATGGTTTCCTCCTGTTAGTGAATGGCCGTGAATTAGCCGTCATTATTATCGGTTTGAAATGTACGTGTGTGTCATCATAGTCATTTCCAAAGATATGTTTCTTCATCATGTACGTGTGTGTGTGTAACTGCGAGGATTCCTTCTGGTTCACGGAATTGAAAGATAACAGTAACAGAGAGTAATGATTCTTGTAAAAGAAAAGAAAAGAGACAAGTAGAGGATAATATATGATTCTTGTTTTAGAAAAAACAAATATAACACTATGTTGGCTCTGAAAAATCAACAGACATACAATTCTAGTGTTTACAATTGGTTTTCTTACTAGATTGCTGACACATACTTTGCCGCGCGCTAACTGATTTTTTTGTAGCGTAAAAATACAATACTCACATATTGCTATCAATGTATTTTAAAGAATTGAAAAATATAATGCTTGTCAATCTCCAAGAATCAAAACATAAAAGGATAAAATTAAAAAATAAATTAATAAAAAAAATCTAAAAATACAAAGTACCAGCAAAATCAGGTGAAACTTTTAAAACTCGTGAGTATGATCATGAAAATGAGATAATTCAATAAAAAGCAAAACATGAAAAAAAATGAAGTTCAATTTTTTTTTAATCAAATTTTAAAGGAAAAATAGAAAAGAATAAAAAAAAACAACCTAAAAAACAACCTCAGCCACCTAGCTAAACCTCCTACCTAGATTATGAGATATGAATAACCTAATTAAAAGAAAACCGAAAAAAATAATGAAGTTTATTTTTCAAAACGAATAATTTTGAAGGAAGTGATCTGTAAAAAATATCAACCCGTGTTAACTTTTCAAATTCATGATCATAGCCAATGACTAAATTGAAAGCATCGCATCTGGAAAAAGGCACTATTTTAAAACTTGGTTCAACCCGACGGGTTGACCTGTGACCCAGGTGACTCACGACATAGATTGAGTCGATTTTCAAAATAAATTAGGGGAGAAATCAATTCAGTATAAAACGATAAAAATTCGGGTTGATCCATATCATAGTTAAATCTAGGGTAAAAATCGTTGACTATTTTCCTTGATTTTTTTTCAAAATGATATTATTTTTATTTTTTATAAAATAAAAAGATTTGATTGATTCTTGGGTTGAGCTTAAAAACAATGAGAAAAACCTGGAAAACCAAATCCCAATAAATCAAATGTCAAATGATGAAAAAAAATAAAGGTAAAAAAATAACAATTAAAAGAGTGAGGACTTCATTTGAAAAACAAAATGAGAGGACAACCTAAAACTTGAAAAAAAGGATCAAATTAACAAATGAATCCAAAATAAAAATAAAAATCAAGAAAATGAGGATCAATTTTTTTAAAAAAATCAAGATTATGGATCTAATGATAAAATTAAAAACAAATTAAAATTTGATAAAATGACTAAGAATCAAAGTTTGAAATCAAAATATTAAAGGTCAAACCAGAAATATCATCAAACTTTGAGTTAAAGGGGAAAATTAAAAAGAAAAATTAAGTTCATAAAAGAATCCAAAACAAAAATAAAAATCAATAGAACAAGGATCAAAAATAAAAAAATAAGATTGTGGATCCAATGACAAAATTGAAAAGAAATTAAAATTTGATAAAAGGGTTAAGAATCAAAATACCAAGGGGCAAACCTAAAATATTATAAAATAAAAGGACAAATTTGATATAAAAACCAAATTCCAAAGGATAAAATTGAAATAAATTAAATTTGATATAATTAAAAGAATGAGGATCAAATGTGATAAAATTAACAAATAACACATGTTTTTTGATTTTTTACGAAGGCAACATGTTTTCCAAGGTTGAAGTGAGAGAAAAAAAACGAAAAAAAAACATAGTCAGAATTCTATTGTATAACGGGCGGCAACATGCGTCTCACCATCATGAAAGGGACATGAGATGCATCTAATGCTGGCCCCAAATGTGCATCGCCCAAAAGGCATGGGCACCTTCCACATGCGCCATTAATCTTTTACTTTTTTTAGTTTAATTTATACAAATACCTAAATACCTATGCCCCACATGATATTAACAAAAAAAACCAAAACCCCCGCTTAATATTAGCTATAAATTATTTGACTCAAGGTATACTTTAGTAATTACAGAGTGCTAAGAGGAAAAAAAACCGAATACCCCCATGCCTTAGCAGTTAAGAAATTTTAATTTTTGAGAGTATTTTAGATATTATAATATACAAATAAAAAGTTAAAAGATTTCTATGTTCTCATTTAATATTATAATACTAAATGTGTCTCCTGAAAAATACCATGTTATTCTTGAAAACATACTATAAAATTTATATAGTTAAGAATAAAATAATAATTTTACTGAAAAAATCTGTAATAAAATGTAAGTGCGTGGACAGCAAAAGACTAAGTTTTTTTTTTTAAAAAAAAAATTAACAGAGAGAAGTCATGTGATTGTGTCTCGTTAGGTGATAATATGCAAAGCTATAAATGGTTAACCAAACTCCATGAACCTGCCTCTTGAGAATCCCATGAAACACAGTGTCTCCTAATCTTCTGTTCTTCACCTGTCATGTCAGACCCTCTCTCCATTTACTTGTCTGCATGTTACACTTCAGGCATAGGATACCCTTTTGGATTTGTACCATTATTTGACACTTGAAGGAGACTTGGCATTCTCCGGCACAGATCATGTGCTGATCATATATATAATAACAAACAACTACGTTCCAAGGTTTCTTTTCCCATTTAGGCTCTATTTATTTCTATCTTGCTGTGATCTTATCTATGTTTTGTTTTAGGTATATATTTGAAGGAGTTTAATTAATTAAAATGCTATAGTTTTACATGAATTTCATTGATTTTTTTAATT
>Ga0325411_1000027_pt1 | contig 118213 bp, 52 predicted proteins | sample PopdelMetagenome_13_FD_206181 | JGI IMG/M metagenome (GOLD analysis project Ga0325411, IMG submission 206181) | Populus deltoides microbial communities from Bellville, Georgia, United States - Xylem-PdIQD-R4 | ecosystem: Host-associated > Plants > Phyllosphere > Stem > Wood/Secondary xylem... | reverse complement strand
ACCGTTGGATTTATATCTGACTTTGTACTTGATCTGATTGGATCTACGCATGCTCGCTCGACTGATTTAATTTTTCTGGGCCTTTGAGAAAAAAAGGGTTTGCCACAGTGACAAGGGTCCTTCATCACAGAGTAGGTGGGACGTAGCTAGTAGCTGTGCGGTTGATAATGGAGGCTGTGCCAAACAATTCAGATCCAAACCATAATGGAGGCTGTGTCAAACAATGACTTTCATGAATGCAAATAATCTGTGAATTTCCATTCTCAGCATATTGCGAGGGAAAAGCAGTGTCAAGAAAGTGGAAGGAGAAGCCCTTGGCATTCTGTTGAAGATCACGAGCCTGTGACCACTGATCGTATTCTCACTGTCATTTTCATGCCGTCAATTTTTAATTTTTTCCTGCAACTTTTCTTTTCTCTGGGCAGACCCTTTTTCCGTCCTGTCTTCGTGTTTGATGATGCAATCATTAAAAACATCATTTAGGAATGTAGTTAAAATCATAACCCTTTAAATTTTATTTTTTTTATTAATTTTTTTATATTTTTAAATGATTTTGAAGTGCTAATTTTAAAAATAATTTTTAAAAAATAAAAAAAATATTATTTTAATATATTTCTAAATAAAAAACACTTTAAACTACAATTATTAGTACAATCCCAAATAAATCCTAAATCAACACAGATAGTAATAATTACGCAGCATCAATCTATCGTAAATATGAGAAAAAATCTCTTGTTATTCAATTATATATGAAAATAATTTAAAAATATTTAAAAAATATAAATTTAATGGTTTTTTTTAAAATAAATATACTTTTAAAACACATATAAACATAATTTTCTTTAAAAAAAAAAAAAACTTCTCTTAAAAGAAAATGATATGCCCATATTTTCTTTTCTCCACTTTTGTCTTACAACTTGCAGGCCCAATGGACCAATATAGGAAAAGAATAAAATTGGTCGTTCCACGCTTGTACATTGCCGATTCCCATTCATAAATTAACATGGTCCCCCATCATTGCTGGGAAAATTTCTGACTAGATATAACCAGGCCCAAGAAAAATACAAACTATGTAATTGGATTTTCTTGAATTATGCTCTCCCCTGAAAAACATACAGTGGAAATGATTTCTATGCATAAAAAGTATCTCCACCCTTTTCTTTTCTTTTCTTTTCATCTTCTTTTTACAGAAAGCTACACCATATACCAAAAATAAATAAATAAAGTTAAATCCACAAATATATTCAATGCTTATCTTCCCGTCCTCGTTCTTGTAATTCTTTATTATGTTTTTTTTGTATGAACGTGGTTGTTTTGTGCATCCTTATTCAGGTAACTGCAATCTCCATGATATTAAAGCGGCAGCAAGGATGGCCAAAAGCTGTTCAAGGGCACTTGTGCTGGCCATGGTGAGTTGTCATGTTGCCATAGCAGGGACACACGTCATAGTTGCCAGAAGTGCCCGGAGGAACGCAGTTGCAACGAGCACAGCAGGTACCACACGCTCGGTGGCACAGGTTTGGCCTTGACGACAATTGGCACCTCACAGCACAAGCCGAAGCACAGTCTACAAGAAGAATTTGAGAAATTCATAATAAAATCTGTCGAATCAAATCAATCTCTGATTTTTTTTTATAAAAAAAAATCAACCCAGTGAATTTAATATATATACCTATCTGCGGGGCTGGGTCACTCTCCACCAAGCTCTTGATCACCTGGAACATAAGACAATATTTGGAGTGAATGGAGATCAAGAAATCAAACTGTAGGCAACAGACAGCATGCTTCATGTGCTCAGACATGGCATTCAAAATGCTTAATTACCATATCAGATACAGCAAGGCTGAAGACGATTCCTACAAGGAGGACAGCAGCTAGAGTCTTGAAGATGGCCATTGCTTTAAGACACGACTTTAAGGTTACCTTCTGCTTCTAATGAGGTGTATTTATATGAAAGAATTCGCAAGGAGGGCGGTAATAAATGGAGTGGTTGGTTTCTTGTCAAAGTAAAATTGTTGGTTCGATTAGGACTACTTAGTTTGATTGAAGTTAGGAGAATCATAAGTTCGACAGAGACGACTTTGTATTTGATTACTCTTAACGATCGATTGAAGGTTTGATTACAGGGAGTGTTTATTTTCATGGGACACTCTGTTTTTTAAATTGTTTTTTTATCTAATAAATATTAAATTAATAATTTTTATATATTTTGCAATGATTTTAAATTATTGATGTACATAATTTTTTAAAAATCTAAAAAAAACTGAACAATACTTTTATAAAAACATCTCGTACGTACGTAGAGAACTGCTCCTGTGATAAATGTCAATCGCTCTATAAGTGTGCAGGATTCGTTATGGTCACTTTTACTGCTGCTTAAAGTATACGGGCAGAGCAACAACGCAAGAAACATCTGCAGAACAGTAAAAGAGAACATCAAAAGTTTGCTTTGCCTTGGAGAAACCTCCACGCATGCTAGGAGGTTTCTCCAAGGCAAAGGAAATCTTCAGTCTTTACATGTGCATCGGTCCATTTTCACTGATGAAACCCTTCAAGTTTCAACGCTGAAATCACAAAGAAATATAAACAAGGAGAGTGCTGAAGATTCAAGTCTTCACCCCACTTTGCATTAGGATCAAGCTTGCTCGAGGTAATCTGCTCCTTGAACCCTATTATCTAATCCAACTCGATATTTAGCCCAAACTCTTGGTGCTGGACTTAGATGATAATTGGTCGGTAAATAACATGTCCACAACATGCCCACAAGAACATGGGCTTAGGCTATCAGCAATCGTTATAAGGCCTTCAAAATCCAAAATTGGGCTGCCCTAGAGGCAGATAATCCCATAAGTCAGAAGAAGACGGGTAAATTACATAGTACTCTAAAGTGTTTTTTATACTATTTTTTATATAAAAAATGTTAAATTAACTATTTTAATATGATTAAGTTAAAAATATAAAATAAATAATTTTAATATAATTTTAAATAAAAAACATCTAAGGTGCTAGACATGCACCTTAACACCTAACATAACATCACTTTGGGTTCGGGCGTGCACCTCGAATCCAACATTCATACAGCGTGCTTGGATTTATTTTTTATTTTTAATGGGCTCGAGCCCAATACTCGTCGAAGAATTTTTTGAGAGCCCACATGCGCCCCTCAATATTTTATATTGATTCAATATGTATTATTTTGAGTAAAATACAACTCAAATATTATAATGATAAAATTATACTTTAGCCCATCCTCTTAAAAAAAAAAATAAGATTCATGAGTTATAAATATACCATGAATCTTTCAAGTCAAATGTTCATAATCTTTTTATTCTTAATATTTTCAGTATATATATTTTCATAGTTTATTTATCTAAAATATCATTGCATTTTCTTTTTTTATAAAATTATTGACTTTATTATCAGAAAATCCCCACATTCATTAAAGAAGACCTTTCGTAAATACCATAACTATCGGTCACATTAGCTTGCCGATCATCACCTGATACCAGCTATTAAGACCCTGAACTTTTCATATCAAATCATTAGATGAATAAAAAAAATAAATTGTTTGAACTAAAAATTCAACCAATTATTTGATATATCAGTCTATTTTTAAGCATTTTAAATTTTGAGACTCTTCAAAATGCAACAAGTCATGGACAAATAATAGAGAAACATAAAGTGTGAACAACATGAAGGGTGTAATAATTAGAGCATAAGATTTACCATATTTTGATCAGCTTCAACGAGATGGAGAGCAAGAAGAGAAATCATGGGAATTGAAGCAACCAAAGATTTTGAGATGGCAATCACTACAGGGATTTAGATTAACTAGAGCCCCTTGTTGATTAACTTCAAATTTTAGAGGAAGACAGCTTATTTATATCAAGGGAGTGAGGCACGGTGAGGAATAGGTTGTGGCCGCTAGCTAGCTAGCTAGCTGCAGCCGCAAGAGGCAAGAGCTGCACATTCTCGGGGGTTGTACGTGCTAGATCGGAAACGAAAGGTGGCGTGCTAGCTGTTGTCGTGATTTGTCACGAATGACAAAATCTAAATGGAGAGAGCGCAAGCATCAAGGATACATGTCGTCTGAGTTATATAGAAGAACATATATAGTTTAGAATTATGATAGTTTGATTGATAAGTAAATATGTAATTTATTGAATAAATCTAAGTTATTTAAAATGATATTTTTTTAATATTTTATTTTATTTTAAATTGACTCGGCCAAGTTTGCTAAATCAAATCAAATTTAACAAATATATTTCTAGAAAGATATTTTTGCTCCACATTTACACAATAAAAATGGATGTTGAAATATTATTAAGTGTATTATTTATTTGATGTTTTAGAAGAGACAAATTGAGTATTATATCTTTACATAATTTTGGGTTGTTCAACTATAATCAAATTAAATGTTTAGTAATGTTATATTTTTTAATTGAAAATATATTTTTATATTTCTTTTTGTTTTTAACGTCAACCTTTTAAAATAATTAAAAATATCAAAAAACATGAATTTAATATTTTGTAAATAAAAAATAATTTTAAAATCAATATTAACCACGAAAAAAAAACGCTCCCCTTGAGAGATTACACATCGAAACCAAGTACAATTTTTAGATAATAGAAAACATAGTAAAATTACAGAAACTTTATAATTAATAATAGCAGCCTGATTTTCCGGTTTACATATAAGAGCAGCATATTTTCTTGTATATTATTAAATCATGAGATGCTCGAGATTTGCTTCATGGACACTTGCGTCTGCCGCCATGGGTAGTCAAGCTGGCGTAGCAGGGGCAAGCGTCATAGTTACCGGCCGTTCCTGGAGGAACACAGCTGCATCTTGAACAGCAAGTCCCACATGCTCTCTTGCACAGGCGTGGCCTAGATGATAACTGGCACCTCGCCTCGCAAGCGCTACCACAATCTGAGAAACGAAACCAGACGAGCATCATTAAGTATTAATGTTCTTTTTTTTTTTCAATTTCATCTCTCACTAATCAAAATATTCATAATTGCATGTTTAAACAAAAAATAATTGCAATTAAACCGAGTTTTTTTAAAAAACAAATTGTGGGGAGGTACAACTGATAGATCATATTTTAAACATATAACCTGGCCAGTTAATTATATTACGAAGATTGAGATTACCAATTTTCGTAGGAGGGGAACTCGCAGCCAGATTTGAGTTCACCTGCATCAATACCAAGCAACATATTACTTAGATAAATGATATATAGCTAGCAAGACTTCACGTAGGTGAGCAATCAATATAAAAATTAAAGGGAAAAACAAGAAAGAAAAGAAAAGATAATTTGAAGTGAAACACTACTGTATCATGATCAGCCTCGGCAAGTTGGAGAACAAGAAGAGAGAAGAAAAGTAAAGCAATCAGAAACTTGGTGATCATAGCCATTGCTAGAGAACACAAGTACTGCAACGGAGCTCACTGTCTCAAATTGAAACCTTAAACCTTGGCGTGCAAACCAAAGAGAAAGGGCCTTGGTATTTATAGCCATATGATGGTAGTAATGAATAAAGAGGCCGAGGTAGGTTTATGGAAGGACCAAATATTCTCGAAGTATTATTCCTATTTTACGCAGGGGAAAAAAGGTAGTATATAAGTATACGATCAGTATTGAGTTTTTAGGAACGTACGAGTGGAGCAGCGCCCACGGAATCATCTGGGATGAACGAGGAAAGGGTCGAAAGAACTCTTGTGATTCCTTAGTGGATGCTCTTACTATCCAATGGCCCTGCTGGTGTGTGCTACTTTTGCCTTCTCCAATTATTGTACTCGGAGATGTGGCACATCTTTCAGCATCAAAAAAGGTGAAAAGGAAATCAAAGCTGGGATGAAGATTGAGAATGCGTGAAAGACTAAAATATGGGTAATGGAACAAGGAAAATAATCGAGAGGCTCGCGTTTAATGTGATTTTCGATATATTTGTGATATAATTATTTCTATTCTGAAAATTCCACAAGATAGCAGACTAACAACTGTAGGATTGAAGAGACAAAGCTTGGAAGCAGCCACATAAACGATTTATTTGAAGTAAATTAGAGATATATATGGCTTAGCATCCGACACAATCACAAATTAAGAAATTAAGATTTTTTAATTTTTAAAATTGTAATATTATGATTTGATAAATTTTGAATGTTAATAATTTTTAACTGTCATGAAAAATAATATATAAACTTGTTCAAATAATCGTTAATTAAAATATATCTAATTAATAGAATCTAAACTAAAGAAAAATTTAAAGAAAAAATATGAAAAAAATATTATTAAACGATATTTTTTTAGACCTAATTTTAAATCACATAACAAGCCGTGCGTCAATCTATGTCATCATTATGGTCTCGTGCCAATCTTTTGGGTGCCCTAGCAAAAATCTGTACTCCTGAAAGAGAAGCTGTCCCGTGCTGAATGGAGCCAAACTATCGACGTCCATAGGAGGTCATAGCTAGGTTTTAATTTAACCAGCACAAAACTTAAGTTTCTGACCAGCTGAGAGCCCAATCTTGGTTAGCCTCACTCGTTTTACCGATTCTATTTATGAAAGAAATATAAAGAAATGACAGGCAGCTATCACCTTTGCACTTGAAAGCTTCTTTTAAGAACCTCCCCAGAGTGACTCCCTCCAGCTGTTCGAGATCATGGAACACAGGTGTACTGTGTTCATGCACCTGATGCCAGCACGCACGAATTACATTAATTTGGTAGGAGCCTCGAATATCATGCACAAATGTGTTATTTATTTATTTATTAATTATGGGTGTTTGGATTAACTTACATACACCTCGACTAATCTTTCAATATCCTAAAATTAATAATTATATAAATCTCTAATATTTTTAAAATTTAAAGGACTGAACCTGATAAATTTTTAAGATTTAATTCAAAATCTAACTAATTGATCTATACCTTTCATGTTACCGGTTTGTTTTTCTTCGAGATAGTAATGGACCACCATGGGAATTAGTTAGATAGTGAAGGTGCTTTAATAATTGTTCCTAGGCGAGCGATTTAGGATGGGATTAAGGTGCATTTTGGTCAATAGTTTTTAATAATAAAAGAAAAGCACGACTCCAAAGAATGGCTTATTTATTGAGAGGTGAAATAAAATACGCAAAAATCTCACTTTCTCGTTTTTTATAGTTCATGAAATCAGCTTCACGGTCACCTTCCAACCAGACAATCGCGTATGTCTTTTTACAAAAAAAATATTTAATCCTCACTGGCAAGGTATATGAGCCCAGTTAGTTTCATATCACCAAAAACAATTAGAAAAGAAAAGAAAAGCACCGGGGCAAATTGTTTATTTTTTAGTTATGATTGGTTATTATCTTTATATATATATATATATAAAACATATTTTGTCGTGGAAACGTAAACAAAAGTATAAAAATAGATATGTTTTTAGGACAGATTTTTAACGAAACTGTCATTTTAAAATGAAAAAAAGATAAGGAGACATGTTCTTCCAATCCAACCTATTTTTGTCTAATATCAATGCTGTATTTACATGGCATTTTAATTCCATCTTCATGCTGTTTGAGATTTTAGTGTAAAGTATTTTTTAATATAGTTTTTTTAAAAAAATAAATAATTTAATAATTTTTCAAACCAAAAATATTTTAAAAAAATATTTAAAAACAGAAATAAAAATTAATTATATCAAACACCTCCTCTCAGAAGCGATGGGAGATTTTTGACATGTAAACATATAAGTAATTGACTATGATATTATTTTAAGAAAAAAACCATTCAGGTCAAAGTTTATTTCATCAAACTATGCTATGTCGGTTCCTGCTCCAAACATTTACGATTTGCAACTCACCCTAATTTCTCGACTGTGATTTGTCTACTATATATATATATATATATATATGATAGAGCTTGACTCTGTCGTCTTTAACTCGTTTATAGAGCGATGTGACTTGAACAGTATTCTTTGTATCAGACATAAATCATGGATAAGATTTCGAAACCGAAGCCTGATTTAGAGGTGTTTTGGAATTATGGTGATTGTTATATTTGAAAGTATTTTTTATTTTGAAATGTAGTAAAGTAATATTTTTTATTTTTTTAAAAAAATATTTTTGATATTATCACATCAAAATAATTTAAAATATTAAATAATTATTAATTTAAAGTATAAAAATAAAAATAATTTAATTTTTTTCAAAAACATTTTCAAAATATAAAAACAAAAATAACATGGATCTAGGAGGAAGTAAATGCACACAGCCTCACAGGAAAAACGAACAAGTTTAAAGCACTGTTGTTTGGTTTTGATAGATCATATGTATTTTTCTCGGACTTTGACTACAAATTAATGAATAGCCATTCAAAGGATGTACTTGTCGGCACGTAAAAATAATTAACTACAAAACTAAAAAAAACAGGGCTTAATACGATTACTTCACTGGCTATATAAATAGTATAATACTTCCCAAATTTTTTTTTTCATCATTTTTTTTATAACATAATTGGATGAAATTAAATTTAAAATCATGCCAGAAAGATTAAATAAAAAAAGGACTTATTAAATGTAAAGTAGGGATAAATTACATGACTAATTCTAAATTTGCAGAAATTTTCACCTTCATCTTTAGTGTTCTTTTAATTAAATTCTTTTATGACATAATTAAATAAGATTAAGTTTGAAATAATGGTAGAAAGATTATTTAAAAAAAAAGACTTATATGTAAAGCATATATAAAATACATGGCTTATTCCAAATTTATAAAATTTTTATTTTAGTTTAAAAGTTCATTCTATTTATTTTTTAAATTTTAAATTTGAGATTGAAAATAAAAAGTTATTAGAAAACAACAAAATAATAATAATTTTCTCTATTATCACAAAATTGACAATTTAAATGGCAAAACTAAGTGTAAAAAGTTTTAATTCAAATGGCAAAATGATAATGATAATTTTTATTTTTTATTTTACTTGAAAAATAACTAGTATTGTTTTTATCTGAAAAGCTTAGTTTCGGTTCGTTTAGATTTTTTAAATTTAAATGATTTTTTAAATGATTTTAAAATGTTTTTTAGTTGATATGTAATTTATAAAGGTTTTTTCTAGTGATTATGAGTTTTTTTCAGTAAAAACGACTACAAATGTTGCACTGTCTAGTATTGCATCGTATACCACACGAGTCCTGGAACTTGACGCGCAAAACAAAGAGAAAGGGTGTTGGTATTTCTGGCTACATTTTGATAGCAATGATTAAAGGGGCCGAGGTGGGTTCATGAAAGCACCAAGCATTGTCATAGTAGAGTGTGTGTGTGTGTGTGTGTGTGTGTGTCTAATAATAATACGCATAAGAAGGCAAAACAAAGTGTTGCGTCAGGATTGAGTTGTCAGGGATATCTGGTGGAGAAGAGTCCTTGGAATCGTCCCGGGGGGGGGGGGGGTGTCCCAATGAAGAAATTTTTTAAAAAGATGATAATTATTGGTTATTTTTTAAAATAATATTTTGTTTAGAAGTATATTAAAATAATATTTTTAATATTAATATATTAAAAAGATATTTAATTTTTTTTAAAAAAATTTAAAAATACAAAAACAATCATGAATTTTAGTAGATGTTCCATCTACTGGTGCATGGTACTTCTGCGTTCTGCTTTTTCTTTTTTTCAATAACTTGCGCACTTTCATAAAATAAAGAAATTAAAAACCTTCTCAATCATTAGGAAAGAGTTAAAGGGAAAACAATTCAGACATGCACGGAGCATAAGAATTTAAACAAAATAAATTAAGACAAAATCAAGAACAAATATCAACAACCAGATTATTGAGATATTACCAGTTTTGCATCTAAATTATTGGATTATTTTGATATCTCAATTAAATACTTATATTGAACAGTTATTAGAAAACATTAAGTCGTTTAGAAAAAAATAATATAATTTAAACAGAAATAAAGATGAAAACCCTCTAATTTAATTGAATTATTGAGGATCTTTAAGGGTTTGAGAGTGAAATTAATATAAAAAAATCATTTGGTCATCGCATTAGAACTACATGTATAATTAAATGGTATTTATAAGAATTGCCCTAAAACCAAACTATGAAAAAAAATGGCACACCTCCTTTTATTATACATAGAGATGTGAGATGCGTAGCAATTTTCACTGTCGAAATAGTGAAAAAGCAATTTGATTCTAGCTACAATTTGTCTTTTATATATATATATATAAAAAAAAAAAGCAAAGTTAACCATTTAGATCGTGATAAGAGTTTGGGATTAAGAAATTTATTTTCTTTGTGGTTTCAGATTCAAGCCATGTAATTGCTCATATGATAGTCACTGGAAATTTACATGGTCATTAATTTCAAAACTCGTAAAATTAATTAAAATACAAATAAACTAGATCAAACACCCAGATTAAACTAAAAAAAACAAATCTATCATAATATCACCTCGTGGAATGTTAATTTTTATTCCAAGCAGTCCACTAGACACTCGATGGTCATGTGTCAAACTCCTTGTTTTGTGACAGCCTAATCTCTGCCGGTGCCTCACAAAAACTATAGTATTCCTAGTAATGCCGTCCCGCTGTAAAGCTAATGTTTGTTATTTATTTTTGTATTTTAAAAAAATTTAAATTTTTTTAATTTTAATTAGTATTTTTTTGATGTTTTTAAATGATGCACTGATATCAAAAATAATTTTTAAAAAATAAATAAAAATATTTTTTTAATATTTTTCTGAGTAAAAAATACTTTAAAAAAAAAAACACAACCACACTCCCATACAGATCTAATAATTAGTTATTTTTTATTTAAAAATATATTAAAATAATATTATTTTATTTTAAAAATAATTTATTTTTAATATCAAAACAATTAAAAAACATTAGCCGCCACCCACGTAGGAAAACAGTGCCAAAATGGTGATGTCCTAAGGAGGTCTTATCTGCTAAAAGTGGGCTTTAAATTTAACTCAGCACCATGTTTTCCTTGTGTCTGAGTGTGATCGATCGATCAGTGGACAATTATCAAGTTGATGGGAGATTATTAAGTTCCTGACAAGTCTGGTCAGATCACTCGGGCAGCCTGTTAATTTTATGATATCAATATCATTGTTATCATTAATTATTATTACACCTGCACTAATCCAACATATTGATCTAGTAAACTCATTTTTTTTATAATTAATATTTTTTTTAAAAAAAAATTAACGAGACTCGTGCAAAATTGTAGTGTGTAATAATTAATCAAACACTTTTAACATTATAATTAAAGCAAAAAATAATTTCAACCACAATTCATCTCACTACCATATATATCACACCATAATAAAAGCTACAAATTATAATTTTTCTGTAACTAATATTTAAAGAAATAATTTTTAATAGAATTTATATAAAATTATTATGAATATTAATAAATAAAATATTTTTAAAATTATAGTTAAAATAAAATACAATCTTAACCATAATTATTAAATCCGGTTCTAGAGTTGACCGGGCTAAGAGGTGAGGTCCTTGATTACAAGGGTTGAAGTGAGTCAACCTATAAAAAAATAAAAAAAGTATTTGAAGTTTTAATATTCCACATAAAAAAATTAAAAAATATTTCATGTGGATTTATATTATCTCACGTTTAAAAGTTAAAAAACTCTTTATATGAATGCAGGCTATATATAGCTATTTCACATGGAAAAATTTAAAAATATTTAATGTAAATGAAGGCTATATGTAAATAGTTATCTCACATGTAAAAAATTAGGAAACTTTTAATATAAATAAAGGCTGTATATAGTTATAAAACATGAAAAAATTAATAAACATCCCATGTGAATATACACTATAAATATAATCATTTAACATGAAAAAGTTAAAAAAATATTTAATGAGATGTAGGCTATATAAAAAATAAGATTAGATATTTATAAATTAATTTTACATATTTGAGGTTTTCTTAAAAAAAAAATTGAGTCTCGCATAAGTTATACTAGATTATTCAAGTTGCAAATTGACCTGACAAGTCATCCAAATTTAACCGGGCTAATAGCAAGCCTGAGTTTTAGCCGTTAAAAAGTGGAAACCCAACTAAAACCCCGAATCACTCTGATCAATCTGTGTTGCTAGGCCGGGTTTTATATCTTTTACTGTAACCCTTCTCACCACTCTACCGAATGAACCATGTAGCTTCCCAAGACCTCCCAAAAGTGACTCCGCCAGCTGTACGGGATCGCACCACAGCTGTCTTATGTTCATGTACCTAGTGCTAGCAGGCATGTCCAAAAAATCATGTCACGGGTAATTTTGTTTTTCAAGATAGTAAAGGTCCCACCGAAGGCCCTTGATATTTTGTTCGGAGGCTAAGTAATTTAGGATGGAGATTAAGGTCCTTCTGGATAATGTTTGTACATGCATGGTGAAAAGATAAGCATTGGCACTAGGATCGATCCTATCTTTTATTCTTCCATCTTTGTCATTTGTACCTATCCAAAAAAATTAAACGGGAAGGCAAGTTGGCGAATTTAATGTGCAAGTATAAGCATTTTACTGCGTCCTGTAACAATATAATTACTGTTTTCTCATCCAAAAAAAAAAAAAAACCAATGGTCTTGGTATTGGTATTGAAAGTATTTTGATATTTTCTCATTATTAAAAAATTAATAAAAAATATAATCTCTTTTACAATTTTTTAAATGTAGGAAAATAACTCCATTATTTTCCATATCAAGATTTTTAAAATTGACAAATAATACTATTTCTGTCTTTTTACTTTTTAAAACAAAATAAAATAACAACTTTGCCTTAAAATAAAAAAGGTATTCGGGGACTTTTAAAATATAGAGTTATAAAGTTTTCTTCTTTTAGTCTAATTAAATTGAGTTAGAATAATTTATACACGGTCTAATTTTAAACTGTAAAAAGTTAAGTTAATAAATTTTTTGATATCAATTTATTATTATTTTTTAATTTATTCCTCAAAACTTTTTTTATTAGTTTGTTACTACCAAGTTAACTCATGAGTTATGTCAGAGCATATATATATGATTTAATTTTAAATCTAACCAAGTAAAAAAACTAGACCATAATTCTTTTTTATGTTAATTCTATTTTTTCTCAATTTTAATTATCTCATAATTTTTTTTTTGATTGGTCAGGATATCTCTTTAAACTGATAAAGCCAACTAGATTATGTAGAAATATTTTTGTACAATTTAATTTTAAAATCATGCTAGATAAAAAAATAAATAAGAAAATTTCACGATTAACTCATCAATTCAAGTAAATATGATAATTTTTTATTATCTAGATATTTTTTATTATATTTAAAATTCTTTTAATTAATCCGACACAAAAAAGTGCGGGCATGAAACTAGCTGCTGCAAGTAAAATATTACTTGAGTGTGATTGTTCAATTATATATATTAGCTCAATGATAGAGCTGGACTCTCATCTTTAATTCGTTTATAAAGCAGATATGACCTGAACAATTATGTATCAAAAACATGAATTTGAAATAAGATTTCAAAACCAAAACCAATCTGGGTTCTACAAGAGAAAGAAATATGATTCTCCTGAAAAAATTACCGTACTTACTTTTTAGAAGAACGATAAATTAAAAAGTGAGGTGAGATTTCTAATGGGGTTCATGTAAATTGTCTCTCCCAATTTTTGAGTTTTTTTTCCTCCTTAAATTGAGTTTTTTTTTTTTACTGTAAATGAATGGCCATTCAAAGTGGATTCAATTAAGGTTGAACTTGTCCCGCACAAAGAAAAAGACAAATATGAATAAATTCATTTTAAAAATATAAATGAAGAGTGAATTCTAATATACTCTCCCTTGAACAATAATTTAATTTTTAATTTTCTTACATAATTTGATATAAGGTGTACATTTGTCCGTGAGCCCATTTGTGCTTCGCTATCAAGAACATAAATGTCTGCATAAGATCGGAGTGGTGAACTTTGAATTCTATTTTTTTTATCATCCCAAGATTTGAAAGTCACTGAACGTCAGGTTAGTTTTTTTTTTTTTTTTTGAGAATTTGGTTGGTCGATCAATTGGTCATGATTTGGATTTAAGTTTTGCGCACATAAAGAGAGAAAAGAAAACAGAACCCAGGATTCAAAATATATATTACAAACAAAAAGAAAAGGAAAAGGAAAGTACAGCTTAACATCTATTATTCAAACTCCGATGGTTATTCTTGTTGCAGGCCAAGGCTGATTTCAAGGACACTTGAGTCGGCCACCTCGAGTAGTCATGGTGGCATAGCAAGGGCAGGTATAATGGTTGCCGGAAGTGCCTGGGGGGACACACTTGCATCGTGCACAGCAAGTCCCGCAAGCCCTCTTGCAAAGACGTGGCCTGGAGGATAAGGAACACCTAGCATTGCAAGCGCCACCACAATCTGCTTATAAATGCACGAATAATTTTATTAGAATGTGCAGATGTTTAAACAATAATTTAATTTAATTTGATCTTGATATATACATATATGTTAACCAATGAAATAGTTGTCATTTGACCAACTGATGACAACTGTGGGCAGGTTGAACAAATTACGTACCGATATTCTTCCCAGGAGTATAGCTAGCAGCTTGAATATTTGAGTTCACCACCTGCATCAATCATCGATCAAACGCCATGTTATTTTGTATAATCTTGGAGGGTTCGACCTCAAAAACAATGAGAAAGAAATCAACTTGACAACACTCAAATCTAAAGGAGGAAATAAGCTGTATATAAGAAACAAAACTCAAACCTTCTGATCAGCTTCAACAAGGCGGAGCACAAGGAGAGATGCGACAAGAAAAACAATCAGAAGCTTCGATATTATAGCCATTGCTAGAGCTTTAATCAGACGACTCCTTGAGAACTTTTAATTTTGTTTGGAATTGAATTGAACTCTGTTTGTTTGATTGCATGAAATGAGAGAAAGGGTGTCACTATTTATAGCCTGAGCATGATCAGCTTCAACAAGGTGGAGTAGGTGCATGGAAGGACGGGACATCCTGCTGGCATGCACATACGAAACTAAGAGCTGGTCTCCCACAAATTATAATATGGTAACTTGTTATATATTAGGACTTGGGGATGGGAGCAGTTGTTTTGTTGAGTTTTTTTTCAAAGAAAAACCACAAGCATCCCTGTTCACCTACACCGAGTATGCTTAAGTATATGTATCCGAACCCATTAATAGTTTAATTAATTAATTATAAAACATGCTTTTTATAGTCCAAAATAGCTTCCATAAATGGCAAGACTAATCATTTGGGAATTTCCCAAATGAGTCGTAGAAAATGCTTTGTTTTAATGTAAGTGTTTGTTTGATATTGATATTAGTTACGAAACTGATCAAGAGCCATAAATAGCGGGGTATTTTTTTTAATTAACTCAATTATATAATTGTGTATTTTTTTATCATATAGTTAAAAAAATAATTTTTTTAAAAAAATATATTATTAAATTTTAGAAAACCTATGGGCTTGTTGACGAGTTTGGAAAATTTAACTCTTGTTTTTTTCTTTAAAATCGGATTAGTTGGGAAATAAGATTCATAGTTTATTTATTTTTTACTTTCTATAGGGTTATTATGATCTGAAATAAATATTTTTTTAGGATTTATATTTAATTTTACAAGCATCTAATGTTATTATAAAATTAAATAAAAAAACAAAGACATTGTCTCAATATTAAAAAATAATTGTTGTCTTAAAGTTTTTTTAAAAGCAATATAATATTTTTACTGATCATCAAAATTATGTATGAATTCATTAAATTAAATGATTCATTTTTAATTATTTATAATATAATTTAATTTAAAACTCAAATTAACTATGTTTGATTCTCTATACTTTTAATATTATATTTTAAATTTAGAAAAAGAAATAGTATGATATGTAGCACATACAAATGTACTGGTGGATACTGTATTCACTGGGTCTCGCGAACTGTTTTTAATTTGTTTCATTTCGAAGTATAAAGTTTCACGTCAAGGACAAATGCACCGGGGGTTATGGAATCGTCTGGGAATGTGGTTTAACCCGTGATTTTAAAAATTTTAATTTTTTTGTTACAATTTAATATGATTTGTACGTTTTGGATCGTTTTGATGTGCTGATATCAAAAATAATTTTTAAAAAAATAAAAAAATATTATTAATATATATTTTAACATGAAAAGTTATTTAAAAAACACCCACAACCACACTTCCAAAAAATCTCTAAATTGGACTCCTTTGTACTCCAAACTAGCTATTAATCAAGCTTGATTTATGACTCGATTATGTAAGCGAGTCAACCGAATGAAGTCGACAACATAAAGACAAGAGACTTCAAGCTGTAATTTTTCCATCTATCCGTACCAATTATCACAGTGCACTGAATAGAGTTTATCTGCCGACACATTATTGGCATTCAAACTTGGTTGCTTAACCTTCAAAATTAGGAAAGGGACTTCTTTCCCAGCATGGTATGCTATGCCCAAGTGGATTGGATACTGTTCACTTTGCTAAAAACTTCCTCCGCGCAAATGCTTAATTTTCACATGAATTATATATATATATATATATATATATATATATATATATATATAACCTTTGTGTAGGTCTATTTTTTTATTTTATTTATTTATTTATTTATTTCATAGTGAAAAATATATTCTAAAAAGCTATTTTTTTAAAAGAATAATTAATTTCTCTCTTAATCGACACTAGTTTAATTTTTGAAAATTCTCCAAATATATATATATAAAAAGATTTTTTTACAGATAATAAATATGATGCACCACCATTCCATCAAGAAAAAAGGCATCAAATTATCAAAATCAGAGAAACGAACCTCATAACTTAGCTAGTAATATCATCGACAGTCATCCCATGTATCAACGTTATCCTACCAAAATTTATACCTGAGAAGAAGAGAATTGGTGAGCCTCAGTCATCCTTGAATGACTTCGTAGAAATGGAAGGATTTTTTTTTCGTTTCAGTCTAAAAATGATCCAAGGGACTGTGGAGTTTGGCGTTATTTTCTTAATAGAACAGCAAAGTCTCAAGAAAAAAAAAAAGTTGCTTTACGAAGAAAAATATTTTATTTTTTTAATCAAAGCTAAAGTGGACTTTCTGTAAAAGAGTTCTTTTATATATATAAAAAAGGGGATAAAAGATATTCTATAAGGAAAAACAAAACAAAAAAGATGCTAGTGACAAATAGGAGGAATCACTTCCATCACACATCAGCTGTGATGGGCCTACACTTTTTTTCTTTTATTCTCTTTATTCGAACTATAATTGATATTTTCTTTTAAAAATAATTTTATATTAATTTAGTATGTTTATTGATTCTTTTCCTTTTATTGATAGTTTATACACAATGCACACACAGCTGGATCATGTCGGAACCGAACAGCTGCACTGAAAATAGTGCATGCCACAATTATAGAAGATTTCGCTAGATATTCTCTTTCAAAATAATAAAATATATTATGTTTGGAAATATATTAAAATAATATATTTTTTATTTTTTAAAATTTATTTTTAATATCAATATATCAAAACAATGAAAAAACTCTAAAAAAAATATTTTTAAATAATTTTTTTTTAAAATTTTAATCGAATAACATTTTGACTACTTGAAGACACTATGATGCCGCGTAAAAGCATTGATGGGGTCAGTAATGAGCCGTTTCGATGTTAAGTGTAGAAAACTATACTTGAAATGTAGAATTCAACAGAACTGACCAAAAGTGATTGAAGGCATGAATTATATATATAAACACTATCCAATTATTAAGATATCAAAATGCCAGCATAAAATGCGACCAATTTTACAGTCCACCTACTACAGCTCTAATGCCTGCAAAAGATAGAACAAGCGTTGCACGCACTATCTGGATGGCCAAGAGCAACCAAAGCTAGCATCCTCCCACACTTCGCAGATTTTGCAAGGCAGACTAGCTTACACCACTCCTGAGGGGAGCCTTAGAACAAGCTGTCCACCAAGAACACTGCATTTATCCAAGCATGTGTTAGATGGATCATAAAGAACGTAATTTATATTTTCCAAAAAGAATGGACATTACTCACCTCTTCACGTAGTAGTAGCAAAAATCGGCAAGAATGAAAGTCTGCACAATTTCTGAAAGTAGGACCATAAGAGGCCACAATCCATAGCCCAGTGCTGTCAGTAGGCGTCCTCGAGTGTCCAGTACCTGTATATAGATATGAAATGCATCCTCAGATATTCGTGGCTACTTAACTGATTCATGCTAAGCCATCTTCCCCTATGATTTGGCACAATTTCAAGCACTAAACACAGCAGAGTAACAAAGAATTTTACATGAAGCTTAATGAGACATATATTTAAGCATTCTTTTACACTTGAGGCATATGCAACAATGCATCGAGTGTGTCCGAGTGGGTAGGGATGGACAAGCAGAAAATTGATGTGTATTTGTGCCAAAAGATACAGGAGGGTGGGTATCATTACACCCAAAAAATTGTACATGGTCATCCATGCATCACAAAAAAATGAAATGTATGGGGAAAATAAGTACTTTAGGCAGTTATATTAGTGTACTAATCAATCTTGTGGACAAAACATTACTCTATATGAAAGTCCTCTGCCTAGTGTTGGGCAAGTGTGCTATGGCGACAAGCATCTGATGGTAATTGGTGATGCCAAGATGGATAACTAATAAGAATAGTTCATAATACAATGGCCATGCAATTTTCCAATAACATAACCAAGTTATATCCCAAAATCTATAAGCTGCATTGTCAAACCTGGAGGACCCAATGTGCACAACCCAAGAACCTGGCAACTCCAAGCGCAAATACATAATGTGCCGTGAAGGGTTCAACAACCTGAAATAATATGAACGAAAGAAAGATGAGCAAGAATAGTCGTGTAAAGATCATGTACACATTAAAAGAAACAACCCAACAATAGCCTTTATTTGGGCATTGATTAAGAAGAAAGTTAGTAGGCGCGCATGTTATTCTCAGCCATACCTTTGTGTTTTGCATTACTCGCAGCTGAGGCAACACTGAAATAGATTCAAGGTAAACACAAAAGGCCCAGCAAATCCTGTTGACTATGTGGTGATGTGTTCTTGGATGAATAAACAAAGCTAGCACAGCACATGGTATCACCTGTTAGAAAGGAGAGAAGGCACATGGTACGTTAAGAAAATACAACAAAGAGCAAACTGAGACAAAAAAAACTCATGATCAAACTACACTGGAGGCCTGATTAAAAAAATTAATAAGAACTACCACACTGTAAGCAACTGGTACTGCTTTTTTTGCGGGTTTAAGACATCACAAGGCTAAGTATGAATCTTCCAAATTGATGATAACACCAATCTGAAATCTAGAATGCACAGAGAGCTGACCAACCATTTCAATAGGCACATATGAAGATGGTTAGTTTAAACTCATAGTATAGTCAAGGTTGTTTAGACTTACAGGATGAGCTAACTGATTAATGACCTATGGAAAAATTGCAGTTTAACTTACATGCTAAAATAGGCACACTATCAGGTCCCTTATCACGATTGTTTTTGGTTAAACACATTTAAGTATGGTAAGCCATAGTGATTTATAATCTTGTTAAGGGCACAGCAAATTCAGGTATATTTAACTTACTGGACTGGATTAGCTAACTGATCAAATACGCATGGAAACATTGCAGTTTAACTTACATGCTAGGATATAATTACTCAATAATCTTTACATCCCATGAAATCTCCCAAAAAGAAAAATAAAATAAAATAAAATCTACTTATGGATTATTTCAGTTCAACAAATGCATATGACTCACCAAATAGTAAATTGCAAAGTTATCTTTGCCTTCCATGTAACTGGACCTCAAGTTGAAACGGATCGTATAGATTACCCAAAGGGTTGTCAGCAACGTAGCTGAATCAAGTAGAGTGTGTATGTCATACTCCATGACAAAACTGCAATAGAGCCTAACAGCTAAAAATATAGCTGTTAGCTCCTGTGATTTCAGTGAAAGTCCTGCAAAGAACTAAAATTAGAGAAGACCAGGATAAAGACAAAACAAAGGCCAGAGTTGTGTTGGTGCAAATTAGAGAGACAGAATGCATGCTTAGTTGCAATGAGTTACATGAACGATATTGAAAATCACTACAATCACGAGACAAATAGTAGCATCGACCAAGCAATTATCTATACATGATAATTGATACGACGAAAATTATTCTTGCTTTTCTTCAATGAAAGCTATTTATCCTAAACTAGCAATTTAGATCTTCACCCCTCAAAATAAATTCTTGACACTCCATAGACTTCCCAAAATGAAAGGATAAATCACCATATACAGAAAACAAGAAGATGACCTCGCCAAGTCACAATGAAAGATTGGCATAAATGATAAATCCCATGACTACTGCACCAGAGCCCTATCATTTTTTAAGCAAATTTTGACTCAGTTTTCACGGTCTAAGATTTTCAGCCTGAAATATCAAGCAAAAGCCCTTTTCCTCTCTCACACTAATTTAATCAGAAGACTCAATAGTCCTCTTCAATGGTTAAACAGAAATAATCCCAATAAACCAAACCTTTTACACTTTACAGCCACGAATAAAACGAAAATGATCATTAACAAGAAAGCCAACTACATTTTACCTACAACAGCTTAAGAAATCAATTAGCACAACAAATCAAGAAAAAAAAACCCTGACTCTTTAGCTAATCATAAAGTTTCAGAGAGATGTTTCATATTTATTACCAGCACAAGTCTTCTCCTTCATGAGCTTGTAAATAAGAACAGAGATTCCAATAGAATGAACAACCTCAGCAGCAACAAAGAGGTTATCATGATCACGAACAACCATTCTAAGAAAAACCAAAGCCACCAACCCTGAAACCACCGCTAAAAAAGCCTTCATCTTTGGTGGTTGCCTCCTTACCCATCTCGCCGCCACCTGTATCGGCCTCCTCGTTGCCTTCATTCTATTCCTCTCCTCCTCTAGCTAAGACTCCTCTCCCTCTCCCTCTGCTTCTCACTCTGAGCTTCTAATTTCGATGTATCGTATCAGTCACGGGACAGTAAGGTGATAATGTAAAATGCATATGTTGTTGATGTTAATGTTGTAATAAATATTCGATATGCCTAGAGAAGAGGTACACATGTGAAGTACAGGAGGGAGTCTTTCATTAATGTGAGTTAATGTTATTATAACACGTGGAGTGGTGGAGAGTTTGGTAAGAGGTAGAAATTGAATGTCGAACTACTTGTGTTTTGAGAAAGAAATATATTAAAATAAAAATAAAAATAAAAATATAGATAAAGATATCAAATAATTTGTTTCATGAGTAATTTTAAATTAATTTATTTGTATTTTTTTTAACTATTGATAGAACAAAGTATTTGAAAATGTATTTTTAAAACTTTTTTAAATGAAATGTGATTTTTATAAAAAAAAAGTTTACAAATATATTGGTTTCTGCTTAAAAAAATAAAATGAAAAGGGATGATTAAGGATTGCTTGCTTTATTTAAAAGAAGAATATAATATAACATTAAATAACCTTTAATCATTAAAATAATAATGTTATATAGTTTATATTAATGTATAATCTAAAAATGTCATATGAGGTTCATTGTATCACTTGACTTTTGAATTTACCTATGAAAGTGTTTTTTCTTGTTTTCGAGTAATTTATTTTAATTTCTTAATAAAGATATTTATGTAATGTATTTAATGCCAGCTTTAGTTCAAACAACACAACAAAAAGTCACCAAATAATTTAATGACGTTAGTTTAATGTACTCAACCTTATAACAAGGACCGAGCAAAGCTCCTGGTCTTCAAAGACAATGGGTTATCTTTAAAAAAAAAAAAAAAAAGGGGGGATGAGGAGTTAGTTTCTGACTGATAATAAACTAATATATAGTTTTTTATACTAGTGATGAAAAAAAATATTATATGAGGTATTGATTCTCTGTCTTCCTCTCTACTCATATTACTTTTTATTTTTTATTTTAACTATGAAATTATTTTTCATATTTTCACTTAATTTAATTTAACTTTTTAATGAAAATTTTAAAATTACATATTTAATATCAATTTAATCCAAACAGCACAACAATAAACTACTAAATAATTTAATGGTTTTGCCCCACTTACTATTTAATCTCATAACATAATATAAAAAGCAAGGATCAAACAACTTAGATTAAGGGTTAATCTATAACTAATAATAAATCAACGAGGTGTGATGATATCTTTATTTATTTATTTTTTAAAAAGAAAAGGTGGGATTGAGGATTAGTCCAGCTACCATGAACTTATAATGGAGGATGCGTTGCGTGCTGGATGATATCTTTCTTTTTGGTAAGGCAATCTCAATTAAGGTGAGGTGGTTGGTCTATCTTTTTTGCAAGGGCCAATGGAATCGTGCAATATGGTTGACAAATTTGGATAAAAGCACTTCCTGTTGACCTTATCCATCTCCCAAAGACGGATGCGGATCTGGTACATCTAATAATATATTATTTTTTTTATATCCATTGATTTGCAAAAATATCTTTTAATTAAAAACATATTTAAAATAATTTTTTCAAGTAAAAATATAGTTTTGAAAACCATAAAATACATTTTTTTTTATTTTAGTTTTTTCATGTAAAATGTAGTTTGCATGGTAAAAGCAACGCGTGGCCAAACGGGAGCTTAACACTGATATTGCATCGAGGGAGACAAGGGAAAATCAAAACATGGAACTGATCACCTTTGTGCTGTCTTCGTATGTATATCCAATAAATAATACTTCGACAGTCCAAAGAAAAAAAATCATTCCAAAGTCAAAGACTCACAGTCAAATTCTACCTACCTTCTATTTGCTTGTTTGCCCCCCTGTTTTTATTATTGAAGTCGTGGATGATCTATTCCATGGTATCATCAACCAACTAGCAAGGAAAAACTACCTTTTCATTTTATTACGAGGGTGTTAATATACCTGTTGGTAGTCAGGGAATCACATGAAGATTATATATATTTCTTTTAATGGTAAATATGATAGTCCTATTTTAAAGAAAATAAATAAAAGCTCAACATGTTTTTTATTGTTTGATTAAAAGAATTTCAGAAAACAATTAGTAAAGAGAGAGTTTATGAAGAACGTAAAAGTTATAGATAGCAATAAATAAAAAAACAGAAGAATTTTTTTGAGTTAAAGATATTACAGATGAGAATCTCAAGTTTCCGGGTTTTATTTTCTCTTAATAAATAATTTTTCAAGAGATTTATAAAGCCTTAAATAGATTATAAACCTTATCTCAACTAGAAAACAAAGTAAAAATACAAAATTATAAAAAAAATATGAAATCCAAAAATAACATGAAAAATCACAAAAACTGTCAAAACCTGAGTCCAAGAGCAAGATTTTGAAAACCTAAAAATATGATGGTTGGAGTAGTGATTCTATAAAAAATTCAAGCGTGATTCAATGGTTAGATTAAAAGTTATGGCCTTTTTGAATCATTATTTTGGTTTAGCAGATCCAAACTTTTTTTTGGATCTAGACCTGCCTCACTAGTTTATAAATATATCCGCTAGGCCACCCATATAATCTTTTTGAGGTAGATTCTCATCTATTTATAACAGACCCACACATAGTTGTCTAAAATAACCTATTATCACAAGTCCAACTACATTAATTTTATTCAATTTAGAATTAAAATAGACCTTTATTTTAAACTTATGTCTTTATAAAACTTAAACCACAAAGGATTGACATGAGACCTGGTCCACTCAGGGTCTTTATTGGTTTAGGTTAGAGGAAAAATTAAAGAGGAAAAAACTTAACTAACCCAGTTAAAAATTTGAGTTAATCAGCTGATCCAATTTGAATTTGATCAAAACCCAACCCTCAACCCGTTGATTTTTTTGTGCCGTCAAAACCACATAATTTTGATTTTTTTAAGAAAATTAAATTAAACCTAAACCAAGTTTTCCAACTATAGTTTTAGAGTTAAAAAAGAAATTTAGCTAATATGGACTTTTATTTAATTTTTTTATAAGCCAAAAGACCCTATATTAAAACACCAAACTGAAAACTGGAATGGAGCAAAAGAGAAAACAAAGGCTGCATAGCAGCCAAAAAAACACCGGGGAAAACAAACCCCCCAACTAGAACCACCTCACCAAAACAGAGCCTAAACAGCAGTGTGAGATGGCAACAAAAAGATGGTGAAGTAGAAAACTGCAGAGAGCCAACCCATCCAAAACAGAAAATTTGGCCATCTAAAACCCCAGCACAGATGTAGACATGGAATTAGCCATTGAGTATTTTTTAACGAGGAGTCACTAATCTATCTAACTACTCGAGCAAAGTGGAGGAAACTTACACTTGAGGAGAGCCAAGCATAAGAACGATGTTTCATACCTCTATATAAAAAACATATATAGCAACCGCTAGGATTCCTCGGTTCAATGTGACAGTTTTAGCACAGAAAAGAAGTTCCATATGGCATTTTGATCTATGCAAAGCTGCATTGATGATAGCCATTATCATAAAACTTAGAAAATGATACTAAACAATGTCAGCAAGTCCACGGAGCAGATCTTTTCACCAAGGGTTCCATTTGTTTGTCTTGCGTCGAATGAAATCATGCCAAGATGGGATGGTTTCTTCCAGCATCATTTTGGCAACCAAGTACCCTGTAATTGTCGAAGCCAAGATGGATTATCCCTAGGAAGAGTTCATAATATTTGTAAAATCTATGCCTCCTTTGAAGAAGTTAGCTGGAATTCACATGGCACCCTCAGACGGTCTCTGTCTTACCTTTGTGTTCTGCATTACTCGTAGCTGAGGCAACACTGAAATGGATTCGAGTAAACATTAATCCACCATCTCAATCGGCACATCTCATGATGGCTTTGTTTATACTCATTTAGGCATTGTAAGCACAAGTAAGTGATAAAACCTAGCAGGGTTGTTTGACTTACAGGACGAGCTGGGTAATCAAAGACGTATGGATAAAACCCGCATGCTAAAATGGGCAAGCCATTAGATCTTCATATATCACGATGGTTTTTGGTTAAATTCATTTAATTGCTGTAAGCCAGAGTAATTGATATGCTTGTTGAGGGCATAAAAAATCAGGAATTCAACACTTTAACTTAGGTGCTAATCTTTACCTCCCATAAAAACTTTTTAATAATCCATGGCCATCCAGGCATCAAGAAAAAGGAAATACGAGGAGAATAAGTACTTGTTTAGGGAATTATTTTAGTGTTGAAACTAGAGTGATTGGTCCTGCTAAATGTTGTGTTATTTTTAAAAAAATTGTAAAAAAAATAAAATTAAATGCGTTACTAATGTGTTTTTTCTTTATTGTAAATAAAATTTGATTTTAAAATTTAAATTTAATATATATATTTAAATATATACAAAGTAATTTCTTTTAAAATATAAGGACAATAATATTTTTTTATTTGATAAAGGTTAATCTAAACTAGTATATCAAACCAGTAACTCAATTAAGTAATGAGCCTGACTTGACTTAATAATATTTTTTAAAAAATATTTTTTTATTTAATTACATAACAATAAAAATATACGCTATTAAAAAAATAACCATATAAAACTAAAAAAAACAAAATGAATTAAACAAAAACTTGCTAATATTATTAAAAAAAATAGTTATATTCTTATTTGAAAACAAAACAAAGTAAAAAATGAGAAGTATTTAATTAAGTATATCTAATATATATTCTTAATTATTTTAAAATTTTGATAAATTATTAATATTTTGAATTAATAGCCTAAAAACAAATGTAAATTTAAATTAATGATATTAAAAAAACAGGCGTGCATGCTTTACCTGAATTAAGAAGCACAAGCTTACACCCGGACTTTTTTATTATTATTTATTGTTCACCTCGTCCACTTGTTTTTTTTTTTTTTTTTTAATTAAGCACACACAGGATGCCTGAGGTGGCAAGCAACACATTCTCATAGAATTACCCCATGATAAAATTTCCACCATCGCCATTATTGACAACCTCGCCCAGGGGCTAAAGATAGCAGAAATGATGGTTTTTTTGAGATGATTTGAAAGAAGGTGAGAGAATGCAAATGGTTGTTGTTATTAATGGGTTCTTGGTCTGTGTATATTGGGGTCCTTGGAGTTTCTGTGGAGTTAGTTTCCAATGTTTTTGGGTTTTCAAGCTTTAATCACATTTTGGATACTAATCTCATCCTCTTTCGATGAGAGGATTCAAACTGTACTGAGATATTTTAAGCACAAGGACGATAAATTTAGAAATTCAAAAGAATTATGAAAGATCATACACTCATCACGACTTGGTAGTACACATGTCACATTCTGGATACTAATTTACATCACCACACACCACTCAAATCACACACACACAAATATATCATTCTAGTAAAACCAAGAATCTCTCACTTTCCGGGGACGAAGTTTGTGGCATATGCCCAGGCGTTGTTGTTAACTGGGTCAGAAAGGTGGTCAGCAAGGTTCTCCAGTGGTCCCTTTCCGGTCACAATGGCTTGGACAAAGAATCCGAACATTGAGAACATAGCCAACCTCCCATTCTTGAGTTCCTTCACCTTCAACTCAGCGAATGCCTCTGGATCGTCAGCCAAGCCCAGTGGGTCGAAGCTTCCACCTGGGTAGATTGGGTCAGTTACCTCACCGAGTGGCCCGCCAGCAATTCTGTAACCCTCAACGGCACCCATCAACACCACCTGTGTAGCCCAGATGGCCAAGATGCTTTGTGCGTGGATCAAGCTTGGGTTGCCCAAGTAGTCAAGTCCGCCCTCGCTGAAGATCTGGGCTCCAGCCTTGAACCATACAGCCTCGCCGAACTTGACACCGTTGCGGGACAAGAGCTCGGGGAAGACGCATCCAAGAGCTCCAAGCATGGCCCACCTGGAATGGATGACTTCAAGCTCACGGTTCTTTGCAAAGGTCTCCGGGTCAGCAGAGAGGCCAGCAGTGTCCCAGCCGTAGTCACCAGGGAACTCACCAGTCAAGTAGGATGGGGGCTCACCAGAGAACGGGCCCAAGTATTTAACACGGTCTGGTCCGTACCATGGGCTCCCGGAGGGAACAGGCTTGGTGGTTTTCCTCATGGAGACACGGCCATTGCCCATGATCTCAGAGGAGGAGGGGTTGAGCTTCACCGCCTTTCCGGCTAGCGAAGGGGAGGAAAGGGCCATTGTTGCTGCTGCCATTTTCGAGCTGATGAGTAAACGTGTATGTATTTGTGATTTACGATTGAAGAGATGGTGTTTGGTGGTCGTGGGTTGGAGTTGACGGTCTTCTTTTTATTTGATCTTGTGGAGATGGTCCTTATCTTAGGATTTCTATGACTGCACTCTTATTGGTTGCTCACGTTTTCGAAGATCGATTTTGAATGTCGACCTGGCACTCTCTACACCACCTATCATCTCCACGTCATTTTGGCTGCCAAAAAACGTATCCGAAATCTGGAGCAATGTTTCAAGATGTGTTTGTTCCAATAGAAATTTGCCACATATGCATTTGGTCATCTCACAATCTATCTCTATTAGCTTGGAGGCAGCCATGAAATCTAACTTCATGTTGTCTAATGTGCTCTACATTATGTTTATAGCAGTTTTACCTCAAATTAGTGAGAACAGTTAGATTTATTGTTTCCTTCTGGTGGACAAGAGTTAAAAAGCACAAGACATGGTTGGTGTAAATCTTGCATCAATTTATCATATTGATTACAATCTGACAGCAATGCCAATTACCAGTTTTAGCAATCTCCACCAGATAAAATATAGGCCTCCAAGAAATTCTGGAAGAAGCATGGCTTTAATGCTTCTTGACATGAGAAAAGGATTGTGTTTTGAATGGAAAACTGGCTGCCATTATAGCTAGAAAACACTGATTGAATCCACCCCAGATGGGGAGTATCATTAATTTGGTTCAAGAAAAACAATTAATGAAGACGTTTTCTTAAGAAGAAGAAAAACTTGTAGTCATTTGATCGAGATATTCTTGGCTAGACAAGCCACAACCTCTCATTATTTTCATTTCAGCAGATATTTTGTGAAGCCATTCTACCAGCCACGCAATTCTGATAAAATGTATACGTGGAATACTTACAACATCAGAAATGAATCTAATAACATCGTGGTTTAGATGGTGCCAAGTAAGATAATAAGTATAGAGCCCAAAATCTAGGGCCTCCAATGAGATGAGAGATTCAGATACCCGAAGATAAGAGCTTCTGCTCTATAGGTGTAGCCCCGTGTAATCCAAGAATTTAGATACCACAGAGATAAAGGAACTCCAACGCATAGCTTCCTACAAATACCCCAGCTAGCCAATACTCTCCACCACTAAACCGAAAGCTCAAAAAAAAATCTAAACTGCACCCGCTCATCCAGCAATGGCAGCAGCAACAATGGCCCTCTCCTCCCCTTCGCTAGCCGGAAAGGCGGTGAAGCTCAACCCCTCCTCCTCTGAGATCATGGGCAATGGCCGTGTCTCCATGAGGAAAACCACCAAGCCTGTTCCCTCCGGGAGCCCATGGTACGGACCAGACCGTGTTAAATACTTGGGCCCGTTCTCTGGTGAGCCCCCATCCTACTTGACTGGTGAGTTCCCTGGTGACTACGGCTGGGACACTGCTGGCCTCTCTGCTGACCCGGAGACCTTTGCAAAGAACCGTGAGCTTGAAGTCATCCATTCCAGGTGGGCCATGCTTGGAGCTCTTGGATGCGTCTTCCCCGAGCTCTTGTCCCGCAACGGTGTCAAGTTCGGCGAGGCTGTATGGTTCAAGGCTGGAGCCCAGATCTTCAGCGAGGGCGGACTTGACTACTTGGGCAACCCAAGCTTGATCCACGCACAAAGCATCTTGGCCATCTGGGCTACACAGGTGGTGTTGATGGGTGCCGTTGAGGGTTACAGAATTGCTGGCGGGCCACTCGGTGAGGTAACTGACCCAATCTACCCAGGTGGAAGCTTCGACCCACTGGGCTTGGCTGACGATCCCGAAGCATTCGCTGAGTTGAAGGTGAAGGAACTCAAGAATGGGAGGTTGGCTATGTTCTCAATGTTCGGATTCTTTGTCCAAGCCATTGTGACCGGAAAGGGACCACTGGAGAACTTGGCTGACCACCTTTCTGACCCAGTTAACAACAACGCCTGGGCATATGCCACAAACTTCGTTCCCGGAAAGTGAGCAACAAAAGAGTTTTTTCTGTGCTGGGACCATTGGCTTGTAATGTTAACTTGTGATGTAACGAGCTCATGAATTGAAACTTGCGCTAAAAGTAAATATTCTGTTTGGTCCCTTGAAAAAAAGAGTCGTTTTTCCTCTTATTTTTCTGCTTCTTTGTTTTGGAAACCACCTCTCCCACACACACACACACACACACACACTATAATAGGCTTCATTTAGGCATCAATCAAGAAGAAAATCTGCTGTCATCGTCCCATATTTCCAAAATAACGCTCCATTTTGAAAAGGCTAATAGGAATGCACATGTTACTCTCAGTCATACCTTTGTGTCCTGTTGAATATGTGATGCTGTGTTCCTGGACGAGTAACCAAAGCTAGCACAGTACATGGAATCACCTGTTTGAGAGGAGAAAAGGCTCACAGTACATTAAGAAAAAAGCAACATACAGCAAACGGAGAGGGAAAAAAAAATTCATGATCAAACAACATTATAAACAGAATTAGTAATGCTATCTTTTTGCATTTAATCTTGCAAATTGATGGCAACACCAAAGTGAATCCAAGAATTCACATAACACGCTAACCAACCATTTCAGTGGGCACAGATCAGGATGGTTACGTTTAAACTCATTTAAGTATTGCAAGCACAAGTAACCGATAAAGCCTAGCAGGGTTACAATCAGGGATGTTTGACTTACAGGATGAGCTAGCCGATCAAAGACCCACGGAAAAATTGCAGTTTAACTTGAATGTTAAAATACTCACATTGTTAGATCTCATCCCATGACGGTTTTTGGTTAAACTCATTGAAGGACTTGTAAGCCAATTGATAATCTTGCCGAGGGCATAATAAAATCAGGAATTTTTAACCTACATTGCAATTTAATGCTTTAACTTACATGCTAAAATATGATCACTCCATGATCTTTAAAATCCCATGGGATTTTCGGAAAGAAAAAAAAAAGGGTGCTGTCAATGGATTATTTCAGCTCAAAGAACGCACAAGACTCAACAAATAGTGAATTGCAGAGTCTATCTTTGTCTTCCAGTTAACTGGAACTCAAGTTGAATCGGATCACATAAATTATGCAGAGGTTTGTCAGCAACGTAGCTGAATCAAGTAGATTGTGTATGTCATCCTCCATGACAAAACTGCAATAGAGCCTAACAGCTAAAATATAGCTGCTAGCTCCTGTGATTTTAGTGGAAGTCCTGCCATAAAAAACTAAAATTAGAGAGACCAGGAGTTCAAGCATGAGATTTACCACAAAACAAAATCTAGATTGTGCTGGTGCGTAATACAGAGATGAATGATATCTACCAAGCAATTATCTATGCATGACACAACGAAAATTGATCTTGCTTTCTTCAATAAAAGCTACTTATCCTCGATTAGCACATTAGACCCTCACACCTCAAGCCTCAACACAAATTCTTCACTCATCACAGTCTTCCCATATGAAGATGAATCACCATATACAGAAAACAAGAAGAAACCCTTTCCAAGTCATAATGCAAGTTTGACATAAACCTATACCCGAAAAAAAAAAAAACCAGAGAGAGATGTTTCGTATGTATTACCAGCACATGTATTCTCCTTCATGAGCTTATAAATAAGAACATAGATTCCAATAGCATGAACAGTCTCAGAAGCAACAAAGAGGTTGCCATGATCATTAACAACCATTCTAAGAAAAACCAAAGCTGCCAACCCTGATACCATCGCTAAAAACGCCTTGATCTTTGGCGTTTTCCTTGACCTCTTCGTTGCCAGGCAAGGCCGGATTTAATAGCATTGCTTTGATACGATGTTCAATTAATGTATTATTTAGTAATATATGATTATTTTTTTATATCCCACGATTACTATATTGACGTTCAATTGATGGACTATCTCTTTGATTAATTGGTTCCATACTTCCATATGATGCTCGGGTCCTCAGTTCATTGTTGCAGTTTTAGCACAAAAAAGAAAGTTTCATATGGCAATTGGATCTATGAAAAGCTACAATCGATAACCAATATCATTAATCAGTAAAAGCTCAATTGTCTATTTGACATTCTAACAAAAAATAACCAAATCTTGAAACATAGAAAATGAAAGTAGGAAATGTCAACAAGTCCACGAAGCAGATCTTTTCACCAAGTGCGTCATTTGTTTGTCTTCCTCGAGTGAAATCATGCCAAGATGAGATGGATCTTCAAGCATCATTTTGGCAACCAAGTAGCCGGCAATGGACCACGTTTGGAATTTGCGAGCCTGCTTTCCAACGTATAAACCAAGCTTGCCATCATAGTATTCAGGCCAGTGATCCTTTGATAACCGGCTTTCAGCAATTTCAATGGCACGCCTAGCAATTTGAGGACGGCCAGTCTTGATACAAGCTGCTGTTAGAAGCCATAAAAGGACTGCATTGAAACAATTACACAGGTAAATATCTCAAACACCCTTGGAGATCATAGCCAAGAACTACAATCCATTCCAATCTTGGAAGCAATGTATCATGACTTAAGCTAGATTTCGAAAGCATAAAAAGCTAACCTGGCCAGGACCCTCCATTGTGGTAACTCCACCTAGTATTCTTCGGATCACAGCCGGTCACAATACGCCATTCGTGACTTTCTAGGGCTGGATAACAGATTTTCAGTGGCATTTCTCCAACCAGTTCTTCCCATCGAGATTCAATTAGATCCATTATTGCTGAAGCTTGCTCAGGAGTTGCCAGAGATGACAAAATTGCAACACAATTACCTAAACAGAACCAACGAAAGTCCATTCTCGCAGGACTAACATTTCCAATGAAGTAGCCACCACGAGTCGGCATGAAATCGAAAACCCAATCTGGAAGAGAATCAGGCATAACATTGAACTTGTTAACTGCAGTATGAGAATACTCCTCTGTCTTATACCGATATATGTCGTTGAGTTGCTTCATGTCTAGCCAAAAATAATTGCGCATGTGATAGCTTAAAGCATGGAGCCGCGCAGCTACCCGCTCCACAAATCCCTTCCCTTCATCATCTTGCTTGAGTAGAATCGAAGCACACCTTAGTGCCATAAAGAAGAGTGCTTGAATCTCAATAGGATATCCATACACACCCTGAACAACAACATGAAAAACAGTACAATTAGTTTGTCTACTCCAGGATAAACAACAAGAGCAAATTGTGTTGTAAACCAACCATTCGACGGTCGATCATACAGCATCCATCGGCACAGAGCAGAGTTGGGAATGTGTCAAAGCCTTCTGACAGACACAGATTCAGGATAAGGCGCATACCCCTTTGACATTCAGGCATTTCAGCCAAGGAAGAGTCTCCTGTGGACTTGGTATATGCACGAAGCAATATAATCCACCAAAATCCAGAATCAACAGGAGCTACTCTTCCTATCGCACTCTCGCCAAAGTCAGCCATTAAAGTCTCAATATTTCTATCAGGATGATGGAGCACTTTAAAACTTGCTGGCATCACTCCTGCTCCTAGCTTGAACCGGTCTACCATTTTCTCACGTGACTGGAGATGAAGGGTTTTCAGAAGAAAATTCCTGACCACCTCGTGCTCCCCATTCATCAGAAAAGCTAAAGCACTCGGTACAAAATCTCTAACAAATACCTGTCATGTACAGGAAGACCAGCACAGCTACTATGGATTAAGAATAGTCGAACAAGGCTCAAAAGGAACAGAAACTGAAGGGGATCGAATTTACCTGATCATAGTTGAGTTCTTCGACAGAATGGTCCAATGCAGCGATAGTCCCGACAGGTTGGCTCCGGAAGTAAACCAATGTTCTTCTCAACGATTCCCACGCATCGACTACCATGGGGTGTGATTCAAAACCACATGACCTTGGTGTATTAAAACCAGACCTTCTTCCTGCGGGAGACAAATTCTCAAGATGGTCTATTATGCGAAAGGAATTTTCACTAAATGATCTTTCATCGAAGGATCTCTTTCTCTCCACATTGATAGGTCTAGGCTTGTCAGACAATCTTAAGAATTCGGAATCAATTTCAAACATAGAGCCTGCTGCCTCAAAGTTTTTGACACTTTCATTTTGACACACGTCCATGGCAGCAATCGGAGACATCCTTGAAATTCTCAAACCAGTCACTGAAATAACAATATAGACTTGATAGTATAATAACACCTGCGACTGATCAAAAGAAATGGGCATCAACGATTTAGTATAGTTATCAATATAGCAACATAGATTCAGAAAATTAAAGAAAATAGGCATTCATACCAGTTGAGAGGGAAACAATGAACGTTAACTTTGATGATTAGCAAATGGAAAGCGACCCTAAATAGAGTAACATTAAGATAACACAAACATATATAAAGGATAGAAGTAGGCTTAGGAAGTGCCGAGGATGTGCACGAGGAAACCTACACTGCCTTCATACGCATCAACTAATGAAAAGAACATGCTTTATTCATGTCTGGCACTTTAATTTGGTACAAGAGGTGAAAATGTTGGCTTGCGTGGAAATCTTGTAAGATCCGGTAATGACTTGGGAAGTTTCATCCATTAACTTGTCTTTTCAAACTCTATCCTTTTGCTTACCCCAACAAAGGCTAATAACTGGCATAATCACAACTGTGTTGAAGACTTAAAATACAAATTATAACAATTCTCATGTTAATGAACTTGCTATTCCTTTTCTTTGTTTCTTTAATGTTCTGTTTTGTTATGGATTATGAAGAAAGTTATTAATTTCAATCAAACTTATGATCTGGATTATGAATTGAATGGGTTAATCTAGATTGATTCAAGTGATGTTGTTTCAAAATTACAAGAAAAATGCTAAAATGATGTAGTTATGAAGATTTTTTTAAATGTAAAATAAATTTTGATTAGATTACCTGAGTTAAAATAAATCAAGTCTATATTAATTTTTTTTAAAAAAAAAACTTGACTTGAAATAAAAATTAGGTCAATGAATCACGTTGTTGATCTATAAAGTCGAGTCAAATTTAATAATAAAGGGGTGTTTAGAAATGTGGTAGCGATTATTTTTTAACGTGTTTTTCACTCAGAAATGCATTAAAATAATATTTTTTTATTTTTAAAAAATTATTTTTGACATAACACATCAAAATAATTTGAAAATATATAAAAAAAATTAATTTTTTTAAAAACACCTTTAAAATATAAAAATAAAATATATATTCTTGAGTCACCTTGAATGATAAATGGCAAATTGATTATGGATAATTTTACGAGCCCAATGATAAAGCCCATTTTCTTTGGAACGACGTTATTCATTCCAAATTGGATAATGAAAATTTGTCAAAATGGATGATAAGAAGTCTGAACATCCAGGGAGTATTCATCAATGGCTTTTATTTTTATTATTTTTAGAAAACATTATAGTTAAGGCCCAATATGGCCCAAATCACTCCAGTAAAGAAAGCCTATCTCCTTATCCTTTTAAACACGCACAGACACTACACTGAAACCCCCCCCTGTTTTGCGTTTTTTTGATTTACAACGGTCGAATCCGCTCTCAAACAGTGAAAGCCCTAAAATCACAATTATTCCTTTTTAATTCAAAAAACCTTCCTTTTCTTCTCCTCATCCTCCTTCATCTTCTATAACGATTCGATTCAACAATGGGTACTTCAAATTGCACTCAATTAGTAACCTCAGATCGTGAAAAATGGGATATAGTATTCGGTGGCCTAGTAAAATTACTAAAGAGCCAACAAGAACAGCTCGAAACCCTCATAAAAGAGAGGCACTTTCTTGAAGATCGCATTAAAACACAACATGAAAGATGGGTTTCTGATATTCGTCTCTATGAAGATCATATTTCACAGGCAAGTTTACTTTCTTGTCAAAAAGTTTAGTTCTTTTTGGATTTTAAAATTAGGGTTTTGAAAACTTGGGTTTTTTGTGATTTCTTGTGTAGATTAATGGCGATTTGGTGGAGAAAGATATGGCCTGTGTGCTTGAGGCTGCGAAAGGTGATTTCATGTTGGGATTGAAGCAGAGAGAGGCATCTCTTCACAAATCGAGATTAGGTCAGTGGCTTTTTCAAGGGTCTTATGCACTCTTTTCGTGATTTGTTTTGATTAATGTGAAAAGAAACGGAATTTGGAGAATTAGTATCAGGTTGCAAGTTCTAATTTTGAGATAACACTAATTAGGACTGAATGATAAAGGATTGCTCCTTTCTTTTTCTCCCTTATGTGCAATGCATTATGTCATTTTAATGGTGGAGTCTGTGGTAGGAACAAAGGGGGAAATTAGGTGATATATTTTTTTTTTCAAGTGTTTTTATGCCTTCTTTGTGTGATATGTAGCATATAAATGGGAAAAAAAAAAGCAATTTTGGAATTTAGAGTTTGTTGGATGATTTTTTTAATTTAAGATGAAGCAAGGGTTAGATTATTTAATTTTTCCCCTTGTTATATTAAGAAAATGAATGCTTTCTATGATTTTGGCGATGGCATAAACAAAATGGGTAAGACACTCTAGTACTTTGGATATCTTATTGGTGTAGGAGTGATTCTCCATTGAAAACTGTGGTTGAATTCAAGTTTTATGTCTAAGTGCATATTAAAACACTTCACAGGTTTCATCCTTGCTGCCAACTTTCTTGTTTGATTCTCTTGACTCAGAATTTTTAGTTTGTTATTTGGTGTTTAACGCATGGTGAATTTCACCTAGATTATGTTGTTGGGAATGCACTTGTTCATGGATGGCTTTGTAACAACTCCTTTACGTATTTAATTATGCTACATTTGATTGGTGTTTGTAATTGCAGAGGAAACCGAAGATGAATTGGCAGATTTTCAAGCATGGTTTAGCTACCTCTCTCAAAACTTAAAAGTATGTTTTGTTTCATTTTTTGGTTCTTGGGGACTTTACTTTAAATACCATCATGGGATTTTAATTCTCTGTTTGATATTTATCAGGCAAATTCTGAAGAAACTGCCAATGGAAAGGGAGGTGGGCGTAGTGATATGAAGTCTGGTGGTGCTAAAAAGTTGGAAGCCAAAGTAGAAAGGCTAAAGCTTGAAAATGAGAAGCTTGTTTCTGAAAAGAATTCTGAAGTATCTGCACTCCTGAAAGAGAAAACTTTTGTGTGGAATCAATATAATATTCTAGAAAGCAATCTGACCAGTAAATTAAGGAGTAAGGAAGCTGAAGTTGAAAAGGCGAATGAGAAGATAGCAGAAGTTCTTGCCACCGCAGAATTGCTCCAATCCTCTAATGATGAGAAGGATGAAATTATTCGCAGACTGAATACGAAGGTGGCCAAGATGGAAGCTGACGCAGAAAAATGGAAGGGAGAAATTTCCAAACTTTCCCAGGAGTTGGAATTTATTAGAAAGTCAAGAAGTGCTCAAGTTACATCGATAATGAAACCTTGCAGTGCACCAACTAGATCTTCAACTTTGGGAGTCAAAAGCTGTGGCAGAAATTTTAGCAATCTCGTTGACAGGAAAGTATCGATGCCTATACTGGCCACTGTTCCTTCAAAAGGTTCTGACAAGGTACTTAAGAATCAATAGTGCACATACAAAGTGACAAAGGGTGGCATGTTGGGTTTTTTTTTCCGGTATAAGATGATGACTAATTTGGCTTATGCATCATTGGATATCTAGGGACTATATAATCTTTTCATTTATGAAAGAACAGAAATAGACAGCAGCTTTTAGAAGAACTATTGTGTTGGAAGACCATTAAATGCATCATTAGAGCTAAAAAATTATATGATTATCACATCAATAGCAACTTAAAAAGTGTCTGGGGAAAACTTGCTTCTTTTTTGTTTGTTCATGTTATCTTGTAGTCATATATAGATTGATAGTCAAAGTCGAATGTTGAATCTGCAATCTGCATGATTCTTTGTGATTTGTTGCAAATACAGGACATTTTTTGTTTGTGATCTGTTAAAATGAACGTTAAACATGCGTGTTATCACATCTACTTTGATCATGCAAAGCTTAATTGTGATTAACGCCTTTTTTTGTTGTCAGGGTAGCAGAAGCTTGAAGAAAAAAAGGATTGACATTTTGGAAACTCCGAAACTGTTCTCTTCTACCTTTGAAGTTCCTAAAGTGAAGGTCCCATCTACTCCTGCCTAATGACCGTACCACACCATTCTTTAACCTCTCAGCTTAACAAAGTAGCAGCTTCTCTGTGTAGTTTCTTATTGAACTCTGATGTTTGGCTCTGTAAAATTTTCTTTCTATATTATTGTCGATCTGATGTAAGTTAAGTTGTGTCATATCTTCGATCTTAGTGTGCAGTTTAAGTTAGCTGTAGTCCTGCTTAGTCTGTAGTGCTGAATTTGGTTAGAATTTGTAATGCCCCTTCATTGCAACAGATACTCTTGTATATAATTGTCGGGATGCCCCAAAACATTAGGAGCATAAAAAATCCAAATGGAAAAAAAGATAGCAAAAGCCTTCTTCTTCATCTTCTCGATACAAGATGTTATAAAATACATGGATGATGCAGAGAGCTAGCCACTAAACGGGCCTCCATACAATTGGAGACCACATGGACTGAAAAGAAGACCTGTAATTTACCATCACAGCAAGCACCACCACCAACACCACCGATCCCCAAGGCAAGCTCCAGGTTCCATCATCCAAGCCATACGATGCTTGTGTTAGGAAGTGTGAAGATCGCATGTTTGATAATGAGGTTATAGTTGCTTTTGATTCACTATGAAAATATAAGCAGAGACACTAATCAATTCGAGCTAATTTACTCATCCCACCTTGAGCTCTCATTTAGCACATCAACTTTAGCACTACTTATATTATTCTAATCCAATTACAGAAAAGAAATCTACAACAGCGTATCCGGTATCAAAGATAATCTTCAAGTATTTGTTTAAGCATTAAAATGTTTTTTACTCGTAAATATATTAAAATGATATATTTTTTTTATTTTTTAAAAATTATTTTTTATATCAATACATTAAAATAATCAAAAAACATAAAAAAATATCAATTTAAAGCAAAGAAAAAAAATTTAAAAATTTAAATTTTTTAAAATACAAAAACAAACAGGATTTTAAATATTCAAACAATATATAATATAGAAATAATTAATTCCTAATTTTTATTTCGTTCCACTCTAATATCACTTCGTAGAAATCCATAACATTATCATGCCAAACTCAGTGCGATTTTATAGTCATCATTAAAAACGATTTCTAGATTTTAAGACTATTGATAATACATATTATGTTATATTATACTATATTATATATATAATAAATATTATTAAATTACTTATTTCATTGAATACCTTGATTTTGTAAATAAATTAGTTCTGAAATTTTATTATGGCCTTTTAATCAAAAGATTAATCTGTTCACCTCCTTAAAAAAATTATTTTTTGAAAAAAAAGATCTAATTAGTTCATGCTGATGAAGAAATTTATCATGCAACAACTAATTTCAAGAATATAAAATCCCTGTAAAACAATTCAAAAATCAATAAGGTAAATAAGATAAAAATTAGTCAAGTAAAAGTTAAAGATAGAAAGATAATAAATAAGGAATTGCAATTAAGAAAGAGAAATCAAAAGATTTATTAACTATAATTAATTTTACACGTGTGTAAGTGGATCTCTTTCCTTTCTTTATATATAATCGTGAAAACAAATAGTTAAATTAATTATTTTAAACAAATATAGTTAAATTAATTTTGAAATATTAAAAAACAATTAATAAAATAAAATAAAATATTATTATTCAATCAATAAATTAAGTTTTCATAAATATAGAGTAAAAAGATTTAAGGGTTATCAGTAAAATATTTTCCATGTAGAAATTTGAATATTTAAAGGTGCAAGGGAAACGGTGTCGTTGCGTCTAGATCGCTACTGCTATACTAGCTCCATACGACATCGCCTAGATATTACCCCTGAAACGAAGTGCTTTTTTCCTCACCAATCATCACAACGTCTATAGAAGCTCCATCAATCGTTCTCTGGGTTTTCTCTAAAAGATGCCTTCAGAGGATGCGAAACTCGCGAAGAAAGAAGAGGTAGTAAAAAAAGCACCAGCAGGAGAAGAAGAAGATGAGAAAAAGAGCTTGAGTGCCATGCTCCAAGCCCGGAAAAAGAACCCAACAAATGCTGGTACTTTAACCACAAAATCTGGGTCCAAAGCTACCAAAGTCAAGAAAGAAGAGCCTCAAGATGATGATTTTGATGAACCCATTAAAGGTAAGGGCAAGGGCTCTTCGGGTTCTAGCTCTAAACCAGCAGCTAAAGTCAAGAAAGAAGAACCTAATAGTAGTGATGATGATGATGATAAACCCATCTTCAAAAAGATCCCTGCTTCCAAAACCGATAAGGTATTTTGGTTTTGGCCTCTTTTCTTTTATCAAGTGTGTTATTTTTCTAAAGGTTACAGTTTTGGTCTTGCAGTTTATAAAGGTTTAGTTTTTATTAGTCCCTGTGGCTTGTTGAGAGAGAGAGAGTGTGAGGGAGTTAAATTTCTAGTTTGAAATAGTGGGATTATTTTACTTTCCTGCTTTTAATTAGATGCAAGAATGGATTTTTTAATTGATGGGCGTGGTTTTGTTTTATTTTGCGGATTGGTTTGATATAAAGGAGCTGAACAAGAAGAAAGTTAAAAAAGAGGAAGTTAATAAGAAGACAAAGGTGTATGTGGCAGCTGTGCAGATTGTGAAGAAGAGGGAGAGAAAGGTTTATGATTTTCCTGGACAGAAGAGAGATCCTCCTGAGGAGGTAATGTAGTTTGTTTCATTTGCTTTAAGTTGTTTTCCTTTTATTTTTCCTGATTTTTAAGGGGCTTGTTGGATTCTATGGTTGCAGAGAGACCCATTGAGGATATTTTATGAGACACTGTATGAGCAGATTCCCGAAAGTGAAATGGCACAATTCTGGTGAGTCGTTTTGTCTTTAGGGTTCAGTCTCTTTGTTATCACACCATTATCTTGGTAATTGGAAAAGAAGTTTGCTGGTAGTTACTAAAGGACTTGCTTGATCTTCTATGATGCGCTCCTTAACCATTCTTTGTACATTCACCATGATCTTGCAAACTCTTAATCTAGGATTATTTGAATGTATCATGCTGGCTTAACAAGCCATGGAATTGTTGAGCTTTGATAATAAAGAGAGTGATAAAACCAGCACCAAAACCAAATTTAATCAGGAGTTTTAGAACATATGGGATAAGGATGGCCCTGGATAGATTATATTCTTGATGGTAAACATAAAGGCATGCCCCCTGGTGAGCCGGTACTGCAATGTTCGCAAATGTTGACGTTTTATGCAGGAATTAGAAAGTGCAAAGGCTGTCGATGAGAATCTGCAAAAAAACACTTGCCATGGTGTAGAAGTATTTAAAACATTGGTGCAAAAAAATCAGCTATTTTGATGCAAAATGGAAATCATAAATGTCCACTTAGAAACATAAACATACTTTGCAAGTGTGTACATATGTAGTTACCTTATGTTAGGCCTATTTTTTCCCTCTTTCTAATGTGGTCAACAAGGATTAGTGCATCTAATTCCCTATTGAGCCCCTGATTTGATGTTCAGCTCTTATGATGTGTAGGCCATATAAGAAATTGTGGACTAGTTACAGTGCCCTCAGTGTAACCATATGATGAATGGTGTAGACTCTGTTGCTGTTGTACACTAACACAATCAATTCTTTGATACTTGAGTTAAAATAACATCAGTGTTTATTTGCATAAATTCACTGGTAATTTCTAGGACATGGCATTTTTATGATCCATGTATATTTTATAAAGGTTATGCTGCAATTTTCATGATAGACATTTATGGTTGGATAGCCATTTTTTATTGAACTCTCTCAAATTTGACACGCAAAATATGGAATTTGTCAATGAGCAATCACAACTCCTTTTTTCTCAAAAATAGTCGTAGGTTCAGCAAGAGGAAACCCAGCTGTTCATGGTAATCTCATAATGGTCATGGGAGAAATGCATTTATCATGTATGGAATGTAGAACTGAAGAACTCAACATCAATATCTGTTTTCTGAAAAGAATTTGAATTTGCTCTTGGTTCACCAGGTTGTAGTTCACCTTGGTTTTATCTCTGCTTCATCTTTTGTCACACCACTGAAAGTTTGGGTGTGATTGTTTGTGTAGTTTAGAGGATGATCAATTGAATTCTCTGGTTAATCATGACCCTTTTCCTTCTGTAATCTATTGCAGCAATGACTCCATCTTGAAAACATGCCTTAGTTTCAACTTTCAATCAAGTGGAAAGGGATAATATTGGTTTTTGAATGATCCTAAGAGTCTGTGTGTCGTGCATATCGACTGACCCTTTTAGGATTTGAAAGTTGACTGTCTCTAAAGATTGCACTTCTTGTTGAGAATTTAGGCCAAACAAGAACAAGTATACATATCATGTCATATAGCATGACTTGATCTTTTTGAATATAGTTAATTTCAGCAAACTAATCTGTGTGGCTATTGGGACTTTGGGAGTGCAATGATCATGTTCATTTCTTCGGAACTGTTGTCTGCTTTGTGATAAATTGTTGAATTGTCAGCCTTGTGATCATGATTGTACTTATCTTTTTGAGTATCGTCATGCATTTTTTAAACAAAGCTGCATCTGAATGTATATGCAGGTTGATGGAATCTGGTTTGCTACCTTTGGAGATGGCCAAGAAAGTTCATGAGAAGAAACTGAAAAAGAACAAGTTCACTTCGCCAGTGAAAACAATTACTGTCACAAAGAAGACTCAGTCTACAACTGTTACAAAAAAGACACCATCTTCTGCAGTATCTTCAACGAAAACAAAGACAACAGACTCCAAAGTTGTATCTTCAACAAAAACGAAGGCGACAGACTCCAAAGTTGCATCAAAACAGCCTAAGAAGCGCAAGGCTGGAGATGAAAGCTCCGAAGATGATTCTGATGAGGACTTCTTAATTACTAGGAAGAACGCAAAGAAACAGAAAACATCTTAGACTGACCAACATTTTCTCATTTTAACTCTCTCGGGGACCGTTTATTGTTTTGACTAGTTTGTGGTTGCCAGTGCTGGATTTTCAGTGATTATTCATGTCCCCATGATTTTATTAAACATTGGATAGCAATCCAGGATTTTAAGAGAAGGTACCATGGGGTCATTTTCAGTTCAAGTTGGAGGATTTTTTTTCCTTCTTTCTATATGGGGATTTTGCATAGAGAACCGTGGCTTTAAATAACACCAGTATTCCATATATTGTCATTACTCTCACGGTCGTGATCTCATATATTAAACCTAGCATGGCGGGTTGACTTTGGATCTCCATGACCTTGGTTCTGTGTTAAAAATTTTGACTGGCTGAAACCTTATCAAAATCATTTTATTGACACTTTTTATATAAAATAATGTTTGGTTTTTTTACTAAAAAAATAAAAACAATTTTATTATAACTCGTAAAATTAACCCGAGTTAATATATTTAACCCTTAAAACCTTAAACCTAGATTATGTGTTATTTTAGATTTAGTTTTTTATGGATATATTTAAAATCTTCGAATTATAATGCTGATTTTTAAACGAAGAGAAAAGTTCGCTGAAATTAGACATCCAATACGTTCCAGATTCATTCTGAAATTCTGATTATCTTATTAAAAAAAGTACCATGTAATTTTAGTATTGTGGTCTGATTTGTATTGCTGGAATTAGAATTTGGAATGGATTGGAAGTGAAACACAGCCACCCAATCCATTCCAAATTCTAATTCCAATCATACAAATCAGACCATACCACTGATAACTTTCTAATGCGGGTATTAATTCGGTATCGATTGTTCATAAAAAGAAAAGAAAAGAAAACTGTGCCAATCAGGCAATAAATTGTTCGAGCCCTAAAAACTAGTTGCTTCTAGTCACTTTGGTTATTTTCTCTGTGCCAAAATCATTCCGCAAAGGGTTGATTGGCAACAATGAAGCACAGCAACAATGTCATATGGCCTGGTTTATTCAACGATGACGAAAAAGAAGTTGCCAATACCTTACTGCAACTCCAAAAACTTATGCCCAATTTAGAGTGACGTAGCAGTAGTAAACGTGGGAGAAGTTACAGGCATGTTCCTGTGCATAATACTGGTGAAAGGCCCATAAAAGTAGAGATCGATGGACAAGCAAGTTCTAGCATGGTGGATGAAGATCGTCTCCAAGAGCCACCTCCAAGTTTGGAGCAGAAAGATAGACCGGTGAAAATCGAAGCTGACCCTTCAAGTCCCGAGGCAGCAACTGTTTGTGTTGAAATTTAAGTTGCTAGGATGAAGATTGGAGATACGATTTGTATCTTACTCTGACACAGTTTTTTAAGCTTGGAGTTGTATTAATTCATACTATTTTATATTATTAATTATTTTTAACTATTTAAAAAATATATAAATTTTAAATTTATAACTATTTAATAATTAAAACTGTTAAATAATTATCTTAATCTAGAATCTTGGAAGATTTTTAATATCAATATATTAAAATAATATAAAATATAATTAATTTTAAATATTTTTTTATAAAAAAAACACTTTACAACTGTAAAAAAAAAACATGCAGCGATATTCTACAAAGTATAACGCCTTATCTGGGAGGAGGGAACGTGGAGGAAAAGAAAGGGGCTGGAGAGAGAATGGAAAGAGGAAGTTCATTTCCTTCCTTTGTAGCGCTATGGAAAACGGGGTGCAATAAACTAGAGAGCGGAGACAAAATCTCCCCAAATGGGCCCACCAAAACCATCCTCCTGAAAGCGCAGGAAAGGGGAGGGAATTTTACAAGGAAAAAGACATTATTATCCTTATTTTTTCAAAGCATTTAAAATGAGGCGTGCTTCTAGTTTCCACTTTCCAGACGCAAGAATTCTTTTTCACCCTTTTAAGCAAATAAGCATTATTTTCTCCGAATCTCCCCCATATTATCTCCCAGCCAAACAAACCATAGTTATCGAACCGGTTTAAGATATTACTCAGCTCTAGCTCTAGGTTAGTCGACTAAACCTTAAAATAATATTATTTTAAGGTTTTTAAAACAAAACAACATAATTTTTTTATAAAAAAATATGAAAATCTCTTAAATTTAATTTGATAAAATTTAACAATGATTTGACTGAGTCAATTGGATCCGCTCATATTAACAACAAGCCAAGTTCGAAGAAAAACCGAGCTTAAATTGAATTAAAGTGACTAATTGTATCAAAGAGAGAGAGAGAGAGAGAGAGAGAGAGTCACAATTTTCACCTCAAACATTTTATATCCTCACAAATACAGTGCAGTAGATAAATCCGAAAGTAATGATTGATGTACTTCCCGGTCCAGATTTCACTCAAATGGGCAGAAAGAAAAAACAAAAACAAGGAGTAATTTTGGGAAAGGGGCACGCTCCTACAAAAAGCTGAAAGAAGTTTTGGAAGAGGATTGAGTGCTGTGATTCCACCGAGAAGCAAGCAGGAGTTCAGGTAACTATAGATGGTTATTGATACTCTCTCTCACCGAGCCCTCTTTTATTCTTCTCCTATATGTTGTTTTTTTTTTTTTTAAATCACCGTATTAATATTATTGAAAATTATGTAAAAAACTTATTATTTTAATTTATAAAATATTTTAAAAAATAAAAATTACCCCGATGTTAAACCGGGACGTTATATCAATACTACTAGCTTTGATACTCGCGCGATGCTATGAGTCATTTTTTTTGCATAAAAAATATTTTAAAAAATAAAAATTTAAAAATCTTGGGTTTTTCTATAAAGTTATGCCTAAAAATCTTGGGTTTGACTGCAACGCCTGACCTAAAAGTAATATTTATAATATTAATAATAAAATTAAACTTGCATGACCCAAGTTTAAGTGAGTCTGGCTGTAACACCGGACCCAAGAATACTAAATGTGGGTCTGGCTATAAGGTCGTGTCATAAAAGTGTGATAATTAAATAGATTAATTAAAAAAACAAAAAAAATCAACAGGAAGGAAAAAACTAATGAAGAAAAAGAAAAAAAAAACATTGAATTAATTGGGTCAACCTTTTAAATAAGGTTATCCTGTAAAACCTGAGATTTGCATCATGAAAGTTTGATAACTAAATAGAAAAAAAAATGATGGGTTTACCTAGAATTAACCGGGTTAATCCATCAAACCAAGTTAACCCGTCAAACTCATGATACGTGTCATAAAAGTATGAAAGTCTGATAATTAAATAGAAAGAAAATTAACTTTAACAAATTAAACTAAATGAAAAAAATAACTTGTCAAATCAGGTTAACCCGTCAAACCCGAGATTCGTATCATAAAAATCTGATAACTAAATAAAAAAATTTAACATTAACAAACTAAATCAAACAAAAAAAATTCATTAAAAAAATAAAAAGAAAAAAACAGTTATATAATATAATACAATATAATAATAATAATAATTATTATTATTATTATAATGAAAAAATGTGGGGAAAATTTAAAAAAATGAAAAAAAAAGTGGGAAAAGCTAAAGCTAAAGCTAAATCTAAATTCTCAACCAAATCAATATTGAAAAAATAAATCTAACAAAAATAATTTTAAAAAAAATATGTGGGGGAAACACTGTAGCCAAACAAAAACCATGTAAGGGAAACACTGTAGTAATCCATAGTATTTTTTTTAAAAGCTACAAAGCTAATCTCTCAACCAGCTCAATATATATATATAAAAAACCGACAAAGGCTATCAAAAAAAAAGAGAGTCAATTTTGGGTAAAAGAAATGAAAAAAAATGTACAAAAAAGAAAACAAAAGCAAAAAAAAAAAACACGTGAGGAAAGCTATAGTGTTTTAAAGAAAAAAACAAAAAAACTAAATTTTCAATAGCTGAATAGTAAAAAAATAAAATCAACAAAAATAATTCTGAAAAAAACAAAACAAAAAGAAAGAAAATATGTAAAAAATGATAATTTTAGAAAAAAAGAAAAAGAAAAAAATAAAAGAAAAACATATGGGGAAAGCTAAAGCTAAATTATTAATCAACTCAATATTGAAAAAATAAATTCGATAAAGATAATTTTTTTAAAAAATATATGGGGAAACACTGCAGCAAAACAAAAACTATGAAGGGGAAACACTGTAGCAATCCATATTGTTTTTTTCTTTAAAAAAACTATAAAGTTAAATTATCAATCAACTTAATATAAAAAAAATTAAAATCTACAAAGATCATTTTGAAAAAAAAATGAATAAAGGAATCATAAAAAAAAAACAATGTATGAGAATATTATAGCAATTCACAATGTTTAAAAAAAACTATATAATTAAATTTTTAATCAGTTTAATATTTAAAAAAATTAGTAAAGATAATTTTGAAACAGAAGAATTTAAAAAAAAAGAAGATGAAATCAATTTTGGGTAAAAAACAACAAAAAAAAACATGTAAAAAAACCAAAATCAAAAGCAAAAAAAAAAAACAAGAAAAACAAAACTGCTGCTATAGTGCCACGCGTTTTTGAATATTCTATAATAATTATTATCCTTTTATGTAATTGACGTGAAAAGTGAAAACAAAAACCACCGAGTCTCATAAATTTATGCGATGTTGCTTTACTTTTCGACCTCCCTTCGCCTGAAAACGACCGTTCAAACTTTCTCAGATTGGATAGTTTCGTAGCAACTGGCAATCGAAAAGGCGACAGAGATTTTGCGTGGAAATGGCGATTCGTGGCACGTATCAGTGCATTTGCCTCTTGCTTTTCGATACAGGATTTTCTTAAAAAAAAAAAAAAACTTTAAAGTAAAAAGTAATGCCCACATCAGTCAATCACAGGGTCTCCAAAATTGCCATTGCTAAGCTGGAGCATAGCTTAGTGGTCGTTAAAAGGCTATCTCGAGTTCAAATCCCCTCTTCCCACATCAAATTGTTCGAAACACAACCTATCCCCTGATTCTTGGCTGAATTCCTAGACAGAGATTAATTCTTGTCCATAGAGTTCCTCGGACGTTGCTTAACTTCCCCTTCATTTAATACTTTTATTTTTCTATTTTATGCAATGTAACGTCGCTGCTTTAACGAGAATTTGACGCTTTCCCTTCAAATATTATGAGTAAATTTGACTATTTTCAGGTGAAGTAAACCATCAGGTGTTTCTCGTTAAAACAACAACCATATAATTATTACGATAATGATTGATATTCTGATAATAATTATTTTTTAAAATAAATTCATTAAATATATTAAAATTATATATTTTTTATTTTTAACATCAACACATTAAAACGATTCAAAATCATAAAAATAATAATTAAAAACAAAAACAATAAAAACTTTTAAAAATATTTTTAAAACATAAAAATATTCTTCAATTTTTCATGGTGGCTATAGAAAATGACAAGGGAAGGGTGACTTTCAAATTAGATTTTAAGTTGTTATATAAATTGATTTGAAAAATATGTGATTTAAAATTGAACCTTTGTCAAATTTAGAATAAATCAAAAAAAAATATTAGACTAACTAAATTTTTAGTAACTTGATAAAAATGGTATTAAGATTTTTAAAAAAAAAAACTTTATTTTAATAAATGACCAGCTCCAATTGACTTGATAATTCAATAACCAAGATTTTCTAAATCAATCATTAAACAAGTCTCAATTATGCCTATAAGTTTTAAATGAAAAGGGACACACGCATTGCAAGCTCAAGGAATGAATGTCAAATTCATGCTAAGACATGCTTTTAGTGTATATGTCGAGGTGTATCAATGTTTGCACTTAGCTTTCACTGCCCAGCCTAAAATTCCATATATATTATCTACCTTAATCTCAATTCAATATTAGATTTATTAAAAATTAAATTTTATAATTTATTTTAATTTATATTTTAATTTTAAAAATAGATTTGTGGCTTCTACATGTTAACAGTTTTTTGGATTTCTTTTTATAATTATTTTTATAATTTTTATTTTTTAATATTGAATTAAACAAAAATCAAGCTTTATAATCTATTTTAGTTTGAATTGTATAAAGTTATCTAACTATTAACTAAAACCCATAATTGTCAATTAACTTACCATTTTATGTTTGAATTGTTTCATTAAATTTTAACTGTTTATATAAACTGTTAACAAAAAGATTATTATTATTTTGGTGAATAATAAGATTTTTTTTATTAATATGGATGTTCGGAATAGTTTATACTTATTTTAACTAATTTTACAAGTTTTAAAATTAATAACAATATAAATTTTTAATAATTTTAAAATTTTTAAAACTTAATATATTAACTTTTAAAATGTAAATTCTGGACTAGAAAAATAAATTCAAGACGAGAATAGATGATATATACAAATAAACTATTATACACGAGTCAAACAGTCAAATGTCAAGTCGAAGTCCTCTTATTTTCGGAAGTACATAGGGAAAATAATTTACTTGAACGAATTTTTTTTACCTTCCGAATTACTTGCTGAATTTTAACCCTTGGAAGCTCACTGTAAGTGGCTCAGAGACAGCAACTAATCCTCGATTCTTACCGCCCCTTCTATCCACGATACAAGGAAGCTAGATGGTTTCCACTTTCAAGTCTCCTCCTTCTACAATACTGTCCCACTGTTAATAATAAATAGAAAAAAAATAAAAATCAATATTCTTCATCATCAAAACCCTAGAACAGAAATTCATGCTCCCTTGTCACGACACGTGGCACGTTGCCATCCTTTTTCCTGTTTCATAAACAAGCGAAACCCTGTCTCCAAGTAACACAATCTCTCTCCCCCATCTCTCTCTCACCCCCCCACCTCCCTCGTATCTTCTCCTCTTTAAAAAATCCAATGTTTCGTTCTTAATTTCTCTCTCTCGGCGAAAGAGAGAGGCCCCCATTATTATTTTTTTCTCTATTGGAGAAAAAAGAAAATAAAAAAGAGAGAGAAAGGGAGTTGAATTGATAGAAAGAAAGCAGAGAAACAATGGCATTCAAGCACGATTACTGTAGTCTTTACGAAGATTTCGGAGGTGATGAAATTGAGGTTGCTGAAATCTTGTTAGATTTCCCTCGTTTAATTGCTGTATCTAAGTATGGTTCTCTGCTTCCATTCTCATGGGGTGGTACAAGGAGGAGATCTGCGGAGGCCAATTTGGGTCCAAGATGCGCCGCTCACTCACCACCAACATCAGCGTCGCCTTCCCAAACACCGATATTATCTGTTCCTGTGGGCCCTGCTATTACTCCTCCTCCTCCTCCTGCTGTTGCTACTGAGCCAGCGGGACCCATCACCGTCAAAGCTGAACCGGCGACTAGCCCTGCAACACCGCTTTCTTTCTCTCCAAGTGAATCCGATGAGAGGCCTAAGCGCTTGAAGAGGAAAGTCTACACTAAAAAGGCATGTTCTTTGAAATTCTGCTTCTCTGATTGTCCTTTTCAATCCCCTGTTTGGATATGATACGTGGCACTTTCTTGGCGAATTTTTTTTTTGTTAATGGGTTTTGATTGCTGGGATTTATCTGCAATTTTAGCTCTTTAATGGGTTTTAGATTCCTTTTGTTCTTCAGATTTGACCATGTTTTCTCTTTTACCAAAATAAAGATTCTCTGTTTGCTGATTCTCTTTTATTTTCTTGAATATATGCAGAGAAGAGAGGATTTGCTGAAGATTACAAGCCAAATTATTGATAGCAATGAATTGTTAAGAGGGGTGAGTTTTCTTTATTTTCTTACTATTTCAAGATTCTGGGAACAAATCTTGTCCTTTTCTTGGATTTTTGCCATACATGGCATGCTTGCTACGTTATCTTCTGTTTTTAATTATGTTTTTGCTGTTCCTTTCTTTAAGCAAGCAAAACTACAGATGGTGTGGGTACTAATATATCCTTCATGATTCTGTGGAATTGTTTGAAACAGGAGATTCAAAAGGTGACTCGATATTATGAGCATTTGAAAGCTAGAAATTCTTTGTTGAAAGCAAGGAAACAAGAGGTAATCTATCTTTTTCCTCCTGATGAATCAATGCTCCTTTTTTAGTCTTTTTCATTGCTTTTATTTGACGCTGTTGGGTTTCTAAATCTTTTCTACTTTAATTATATTATTAACTTATGTTTTATGTTAAAAAAATTACAGCTAAACATGGGTGTTATTAAAAGAGAAGATCAGTTGAATCTTCCACGCATGAATTCAGACCAATCAACTGTCAAATGTCCTCCTGTTGTTGATGATCAAAACCATGTTCCTCGACCCATGCCTGGCATCAGAGTTCTTCATCATCATCATCATCAGCAGCAGCAGCAGCAGCAGCAGCAGCAGCAGCCGCCCTATATGGTGGATAGGAATGCCATCAATCAAGAAATGGGTTGTAATTATCCAAACCCGTATGGCCAAAGAGTGTCCTTGTTCCAATCTACCAGTGCCAGTGATGGCACGGGCCCCCGTGGCATCCCTGATCTCAATCTAACTGTTGGGGGGCCTGTTTGGATGGACTCTAAACAACTGTTTGTTAATGACAGGAGTGCAGCGGTTAAAAGGGCCATCGCTGCTCAAGCAAGACAAAGAAGGAAGCTCATTTGCAAGGATAAGAGCTTTAATTCCTCCAGTAAATCACGATTCTCATTTAGATGATCTTGGTTTCTTCCTTGATCTCATTTCCCCCTTTAATCCATATAGTAATTAATATGAGATATGTTAGTGATTAGTGCGGTATCTAGCTGTAAATTAGAAAATCTCCCAAGGAGATGATTTTTCCCGAATTATTTGCATAGGTTTGTAAGAGTTGAAAGGCTCAAGGGTCCCCAGGCCCGCTCGTCTTTGCTCTCGTTTATGGTCAATATTGCTAATCGTAAGGTAGTTTTTATTTTTTATTTTTTAAGTATTGTTTTGTTTATTTTGTCTCTTTAATTGCTTATTATGATTTGGGTAAATTATAAAATGGTGTGATTTAATTTATTAATTTTAATTAGATGGCTCGGTTTGACATGCAACATGGATTCAAAAGTACATGAAGAAAATAAGAAGTGGAGGTAAAAAAAAGAAAAGAGTTCGGATAAGAAAAAACGGATATGCAATGTAATTTTAACACAAGTGAATGAGCTGTATTTGTAATTTTACAATTTTTATATAGGGAAAAGATTAAAATTATTGTTTTTATATTTAGATAATGTAATAAATTTATTTGTTAATATAGATTTAATATATATTTTTTGAGTTAACAGTATAACTTTTTTTATTATAATTTTTAATTTAAATAAAATAAAAATAACATTCTAAAATTATCTAAGATGATTATTATAAATTATAGTTTTGATTTTCTCTGAAAAATAATTGTAATCTTAGTGTATTTTTTTTTTTGAAAAATTTGACTACATTTTCAATAAACAAAACATGTTTTTAATTTTTTTTATTGAAAAAATAAAAATAAAATAGAATAATAGTCTTATATTAGTGAACAACTCGAACCATGATTCAAACAATTATATTACTTTGAGTGAAATCTTGTCCATGAACCTCTGAGATAGGACACGAAATGTTTCAAAATTTATAAAGAAAATAGGCTAAAATACAATTGTTGCAGGAATTGTTTTTTCTTATACCTATGCTTCTCGATTAATTACTATAGTAGTAGGTCGGGCTGAATGATATAGTTTAGTCAGTGTTAACACAAAGACTTTGATCTAAAATGTGAAATTTCATTAGAACTGTGTAGATCCAATCTTGATCTTTCACAATATAGTAAAATGGTTAAGAAGTCTCAATCAACTTCAGTTTTGGCACCGAAACTCTTAACCCTAGGGTTTTGGACAATGTTATTGCATTTGATCTGATTTGGCAATTCAACTTGCTAACTTATTGAATGAAAATTTAACTTATGTGGAGTTTTAAATTATATTAGATTATATTAGATGGGAGTTGATTCAATCAAACCCGATCGATCAAATAGGTTAATCTATTCAATTTAATTTTATTAAAAAGGCTACGTTATTTTAACTTAAGAAAATATTAAAAGATATTGTTTTAAATTAATTTAAATTAATCTACTAAATCTGGGGTCAAATCATGAGCTAATGGTTGAATAAGTTTGATTTTTGCACTTATAATTAGATAGCGAAGCAAGCTGCTCTCAGTTCTAGGTGCCTGCTTTCATACCCAGTTTTACTTTTATGCAATGAACTCCGTCAAATAATAGTATACCCTCTCACTCTCTTACTCGTTCCTTATCCCTATCTGTGAAGTGATTTCATAGTTGTATTTGTGATTTTATTATTGCAAGTGGGATAAATTAAAGAGAAGAAATGATGAGGATTGCATTGGATTATGGAAAGCACGCATTTATTTTAACGAGTTTTTTATTTATTTTTTTAGATTTAAGCATATTGATAAAATAATACAATGTATAAAATATTTTAAAAAATAATATAAATTAAAAAGTTGCAGATGATTTATATAATTTATGAGTCCTGACTCTTGAGTGTTATTTGTGATCTCTTTTAAATTAAAAAATTATTGTATATAAGATTTAATAAAAAGAGAGGAGAGAAAAACTCTGAAAACATATTAAAATTTTAATAACAACACAACCGTTATCATTAAAAAACTTTTGATATAATAAATTTAATGATATAAAAAAAAATCATCAACAATAATAAATAATAAAAGGGTGTCACATGAAAAACTTATGGGCAGATAAAGCCCAATATCTTTATATGATTTATTTCGCCGACTATGTTTGTCGTTTATGATTTTTTTTATATTATTGAATTGGACTTGTCAAGGCTAAATAATTTTTCTAGCTATACTAGTAGTACCGTCACCGGAGCTTCAATGTAACTAGATGACCATTTTCTCCTCTCTTTTTTTTTTTTTTCTTTCAAAAAGTAAACAATATATATACATAATATGTGCATTGGTAGTATCACATCCATTCTCGTATGTAATTAATTCACAACAAAATGAACAATCCCCTGCCCCGAGCACTAAAGGAAATAATTCCTGAGCGCTATTGAGAAACATCAATAGAAGGAAATACAATACAATTGGGACCCCTTTGTGGAGAGGTACCAACAAACATGAAATTTCTTATTCTAGTGCCCAATAGAAAAAACTATCGAGATCACCTTGCGGAACTGAGAAGTCGAAAACAACAAAGAATATAGTGACAGCCAGCAGCGTCAAGGAAATAGCCACAATTCATATGCTTCTCAGTCATCATAGTTCTCCTCACCTTCCTCCTCGTATTCACCATCTTCCTCAACTGTTGCATCCTGGTACTGCTGGTACTCTGCCACTAGATCGTTCATGTTGCTCTCTGCTTCAGTGAACTCCATCTCATCCATACCTTCCCCGGTATACCAGTGCAAAAAGGCCTTGCGACGGAACATGGCTGTGAACTGCTCACTCACCCTCCTGAACATCTCCTGGATTGACGTGGAGTTCCCCACAAAAGTTGATGACATCTTCAGACCCTTTGGTGGAATATCACACACACTAGACTTCACATTGTTTGGAATCCACTCCACAAAATATGATGAATTTTTGTTCTGCACATTTATCATCTGTTCATCCACCTCTTTGGTGCTCATCTTGCCCCTGAACATGGCTGAAGCTGTCAAGTAGCGGCCATGGCGGGGGTCAGCAGCACACATCATGTTCTTGGAATCCCACATCTGCTGGGTCAGCTCTGGGACGGTGAGGGAGATATACCCCTGGGAACCGCGAGATGTGAGAGGTGCAAAACCTACCATGAAGAAGTGAAGACGTGGAAATGGGATCAGGTTTACAGCTAGCTTGCGAAGGTCAGAGTTGAGCTGGCCCGGGAACCTCAGACAGCATGTTACACCACTCATAGTTTCAGAGATCAAATGGTTAAGGTCACCAACTGTAAAATTGGGTAGAAAGAAGCTATGGTTTAGCATCAATGAAATAGAACTGTATTCTATCTAACGACAGTTACTCCAAAGGACAATTAGTAACTCACAGCTTGGAGTGCTAAGCTTTAGAGTCCGGAAGCAGATGTCATAAAGTGCTTCATTGTCGAGAACCATGCATTCGTCAGCATTCTCTACCAACTGATGCACTGAGAGGGTGGCATTATATGGCTCCACAACTGTGTCTGAGACCTTTGGTGAAGGGAAAACAGAGAATGTAAGCATCATCCTGTCAGGATATTCCTCTCGGATCTTTGAAATCAGAAGTGTTCCCATGCCAGAACCTGTACCACCTCCAAGCGAGTGACATACCTGAAAGCCTGGTCAAGAAAAATTGAGACAAATGAGTTCCATCTTCCAACACAGAATAAACAGAAAAAAATAAATAGCCAGCTTTCACCAAAACCAAACTGTAAAATATCAGCTTTCTTGGGAAAGTCAGGTTGGAGGATTGATAATTATTTCTTCCTTAAATCCTTCGTGACAAAGAAGTTGTTGGTGGATGCTAGCACATACCCAAACAATAGCAATTTCAAAACAGTCAAAATGCCAAGCAGTCATACACTCCCAGCAAAATCCTGAAGAGCATGAAGTTATGCAAGATCCAGCCATGAACTCGTGCGAGAACCAAAGGTTAACTACGGCTTTATACAGATAGCCTCCTCTGACCTGTCTCAAAGGTTTCGTGATTTCAAGTCATGATTTACTCGTTTGGCTAATCACCAATAGCAATTTTACATGTCCACCTTTTCGTCGTTCTAATGACAATCAGACATATATATATATATATATATATATATAATTTGAATCAACATTTAACATCAAAGACAAATGTGGCACTAATTGTAGTTGCCGCTGTTAAAAATTCCTTTCCCATGTGTAATTCAGATTCAGATCCAGATCCAGATCATAAACTACAGGCATGATTCCAGCCATTTTGACATGATTAACGGTGCTCTTCATCATGAAACATGGGAAGGAATTTTAAATGAATGATTTGATTGTTTTTCTTTTTGTCTATTAAAGCTCACTTACATGATTATTAGTTTTTTGGGTGCGGTGCTCTAACTCCAAGATCTACTTTTTAGTGTCAGCACTATAAATGTAAAAAGACAAGTCGCTGCACTGTCCTGCTGGTCCATGATACCACAAAAATCAGACACCATCGTATCTTTTTCTCCAATTACATAGCAGAACAAGATTCTTATCCTTCAGTATCCACACCAGACAAGAATGGGGTCTATTGAAGTATTGATACAGCTCATCAGCCTTATCAACAACCCATAATATAAAAACAACCAAAACAAAGGAATAATTAAATTAAGGATGGCAACAGCCCTGATGAGTAATGAGTAATGACCCACCAGCATATAAAAAAAATATAGGTGAGAATGAGATAATCAACAATGAGAAAGCTAAAACACGAAATTGAAAATTGAGATAATTAAAAAAATTATTTGTTCATAGTTTCTACAAATTGAAAAAAAAAAAAACATTACATTCCGATTTCAAGGCTTGATTACGAGATTCGCAAAGTGAAATTAATTAAATAATGAAAAATCTAAAATTAAAGTAATACCAAAACATCAATGCTGACAAACATGGCTAGCAGAACCACCATAATTCAACAACTACAATAAATTAAAAAAAAAAAACCCTGTTGGAGATATTTCCGAATTCTGCCAGTTATAAATTATAATAGAGAAGAATCCGGCACATTAAAGACCACAAAATCATTAAATAAATCTTCAAAAAAATCAACAAAAAAAAACCAATAATCGATCGATTTGTTAATCACATTCAGAAAACTAATATAAAAAAAAAATGAAAAAAGATTTTTTTTTAAAAAAAAAAGTTGAAAAAATACCTTGCAAGCAATCACAATTCTCGGCCTCTTTTCTGACAACATCAAGAACAGCATCAATCAACTCAGCTCCTTCAGTGTAATGACCTTTAGCCCAATTATTACCAGCACCGGACTGTCCATGCACAAAATTATCAGGCCTAAAGATCTGTCCATACGGGCCGGATCTAATACTCTCCATGGTACCCGGTTCAAGATCCATGAGGACCGCCCTCGGCACATATTTTCCACCGGAAGCTTCGTTGTAATACACATTGATTCTTTCCAGTTGAAGATCAGACGACGCGGCGTCGCCTGAGTACTTCCCGGTAGTATCAATTCCATGTTCGCCGCAAATAACTTCCCAGAATTTGGAACCGATTTGGTTTCCGCATTGGCCTCCTTGAATGTGAAGGATCTCTCTCATCTTGTTTCGTTAATTTGTACAGAGAAACGGGTGACGAAGGAGAGAGGGAGGAGTTAATATATGGAGGGAGAGGGAGAGGCGGGGGTTAAAATGATACAAATAGGAGAGCGGGCAGAATATTTTCCAGGTGTTGTTCACGTGAGGGAGCAGAGGGACAGGCGGATACTAACTAATTACTAACCACCTCTAGGGAGGGTGGGCACGTTAAGAAGGTGGGGCCCCGTCACTTGTGCTGTTTGGGATCAGCGATCTGGATTAAAAAAAAACTTACAAGCATGTCGGTTGTTTTTTAAGAATTTTTTTTTTGTGTAAAATATTTTACATGTAATGCTTTTTGGTAAAATGTGTTTTTAATATTTAATTTAAATAATATTTTTTTAATAATTATAATATTTTTTTAAATAATGGAAGTGATAGTGAAATTGTAAAAGTAACAAAAATTGTGATAGTTGTTACTAAAATAAGAGGTTGTTGAAATAAATAATTGTAAATGTATTAGTATTTGTGAAATATTTTATGAAATTTTATAAATTTAAAACACTTTCTCACAAATGAACTAAGTTTTAATGTTGATTGTTAAATATTTTTTATTAATTAATTTTCATGTAAAATATTTCACGAGAAATAAGCACAATTATTTTTATAATTTTTAAATTTAAATTAATAGTGATAAAGTACAAATAAACACACTTGGTAGCTGAGTTAAATGTTAGGAGTCATGTGATACCATTTGAGTTTTTCATATTTAAGAATCAAATTTGAAAATAGAAACATAACACTTCTTTTTTATATATATATAAAAAGAAAACACAAGCTTTTTTATATAATAATAAAAAAATCAAATCAAGTCAACAAACAAGTTTTTTTTTTCTTTTTTTTTTTAAAAATTGAAACTAAAAACCAAATACCACAACAAAGAACCCTTTGGTATGTGTGTGATTCAATAATAAGATAATAATAATTAAGTAGCAGAGATTATAATTCAACTAAATTTATATTTTAGACAGGATCACTCCTCTACTGTGTTGGGCCAAACTATCATCCCCAAGTGGATGCGGATCTGGGTCCACATAGAAATACAAACAGGCAGAGTCTAACAATACAAGATTTAAATGGATCAGAGGAATGTAGCATGTTCATCATTGTTGCCTCCAGCTGGGCTCCACGGGGCACCATGATTATTTGGGAAACCCCGACTTTCCCTTTTTACCATGCATAGAAGCTTAAAACATGTCGCCATGGAGATAATAAATGAAGTTATAAAGAGTGCTTGGTGATTTTATATCCAGAGAATCAGACAACTTCTGAAGTCGTTGAAAACTTTAATGCAGACACCATGAATGGCCATCTTTTCCATTTCAACAGTCTGCCACTGAACTTTACAGTGCAAATCATGTGTGTTAAAACGAAAAGAAGATAGTACCAGTAGGCTTTTCAATGCTTTCACAGTAAAATGAAAAGGTTACTTAACACCGAACTAATTACAACACGGGATGAGTGATGACCGTATTACTCCACCATGACTGAACATGGTACTAATTCATGAAGCGATTTTGGACAACTTGAATGGTGGAGGCTGCTGTGCATCACGGAAAGAGAGCAGGTTCTCAACACATTGCTCTAGTGTTGAAGGTGAGATTCGTTGCAGTGCCTTTTGAAATTTAGCGACTCATCCACCAAAAAGTCACTGGTAAAATTGGATCACAGAAGCAAATAGCACACGAATGTGATTAGAAGGACAAGTTACTAACAAAAATAGGTAAGATTAAGAACTGAAAATAAATTGAACTCACGAGATCCGGTCAGCCATTTGTGAGGTTTCCCATCTAGGACTCCATGGATACTCTGTAATGAGGGGCGACTTGACTGGCATGCCAAGGGAATTGAAATGCTATACACAAATATTATAAGCCAGTCAAGGAGAGTATTTGCATGCAAACCATTTGCTCAGTCAATGATAGGAAATAAATGGTTCCATAAATTGAATGAGCTTCAATCATTACTGCAAGGTTTTATACCCAAATTGAGCAATTGATAATACAAGAGACTACATCAGCAGTCGACTTGATTCTGATGGGGAACTTTCAAAATCTTATGCTTAATTTCAGTATAAAAACATCATACAATGGCACACGGAAAAGACATAAGACCCTCTGTGATGCAAATCAACCTGTATTGTTCAGGATGATAGGTCAATTTCAAATCTAGTCAAGAGCAAGGCCATGCTGCAAGTGGGAAATAGGAAATCAAGCACGTAATAGATGAAAGTATCTGGTGGGACCTGATCCTGCCTCCTCCCATGACGAGGATCAATACAGGTATTCTTGGTAAATGGCACATATAAAAGGAATTTGCACCAGATTCATGTCTTAATATCCTTCTAGCAACACTTGCATGCACAAAAGAGCAAGACAATGACATTCACAGATGAATAAATCCATAAATTTTAAACTGGAATGAAGAAATATGATCACCTGTGTACTTTGAAACATCAGAGAAGGCTGCTGTTTTGGAAAGTTGGTTGAAAGGAAAACATGCAGCTGCAGTTTAGGAAATCAAGTTCATATAAACAGCCAAATTATGTTAAAACATGCACAGAAAAAAAATATTTCCATTGAAATAACTTTCTAAGCTTTTCCTATCAGCTACATCCCCAGTATACAACTGACTACCAAACTTGATCTCAACTTAGGCTCCCATTTGTTTCATGTAAAATATGCTTCAGCCAAATATTTTTCTCACTTTCCATGTTTGGCTCACCTAGGAAAACATGGTTAAAGGAAAATATTTTACAGTCAAAGGAAAAGAAACTTAAAACAAGGAAAAACAACTCAAGGTTCTTAAGAAATGAAAATATTTTACAAGACTTCCTTTGTCGTTAAATCCTGGCCCCATCACTAATTAATTCTTATCTTTTCTTTCTCAATATTTATTTTTCAATAAAAGCCAAACACCAAACAATTATTGTCAAGTAGTTTTCACAGCCAAACAATGAAAAGTAACGTGTGTTTGATGGAAATTAAACTGTGCTGTGGCAAAAAGAAAACCTTCAAATACTTAGAGCTAACAATCTCCTTTGATATAGGCCTGAAAATATGATATAGTGAAGATCAGGGGCAAATACCTCCTGAAACAATTTAGGTTTGGCATTCACTCTTTCCCTATGTTTATATATAATATTACAGAAACTTGCCCCACCCTTTTAATATAATTTACAATTCGAGAAGATCTTACTATACCATGATCGTAAAGGGTCCAGAGCAGACAAGAAAAGAAGCCTTTCTGCAAAAAATCTGACAAGGAAAGCAATGGTTAACACCAGTCACTCTTGATGGATTAAAAAAAATGTCTGTATACAGAGTGCCTAGGATGCTTACTGGATCAGCTTCTAGTGGCCTTCCAAGCAGTGGGGCTAATGCCTCGATAAACTGCCTTCTAACATCAATTAGAGTAATTGCCTCTAAGACCTACAAAATGGGAAAGAAAATCTTTTATTAGCAAAAATGGTAGGCGAGCAATATCTCAATTAAAAGGAATCACTGGATGGAAGAAATAAGCTAACCTGTCTCTGAAGGAGTTCTTCCAGGTGGGGAAGATATTCAGCCATGCACCTTTTCAGAAGAAAAGAACCAATAAAAACAAGTCATGCAAATCTTCATACAAAAAGCAACATGTACATATGCCAAAGACTTGAAGCAAAAATTATATGCATAGCTTACATTCCATCCACCCATGAAGGAAGTTTGACATCATCAATGGAAAACAGGGCTTTCAACTCAGGAGTGCACATTAATTTCAGACGAGGTGCTGAGGGAGAAGGTGCATACTTTCTACCAACAGGAAATATAACCTGCACCGATCAAGAAAAGACTCACAAAACTATTGCAGTTGTGACACAAAATAAAAAGGAAAGAGAGAGGGAGAAAATGGGACAGAAAGAAGGAAATAAAAAGAATTAAAGGGAAACTTCAAATACAAGGATAGCAGAAGAAATATCCAACCTGTAAGTATATCTTTTGTGGATGTCTCCAGGGGCATGCAGGCACCATTTTATTTATATTCATGTTCATTAAAGGCACTGCGAACTTAACCTCTTCTGGCTACACTAAAATTCAAAGGCATAGAAACCAGTGATGTAGTTAAATACCAACCTAAGCGGTGGATATATTTGATCACTTCATAGAACCCAGTTAAAATAAATAAAAACGTTTTCATTTCAACAAATACCTTTTCAACACCGGAACTCATATGCATTTCAATTCCCTGCAGCACAATGACTGGAGTTTCAGTGGTATGCAGAAAACTAATCACCAATAGTACAAAGAAAAGCAGTGACAACAAAGTAACGATACAGTAATCTTTTCTACACAAAACAAGTAACTACCAACGATGTCCTAGCCAAATGTCAAGACATTAGCATTATACAAAAGATGCAAGTCAAAAAATTACCTCCCTAGACACAATAGTACTAATCTCAAACTTCAACCTATCATCATCAACTTCTCCCACTCGTTTCTCCTGGTAAGACCTGTATTTATCCCTGCAAAACAGAATTCAAAATCCAATCAGAAGTCACAGCCAAGACTAAAAAAGGGTCAACGCTACCCACTCCTAAAACATTCAGGTCCTCAACCTCAATTCAATTACGAGAGCCAACAGCCGCGTAGGATCTTTATTGTTCCAATCGGTCAAACTGTTCTTAACTAGCCTCGAATCCCCGTCCTCACCGCATAGGACATGAAAGGGATGGAAATCTTCATCCTCAGCACCAAATATAACATCCGGTGCAGCTAATGGAAATTCAGCATTGTATATAACATCCCCTGTAATAAATAAAAAGAAATCAAAATTAACCCTAACCACAATAAATGAGTAAACACTCGATCAGTTGATAAAAGAAAACAAAAACAATGATACTAACATTTCATGTAGTCTAAACAGTAAGGAATGAGCAATGTGAATCGATCAAGACTTCCAGGGAAGTACCTGGTGCCTGACCGTGCCTGCTCAATCTGCAAAACAAGCTAATTAAGCCAACATAACCCGAATTTGAAAATCGCATAATTGCAAATCGGATTAGCGTTTCGTATAATACCTAGGGTTAGGGATTTGCGAGGCAATTTTTACCTGGATCGTGTGAGGATAGTGATTGAGGAGGTACTTGAGTTGGGCGGAGATGAAAGGAGGGAATCCATCATATGACATGGTGGTTTTGGAGGCAATTTGTCGGGTGGTTGGTTTCAGTAAATTCGTTGCGTCGCCGTTTATTGGGGACGGTGCTCACTCGCTCCTCTATGCGGTGGTGAGCCTGCCTAGTGAATGCGTACGTTGCTGCCCCACTGGCTTTCTAGACATGGTGGTATGTGACTCTTGTCCAAAGTTAATTATTTTCCGTTTAGCTTCTATTTTTTTAATGTTTTTAAAATTATATTTAATTTTTCTATTAATAATTTTGATATTTTATGTAAAAATAAAAAATATAAATTTGAATATTTTTCAATTAAAAAACATATACATTATATTACTAAACAAATCAAATCAATGATGTAAATTTCATTATAAAATAGCCAAACAAAACCTAAATTTGGATGCTTTATCAACCCATCTTAAAACCTAAACTATAAAATAAGTAAATTAACTCAAATAAATTAAAATGATTTTATTTATATTTTTAAGAAGTTAAAAAACTATTATTTTGATTTTTTTTAAATGTCAAAAATGGTTTTGAATGGATTATGGTTGACCATGTTTGGTTTTACCGAGACTAATTCTCATTTTATTTTATTAAAACTCAACTTTTATAAGATTTTAAATATACCTAACATGATAGACGGGGTTTAATAACAACGTTGTTGGCTTATTTAGGTAACAAACGACATCGTTGAATAAAGCAAAGGCCATTAAAAACATTTTGTTCTGTTAGGAGTAATTTTGTACTTGTTCTTTTTGTATTTATCCCACTTCCAAAAAAATATTCGATTAATAAAAAATATTCTATGTGTTTGAGATAAAAAAAAAATTCGAGAAAATTTCTACGTCTTTTATAAACCATATACTAATTTACAAAATTAGTGACATTATTTTGAGAGAGAGAGAAAGAATACACGAATACCTTATTTTTCACAAAACTTCATTTGATTTTGTCTTTGTGAATGTTGTCGTGCAAGCGTGTCTACCAATGTAGGGTTGGAAGTTTGTCGTGCAAATATTATACTAAATAAATTCTAAATACATCATTATTTTCATATTCTACATATAAAAAATTAAAAATTTATTGTTTAAAAAATAATTGACAATATTGTTAGTCATAACTAAACTCAATTCAGAGCAGTAGATATTTTCGAGATAGTCTAGAGATTTTAAGAGCTATGAGCACGAATAATATATATGAAATTTTTGAAAAAGTTCAGAGTGAATAGGATTTTATAAAATTCATGAGCGAGAGAAAAAATACTATCCAAAAGAAGGAAAGCTTGCGTATTATATTTTATTTAAATCAATGCAAGATTTTTGTTTGAAGTAATTTCATTTCAAACTTGCATAATTGATGATTAAATATTATAAAAAAACAAGTGGATATCTTTGTTTGTTGAAAAATATTTTTTTAAAATAGTTTTTATAGAAAATAAACTATTGAAAAGTAGATTATTTGTAATGTCATGTTAAATTCGTTGAAAAATAATTTTGAATATTTTACTATGCCATGAAAAATTATCCAAAATGAACTCATTAATGTTTTTTTTAAGTTTATTAAAAGTATATGGATTAAATTTAACAAATAAAAAAATTTAAAGGATAATAAAATTGAAAAATAATTTTAATTTCATGATTTTTAATAAAAATAATGACAATAATAAAAAAATGACCAGATCTAACAAATAAACAAATTAAAGAATGATGAAATTAAAATTATTTTCTAATTTTATAAATTATTTAAATAAAACAAATAAAAATAAAAAAATAACAATGTTTAAGTCATTTCACTTTGTTTTTTTTCTAAAAAGACGTTTTTGAAAGTATTTTGCATATAAAATAAAATAAAAATATTTTTTTTAATACCAATTTTTACTCCGGTCAAAAATATTTTTTTCTCAATTAATTTTTCTTAAGATTACCAAATATTAGATGAAAAGCGGAGAAAATAATTTCTGTTTTCCTAGAAAAAATAAAAAAAATTCTTATTCCCAAGTACCTTCTAAAAAAAAATATTTCAAATATAAAAAAACAAGTTAATAGATATTTTTGATTTAGAAATAAATTTTTTTATTTTAAAACATTAAATAAATAATAATATAAAAAAAGATTATATTAATGTTCAACCGCATAACCCACGCACGGGGGTCCACAGATGTTAGCATCATACGAGCGTGTGAGGGGATAGATCCTCGAAATGATAGAAATGAAAGAACAGGGACAGGATCGTCAAACACAAAGATAAAAACCCTAATAACAAACGCTCCAGCCTCCTTCCTATAAATAAAGCGCAGCACCAGCTGCTTGGCAGTAGTACAGACGTGCCGTTGCGGTTTACTGAAGAGTAGAGTTTTTCCCATGTCTACATTCACTTCTTCATCCCTTTCTTCTCTTTACGCCTTTTTTTTGTGTTTTCATTACTTGTTTTGGCTGTGGAATCAAGTGATGAATTTGGATTACAAATTTCTCACGACGGTCGTCTGAGACACATCGTGTCAATTTTGATGTAATGATCCAATGTTTTCTGATGATTTCATCTTGCTCTTGTTCTTCTAAGTAATCATAAATTTTTTCTTACTTAGTTTTCTGTGATGAGGCGAGCATCGTGATGATAAATTTGAATTTTGTCCGATCAATTTCATGACAGGATTATTAACCTCCTACTCATACTGAATGCTCGCTCATCACTGATTTCTCTATAATAATTTTTTTTTTGTATTTTATGGGTTAATAATTCTTTTAAAGCTTTTCAGCAGCTCCTTTTCTCCTTTTTTTAAGAACGATCAAATTGGATTGGCACTATGAGGATTTAATGTGGTACGAGGTCGAAAGATCTATGAAATTTGTAACTCTTAGTCCTTTTCATTCTGAGTGCGCAGTTCAATCTGTTTATGCATCTTGCTTATACCCAGAAGGCCTCGAATTTGTTTTCAACAGGGATTGCCTCTTTTCTCTTCATATAACCTGGTTTTTGGTCATGTCTGGTTATTCAGAAAAGTTGGAGGAAGCTTTTCTGTTAAGTAAATTGATAGGACAATGTGGGATGTGCCCAAGCTGCTGGGACTACAATTTATGGATACCGACCTGAATGAACATGAATTATTTAGACCTAAATTAAAAGGTTTGAAAGTAAAATTATTCTAGATTTTGGTATGGATAGTATAAAACTCTAAATACTGATTCTATCAAGAAAGACGGAATCACGAACAAAAACAGATCCATGGATTCTCTCCAAGCTTTTCATTGCTTTTGCTTCCTTTATCAGAAAAAAGAAATCCCAACATGAAATTCTACGTGCGTATGTTTTCCAAAAGAGCAGAAATCCACTAGTCCAGTGACCAAGCCTGCAACCAGATAGGAGAGAATATGAGTGATTCACTGGAGAACTATACTTTTGTCCATTTAAGTTGTTCAAACAATGATAACGAGTTGTCTAACCTGTATCTTGCCATCAGAAGTGCCAGCATAAAGCATTGCACCGTCCATATCTGATGTTAAGCATGTAATTCTGGCGTGCCACCCACTTCCTACTTTGATGGAAGCAACTCTTGTAACTCTTTCCTTTAACCAAACCTCAATGATCCCACTTTTCGTGGCTGTGAATATGAAGTCGCTGTTGACAGCAATTCGCTGAATGTCGAATCCAGTTGAGAAGGATCCGGTTACAGCTTTGCTCGAGTGAGAAAATACCTGCCATGCAAGGAAATTTGTTCACTTGAGTAAATGTTCTGTTCAAACATATTTCATGAACAATCAGATCACTTGTTGTTGCTTACTTTCCCTGCTGTTCCATCAACCGCTGAACCACCAGCAAACAGAAGACCATCTTGAATTTGCAGGGAATAAATACTTTGTTTCCCCAACAATTTTCTTGTTCCGGAGTAGAATGTAGTTGATGTGAATTTGATCAAATCTACCTCCTGGATACTGTAACCGGAGACGCCACAATATAATGTATCCCCTGTCATAGCAAGGCACTTCACCGTTTTGTTGAAGTTTATATGCTTTGGAACACCTGACCAGCTGTATACCTGTGAAAATACAATTTTTAGGAAACCGGATTCTTTCAACCGCTAAAGACTGCACAGTTTGGTTTCAGTTGTAGAAACATGATGGGTAGGCGTCACTTGCCTTAACTCCTGCTCCTTGAGAAACAAAGCATGCAACTTTACCATTAGCTGTCAACTCGTATACTGCCTCTTTCACATCATGAACTTGAATACAATGAATTTCTTCAGGTTTAATTGCCCAAACCTGCAAAAGAAGAGGCAGGAAAATGACCGTTTCAAATGATTAGGTATACAATTTATCAGACAATGGATTATGCAGTCTGGTATTCCTTCTTTCGGTGGTTCATTGAAAAGGGTAGCATAAATATGAGTTGATTGCTACAACTACAACGCATGAGATAGCAACATATGTTCTTACAGGAGACGGAGTAATCTAAGATTCAAATAGCTAGAAAGCAGGGAAAAAACCGAAAGTACCCGAATGGTTTTGTCCAAGGAACCACTGTACAATTTGTCTCCTGAAGATGAAATATAGAGGCATGTGACAGCTTTTGTATGTTCACGAACTTCTTGAATCAACCTTAGAACACTCTTTCCAGCATCCCACACCTAAAAGCGAGTGTTGGTTAGTTATAACATCAAGGATTCATTAATACATATGCAACTGGTAATTGTATTAATGCACGGGGAAGAGGGTCAGGTAGATTGTACCTTGATGGTTCCGTCGGAGTGGCTGCTAATAACACGACCTTTAAAATGAAGCAGAGACAGCACTTCACCATTGGCGCATGATTCTACCTCAACCACTTCGGTGCAGTTCCACAACTCTGTCTAAAATACAGATTAAAAAGCCTAATAAGCTCATTTTTTTATAGCTAATCTGAAGAAGCCAAGGACATGGTTTCCCAATCCCACTTACTGCATTGACAGATGACAAATTCATTAAGGATTTCAGTACATCAGTGATCACTGGTGAACTTCTCTTAAGCTTTCTCAAGGTGCTGTAGATGTATTTAGCATACTTTCCGAGCTCTTCAAGTGCAGCTAAAAATCAGGAAAGTTTGAGTTCAGCAATTATTTGTGTATATTCAAAACTTTGTTAAGAATTCTCACCTACACTAATCTTACCTGGGTCACTTACGAAGGTTCTTAATGCAAGGGTTGCCAAAATCTTCTCTTCCATGTTTCTAGTTGATTGGAGGACATTTATAAATTCATCAAGCAAGGATTTACGAGCCGCAGTTTTTACACCAGTATCAGGAAGAACTGAAAGCATGTATATGAGCCATGTGGAGATGACAAGGCATGATTTTGCCGTCTCCAAGGAATTACTCTTGAAGCACTCCTCTAAAGCTTTAAAGATAGAGCCCTTTTCATGATTGCAAAGAACAAATGCCACTCTTTTCTCCCAAGAACTTACTGCTTTCTCTTCATCTTCCTGCACAAAAGCATCCAAGGCTCAGAATCATCACAGAATTTAATTGAACAGGGTCCCATGTTCCATATTAAACTTAAGCAAAAACCGCAAACCATTGTTTCAGCTAAAAAATTTTCTGCTAAATCATTTTCATTCTTTTTCAGCTTCTCTGCCTTCATCAAAGCATTGTAAGGTAGATCATATCCTGCAATCTTCAGTAACCAGGCTTCCATGTAAGTACCCCCAGATGAAGTCCGACGTGCAGAAATAGAAACTAAAGCATCCAGAGCCATCATCTGAGAATTAGAGAAGTCCTTTCTGTGCAGCGCTTCAATTAAAGCCTCTACAGCTTCTTCCCTGTAAATGCTCATCTTTCGCGGCTCAGCCTGGAAATTCAACCCATAGAAACCATGGTTAGATATCCAAGTTTTCCTGTTAAAGTAAGTGAATGATGTCAGAGAATCAAAGCAAACCAGGAGATCAAGCTGAAGAAGAAGAGTGGCAAGGGAAGGTTGCTGCCTCATGGGAGCCATTTGGAGATACACAAGAAAGGTGTGCATGGTACTAAATGCTCCTTCATCTTTAATTATCTGCAATATCTGATTACAGAATGTCCTCCTGAAACACCATGGAAAAGGCAGAACATTCAGTGTCGGTATTGGAGATGATGTTGAAAAAGAAGAAACATGCAAATCTTTAGACATTTGTGTTTGATTTTTCTACTTTTTCAAGTTGTAGCATTACAGTAGCACATTTTTCCCTTCAACCATCCAACCATTAGCTGCTGGAAGAAAATATAAACAACATTCAAAGTATATTACTGAAGGGAATATTTGATGTGTACCTGTTTAACTGAACTAGCTCTAAGAGGAAGTCAATACATAAGCCTCTCACGCTATCATCCCCGGCGTGAAATAATTCAAGAACAGGAGATAGTTCGATTGTACTTGCTATCGAGTTCCGGGAACTTTTATCAGCACGCATGCAACAGAGAAGTATCGAAATAATTGACTTCCTTCCTTCCACTCTATCCAAACACTTGACTAGCGCTGGAATTCCATTTGCACAGATAACATCAAAAGCATTGACAGACCGGCTGTTTTCATCCCCACCCGTAAGCAAGTGTTCAAGCACTGCTATAGCAGCGTCCTTGGGCTCTATTGCAAATTGAAAATCATCTAAATCTTCAATTTTGCTCTGGATTGACTGGACAAGTGAGGGTATAAAGTTGTGAACTGAAAGCTGAGCAAAAGCTGGCCTCAGCTGGTATATCAGAACAACAGCCTCAGCAAGCCCATTTTTGAACAAAGCAGCTAGGCAATCAAAATCAGAATCTACACTGGTTAGAATCTCTCCGACACTTTCATCTGAAAATGTTAACTCAGAGAGAACGTAAACTGAAGTTTTAAGAGCATCTCTGCTTACAGAAGCAGAGAGTATTTCTACAATCCCATTTACAATAGTTGGCTCGGATAAATATGAAAGAACTGCAGGATCACCCTTTGACTCCTTCCACAATTTGGCTACTGCTGACACCGCTGCTTCACATTCTTCTAAGTTTTCTGAAGTACAGAGAGATGAAATATAAGGTTTTAACCCATTGATGATTGTTTCAATGGTAGCTTGAGAAATTACACTGGTTGGTGATGTGGATACTTCTGCTCGGGCAAATCTTTTGCTCCTCTGATGCATGTGACTATCTGTACTGTTACGAGTATGAGTATGACTGGGAGAATAAAATGTTCTGGATGCAGTAGACACTAACAAATTTTCTCTTAAGGAGGAGGGGCTGAATGAATTCCTTGGTGTTTCAGAGTACGAAAATTCCTGAGCAAGCTCTGGATGCTGCTCTTTCCAAGATGTTATGAGTCTCTTCAAAACATAATTTGTTTTGGGCAGTGAGTTTGCAGAGAGAGGTTGGCGAGTAATAGGGCATGTCGTATTTCCTCTTTTCATCCATTCTTGAATTGCTTTTCTCTCATAAGTCTGGCCAGTTTCAAGGGTAACTGGATCATTAAAAAGTTGGCCTGTGATAGGGCAAACAAAATCTTTTGGTGGTCTTGAACGGGGAGTCAGCATCTCTGATGTAGGAAGTGAAATGTAGCTCTGGCTTCCTTCATCACTCTCAATAAGTGAACTGCATAGTAATAATAAAAAGATGTATATTTATCAATACTGAAAGGAAAAGAACAGCTTGAATACTGTAAAAGATAGCCTAAAGAAAAGAGAGAAATTTTTAGCTACCTATTCTCTAATATTTGGTTGTCGACATTGTCATAACTCATCCTCCTTGTTCGGGTACGGTTCTTCCTGGCAATTCTCAGCAGACCCTAGATTGCAAAAATGCTATCAGTATAAATGAAACGTTCCAAGTTCGGATGGAATTGGCAAGAACTCATCAAAATAAAAGGCAAAGACATACTATCACTTCACCATCTGAGTCTGGTGAGCTACTGCTGTAATCTTTTCTCAAGCGTGGAGAATCAGGTAACGAGGTAGCACTAACAGAATCCGTAGCACGGCATGACAGAAGCCGTAACATTGTTGTAGGTTGTTTTTTAGACTGCACAACTGGATCAGGAGAACTAATCTTTGGCGAAGTTCCAGGGGAATTTATAGGAGAGACTATTTTGGGAGAATGCTTTTGGCTCTTTGCTTTAGCTAGCCTTTTGTTTAGTCCAATTTCCTTAATCTCAGTTGATTCTATGCTGCGAAGAGTTACTAACTTCTGATTTTTATCTTCAGAATCAATATAAGTATCACTCCGCTCACAATCAGAATCGTTTTCTCTGTCCTCTGGCATGGCCTCCTGACATAATAAACAAGAACACAGCACAGAATCAACTATAGTTCATCGCAATGTGACAATTGTAATATAGTTATCAGTCTTACTTGATGATCGCATATAACAGACTCTTCCAAATTAGGTGACAGGTTTGAAATTATCCTCAATCTGATCACAACCACATCCATCATAACAATAACAAGTTAGAGCCTTGAAAAAAGAAAATGTTCAGCGAGTACAATAAAATAAGAACCAGAACATGCAAATGGCTGTATTCATACGTTCCTGACTGAATAGTACTATTTCATTTTCGATGCTGGATGTAGACTAACCTGCTTTCTGCTCTCACACCATGTTTAGATCTAAGAACTGGAGAGAAACCAGCACTTTTAGGCAAGATGGGACCAAATTTCACATAATCAGGAATCGACCGGCTAACCTCATGCAGAGGAGTTACTGGTGGATCTGCTATCGGCAACATTGGAATCATCTTCTTGCTTCTTGTTGAGTCAGAATTCATGCATTCCTTGTAGTATCTAGCAAAAAGCCGCGTAGTTTCATCCAAGGATTCCCTGTAAAGCTCCTCCAGGTTTTGCAATTTTTCCACCTGATCTGGCCTCATTGAATATATCAAAGACTCATTGAAGAACTGATCCAAGTCAGCAGTAAATGACAAATCAGAAGAATCAGGAATTACTTCCACCATAAGTCTGTGTCTAGCTTCAGAATACCACCCAACAATTGAGCTCATCTGTGGAAGAAACAGGTCTTTCCAGAGTTCAGGGGCAAAATCAATTCTCGAGAAGAATGGATCAACAATAAACATCTCAAGAACATGAAGAACAGAATTCTCATCATTGTTACGCATTTTCCATAGGTATGAAAGGTAGAGGCGGGCCCAAGCAGAGAGGTAGAAATTTGGGACCCCAGCTGTTCTTTGGTCAGAGTTCAACAAGGCACAAACTTGCAGCATCTTCTCTGCATAATCTAATCGTGCCAGCTTAGTCTCCATATTGGAGGTGTCAATGGCTTCTTCAAGGGCTTCTATACCCCAATCCAAATTTGCTAATACTGCTTGATCGGAGTATCGAACCTCTGTATCTTTGTCACAGCTCCCATCTTCAGCTGCTAATCTCTCAGCACACTGTTCTTTGTGCTGGGTTCTTTGCTCTTTATTGATCAAACGATCTTGTGTGAAACTTCCCACGGTGGTAATCAAGAACCTCACAGTATCCTTTTGGTCCATCGCAAACCTATAGCTTCCTTCCATTTCTGAGGAGAGAATCCCAGCTTACAGATTCCCAATCAACTGCAAGAGCAAACAATCGTCATCTTCCTCTAGCAAGTTTCATCAGAAGTAAATCAATCAAGGAAAAAATACCATGCTTTTCAAATTCATATGTTTTCAAATTTCCCTAGTTTTTAGCACTATAAATGGAGCAGCACTGCTTGGACTGGTTAAGGATTGATCTACCTACAACCTGGAAACCTCCATCTATAATTCTATTGCATCATCAATCTAAAAGCAACTACCAAAACTTCATAGACATTACACCATGAAAACAATAGTAACTCAAGACGTAAACACCCCGTCAAAAATTACACGCACCATTGGCACTGGCATTGACAAAGGATGGCAGTCTATCAACAACAAGAACAAAACATTCATTTGAAGAAAGAAAGAAATAAATAAAGAGTGCGATCGTTCTAGAGAAAAGTTCTTACATTAAGGTGCAAGGCAACTTCATAGGAATTCAGATTACTTCGTTAACATAGATGATCAAAAAGAAAAAAAGGGATTATTGCGTCAAAACATGAAATTAACACAACGAAGAGATATGGCCCATTAGACTCTAGTTGGTGTTGCCGGCTTTGATAGTTGTTGTGTGCTGATCAAAGCAAAATGTGGACTATTCATTTTATATTTACTAATCACAGTTCATATCGTTATTATATATATTGCCTTCCTTTAGTAGATGACAAGACGAAGAAACTTTGCCGTTTGGCTTAATCATTGGACATGTCTAATCATCTATCATCTTAAAAAACACGAACACTCAGCAAAGATAAACAGCTCTAAAACCACTCTCCATCTGCTCCTTATCGTTTAGCATGGTTTTTAACTTCTTTTGGCGGGAACCCAGTCCACATGAGCCGCTGGTCCATAGCCCAATCCTTAAATGGTTCAAAGCTAATTTGTATAATTTATAGAAAAGGATGGCAATACATCGGTTCCGCTTTGTACCCTATATTGTGGTTGAGGAACTAGGCCGCTAGACGTAAGAAACGAAAAAATTTAGGTTGTGTTCGGTAATTATAAAAACAATACTTTTTTTTTCTTCTCAGTTTTCCATTTTTTTCTATTAGTTTTTATTTTATAATAAAAAATTAACAAACCTTTTTATTTCCTGAAAAAAAATTATTTTTGTTAAAAAATAAAAAATATATATCTAGATTATAATTATTTTTCATAAGGATTCAAAATTATAATTCGTAATTGCTATCTTAATATTTTTTATTCATGATAATATAGTTTTATTCTTGTTTTATTTGAATTAAAATTCCTCATGAAAAAATTATATATATATATATACATTAAATTTATAATAAAATTTAAACTCATGACATTAATTAAATATCAAAATATAAAAAAATAATGTTTCACGTTACTAAAAAGTGCTTGTATATAGAAAAAGTTTGTAACTAAAAAGCTGTAGATAGTTTTTAAAATGTGTTTTTCAAAATCAATATAAATTTAAAAAATTGAGATATTGTTTTTTAAAATATAAAAATATTTTATTTAAAATTAAATTCTTAATTTTAATTCCTTTTAGCTTTAATTTCTCAAATATTATTTTTTTCATCCAAATAAAAAAAAATTAGGTCTCGTTTAGATGGGCTGAAACGGGTAAATCCAAGCAGGGTCAAATTGCTATCCAACGGATATTGTTAAACAAAAAAAATCAGGCCGCCTCTCACTAAAAAAACAAACAGTAATTAAAATTAATAAATATCGCCACGTGGGAGATAGAAACCTCGCTTGTCAGTTGTCCTCTGTCACCACGTAGAGTATAAAGATACTCGCGTCAACAATACGCAGTTCTAAAAGTCTCTTTCCAAACCCCCACCAGATCCATCCACGTGTCCACTACCAACGGCCAAGATGAAACATCAAAACAGAATCCAGAAACACTACCTCCCTCCCTCTATAAAACCAAGCCTCAGTCCCTTCCATTGACGCAGTCCACAAATTTTCAATGGCAAACCCTAAAGTCTACTTGGACATGACAATCGGCGGCGTCCCGGCCGGCCGGATCGTGATTGAGCTGTTCGCGGACACAACTCCACGAACCGCAGAGAACTTCAGGGCTCTTTGCACTGGAGAGAAAGGCAAAGGCCGAAGCGGCAAGCCTTTACACTACAAAGGCTCCACTTTTCATCGAGTGATCCCTGGATTCATGTGTCAAGGAGGGGATTTTACTGCGGGGAATGGAACCGGAGGAGAATCAATCTATGGAGCGAAATTCGCTGATGAGAATTTCATAAAGAAACATACTGGGCCTGGAATTCTATCTATGGCAAATTCTGGGCCTGGCACTAATGGGTCTCAGTTTTTCATATGTACAGATAAGACTGAATGGCTTGATGGGAAACATGTGGTGTTCGGAAGAGTTGTGGAGGGTATGAATGTTGTCAAGGCTATAGAGAAGGTTGGATCTAGTGGTGGAAGGACCTCCCGGCCTGTTGTTGTTGCTGATTGCGGTCAGCTTTCTTGAGGGACACAGGATTTGTGGTATGCTGGTGTGTTTATGTATCTATCTACATAACGAGTCTTTAATTGGACTCTGATTGTGTTTCTTCAAGTGTTGCTGTCCTTTAATGATCCTAATGAGATTTACAGATATAATAATTGAATGAATCATTTCACCTTTTTGTTTCGCTTTGTGTGATAATGGGCTGCTTGGATCTGATTCGAGCCTTGAGTCGGGTTGATTATCGGTTCTTGTAACTATGATACCAGGTAAGCAAGCGGTTTGGTCAGCGCTTTTAGAATTTGAGCATTCTTGCACTGCATGGAAATCGGTAGACTTCGGTGAGAGACCAAATGGCTTAAGTTTGCATCTAATAATTAAGGTCTTGAGGGGTAGTTGAAGTCGACTAAATTAGACAGTACTGTTAAGCGTGTTTTTTCCATTCTTAAGATCTGTTTGGAGTATCGTTAATATAATTTTTATTTAGAAATATATTAAAATTAATTTGTTTGTTTTTTATTTTTTAAAAATTATTTTTAATATTAATATATTAAAATAATTTGAAAATACTAAAATAATATTAATTTAAAATAATAAAAATAAATTTTTTAAAAATATTTTAAAAATATAAAAATAACACAAAAATAAACATTATCTACATTAAATTTGTCGGTGTGACAAAAGACGCTCTGTGCCGTGACTTTCTGTCGCTCCATCCTTATAGGGCAGAGAACTCGTCTCTGCCTTGGTTGTGCTGCTGGAGGCTCGGAATGGAAGAGCACTCATCTCAAAGTGGGCTTACTTTTTAGATGCTTATTGGAAGCATTCATCGGCTTACTATTTAGATTCTCTCAGTGCAAGACTCTTTATTCTATCACCTATTATTATTATGGATGAGTTGTGAAATTTTAATTTTTTTAATTTTGGTTTTTAAATTTTTTTTTTCAATGATTTAATCCTGATTAAAAAACTCTTTAATTTTAATTTTTTATAAAATGATAAGATTAAAAAAAAATTAAAATGAAAAAGATATCAAACATGATGGTGAGTTTTGCAAAAAAAAAATTATACTTTGGTTATTGAACTTATAAAATAACGTAAATTATATAATTTTACTATCTCAATGTTTTTTTAATTTAATTTTTTTTATAAAAGTTTGTTTTTATTATTTTTTAGCCTCTAGTTTAGAGAGGAGAAAAAATTGCTAGATTCTGGTAGTACAGAGAAAAATATCATTTTAAGTCACCAAATTGGATAATATTTATATCAAATGATTTCATTTAACGATGAGAGTTTATATTGCGTGTTTTTTACCTTTAAAATTAATGAAAAAAACATATTTGAACTCGGAATGATTTTTTATTTCGGGTTAATTTTGATTTTTTGATGTCATGGATAAGTTTATCACGATTCATGTGATGTTTTATAGGTTTTGGGGTCAAAAGGGGTTGAAAACATGTTTTTGGATCAAAAAACTTAAGTCCTGCTTTTTCCAAGCATTGTGTTTGGACGACGAGTCTTTTCTTTTTTCAAAAAAGTTCGGGGAGGACCAACAAGAATTAAAGGCCCAGTTGCATGGGCCATGATAAAATGGGTCGAGTAAATATCAATATGAAAAATTATTTTAATAAATAAATTTAGTAAAGACTGTCGGGTAAATGTCTCGTCTTTTGAAATTAAATATCTTGATCTACATTTGTCTCTCGTTTTTTAAGTTTTATTTTTATGTATTGTTAATGACTTTTTATTTATTTATCTACACACATGGTTCTCAATTTATTTGATTACATTCATGTATAATTTTTTTCTATTTGAACTTAAATTTTGTAAATTACATAAATATGCTAAAAAAACCTGTCTACACAATTTGTCATATGAAATAAAAAAATCTGACTCCTAGCAGAGCGCAGATCACATGACTAGTATCACTTTATACAACGACCTTCCATCTCTCCATTCTTATATGGTAGAGAACTTGTTGCTATCTTGGTTGTGTTGTCAGAGACTCGAAATAGAAGAGCACTCATCTTGAAGTGGGTTTACTTTTGAGATGCTTACTAGCCATTTAACATGTGCTTCTCTTTGAATTATAATTTTTTTTTTCCAAAAAACATTTCAGGTATGCATGTTACTTCAACGTATTTCTTCACATAAAAAATTCAAAATGTAAATTGAAAAATCTATGCAATCAAGATTAAGATATTCCATAATATAAAATGAAAACATGTATCCAATTGTGTTTACTGAACTTATTTATTTAAATAAATAAAAGATAAATTTACACCATAAAAAACCCATGATTTAAAAGATAAATACAAATAAAATTGACTGGATAAACCCATGTCATAAAAATTATTAAGCAAGGCCGAACATATCAACAATATAATTTAAAAACAAATATTTTTTATTTTAAAAAATAAACTTCATTGTATAAAAAAATTATAAATGAATTAGAATAATACCTTGAAAAATAAAATAGAAACAAAACGACTAAAAAAACTTATATTCAAAAAAGACATGAAAAAATTATGACATAAGTCATAAGACTAAGAAAAATCCACAGGGAAAACTTGAAAATAATCACAAAAGCAATATTGAAAAAAAAAAACTAATGCAGAGCAATAAAATCATACAAATTCAAATTTCCAATAAATTAAATGCCAAACCAGGAAAAAAAATTAATTACACAAAATGATTGAAAAAAATAAGGGTGAGAAAAAACATTAATTAGAGGGATAAAAATTTTCAATTGGAGGATTTAATTGAATTGAAAAGTAGCTCTAATAAGAGAAAAAAAAATCGAAAGAACAAAAGTTAAATTAAAAAAAATAAAACAAAAAAAATTAATTAAATGATGAAATTGAGAGAGAAAAACTTCAACTAAAGTGTCAATGACAAAATAAAAAACTTTAAAAAATAAAAACCAAGATGAAAGACCAAACATATAAGAAATTGTAATTGAAAGACTAAATTAAAAAGAATAAAAAATTCTATAAATGAAAAAGAAATGAAATAACAAATTAATAGAATGAGGACTGAAATTGAAAAGTAAAAAACAAAGAGGACAATAGTGTACATTACTTGTCAGAAGAGAGGAGAGAAAAGGGAAAAAATCAAATGACCACCGACAACAACTCAACCATAATAAGCTGTCATGCATCATTCCAAATATAAGAAGACACGACGGCGGATCTAGGTAAATGACGAAATGCTAGTTAGGTCTCTCGGTTGGCGTCACATGCGCTGTCTAAATGGCTTGGATGTACCAACACGCGAGGGCGTACCTAACACACTCCAGCAATTTTAAGCATTAAAAAAATGCCTCTATGACCTCGACAATGACACAAATACCCATATGAAAGTACAAAAATACTCTTTATATGTTAAGCTTATGTTTTATTTCTTCCAAGATTAAAGATGAAATTGCACTGTATATTAAAACTTGAAAATCCTAAAACATTCTTATGCAACAGCACAATATTTTTTTTAACTTCGAAGGCAAATACATATTTTTACCGTTAAGAAACTTATGCAAAATTATAAAAAAAATTCTTGATCAATAGTTATATATTTTGTTAATTTTAGGGACAAAAAAATATTTCAACCGTGCAAAAATAAAAATAAAAAACATCAGCACCCCACCCAAGAGACTCAATTGTTTTTGGATTAAATAGCACAAAAATAATTTTATTATAGCCTAAGATATATTTTAATGTGGATTGAGCTATAATAAAACACCTTGTCATTTAGTTTATTTATTTATTTTTGAGGTAGAAGGAGAGCATTCATTGGCTCGCTATCTAAGATGCTCCTCCGCTTTTGGCTACATCCTGGGCATGATAGTTTTGAAACCCGGACTGACCCGGCGGGTCGACCCGGGCTTGGAACCGGTCCAGGTCTAAGTAAAAACCCGCCGAGAAATTGGCCCAGCGAGACCCGGTCGACCCGGCGGGTCAATCCGGAACCCAGTCGACCCGGGCAAACTTGGCTGAGACCCGGCTACCTTTCTTTTTTTTGTTCTTTATAGATTTCTTAGAATTGAAGCGGCTATGCTGTTCATTGTTGTTCTTCATTTACCTTATAACTCAGCTACAATTCTCTCAACCCTTTATAAGCTACCATGAATTTCAGAGGTGCAAGTTGGGTAAGCCCCATCTCCATCTCTGTTTATTTATATCTAGTACGATGATGAGCTCCAAGTTAAACATGGTATTTTGATGCCTATTGTATTTCTGTACGGCTGTGCCAACATCTAAGCAAACCTTTCTTTTTCTAGTTTTGAACTAGTGGCGGTGCAGTGTTTGGATGGCAAGAAGGTAAAGGAAAAGATGATTTGTTTTCGATCTTTTTGCGTGGGAAATGAAGTGAAGAATTGAGTTTTCGAGTGTAGGTGTGCAAGGGAGTAGATGAGGATCAAAATAAGAGCGGTTTTCGTGAGATGAGAAACGTCAAGATATTTCGAGAACTTCGAGGTGCACGTGGAGTGTTTTCATTTGACACGTGGATTATCCAATAACGTCTAGAGTTCTCGATTATTTTTTCTTCTTTTTTTTTTGTTTGGCAATTCGACTGTATTTTTTTAAAAAATTAATTTTTTTAGTTTTAAATTAATGTTTTATATATATCTTGATTCTAATATTAAAAATAAATTTTAAAAAATATGTTATTTTAATATATTTTTAAATAAAAATCATTTTTAAAAATAAATTTACCATACTTTCAAAATAAACTTTTATGCTGTTTTTATATCTTCAAAATATCTTGAAATTTCTTATTTTTTGTTATGGAAAAATTTGTGCATAAATTTCCACCTTTTGTTATGAAAAAAAATCAAAAAACTAAAAACATAAATCAGCACTTCCATTGTCACTTTGCACAGGTGGGAGAGCTTCAGATATTTTAGTCAAGACACCAGGAGTGAGGAGTTCTATACACTACCTTGAAACCTTAACAGGTTTTTCCCTTCATTCTAATTTCAGAGCTCTTCCTTGCCATGATGCCATCAACGAAAAGCTGAAAAGAAGTGGCTCTCAGAGATAGCTTCGCCTGTCAAATTATTTTTATTTTAGGTTGACCCAGGTTAATCTGGGTAATCCTATCTGACTCATAATCTGATCATTAAACTAGATCGATCATCGAGTCGGATTTTAAAACTATACAGGCACAATAACTAAGTACACCAGAGCTGCATCCTTCCCGGTCCTCTCAAATTCTCAATGCTCTATTGCCCTGCCCATACTGGATATGGGGCCCGAACTTATGCATACCACACTAAACAACCGCATTACACAAACCGTACTACTCGGCACCTGGCAGTACCAGTAGGTTTTAGCTTGGATTTGATTAAAACAAGGATAAAGAAGTTTTAAATAGGACCACGTGGAGCAAAATTGGACCAAAACGCTTCTCCCTGCTGCGATGCATATCATTTTTTAAAAATATAATTTATTTAAAAATACACACATATTTTTTAAAAGTCATGACGCTTCCGAGCACGGGAGGAATTGGCCTCGAGCAGGCAGAGAGGAATTGGCCTCGAGAAGGCTTTCCCTGCTGGACATGGGTCGGCGACGTCAACCGACACTGGATATGGATTTTTTAGAGCGTTTTTGGCAGTGTGGTTGTGAATGTTTTTCAAATAACTTTTCATGCTAAAATACATGCCAATAATATTTTTTTATTTTTTAAAAATTATTTTTGATATCAGCATATCAAAACGATCCAAAATATACAAGCTATATTAAATTTTAACCAAAAAAAATTTAAATTTTTTAAAAATACAGCTGCAACCGCATTCCCAAACAAGACCCGTGTAAATCACAGTCAAAGAATCGCACGGCAAACCAAACCCAATTCTAATACCGTTTGAAAAAAAAAATCCGAGGCAGAATAATCCGTACTCAAATAGAGATAATTTAATATCTAAAGATCCAGTGGCCACCTGTAAATTGCCCATATAGGAAGAAATATAATAGAGGTCGTGGTATCCTAGCCAGTGAAAAACATCCACGTTGTCGATTTTAGGTCCTCACGGCATCAGATTTTCTGACGAAGTAACGATGCATTTAATCTTCGAACAATAACTTCACGGACCAGCAACAAGGGACGAGCTCTGCCTCTGTCCCAGTAGAGGAGAGGTGTCAGCTTGAAGCTAGAACTTGAGAGAGCCCTCTCTCATTCCCCCTTCCGTACGCCATTGATCTGAGATTTCTGATTGGAAAGGGTCAAATCATGATTTTGTTGCTTTCACAGATGCATTTACATGGTCCCCTCCTTTTCTTTTTTAATTGCAGAATTCGTGAGCTACACTACACGTGCCTTCGAGCTGCCTGCAAAGGCTTCACGCAGGATTCTGAGATGCATTATTGAATATAATAATTCTGAGAGCAATTGAACATAATAATTATTTTTAATATTAACCCATCAAAACAATTAAAAAATAAAATCAAGTTTGGAACCGGTCTAAATCACATCCTCAATGATCCAATGGGAAAGGGATGTTTTTGGAATTACCTCTTAGTTCAATTTAGAAAGCTTTGGATCCATGATATTTATTGTTTCGTAGCAAAATATTATTTAATTCCATTATCAATTTAGGTTCGAATTAAAGCTCAGCAGTCAAATGTCAAACTTTTCAACTAATCAAAGCTCATCACATATCATTCTCGAGGTCATAATATTCTAATATATCACAAAATACTAAATTGAATTATATAGAAAGGTTAACTTTGTCCAAATTCAAAGTATAAAAATTGCAATTTGTATTTTAAATCTCTGGTCAAGTATCATCCAATCCATCACCGATTCTCATCTTTATCTCTTTTCTTGTAATTTGAATGCTTAAAAATACGGTAGTTTCTGTTTTTTGTATATTTTATTTTTTAAAATATTAAATTATTTTTTTTGATAATTTTAATGTGTTGATATAAATAATAAAAAAATTATTATAATATATTTAAAACAACCTTATTTTCTCTTAAAAAAACAACCCCTCATTACAATAACAAAAACACACCTCCAAAGCATTTGACTATTCAAGATCTAAAAAAAAAAACAACACCCAAGAAATGTAGAATATTAATTAATATACATCAATTCAAGGCAGAAGAGTAAACCCAAGGTGCCATAATTGTGATTTATTTTAATCTTTCCAGCTCTGTGTCATGAAGCATGACAATGCGGGCAGAACAGTAAAAGAACAGCGGGGGGGGTGTTGGACTTTAGCGAGTCAGAAGGTCTCAGACAAGAGAGGCGGTCAGGGGCGACTCAGTTTCGCATATGTCCGCTTCTAACAACAAGACAGTAGTCAACAATTTCTGTTTCTTTCCCTTCCTTCACCGTTTGGCGTTTCTCCATTCAAAATTCCATTGCCCACGAGACTTCCGTTTTATTGCCAAAAGAAAGAAAGAAAGAAAAATATAATAAAAACAACGCGTTTGTTGCATTCATGAACCGAAATTAATCACAACCACCGCCTTTAGATTGCTAGTACTTGCAATTAATCTTTTCTTCCGTGCTTGCTACTATACCTTCTCTGACTTTGTCTTCACTTTTGAATTTTTTCTGGGTTCTTCTTCTTGATTCTGAAGTGGGGTTTTTATCATTTACGGGTTCATTTTGAATTCTTTGTTAGTGGTGTGATCTGGGAGAGAACTTGCAAGAAGGGAAAATGGGAGGGGTCTGTTCTGGCGGAGCGAAAAGGAAAAGTGTGAAAGTTGGGGGGGAGGAGAATAATAACAGTGGCATCAATACCTCAGGGAAGCTAAGGTCATTACATAGCACAGGCAAGAAAAGAGAGAATTCTTATAGGAATAATAATGGGGATGATTTTGGCAGAACAACGCCACAGAGGAGTAATTCTGGTGAGTTTTTATCATCCTTCTCAAGGGAGCTCAAGCCATCAACGCCTGTTAGGACAGAGGCCGACAAGGTATGTTCTTTTTATGTTTTGTTTTCTTGATCATGTTTTTGCTTTGGATGTCCAATCTGTCAGTTTTGATGGTTTATTTTGTGCCTTTGGTTTTTGTAGATCAATCAAAAGAAGTCATTTTTAGGAAAAGCTGGGGCGGTGGGACTAGAGAAAGCAGTAGAAGTTTTGGATACTCTAGGAAGTAGCATGTCAAATTTGAATCCCAAAGGGGGATTTGCCACTGGAATGGTTTCTAGAGGGAATAGGATATCAATATTGGCATTTGAAGTAGCTAATACAATAGCCAAAGGTGCAAACTTGTTTCATTCTCTTTCAGAGGAAAATGTCGAGTCCTTGAAAAAAGAGGTATTGCATTCAGAAGGAGTACACAAATTGGTTTCTACTGATATGGAAGAGTTGCTCATAATTGCTGCTGCTGATAAAAGGTTGTTGCTTGTTACAAATTCCTTGCCTTGGTTTAATTCTAACATAGTTCATGTTCTGTCATCTTAGTATTGTTTAAAAAGAAAATAACTGGGTGCTTTTGTAGAGAGGAATTTGATGTTTTCTCGCGAGAAGTGATTCGGTTTGGAGATTTATGTAAAGACCCTCAATGGCACAATTTGGGTCGATATTTTTCAAAGTAAGGTGCATTTTTGTTATGCATTATTTCCTGGTTATGTTCTTCTTGTTTTCTAACTATGCAATTATCTCTGTAATACATCAGATTGGATTCAGAATATTCAATTGAGAGGCAGCATAGAACGGAGGCGGAAGTGACAATGCAAGAGCTGAGTACTCTGGTGCAGAACACTTCTGTAAGTTTTTTATTTTCTTTTGCCACATCAAGTAGATGCTTGCATGCTGCTACTTGTTGATCAAATGCCTGTACAATGCCACGGTTGAAACTTGGTTTTCGTCTATAAACACTATTGTATTTTGCTTCCTTAATTAATTCCATCTAATTCTCGGAAAAAAGCATTGCTAATTTCCTTTTAATCACTCATTTCAGTATGTTATGCTTGATCCAATGAACGTTGCAGCTTTGAATTTAGATCATTTACTGTATTAAATTGTGATGCTGAGCAGTTTGCAGTTGTGTTTGGCATATGCATTTTTTTTTTTAAGAATTATCACGAATCCCAGCAACCTTTTCAGCTTATTTTACTACAGTTGAAGAATGCTGGAGGTCTTCAAAAGCTTTAGCTTGTGTTCCTGTGATCCTGCTTTACAAATCTCTGTTCTTGTGCAGGAACTATATCATGAGTTGAATGCTTTGGACAGATTTGAACAAGATTATCGGCAAAAGGTTGAAGAAGTGCAGTCCCTAAATCTCTCTGTAAAAGGTTGGCATGGACGAATCTTTTCTCTTCACTTGATTTTTTTTTAATGTGGTAGACTGTATTTTATGATGATATCGAGATGCTTACATATTTGTGACTACTGACTAATAAGCAATATCTGAGGTTATCTATAGAATTCTTTTTTGCGATTTATATTTGCAAAGTTCAAGCATTGTCGAGGTATTCGATTGTTATGTATACAATTTCTGCTGCCTTCTTGTTGCTGAAACTATAACATTTTCTACAGCTCCGATTTCAATGTTTTTTTTTTTTTTTTTTTTTTTCGCTTAAAGGATATGTCCTTAAAAGTGAATAACATGCTTATCTATAATTAATAACTATCAGTTCTCATTGATAGTTAACTACTTGTTTTTTTCTCATTACATTTATAACTGGTTCTAGGTGCTGATTTTCTTTTCTTGTTTCATTTTTTGGGCATCATGTCCAGTATCTGCTTGATACTCCGCAAGCAATGGTGAAGCAGATATTTTATTAATGGACCATTTTCTTTGTAATTGTAGGAGAATGTCTCACAATTTTACATAGTGAGCTAAAACAACAAAGAAAGCTTGTAAGGAGCTTGAAAAAGAAATCTCTTTGGTCTAAAAATGTGGAGGAGGTACATGTCTATGAGCCACTAGTTACATCTGCTGAAAAGTTGCACCATAGTCTCTTTGAAGGATTTTCTATCAATTCCGAACTCTTTCATGCCTCAAAATTGCTTAGTTTGGCTTAACTCCCTCACTCAACATGAATGCTTTGCAGCCTTGATTGATTCCAGTAGCGGTTTCATGTAATAGATGGCAGTTAACATATCAGATAACTTGTTATTTTATATGAATATGTAGCTTACTCCATTAGAGTGGTTGACATGTTTTCACTTTTTCTCTTCAGCCCATGAGAATATTAGTTTGTCTGTCTCAAGCAATAGAATGTTCTATAACTTTCTTTGTGAACTGCAGATCATGGAGAAACTTGTTGATATTGTTACCTACTTACAACAAGCGATCCTGGAAGCTTTTGGAAATAATGGTATGACCATTATGTCTTGCGATGAAACTAGAAGATGAAAATTTGCATGAATATCATAAATGGGTGCATTTACATTTCCATTCATTTATATCAGCAAGACACATTGATGAGTTCCTTTTGTTTTCCTAGATGCGAACCACCTTGTTTTTCATTTGTGTATGATATATGGTAGATAATTAGTGAAGGAACGGGTTTCATGTGGGGAGTCTGTTATCTGAAACTGCTGTCCTTGAAATGTGTGTATTTCTATTGTGTCTGAGAAATTATCTTTATTAGAAATGAAAGACCGTTTATAGTGCCTGGATAATAAAAGAGGTGAATGCCATGTCCGAAGATACTGTCTCAGCTCTAGCTAGATCGTTCCACTATTTCTGAAGTCCACAAACAGGCTAGTATATATATGAAAGGGTGGAATCAAGAGGATTTATGTAGGCAAACTGATGGACATACTGAATTTAGGCTCAGCTGCATTGAATTGATCTGTCCATATAAGTTCATTCTCGATAAATGTGTATGCACTTACATCCTTCTGGTTGGGTAAAACCATGATTAGCAGGCATGAGCTATCTTAAAAAGGACTATTAATTCCATGTATCAACAAGATTCTAATCTGAAGTGCAGCTTTAATTTATTAAGATTCAAGCATTTTAGTGAATTGTGCTTGCGAAAGAACATTATAATCCTTACTGCAGTGATTTGGTCAAGGCCGACATATAAGAAACATGCCAATATAGAGTCTGTTTTTGTTTATTTCCCTCTCCTTGCTATCTATGCACATCATAACAAGATTTAAGATTTAATTCAATGTTTCTGGCTTTGAAGATGTGCTTCAAATATTAATCTGTAGGGATTGACAACTCATGGCAGGTGTTATATTGGTTGACAAGGAGCCTGGCAACAGTCGTCAAAGACTTGGCACATCTGGTCTTGCATTGCATTATGCTAACTTAATCAACCAGATTGATAATATTGTAAGTGAAGCTCTTTCCTTCTTCACTAATCACATGGTTATTATAGGTCACTCAGTTTTCCTATATTGGGATGGATTCGACTGAAATATCACATGTTATTAGACTTCTCGACCCGCCTCCCTTCCTCCTAATACGAGGGACAGTTTATATCGAGGGATACCAAACAGTGTTAAGGCAGCTCTACGCTCAAGGTTGCAGATGGTTGATACCAAGGAAGAGGTATGTGTGCTCATTTTTGTGCTGCTCATTTTCCACTTTTTCTCCAAATGGAGATTGAGGATGGGTGTTTGTTCTTACTTTTTTGCTCTTGCACCTACTCAATACATAATTGCTTTCCACTATTTTTCTCTACAGCTCACGATAGCTCTGGTGAAAGCTGAAATGGAAAAGACTCTCCATTGGCTTGCGCCTATCGCCACAAACACAACCAAGTAGGTTAAATGACAATCTAATTTGATATTTCCTCGTGTTCCTGTAAAAACATGTTTAAACAACTTGGTGTTTTCATATGTCAGTGGTTTTTACGCTTGACCTTTCTTTTTCCTTATCTTTTTTCTCCTTGAGAATTTTCTTTACTGTCTTTGCTATTACACTTATTTTGTTTTTATTTGAATTGGCAACAGAGCACACCAAGGCTTTGGATGGGTTGGAGAATGGGCAAACACTGGGTTAGTGAAAGCCTTTGTGCTGTCTTTGTGTTGTGACAAGTGTAATGCACCTTAGTAGCAGACGAGTGACGCTTTTTTTCTTTTTGACAGAAACGAATTCGGCAAGAATACAGCTGGAAACAGCAACCTGATCCGCCTCCTGACACTCCATCACGCAGATAAGCAGAAGACTGACCTATACATTCTTGAACTAGTGACATGGCTTCACCGGTTGATATACTTAGTGAGACAGAGAGATCATGGTTTCAAATCGATGCATGTTAGATCTCCATCTCGTAAGGGACCGGTTTTTCACACCATGACGCCACGACTTCAATCCCTGAACCACGGTGCCCAACTTTCTCAAGAAGATCGAGATTTGTTAGCCAATGTGTGTCAGAGGAGATCGGTTCTAGGAAGAAGCAAAAGTCAGGAATTTCTTGTAGACAAGAAAAGAGGACAGGTCTGGATATTGAGCAGGAGCACTGGAAACTCACCAGTTGCTGCTAGACAAAAATTAGAGCATAAAAAAACTAATATTTTGGATGTCATGGATGGCCTAGATGACACAATAGAAGACCATGCTTCATGGAATTACCTTGTAGGCATTTGACTTCCCTAGTGAATTATGAACCTCATTTTTCATGTATATTCTTTTGTTAAATTCCCATTCTATTGTATATACCCTTATATATTGTAATAATATATGTAATGATGGCATTAATAATACAGTCTACTTGTCTCTCAGTTCCATTTCTGGAGGGTCTTAGAAGAGATGATGGCCGATTCTTCTATAGCTAGCAACATCAGACTTGGTATATAACCAGACATCCCTACGCCGTGGGATCGGGTGATTATTAATTTTTCATAAAAAATAATGTTAGAAAAAAAAAATTAAAATTTCTGTTTATTTCTTTTTTTTTTAAATCAACCTCATAAAAAGTGTGGAGCCAACTCACCATAAGCCAATAATAAAAAAGATCAAAATTAAAAAAAAAATGATATCAACGTACATTTTAACTTTACAAACCTATAACCGGTGTTATTAGACAAGAAATATTCTAGTTATTAGACAAGAAATATTCTACTTGAAAAAATAACAAAACTTAGTTTCCAACCAATTAAATATTAAAGGATGAAATTGAAAAAAAAAACTATATAAAATGATCCAAAAAACAACAAATAATAATTTAAGAATGAGGATCAATATTAAAATAAAACGTAAATTAGAGGATAACTAATTTTTTTTGATTGAATGGTGAAATTAAATCAATTAGAAGTTGAATGATGAAATTGAAAAAAAAAACTGTACAAAAAGATCCAAAAATAAAAATAAAAAATGAGGTTCAATATGAAAATAAAAAATAAATTAGAGGAGAACTATTTTTTTTAATTCAATAGTAAAATTAAAAAAAAATTAAAGAAAACGGAGATAGAACTAAGTTAATTTTTCTTTTCACAAATGTTCCTTTAAGCATTTATAATTTCAAGTTTTTTTTTTTACTAATTTTAAATATGTTTTGTTTTATTTTTCAAAACAAATTCAAGAGCTGACTGTTTTAAAAGTTTGGTTTTTCTTATTTCATCAAATTAATATAAACACTTACAATTGCTTGAAATAAACGCTGAATTATTTTATACAATTTAATAATTTATAAAAAATTAAAAAATGAATGAATTAGAGTAAATTAATTAACGAAAGGGTGTTTTTTTATATAAAAAAATAAATATAAGAAGAATTGTTTTTTGAATGGATGAATTTTTTAACATTATGAATAAAAACAATAATTAATATTATTAAGAAATTACTATAATAATTAAATCATATAATATATAATATAGAGAAATGAAATTTGGTTATGTTATAAAAAAAATTGATTTAATGATGAATAAGTGAGGATTGAATGACAAAAAAAAAAAAATACATTTGTGATGAAATTATTATCTCGTTTTTCAAACAATATTAAGTTCTAACTTTGTACTGGTGCAAATATTTTATTTGTGTTTTATTAGTTTAATTATTTATTTTATTATTAAATATGATTGAAGAAATGATTTAATGATTTTATAAGTCATAATTTAATTATATTTCTAATTCAAAAATATATTATATTTTTATGATATTTTAATTAGTGAAGAAATTATCATTATAAGTTAGTTAAAAATCAAAGCAAAAGCAATGATCTCTATTTATTGTTCGGTTTGATGATAATATATATAAAAGACAAAACATATTTTTTAATAATTTATCTTTTTACAAAAACAAATTAATATAAAAAAATCATTTTATTTTGTATATTATTATAAATCAAAGTTTAAAAATATTTATATGTTAGACTAGTGAGAAAATATAGTTAGTTTATTATCACACAGACATGCTACACAAAAACTATCTAACAAAAACCTAGAGTTTATACATGTTTAAAACTATAAGCTTGTAAAAGTACAAGTAATGGCAAACATGTTTTAAACATAAAAATAATAATAAAATACTAGTATGTGTATTAAATATATATTCAAACTTACAAATTGATATAAAATAAAGAATTCTAGTATAAATACTAATAATAAAATTAACTAATTTAAATTAAAACAAGAAGAATAATTACTTGTTGAAGTACTTTAAAGTAACGAGTCCTTTTTTGTTCTTGATCATGAATCATTTACTCTTAAAGCTTTATTACTCATCATTTATACAACTAAGATGTTTGTAATATATTTTTTAAGATTTTAACAACACCATCATGGTTTAGATACACTTATAAACAAGGTCTTTAAATCAAATATTATATAACTCAAATATATCTCAACAAGATGAACTTAAGTTCTAGTAGGGGTGATCAAAAAAATTGAAAAACCGATTAAACCGAGAAAACTGCAAAAAAAATAATAATCAAAAAAACGAACCGAAAAAAAACTGATTAAAATTTTGAAAAAACTAGCCGGTTCGGTTCGGTTTCGGTTTTATAAGCAGAAAATGAAAAAACTGGAAAAACCGAGCCGAAACCGAAAAAACCAAGCCAAACCAAAACAAACCGAGCCAAACCGGTTTTTCCCAAAAAACCGAACCGAAACCGGTCTGTTTGACCCGGTTTCGGTTTTTTTTAAAAAAATTCGGTTTGGTTACTTTTTTTGATAAAAACCGAACCGAACCGAAAATAATCACCCCTATGTTCTAGATTTGAAAAAAAAAATTAAAGCATAAAAAGTTGAAGAAAAACACTAAAAATAAAGTGAGATAAAAAATATAAAATTTAAAGAAAAAAATTTAAGTTAAAAATTATTCATTCATCTCTGTTTTTTTACCGTTAAAGTAAAAAAATTAAAGAATTGATTTTTATCATTATTAACCTTTAACTAGTCATTATAAAATAATAATAATTAAATTTAAAAAATCAAGGATTTTTTTAATAGGAAAAACTAAAATTCCTTTTAGATTGATTTTTTTATTTATCTATAATTTATTTAATTAAAATAAATTTTCAAGATTTATTAACAACATATATTTTTATCTAACAGGTGCATCAACTTTACAACTCAACTTCGTCAAGCTATAGAGAAAGGATCAATGAATCTTTCAAATTTTCCTCGTTTTAAATTGTTGGTTTGCAAATTGCATATAGATGACAAAAAATAATAATTGAAGTCCGTTCACGTGGCGGCCTAAAAGTCGGTTAACTTGTAAAGAAGGGCGTCGACATGCGGTCATGCTGATCCTCCTCTTACATCACTGAGAAAGAAGAGCGCGTTTTCTTAAAAAAACAGTGCACGCATGTGGTCCGACGAGGTCTGGTAGGAAAGCCCCAAAATCAGGAAACTCAGAAGCATTCATTGAGCAACTTATATATATATATATGGGTGTCATTCCATGATTAATAGCTTGCATATTGATTTGGTTACAATTAATCATTCTTCTTTCTAACGTAGTTGTCGCTGTCTTTTTTTCGCTTTTGGGTTACGATTAGCAGGGGACAAGAAGGCATGAGGGAGGGCCGAAAGGAGGCAAGAGGAAAGTTTGAGGAAATAAGAGAAGAGTCGAGCAAAACTAAAAGGGGAAACTAATCTATCTCCCTGCAAAATGCTGCCAAGCAACATCGTCTAGATCTTAAATATAAGATCAAGCCGAAGTTGGTTTGCTGCACTTTGCCGGGAGATTAGATTAGTTTCCTCTTTTAGTTTGGCAGCCTCTTCTCTTATTTCCTCAAACTTTCCTCTTACTTCCCTTTGTTCCTCTCTTATATATGCTCTTTTGTCCCTCGCTAATCTTCCCCATCATTTTGTTTTTAAGTTAATATAAGCCATTAAATATTGAAGAATTGCACTTGAAGTGCATACCAGGCTCTTTCTTGAGTTGCTCCACCATGTTCCTTTCATCAGACAATTTATTAGAACTCTTAAAGGGCATGGTTTATTTCCCTGCAGCCCTGTCATCTTGGTATTGAAGCTGAGTTCCATCCTTCATAGATCATCACTAGTTAATCAGGTATGCTATATATATATATATATATATATATATCATCATCATCGTTATATTCTTTTATTTTTTGGTTAACAGGGTAGGCTCTTGTGTTCTTTGCAAGGATTTTTATAATTTGCAACAAGCTTCTCCCATTGGAAGCATGCAAACATTTCTATGATTCGCTGCTCTGTATCAAAGGGGTGATGTCAATATTAATGAAATTTTATTCTGTGGTCAGGAACTCGGATATTCGTTTTGAAGTCAAAATAATCAAGAACAATTGGGGGCTGTTTGTTCTGGTGGGACAAAAGGGAAAGATGCAAAGGACAATTTTTTTTCTGTGAAAACAATATTTCCTCTTTTTTTTTGTCGGTTTACGTAGCATGTGCAAGAAAAAAGAGAATTGATTCTGGCAAACAACACTGCAGCGGTGCTCTTGAATTAATAGTTTTTTTTCTTTTGCCCCCGAGAAAAAAAGGCAAACATGGTGTTTACGCTCTTGTATTGGTTGGTGATTGTGGACTAGCATGCTAGAGCTTCCAAATTGCTCTATGTAAACTGTAAAGTAAACAAGAGCCTACGTGTGCCCACCGAATCTGAGGAAGCCTAAGTTGTTATACTCGGCCTGTTCGGCGGCTGGTCTCCGAAATACAGGATTTAGAGCTGATTTGGGTTAGGTTCTTAATTAAGTCTAATAAAATATTAATTTGGTAAAACTCAATTAATGGTTTGATTGATTAAGTTAAAATCAGTAAAAATAGTCGACTTATCTGAGTCGGTTATCGAATTTGGAGTTGAGAAATATGCTTTCCATTTCAGCTCCGCAAGACTAAAAAACAAAGTTGACGAAAACAGCCCAGATCAAGAAGCCCAGCCCGCAACACTCTCCATTAGCATTAGATTCCATTGACCCCACCCCAAATTTTCTAAAGACAAAGGACGTGTTTCTAAATCATTGTCTGAGCACACATGTAATTAATGTTTTTCAAGCATCAGATGATTTCATGTGCAGTTAAAACTTAATTTTTTTTTTATAAAAAGTAATTATTAAACAAAGATATTTAAAAATTAAGAGTTTATCTTAATTCGATAAAAAAACAAATAAAAAGGATTTCAAGTCATTTAGTCTTGTCTTTTTCAAGAGACTTGAAGCCGTCAACGAACGCTCATCAAGTGATGAAAACATATAGCGTTGGAAATTGGAATTATACTCTTACAGAAATAGTTATTGCTGGGAACCTTCTTCAGCTGCCTGTTAGAAGGAATCTCAAGTAACTCGGCATCAACCAACTGCCTGTTGCTGTTAGAAGGACTTTTAAGCCATTAAGAGAAGCCATCTCGACCGTATGCTGCCGCCACCAAACACTGCAGCCGAAAAGCATCAGTCTCTCTCAATAGTTAATTTTGCATCCGTTTCAAGGAGCACACGTTTTGATTTTTGTTTCTGTTTTAACTCTTGAAAATTAAAAGTTAAATTGCCAAAGGATTTTAACAGAAACTAGAAAAGTGAGCCCTTCGTTAGCTGTTGTTGCTAATTAATAGCAAGATACGCAAATTAATTAGTTATAATGAACAATTAAATTTGATATTGAGATTTTTTAAACAACAAGATCTGCAGTATGATTAGTAGGAACTATATAGAGGGCTAAATTGTCCTTTACATTTGATTTTTACGTCCCGCATCGGCAATGTCGATAAGGAATTTCCCCGTGGTTTCATTTTTCAGAGGCACAGTTTATAAAGAATTTGTTGAGTGCGCGGACTTGCTGTTTCATGACTTTTTTTTAGTTACCAGCAGGATGTAAATGCTAATTAAATTACGTACGAGGCTATCGTCAGGATTCTTAGTGTGGTGATATTGGAATATCCTTTTTTTTTTTTATGATTATTAATATCATGTTAGCCAATTAGAAAAGACCGATATTGGAAAATCTTTCGCAGACTATTTTCTTAGGATAACACTTTTTTTATTTTTTCTTTCTGTTAATAATCTTGTTTTGTCAAAACTATCAGTTTTTTTATATTCAACATTTTTTAAATAGTTAAAATGATGATAATAATAATAATAATGTTAAAAAAATTCAAGTGTTTGGAATCTATATACTAAATAATCGATTAAATTATTGATTTTGTTAATTTAATTAATATTTCCAAACCAAAATGATTGATGCCATCGTAAGGCTATGATAATTGAGCTTTTTTTTTAGACCAGCTCATAAGAGTTGGACTCTTTTTTTAAGTTAAATTTATCAAATCACGTTGTTTGAGGCCATGAGCTTTTGGGTATTTAGATGATTTTCTGAATTTTTTAAATTTAAATTTATCAAATATTATCAATTATCTCACATATATATATATATATATATATATATATATATCAGTTAAGCAGTTTCATAATAACAATATACATTATCGTCCTCTTGAATTATATTTATAATAATTGTAAAGACAGATTCACTATAAGATTTAACAAAAATGAAGAAATTAAAGTAATTTGTGGCTTATAGTGACACAAATACTTTATTAATGTTAGTTTACTTTGGGTTGGTGGCAATTTAATTATCGTCGAGGCTTGAATATGATGGTGACACAAATACTTTAATAATGGTGGGTTCCTGCGCCACCCGCTGGGCGAAATTTCTGTGCAATCACCGTCATGCTCAATTTCGATATTCACGAGGAGCAACTTATGATTTATATTACAGTACTCAAAATGAAACTAATTATAACTAACTTGCTTAATCTCTGTCTCCAACTTTATCCTAACCCTTTCTTTCCCTCCAAAAACTCCAAATATGTGACAAAAATCATAGAAATAATTTTAAAAAATGAACTCTACATTAATTAGGTGGTATTAATCAATAGCATATGGACTCTACATTAGGTGGCTTTTCTAGTTTTTTAGTTATCAAGGAGACAATTTTATAAAATTAAAAAATAAAAATTGCACTCGGTTGCCGGGGAAAAAGCAATAAAATACCATTGTCTAGATTCTACCCGCGTGGCTCCCGTGTCTGTCTCGGTTAGTTTGCGAGGAAATTCATCTTAGCCCTGGGAGGAAATGATTATTAAAACCCTAATTCTTACTCTTTTCCTTCAACGTATAGAAAAAAAAAAAGAAAAAAAGTAATTCAGCAACTGTGGTTGGTATTGCATCAAAGGGCTGGAGAGTAATTAATGTCGAAGAACTTTCATGGAAAACAACTGACGGCCTTTTTTGTAAAAAAACGCGGATGGGGCTCATGTTGAATCTGCGAGGATATTCCTCTGGGCCACCGAATTCCTTCTATTAAATGAACGTCTCCTTCTAGTTCGACATGCAACTAGGAGGAGGATCTACTGCTGGTGTGCAAGCTCCTTGGTCTCAGTGCTTGTGCCCTATTCATGGATGGGATCAGCGAGGGGCAAAAATGGCATAAGAGAGATGTATACAAGGGTGTGGAAGGGGAAGAGAAAGATCGATATCTACCACCCTTCTTTTTCTCTTATGCATTTTTGTCCCTCGCCAGTCTCGCCCATATTGTTAATTTGCTCTGATAAGGCCATGGTGCAATTCACTGAAATGAGCTACGTTCTTGTTTTCTTTTTTAAAGATTTTTATAATTTGCTCCCTCTCAAAAAGGGGAGGGGTTCTTTGTTAGGTGGAAAGAAGACAAGAACATGCTGCTTGGTGTCAGTTATTGTGCGCTGTTGATGGATGGGATCGGCAGGGGACAAAAATGGCATAAGAGAGGTACAGTGGGAGGCAGGAGAAAGACCAATATCTGCCACCCTTCTTTTCTCTTATGCGTTTTTGTCTCTCGCCGGTCTCACCCGTGTTAATTTGCCCTGATAAGGCCATGGTGTGTGTATGTGTGTGTGTGTGTGTCTGATTCTTTGACCCAATTCACATGACAATCTTCTTCTCTAGACTGCATCGTCTTGTTCATGAGGTATGTTCTTGTCTTCTTTTTGAAAGATGTTTATAATTTGATCTCTATCAAACACAGGGCAGATATTGCTAGGAGGAAAAAACTTGCAGAAACAATATGGAAGGGGGTGTTTGTTTTGGTGGGACAAGAAGGAAGCCTGTGGATTTGGAGAGGAAAGGAAGTCCCGGGAAGATGAGGACGTCGTTGCACAGCTTAGACGAGAAATAAATTATTTTTTAATGTTATTTAATTAGTTTTTTTCTTATTAATTTCTTTTCTTTTTACTTAGACCAGTATTTCTTACGAACTATCTTATTTATACGAGTGTAATAAAAGGGAGGGTTTTGGAGAAACCTTGCTGCAAAGGTGTAATTCTTTTCCTCATCATTTTCTGGCCCATTTATCATTATTGAGGCCGCAGCAACTTTTTAGTCGCTGTTTGAACCAAATTTTTAGCAACTATCTTATGTATGGCAGTGAAGTAAAAATGGTGTAAAATATTTCGTGTTTTATATCTATATATACACCGCATTAACCTTTGCAGGACTGGAAATGTTTTCTTAAAGAAGCATATATATATGGTAACTTGCACGGTTTCCAAATGGTCCATGACATTCTTCTTTGAAGAAAAAAACTCAACAACAATAATATTCCCATGTTTTTTTTATCTGTTTCAAAGCTGCTAAAAGGAAACAAAAATAATCCTATGCTTAATCTCCCTCTCTCTCCATCTTCATATTATTTTTTATCTTTTTTTTTCCTTCCAAAAACTACAGAATACGACCAAGTTTTATATAAAAAATACAGAAAAGTAAGCTCTACATTAATTATTTCTTACCAACAAGGTATTTTAGTTTTGATTCGCAGACTCAATTTAGATATATTATTGAGTTGAAAAACCCATAAATCATGCTGCAATACGAAAAATAAATGAATAAATTGTATTTGCAGTAAAACATGAAGGTATTTGTTGGAATAAAAAAAAGATATTTTAACTTGATTTTTTTTAAGTAATTAATAGTGTACATGTGTGCACACCAAAGTAAACTGAACAAAATAAAGCTGATATTGATATTTGTTTTTTAAAACAATAGCATCTGGGTAGAACTGTCAGGCTGAAGCGCTAGCTATAGAAATGGCCTTTAAGAGCCGTTATATGCCTTGTTTTTCCTGTATGTTGAAGTGTCAACCGATGCAAGTATTTTTGTTAATTGTGATTCGGCTTTGGTTGTACTAACGGTATGGAGGAATTTGGACTGGCAATAAGATTTTTCTACACAATACTCGCTTGTTGCTTGTCACTCTATACGTTTCTGGGCAGCATTTTGCCATCTCATGATCAAATACACATCAAGTACCCATCTTGCCAGGTGAAAGGCGTCGAGCAAGCATATATTCATCAAGTACCCATCTCATGATTATTTTTATGCATGATGCAGAGAAAGCTATGGATTTATTTAAGTTTAACACACATCTAAACTCTAAACTCTAAGACCGCATACAACACAAAGAAAGTTGTAAAAGTCTTATAGTTTTTTATTTGATAAAAAGTCCTGTAAAATCTGAAAGACAAGCTTAAATATCTTAATATCCGCAATAACTAGAAAACAATCAATAATGAAGAATAATAAAGCTTAAATATAAAATTAACAAGGAAAAAGCCTAAAATACATACTCAAGCTTCAAATGCAATTTTAATAGCCTTCAGAGTAGAATTTGACGAATCTAAATGATGCAGATACTTGGCAAGCAAATGGAAAGCTCAACCCAAGTCCAGTTTTCTGTTAGGGATCTCCTGTAAAGTTTAAACTCAATTCAATAACGGATTAAACTAACAAAATATTGCCATGACCAACATTAAAACCCATCAAAAACCGTCACAGTAAAAGGAGCAGATGAAAGAAAAGAAAAGGACGGGAAATAACCACTGCCATGACAGTTGCAGTTGCCCAAATCAAATAATCACCTTCATGAAGTGGGTTTATGTGGGGTATGTGGGTTTGAAGGAACCTGGAAAGGGAGAAAGAAATTGTTGAGGGTTTTTTTTTTTAATTTAGCAAGCAGGATTTCTTCAACCTTGTAGATTTGGAGACAGATTGCCTGCAACTTGTTCAGAAAATTAAGCTCTGAATATTATGGAAGAAACCGGCCCCTCCCTCAAGTTCATGTCCTTAACTTTTATTTATTTATTTATTTTTCAATATCGGCTTTCCTTACCGTAAATAAATTAATTGTAGTTTTTTCTTATTATCTTTTAATTCCAAGACATTAATTTTAATTTTCTGAAGATATATAAATTTCGTGTTTTTAAACGTTTGTTTGAAGACACGTGTCATGTTTCATGCCCGGTTAAGATTGACAAAATGATATATTAGAAAAATAATCTAAAATAATTAAGTTAAGATTTTAAAAAATTAAGAGTTTATCTTAATTTGATAAAATAAATAAATAAATTAAAAGTCTTGTCTTTAGGTGATTTAGTCTTGTCTTTTCAAGAGACTTGAAGCCGTCAACGTACGCTAGCTCCACAAGTGATTGAAAACATAAATACCGTTGAAATTATACTTTTATAGAATTAGTTATTGCTAGGAACCTTCAGCTGCCTCTTACAAGGGATTTCCAAGTGATTTTACTTCAAACTTTTAGAAGGAATTTTTAGAGCCCTCTCTATTGTATGCTTCCATCAAACACGGCAGCCGAAAAGCATCAATATCAGTCTATATATAGTTTTGTAATTCGAAGTAAAATTGCTAAATAAGTATATTAATAAAATCACTCGTTTCTTTATTTTTTTTATTTCTTTATCATATTTTCCTCTCATCTTAATTTTGCATCAAAAACTTCAAAATTAAATGACTTCATCGGGAACACTTAATAATATCCCAAAGAAATTCATAAGAGCTCAGGGAAAAATAGAAAATGAGTTCTCTGTTAACTATATATTGTTAATAATTAATAGCAAGATATGCAAATTAATTAGGTGAAATGAACAATTAAAGTTAATATTGAGATTTTTTAAACAATAATATATCTCCACCAGGCCTCCTGTTTTATTGTAATTGTCTGGTCTTGTTTCAGATTGGAGAAATATTGTCGGGTGTTATGAATCTTCTGGTTAGAACTATTATAAAAAAAAAATGATTTTAGGTTTTTTTATTATTTTAATGTGCTATATCAAAAATAAAAAAAAATATGTATAAAAATATTATATTAATATATTTTTAATTAAAAAATATTTTAAAAAATTACAAGTTACAGAACTCATACATAATCTCTCTCTGTCCAACTTCATCCTGACTCTTCTTTCTGTTTAATATGTCCCTTCAAAAACTCCAACTACGTGACAAAAATTCATAGAATTAATAAGGAAAAGTTTAGCAAATTATATAATTCACGCGTAGCTTCCCGTGTCTGCTCGGTTAATTTGCGATGAAATTCCTAATAGCCGTAGGAGGAAATTAATGTTTTTTCATTCTTTTATTTTCGATTTTATTAAAATAATCTTTAATATCCTAATTCTTACTCTTTTCCTTCAACGTATAGAAAAAGAAAAAATTAAGAAAGTAATTCCATTTTCGTGTTTGGTATTGCATCAATGGAGCGGAGAATAATATCGAAGAACTTTCATGGCAAACACACTGCTGGTCTTTTTCTAAAAGAACGCGGATGGGGCACCGATTTCCTTCCTATTAAAGGAACGTCTAATCCTAGTTCAACATGCAACGAGGAGGAGAATCTACTGCTTGTGCCCTATTCATGGATGGGATCAGCGAGGGGCAAAAATGGCATAAGAGAGATGACAAGGGTTGGGAAGGGGAAGAGAAAGATCGATATCTACCACCCTTCTTTTTCTCTTATGCATTTTTGTCCCTCGCCAGTCTCGCCCATATTGTTAATTTGCTCTGATAAGGCCATGGTGCAATTCACTGAAATGAGCTACGTTCTTGTTTTCTTTTTTAAAGATTTTTATAATTTGCTCCCTCTCAAAAAGGGGAGGGGTTCTTTGTTAGGTGGAAAGAAGACAAGAACATGCTGCTTGGTGTCAGTTATTGTGCGCTGTTGATGGATGGGATCGGCAGGGGACAAAAATGGCATAAGAGAGGTACAGTGGGAGGCAGGAGAAAGACCAATATCTGCCACCCTTCTTTTCTCTTATGCGTTTTTGTCTCTCGCCGGTCTCACCCGTGTTAATTTGCCCTGATAAGGCCATGGTATATATATATGATTCTTTGACCCAATTCACATGACAATCTTCTTCTCTAGAGACTGCATCGTCTTGTTCATGAGGTATGTACGTTCTTGTCTTCTTTTTGAAAGATGTTTATAATTTGATCTCTATCAAACAGGGCAGACATGCTTTGCTAGGTGGGAAAAACTTGCAGAAACAATATGGAAGGGGGTGTTTGTTTTGGTGGGACAAGAAGGAAGCCTGTGGGTTTGGAGAGGAAAGGAAGTCCCGGGAAGATGAGGACGTCGTTGCACAGCTTAGACGAGAAAGAAATTATTTTTTAATATTATTTAATTAGTTTTTTTCTTATTAATTTCTTTTCTTTTTACTTAGACCAGTATTTCTTACGAACTATCTTATTTATACGAGTGTAATAAAAGGGAGGGTTTTGGAGAAACCTTGCTGCAAAGGTGTAATTCTTTTCCTCATCATTTTCTGGCCCATTTATCATTATTGAGGCCGCAGCAACTTTTTAGTCGCTGTACGAACCAAATTTTTGCACGGAATATCTATATGTATGGCTAGTGAAGTAAAAATCGTGTAAAATATTTCGTGTAAAATATCTATATATACACCGCAGTAACCTTTGCTGGACTGGAAATGTTTTCTTATATATATATATATATATTGTAACTTGCACGGTTTCCAAATGTTCCATGACAATTCTTCTTTGAAGAACAAACCTCAACAACAACAATATTCCTATGTTTTTTTTATTTGTTTAATCTCCTATGCTTAATCTCCCTCTCTCCATATCTTCACCTTACTTTTTTATCTTTTTTTTCCTTCCAAAAACTACAGATATACGACCAAGTTTTATATAAAAAATACAGAAAAGTGAGCTCTACATTAATTATTTTTTACCAATAAGGTTTTTTAGTTTTGATTCGCAGACTCAATTTAGATATATTATTGAGATGAAAAACCCATCGATCATGCTGCAATACGAAAAATAAATGAATAAATTATATTTGCAGTAAAACATGAAGGTATCTGTTGGCATAAAAAAAATATTTTAACTTGATTTTTTAAAGTAATTAATAGTGTACATGTGTGCACACCAAAGTAAACTGAACAAAATAAAGCTGATATTGATATTTGTTTTTTAAAACAATAGCGGCTGGGTATAACTGTTGAAGAATTATAGGATCAAAAAATATATAAATGGTTGCCGAGTTCGAAGATTTTGAATCTACAACATCGCCATGACCAGTGTTAAAACCCATCAAAAACGTCACAGTAGAAGGATCAGATGAAAGAAAAGAAAAGGAAGGGAAATAACCACTGCTATGACAGTTGCAGCTGCCCACATCAAATAATCACCTTCATGAAGTGGGTTTAATTATGTGGGTTTGAAGGAACCTGGAAAGGGAGGAAGAAATTGTTGAGGGTTTTTTTTTTATATATTTAGCAAGCAGGATTTCTTCAACCTTGTAGATTTGGAGACAGATTGCCTGCAACTTGTTCAGAAAATTAAGCTCTGAATATTATGGAAGAAACCGGCCCCTCCCTCAAGTTCATGTCCTTAACTTTTATTTATTTATTTATTTTTCAATATCGGCTTTCCTTACCGTAAATAAATTAATTGTAGTTTTTTCTTATTATCTTTTAATTCCAAGACATTAATTTTAATTTTCTGAAGATATATAAATTTCGTGTTTTTAAACGTTTGTTTGAAGACACGTGTCATGTTTCATGCCCGGTTAAGATTGACAAAATGATATATTAGAAAAATAATCTAAAATAATTAAGTTAAGATTTTAAAAAATTAAGAGTTTATCTTAATTTGATAAAAATAAATAAATAAAATAAAAGTCTTGTCTTTTAAAGAGACTTGAATCCGTCAACTTACGCTCCACAGGTGATGAAAACATAAATACAGTTGAAATTATACCTTAATAGAATTAGTTATTGCTAGGAACCTTCAGCTGCCTCTTACAAGGTATTTCCAAGTGATTTTACTTCAACCAACTACCTGTTAGTTTGTATGCTTCCAACAAACACGGCAGCCGAAAAGCATCAATATCAGTCTATATATAGTTTTCTAAATTCGAAGTAAAATTGCTAAATAAGTATATTAATAAAATCACTCATTTCTTTATTTTTCTTTCTTTCTTTATCATATTTTTCTCTCATCTTAATTTTACATCCAAGACTTCAAAACGACTTCATCGGGAATTCGAACACTTAATAATATCTCAAAGAAGTTCATAAGAGCTCAGGGAAAATTAGAAAACAAGTTCTCCGTTAACTATATATTGTTACTAATTAATAGCACGATATGGAAATTAATTAGGTGAAATGAACAATTAAAGTTGATGTTGATGTTTTTAAAACAATAAGATCTCCATTGTAATTGTCGAAAACTATAGGACCAGATTGTATTTTTTGTTTGAGTGGTTTACACTCTTGTGCTAAGTTGCAAGTTAGATTAAAAAAAAATTAAACAAAATTAAACGTAACAAAAATGAATATTTTGTTAGTATAGAGAAGATATATTCTTTTCGAGCCACATTGGCGATGTCTCCTTGACTTTTAATTCTAGTAATTTCCCTGTGGTTTCATTTGTAAAATGTAACAAGGAAGGGGAAAAGGAAAGAGTGGTTGAGTGAGCGGACTTGCTGGCGGAGGACTTTTATTTTTTTCCCTGTTTTATTGTAATTATCTGGTCTTGCTTCAAACTGGGAAAATATTGTCATTTTGTTTTTGGAATTCTGTTGAATTTTCTCTTTTCCGTTTCATTAATTTCGTGAAATCCGAAAATAACTCATTTTCAAAAGCCTTTTCTGTTGTGAATTTCATTATTTATTTTTATTTAATCTACAAACCGTGTAAGAAAGTTTAGGATTTATTACACCTGTAAAATAACAAATTTGACAAAAATAACAAAGTTGTTGTATACTCGGCCTGTTCGGCGGCTGGTCTCCGAAATACAGGATTTAGAGCTGATTTGGGTTAGATTCTTAATAAAATATTAATTTGGTAAAACTCAATTAATGGTCTGATTGATTAAGTTGAAATCAGGAAAAATAGTCGACTTATCTGAGTCGGTTATAGAATTTGGGGTTGAGAATTATGCTTTCATTTCAGCTCTGCAAGACAAAAAAAGAAGAAAAAAAGGTTTACGAAAACAGCACAGATCAAGAAGCCCAGCCCGCACCACTCTCCATTAGCAGTAGATACCAACCCCACCCCCAAATTTTAAAGATTAATAGCTTATTTAAATAGATTGTTGTTATTGTTTTTTAAAATATGTTTTATTTAAAAATATATTAAAATAATATTTTTTATTTTTAAAAATTATTTTTATTATCATCACATCAGAATAATCTCAAATTACTAAAAAAATATTAATTTGAAATAAATAAAAAAATTTAAAATTTTTTAAAAATATTTTTAAAATATAAAAACAAATAGAGTATAGGGACTTGTTTCTATGGAGCACACATGTAATGTTTTTCAAGCATCAGATGATTGTACGTGTGCAGTTAAAATTTAAAAATATATTTTTTTTATTCAAAAGTAATTATTAAACAAAGATATTTAAAAATTAAGAGTTTATCTTAATTCGATAAAAAAACAAATAAAAAGGATTTCAAGTCATTTAGTCTTGTCTTTTTCAAGAGACTTGAAGCCGTCAACGAACGCTCATCAAGTGATGAAAACATATAGCGTTGGAAATTGGAATTATACTCTTACAGAAATAGTTATTGCTGGGAACCTTCTTCAGCTGCCTGTTAGAAGGAATCTCAGGTAACTCGGCATCAACCAACTGCCTGTTGCTGTTAGAAGGACTTTTGAGCCATTAAGAGAAGCCATCTCGACCGCATGCTGCCACCAAACACTGCAGCCGAAAAGCATCAGTCTCTCAATAATTATTTTAATATCATGGTAGCCAATTAGAAAATGACCGACAGTGGAAAATCTTTTGCAGACTATTTTCTTAGGATAACACTTTTTTTTTCTTTCTGTTAATAATCTTATTTTGTTAAAATTATCAGTTTTTTTATATTGAACATTTTTTAAATAGTTAACATGATATAATGTAAAAACAAAATTGAAGTAGCTTGGAATCATAATTTATATACTAGATAATCAGTTAAATTATTAATTCTGATAATTTAATTAATACTTTCTAACCAAGATGATTGGTACAAGTAAGCATACGATAATTGAGTTTTTTTCTTAGACCGGCTGATAAGAGTTGAATTATTTCTTTAAGCTAAGTTTATTGAATCATGTTGTCTGAGACAATGAGCTTTTGGACATTTAGATGATTTTCTGAATTTTTAAAATTTAAATTTATAAAATATTATAAATTATCATCCTCTTGATTATATATATATATATATATATATATATATATATATATATATATATATATATATATATATATCAGCTAAGGAGTTTCATAATACCAATATAAATTATCATCCTCTTGAATTATATTTATAATAATTGTAAAGACAGATTCACTATAAGATTTAACAAAAATGAAGAAATTAAAGTAATTAGTCGCTTATAGTGTGGTTAGTTTACTTTGGGTTGATGGCAATTTAATTATCATCGAGCTAGGCTTGAATATGATGGTGACACAAATACTTTAATAATGGTGGGTTCCTGCGCCACCCGCTGGGCGAAATTTCTGAGCAAGCACCGTCATGCTCAATTTCGATATTCACTATGATTTATATTACAGGACTCAAAATGAAACTAATTATAATTAACTTGCTTATATAGTCTCTCTCTCAAACTTTATCCTAATTAACTCTTTCTTTTTATATATCTTTCCCTCCAAAAACTCCAAATATGTGACAAAAATCATAGAAATAATTTAAAAAAATGAAGTCTACATTAATAATTAGGTGGTATTAATCAATAGCATGTGGACTATATTTTTCTCAATAAAAAAACCAAAACTAACATGTTGCATTCTTTACCGGGTACACGTTAGATATATAAATAGTTAGGTTGGGGGGTTTTCTAGTTTTTTAGTTATTAAGGTGGCAATTTTATAAAATTAAAAAATAAAAATTGCACTCGGTTGCCGGGGAAAAAGCAATAAAATGCCATTGTCTAAATTCTTCCCACGTGGCTCCCGTGTCTGTCTCGGTTAGTTTGCGAGGAAATTCATCTTAGCCCTGGAGGAAATGATTATTAAAACCCTAATTCTTACTCTTTTCCTTCAACGTATAGAAAAAAAAAAAGAAAAAAAGTAATTCAGCAACTGTGGTTGGTATTGCCTCAAAGGGCTGGAGAGTAATGTCGAAGAACTTTCATGGAAAACAACTGACGGCCTTTTTTCTAAAAAAACGCGGATGGGGCTCATATTGAATCTGCGAGGATATTACTCTGGGCCACCAAATTCCTTCTATTAAAGGAACGTCTTATTCTAGTTCGACATACGTTATACAATGATGAGGAGGATCTACTGCTGGTGTCCATGCTGCTTGGTGTCAGTTATTGTGCTATTGATGGATGGGATCGGCAGGGGACAAAAATGGCATAAGAGAGGTACAGTGGGAGGCAGGAGAAAGACCAATATCTCTGCTACCCTTCTTTTTCTCTTATACGTTTTTGTCTCTCGCCGGTCTCACCCGTGTTAATTTGCCCTGATAAGGCCATGGTGTGTGTGTGTGTGTGTGTATGATTCTTTGACCCAATTCACATGACAATCTTCTTCTCTAGAGACTGCATCGTCTTGTTCATGAGGTATGTACGTTCTTGTCTTCTTTTTGAAAGATGTTTATAATTTGATCTCTATCAAACAGGGCAGACATGCTTTGCTAGGTGGAACAAACATGCAGAAACAATATGGAAGGGGGTGTTTGTTCTGGTGGGACAAGAAGGAAGCCTGTGGGATTGGAGAGGAAAAGGAAGTCCCGGGAAGATGAGGTCGTTGCACAGCTTAGACGAGAAAGAGGAAATTATTTTTTAATGTTATTTAATTAGTTTTGTTCTTATTAATTTCTTTTCTTTTTTTCTTAGACCAGTACTATTTCTTACGAACTATCTTATTTATACGAGTATAATAAAAGGGAGGGTTTTGGAGAAACCTTGCTGCAAAGGTTTAATTATTTTCCTCATCATTTTCTCACCCATTTATCATTATTGAGGCCGCAGCAACTTTTTAGTCGCTGTTTGAACCAAATTTTTGCACGGAATATCTATATGTATGGCAGTGACCAGTTAACCCTTTGCAGGACTGGAAATGTTTTCTTAAAGAAGCATCTGTATATGGTAACTTGCACGGTTTCCAAATGGTCCATGACATTCTTCTTTGAAGAAAAAACCTGAACAACAATATTCCTATTTTTTTTTATTTGTTCCAAAGCTGCTAAAAGGAAACAAATATAATCCTATGCTTAATCTCCCTCTCTCTCCATCTTCACATTATTTTTTATCTTTCTTTTCCTTCCAAAAACAACAGATATACGACCAAGTTTTATATAAAAAATACAGAAAAGTGAGCTCTACATTAATTATTTCTTACCAACAAGGTATTTTAGTTTTGATTCGCAGACTCAATTTAGATATATTATTGAGTTGAAAAACCCATCTATCATGCTGCAAGACGAAAAATAAATAAATAAATTATATGTGCAGTAAAACATGAAGGTATTTGTTGGAATAAAAAAAAGATATTTTTTAACTTGATTTCTTCAAGTAATTACTAGTGTACATGTGTGCGCAACAAAGTAAACCGTACAAAATAAAGCTGATATTGATATCAGAATATATAAAATGCATAGCGAGAGCATAAAATATATAAAAAACCGGGTTCGAAGATTTTGAATCTACAATCGCCATGACCAACGTTAAAACCCATCAAAAACCGTCACAGTAAGAGGAGCAGATGGAAGAAAAGAAAAGGACGGGAAATAACCACCGCCACGACAGCTGCGGTTGCCCACATCAAATCAGTACCGTCATGAAGTGGGTTTATGTGGGATATGTGGGTTTGAAGGAACCTGGAAAGGGAGAAAGAAATTGTTTAGGGTTTCTTCAACCTCGTAGATTTGGAGACGGATTGCTTGCAACTTGTTCAGAAAATTAAGCTCTGAATATTATTGAAGAAACCCCTCCCTCAAGATCATGTCCTTAACTTTTTTTATTTATTTATTTTTCAATATCGGTTTTCCTTACTGTAAATAAATTAATATTGTAGTTTTTTCTTACTATCTTTTCCAAGACATTAATTTTAATTTTCTTATGATATATAAATTTCGTGTTTCTAAACGCTTGTTTAAAGATAAATGTCATGTTTCATGCCCGGTAAGATTGACAAAATGATTTTTTTTATTAGAAATTAATCTAAAATAATAAAGTTAAGATTTTTTAAAATTAAGAGTTCTTCTTAATTTAAAAAAATAAATAAATAAAAGGAATTAATTTTAGGTGATTTAGTCTTGTCTTATTCAAGAGACTTGAAGCCGTCAACGTACGCTAGCTCCACAAGTGATTGAAAACATAAATACCGTTGAAAATATACTTTTATAGAATTAGTTATTGCTAGGAACCTTCAGCTGCCTCTTACAAGGGATTTCCAAGTGATTTTACTTCAAACTTTTAGAAGGAATTTTTAGAGCCCTCTCTATTGTATGCTTCCATCAAACACGGCAGCCGAAAAGCATCAATATCAGTCTATATATAGTTTTGTAATTCGAAGTAAAATTGCTAAATAAGGATATTAATAAAATCACTCGTTTCTTTATTTTTTATTTCTTTATCATATTTTTCTCTCATCTTTTACATCCAAAACTTCAAAATTAAATGACTTCATCGGGAACACTTAATAACATCTCAAAGAAATTCATAAGAGCTCAGGGAAAAATAGAAAACAAGTTCTCCGTTAACTGTATATTGTTACTAATTAATAGCAAGATATGCAAATTAATTAGGTGAAATGAACAACTAAAGTTGATTTTGATATTTTTTAAACAATAAGATCTCCATTATAATTGTTGAAAACTATAGGTCCAAATTGTACTTTTGGTTTGACTAGTTTACAGCCTTGCGCTAAGTTGCAAGTCAGATAAAAGAAATAAACGTAACAAAAAATATCCAAGCCATGAAGAACTATTTTTTATTTTTATTAAACTCAGTCCATTGAGATAACCTTAAACCTCTAAACCCGACCTATTGTTTAGCTCAGGTTTAAAATTAAATCATGTGGTAGTTGTCTTAGCATAACCTAGCCGACTTGGACGATCCAATGGTAACTTGACATATCAGTAAAAAAAACGTGAAAATAAAATTGAGAAAAAAGGACTACATTGGCAGGAAAAAAAAAACCATTCAACCCAAATCCTTGTTTAAGCTGAGTTTTATATTAAATTGTATGAGAGTCTCCTCGACGTGACTCAATCGACTTGGTCGGTTCAAAAATAACCGGGCTAATTTATAAAAAAAAATTGAGGAGATTGAAAAAAAAATGACAAAATTAAAATCTAGAAACTAAATTTCTTGCGTAACCCAAGTTTAAAATTAAACATGCAATAGTTGGTATGTTGTGATACAATTGATTTGACTAATTTAAAAATAATTTAGATTATTATTAAAAAAATTAATGATAAAATTGATAAAAAATATATATATGATAAGATAGAAGAAAGAAAAAAAATAAGTGGATGTGAAAAGGAGAGTGAAAAAAAAAAGGTTTGCACTGTTTTAGTATAGAGAAGATTTTTTTAGTGCCACGTTGGCGATGTCTACATGACTTTTAATTCTAGTAATTTCCCTGTGGTTTCATTTGTCAAATGCACAATTTAAAAAGACTGTAAAATATAACAAGGAAAGGGAAAAGGAAAGAGTGGTTGTAATTGCTGGCGGGGGACTTTCTTTTCTTTTATTTTCTTTTCTTTTTAGTTCCAAAGAGAGGCTTTTGAGAGTGCTCATTGACGGGTCGTGAGGTCCAAAACCCAACCTTAAAAAAAAAGAGCATCAGGCATCCTCCTGTTTTATGACTTTCCTCATAATTGTCTGGTCTTGTATAATACCCGCGTAGCTCCCGTGTCTGCTCGGTTAATTTGCGAGGAAATTCCGGAAGTTAATGTTTTTTCGTTATTTTATTTTCGATTTTATTAAAATAATCTTTAATATCCTAATTCTTACTCTTTTCCTTCAACGTATAGGAAATATATATTGAAAAAGAAAGTAATTCCGTTTCCGTGGTTGGTATTGCATGACTTGCATCCATAGGCTGGAGGGTAATATCGAAGAACTTTCATGGCAACCACAACTGCCGGCCTTTTTCTAAAAAAACGCGGGTGGGGCACCAATTTCCTTCTATTAAAGAACGTCTAATCCTAGTTCGACATGCAACGAGGAGGAGGATCTACTGCTGGTGTGCATGCTCCTTGGCTTCAGTGCTTGTGCCCTATTCATGGATGGGACCGGCAGGGGACAAAAATGGCATAAGAGAGATGTACAGGGGTAGGGAAGGGGAAGAGAAAGATCGATATCTACGCCCCTTCTTTTTCTCTTATGCATTTTTGTCCCTCGCCAGTCTCGTCCATATTGTTAATTTGCTCTGACAAGGCCACGGTGCAATCCACTGAAATAAGGTATGTTCTGGTTTTCTTTTTCAAAGATGTTTATAATTTGCTCCCTCTCAAAAAGGGGAGGGGTTCTTTGTTAGGTGGAAAGAATTTGCAAAAACAGTATGGAAGGGGCAAGAAGGAAGCATGTCCGATTGGATAGTGGAAAAGGATGCCATGCGAATGTTTTTTTATTTATTTTACAAGTAAAAATACATCTCAAGTAGTTTTAACTATGTATTTTTAAAAAATATTCTTTTAAAACCACAACTAAAAGTATATTTTTAATCCTAATTTTTTAAACTATAATTGTAAAAACTATTACAAAACAAAACAAACACTCAGTCGACAATTAAAAAATTTCTTTTCTTAATGTTTTATTTTTTATTTTTTTTGTGGGTTGTGACGCACTGTCTTTTCATGGGAATTGAAGCCGTCACCATATCCTCACTAATTATTGTTTCCCCATCATTTTCTCACCCATCATTATTGAGGCCATATCAACTTTTTAGTCGGTTTCTAAACTGAATTTTGGAGGAAATATTTATACGTATATGGTAACATTTCACATATAAATACTGTTATGGTTCAAAACCTTTCTTCTCTGCGTGCAGAAAAAAACTTTTATTTGGAATATATCAAATTTAAAATCAGTGTGTGTTTTCGTTACCAATTCTACATTTTAATGAATAAAATATATAGGCCAAAAACAAAAATAGACGGGAGTTGATAAAATTAGGGCAAAAGTATTTCTTATGAAGGGAAGAAAAGATGAAGCAGCTTGAGAGGAGGGCTGGTTGTCTGGCAGTGAAGTAAGATTTGTGTAAAATATTTCGTCTTTTTCTATATATATATATATTGCTTTTCAGTTTTTGTCTTCCAAAAGAAGCATATATGATAACATATTATGCTTAATAATTGAAAATAAACCAATCCTATGTTTTTTTATTTGTTCCAAAGCTGCTAATATATTAGCTTAGTATCCCTTCCCTCCCTCCCTCCCTCCCTCTCTCTCTATCTCTGACTTCAGCTTATTTTATCTCTCCTTCCCTTCCAAAAACTACGAACATGCGACCATTTTTATAGAAAAAGTCTACAAATTGTGAGCTCTACATTATTTCTTACTAATAAAGAATTTTAGTTTTGATTCGCAGACTCAACTTAAATAAATAATTGAGTTGAAAAACCATCTATCATGTGGCAATACAAATAATAAATAAATTATATTTATATTAAAACTTGAATGTATGTTTTAGAATAAAAAAGGAAAAATTGAGTAATTAATATATAGTGTACGTACGCGGGTGCACATCAGATCTAGTAAACTAATTAAACAAATTAAAGTTGATGTTGATAATTAATGTTTTTCTTAAACAATTGCAGCTGCCGTACGTAGAACAGTTGGAGACTATTCGATCAAAATGTGCTTCAGTACCCTTGATTTTTACGTGCGAGATTGGCATATCTACAGTTTACTTGATTCCTGCAATTTCCTAGTGGTTTCTGAGTTTGAAGATTTTGAATCAACAACATTGCCATTTCTTTTTAAGTTTGGTTTGCTGGAAAATAACTAGGGGAGAAGGGACGTAAGAAGGAAACTTTTATTTTGCTGGACTTATACAATGCTTGAACATATATATTAATTTATACTAGTATAATTTAAAAAATTTAAAAGATAAATACATCTTTAATAGTTATATACTCCTAGAAAACACCCAAAAAAAACTAAAAACCACTTTAACTTTAAAATTAATTAATCCAACATGGTTTTCACGAGACTTATTCGGAGAGCAGTCGTGCATGTTATTGTTTTGAAGAAATTATTCGGTATATCATAAATAATTATATTATATTATATATACCTAATATTTTTTTCTAGTAATTTTTGCAATGCATGAATAGTAATTAGTTATATTATATCCTGCTAATTACTCTTTTGAGAGAAAAAAATACCTAATTTTCGTTTCACAACACAGCATTTTCCTTTCATTTTCCTACAAGTTATGCGTGAAGTAGAGGGAATACAAGTGATTACGATGCAATTTCCAAGAAACCGTCCTAGAGGCCTGAGTAAACGCGGCCCTAACCGAAACTCCTCTGCTGTAATTTCTCTTATAAAATACAGCATTATACTCAAGTTTAACATATGCGAAGAGGAACATGAATTCCATGGATTAAAGGAAGAAGGAGTCAGGTACATATTACTTAAGTTTCATTACATGATTAATGGGTTATAGACAGGTTTTTTTTATTGCAATTCATTGTTCCCTGTGAATTGTGATGTAGTTTATTTTACGTTCTTTATTTTAGATTTCTGACATCTGATTTCTGAATTATCGTTGCAAACAGAGAGGAAGAACAGTCCTCTGTGAATAATAGATGGGTGAGATTAGCTGGGACAAAAATCCATAGGAGAGGATAAAGAGAAGGCAAGAGAAGACTTTGGAGAGATGGGAAAGGCAGTGAGAAAAAATAAGAGAGGAAGCTGTGGTAATTACCTTCTCTCTAACTAGCCTTGAACCCTTGCCCTGATGGACTGTGTGTTAAACAAACCAACAAGTTATAAGGAAGACCGAACCACCAAGGAAACTGGCTTGATCTCCTAGCAAAGTCCTGCCAGCCAACCAACATCTACATGGTTTGGAACATGACATCAAGCCAAAGTTGGTTTGCAGCTCTCTGCTAGGAGATTAGATTAGTTTAAACCACTTTTAGTTTTACTGATTCTTTATCTTATTCCTTCAAAATCTTCTATTACTTCCTACTGTCCCTCTTCTATGCGTTTTTGTCCCTGGCCAATCCCATCCATGTCATCTGAGATCTAGAAAGGCATGGCTTTACAGGGAACGAAAGAATTTGTTGAAAGGAATGGTTATGATTTCATCTTGGTCTCCTTTTTCTGTAATCAGGTATTATCTTGTTATCGGAAAAGATCAGGTACGGTAAAGATCATAGTGTCATCTCGGTTTCCTTTCCTTGCATCAAACCGGGGAGGAATTTTATCGTTTAAGTGATTTTGTTTAATTCCTTTCATTTTCTTGTTGAATTTTTTTTATAATGCTTACAATTTTCATTTCCTTTTTTGAATTTTTTCCGTAGGCTTGTGAGCTGGGATATTTCTCAGAGTTTTCAGAACGGAGTCTAACATTAGCATTTCCTAGAAAGCCAGGATGGCTCAGTGTCTAAGAGGGAAGGAGGAGGAATAATCATTTATGGGATGTAAATTTAGGAATGCATTCTTTGAACCCAAAGGAATTTGCAAATAAGAGCTAGGGCAAGAAGAAATGAAACAAAATATTAGCTGCCGCAGAGGTACCTTTCGTGGAAACTACAAGCGGTTTCCCATCCTATCATATGCTGCTTCTTTTCCTTTTCTTTGGAAAGTCTTTCACTTTTAACAGTGAAAGTTTCACTGGAAGGGTGTTTAAAAATAAATTAATGATTGTTTTTTAAAAATACTTTATATTTAGTAATATATTAAAATGATTTGAAAATATAAAAATTATTTTAAAAATTATTTTTTTCTAAAACGTTGTTTCGAAGGAAATTTTTAGACTAATAAATACAATAAAAGCCAAGTAATCTCTCACAAGGCTACATCGAACTTTATACTGTTTGTAATCGAAGTTACATGGGATCATTCTCCAAAAAGAAAAAAGAAAGTAAAATAGGATTTATTGTTTTGATTTTTGTTGACCAAGAACAAGTGAGCATGTTGTTGTCACTCCCCTACTGTATTTTGGGCCATTAATTGCTTCATAATTGTAGCAGCTAGCCGAGTTTGGTATTTGGGCTCAAGGTTTGAGTAGTAGCTATTGCCTTGTAATTCGTACAGGATCTACCCACATTTACCCACCCCAAGCCGAAATCGACAGTCATCTGAAACTCGGCCCCCACAATTCAGCTAGCCCGGCCCAGTGAACCAGACCTCAATAGAACACGACCAGGACAGTGACTCGTCGAGCAAATGAAAGAAGTAAAGCAATCACTTTAGTTCAGAACCCGAGCTAGAAGGAAAGCAATCACTTTAGTTCAGAACCCGAGCTAGGCAACCTATTCGCAAGAAAAACATAGAACTTCACATCTTTCAAGCTTGTTCATTTTTAGATCAAACAACGCAACAATACCCAACACAAAATAAGTTTTATCCTAACTCATATCAAAAATATTTCCGAGGCAAAAATTTATAACGTTCCGAAGATTTTATGGGATGCCTTCAGTCAGGGATCAGATAGGTGAAGATGGGAGTGCCCCTGTTGTCGTAACCAGGGAGTGGGCTGGACACCCATCTCGCATGTTTATATGCGAGCATTGACCACTCATCATATCCCGTTAAACCCTGAAGGATCATGATTTGTACCGGATCACTTTCTCCGTTTTATAGCAAGGTCTGAGACCCTCCCTTTCTATCTTGTCGATGTGGGATGATAAAGCCCCGCTCGCATATCTGGATGGTGATTGAGTCAATACCCTTTTTGACCCTGCTAGGTTTTCCTTCATAGCAAATGACATGTCTTTCACATAACTGGTTGAGCATAAGTTTTTGATGTATTTAAATTATGCTTATTAAGAGGTAGAGATGGTGGGACAGCAAGTCATTTTTTTTATTGGAATTATATCTATCTAAAATTAGTGTTTATTGTCTACAAAAATAAAAAATATTTACCTTGGAATGCTATTTATTTATAACAATAAACATGTTCACAAACGTTTTTTTAATGATTTATATATGAAAATATAATTGATCTCTATAAATTATACTCGGTGATCTGCATTATACTATCTTCAAAGAGAACATCAATGTCTCCATGTGATTTTGGAAATGAAATAGGATCATACGATTATTGACGTCAATAAAACCAGATTAATCAGCAACTTTCTATTATAAAAATGATGGGAAATAAAAGAAACTTTTAAATTGATCCTTGTTCATTGCATGTGTACTTTTGATAAAACAGTAATGGATATTTTTATGTTTTTTCAAAACATTAGAATACATGTTTAAGAGTTCCGTAGCTTTTATTTTTAAGTTTTTTAAAAAAATATATTTGCTTTTAAAAAATATCAAGTTAATGTATTTTAATATGTTGATATAAAAAATAAAAATATTTTTATATATTTTTAAGTAAAAAGTATTTTTTTAAAATATATTATATTAAAATACCGACAACATATGACTAAAATGATTTGTGCTTACATCCTTTTTCTTTTCTACTACGCCATGGAATATGATCAATATTTTAGCAAGGAGAACTTAACTTAAAGAACCTAACTCCTAAAATCAGATATAAATTCATTTGTTTTTGTTATTATAAAAGCCCGTTTCTAGACATGTGTCAATCCGTGTTTTTTAAAAATTCAATTTAAAAAAAATTATATGTTTTAGATCGTTTTAATATGCTGATTTTAAAAATAATTTTTTAAAAATAAAAAAAATTATTTTAATGTATTTTAACATAAAAAAATATTTTAAAAAGCAACTACAACCACACTATCAAACAGATAAATTTGAGTAAAGTACAAGTTATCCCAGCTTAAATTTTTATTTTAATTTTTTCTGACCATTTCAATGTCAACCCGTGTTCTTATCAAACTCTCCCTTCACTCCATTAATATTGAAAATGCGTGTGTTAATTTAACATACTTCAAAAACAAAGGCCCAAAAGGTTGGATTTACAATTAACCTCTATAAGTTAATACCTTTAGGATCATGAAAATTAATTAATATATTATTTAAACTTTAAAATAAAATAAAAAATATTTTAATCAAGGTTATTAATTTATCATAACTATAATTTAGCTACGAGTCTTTTTTCTATGTCAATTCGTGGACATAACAGTGATTAAATCGGTATCAGAGATAGCTAAGTAACTAGATTATCATGGATGAAGTGGTGGAGTTTTCTTGGGCTTCAAAACTGTAAATGGGCTTTTCCCACCATGTCCTCTCTCGGGCAATACGTGGACATAATAGAGATTACCTTGCTTCTGCCAATCCTGATCGGAAAGTTGGATCCAATGTAGAGTCCTGCCTGGGCTAGCCAGTTTCCTATTTATTCAGTGGGCTCTTTTCTCAGGTCCTAATCTCTTAGCTAAAAAATAATTTGGATTGAAAATTAAAAAAAAAAGTTGATGTTCGAATCCTTTAACTGTTCAAAATCTAAATTCTAAACTTATATGTAACCCTATTTTTTAAATCATTTAATTATAGAATCAAGTTCGTTTTTTATTATACTATCCAAGTCAAGATATACTCGATAGATCAAATTAAAGATTTATATTTTTGTTTATCAATTAAAATATTTAAAAAATAATAATATCCTTAAAAATAAATAAACAGAATAAAAATTAGCAATATACGTACATTAATATAATTTACATTTTTAATACGTTACTTGTTGATGTCTGGAGTGTTATATTTGCACATCTTTTGTTCTAAAATTAAGATGTCATCATTCTTCTTCTACCGAGAGACTGGCCTCTATATCCGAATCAGTATTTCCCCAGTAATTTTCTATTTTCGGTGACTAAATCTTCAAATATCTTTATATTTTTTAAATTAAATTTAATATATAATATATAATTTTTTTCTTCAAAAATCTAACACATTGAATCAACACTCTCGACAGCAAGAATCTTATGAATTCGGTGCTGGTTCGAATTTCTTATTGAATCAGCTTGATAAAAGTTCACATTGGATTAACATTATTTTTATCGTGTTTGCGAGTATGAATACAGTTGTTTTTTTAAATATTTTTATTTATAAATATATCAAAATAATATATTTTTAATTTTTAAAAAATTATTTTTGACATCATCATATCAAAATGATCTAAAAACACCAAAAAATATTAATTTAAAGAAAAAAATAATTTTTTTAAAAAAATATTTTTAAGAAACAAAAATAAATAATACGAATGTGTTCTACTTTTACAACCATCTCAAGGGTATATTCTACTACGCTATAAATCAATAAGATAAATTTTCTAAGCCGTGCGGTGCGGGTCTGCCTGCAATTTCAGCGTAAAGTTGCTGCTATCAACAATGAATTTGCTTAGAAAAGTAAAGCTTACATTTATGGCTGACTTATCTTCATGCTATCTTTTATGGCGGTGGTCCACCGTCCGTTGCCCGAGAGCCAGGCACGCGTCCATGCTCTGCAGAGCAACGGACACCCCATCTGTCCTCACATTCGCACCATGTGATATGAGAATGTGACATTTCAAGACCCGGGGCACTTGATACAGATCCGATTTCTAAGATTAAAAAATATTGGGTTTTTTTTATTCTTATCCCAAACAAGTTCTAGAATCAGTGAGTCATCAAACCGTCGTGATCGGTTATTAGTTTTTGTTTTTTCAGGACCAAGCAAAATTGCTTAATCCTGATTGGTCGACAACCACGTGGTTGAAAAGATTAAACCTTCCAAGCGGGAGTCTTGGAATTCAGGGGATTTTTTTTAAAAATTAGTATAGTAATTTAAAATTTTTAATAAAATAATATTTTTAATTTTTTAATAATATAATATATATTTTTTTTACGTTGTTGTGCTTTAAAAACATAATATATACTTAAATTTCTCTGTTTCCAATCACGATTAAAAAATATTACACTTGAGAAGCGGGATAATTTAATATGAATTAGTAGATAAACTTGCCTCTAAAGACTGCTTCTCAGCATCCTCAGCCTTGGAACCATCAACAGTAGCTTGGGTGGTCTCCAGATTATCTGCATTTGTTTCTTCTTTATCAGTTGTTTCCGGTACCTCCTTAGATGGAGGCTCAACATTATCATCCTTCTCTTGCTCATTCTCGACGCTCTGCTCTTTCAGCTTCTTCCCTTGAACGCTCATTTGACAAAATATATAAAAAAATCAAGATTTAAACAAAAATCAAGATATAAAACCGCACCAACCAAAATTAATATTTTTTCTTGATAGATTTGGCAATTATTTCACTTCACAACCTTGGGATCCACTGGTGGGGCTGCTCGTTCACTAGGAGTTCCCGGCGAAAGGCGACCCAGCTTCACCCGAGAAGGAAACTTGGCGGACCCACCTCCACTGGTGGGGCTGCTCATCCACACACTGCCATTGGCCTGAGCCAAAGTAATAATATCATGCAATAGAGTCCAAAGTTGTATGGAGTATGGCAAAACAAGGGTTGCATGTCGTAGAAACAAGAAAATAAAAAAAACATGACGCATGACGCGTTGAGAACCGTGATATTAATTAACTATCGTGGTTCCTTTCATTACGTTCAGAAAAGCGACTTTTAAAATTATGTTTATTCACTATTTTTATATGTTAATTGTACAATTTATCCGAATTCAGGTGGTAATAAAAAAAAAAAAAAAATGTCTCAGAGATTGCAACCTCATTCAAGCTGGCAAATGCATTGTATTAGACGCATCACGACTCACGAGTTACAAGGATGCTACTGGCGAGGCCATATTTTTACAGTTGATATTATTACGGTTATTTTTAATATTTTTTATTTTTATATTATTATTTAAAAAAATCTAAAAATACAAAATAAAATTTTTTTTTCAGAAACATTTTTTTAAAATAAAAACTACTGTCTACTGGTCCCACATGCCTTCTATCTCATCCATATTCATGTGCCCATAAGGCCTTTTCTTCCTCATTATCTGCTAAAAAAACCCAGAAAACCAAGTTTTGCTAGCTCCAAGATCTATGACTTTTATAACGAGAAAAGGAAATGACAGTTGACGTTGTTGCGTGGCGTATCCAAGAGTATTATACAGTTCACCTGCGACTTTATTGATTTACATTACGTGGTAACGCACGTATTGATTTACATTATATGTTAATAAATTTTTTACAATGTATAATAATCCCTCTAGCCTCTCTAGTCAACCCTTCCTGGGTAAATAATCCAACACAAATGGATTCTAGCATTTCACTTGGCGGGCTTGTATTTTTTTATATAGTAAAAAAGATATCAAAACAATATAAATATTTTTCAAAAAAAAATCTAAGATTCTAGTAATTAAGTTGGATGAGGTTAGTAAACTTAATTAATTTAATAACATCATTATAAAATAAGATATCGACAACAAATAAAGAAAAAAACAACGATTTAATACAAAAAATAAATGTTTTTTAATATTATAAAAATATACTTGCACAATATTCATAAAAGATCTCAAATATATTATTTGTATATTATTCATAAAACATCCAAGCTCCAAATTTTTTAACTGGAAATAAAAACTTCAAGAAACGCTTATGTTTTTAAAGAAGTAAGAGAAATTCGATAACCAAGTTAAATTTTGATTAATTTAATAATATGATAAAAATATAAGACAACAAAAAAACTAAAAAAAACAATGTTGAACCACAAATTTGAGATAAAAAACATGACAAAAAAAATCCAATCCTTGTTAACTTTTCAAATTGCATAAATAAAATAAAAGAAAAAAATACTATACAAAGTTGCATATATTAAAAATCTTATAAAAATATTAAAAAAAACAAATTCAATCTATATAATTTAAAAAAAAACTCACAAATGAATGATATCAATCTCTTTAAAAATTAAACACACCCTCTGTCATAAAAAAAATAATCGCAATCTAAAAAAGGCTAAATAAATGAAAAAAAATAGATCATATACAAAAAAAATTATTTTAAAAAATTCATATGAAATAAGGCATCAATTAAAAAAATCATTAAAAAACAAATTAAGCCACTCGTTATTGAGCCTCGTAACCAGGCTTATGAAAATATGACCCTCGCATGAACCTTTTATTTTTTCAAGTTTAATCGGGTGGATGAGACCATCTAAAAAAAAATAGTGTGTCATCTGTATCAGCAGACAAAGTGTTGTCCATTAAGCCATAAATTTGGCTATTGGTGTGGCAGCAAAAACAATGTTTTTTTAATCCAAAAACTCATTTTCAATCCACTTTTTACCCAATAAAAACCTAGGAAACACTTTATGAACCTTGTTAAATCAGCATGTGGCCTCTAAAAACACACCCAAAAAAAATGATCCAAGACCTGAAATCCAAATGAAACCCAAAATCTTCTCAATTTCAAATCTGTATTTTTAGGTGCTTTCAAATAAAAAAAACATATAATTGTAACCCCCATCGTTATATGGAACCATTTAACACAAAAATCAATTATTTTGGTGGTTGGGATCTTTAACAACAACTTTTTTCTCTCGACACTAGAATTTAACAACTCCCTTTCTCTTTTTCGGCTATAAAATAACTGAAAATAATAAAAATAAAATTTGATATCAAAATAAAAATATTAAAAATTACAGGATTGATAACCTAATATCTCAAAAAGATAAGAGACGAAAATGATATTTCACAACAATCTTCAGACACAAGGCGTTCAATTCAACTCGCAAAGTATTTTATCATTTTTTTCACTTCAATCTCATGTTTTTTAATTTAATCTCTATTCTTAAAAATATGTAATTAAGAATTAATTTGAATTCAAAAAAGCTAAATCACATAAAATAAAAGTTTGAGTAATATATTGAAAATTAAAGAAAAAAAATTGCTACAATCAAATGTTTATGTGAGAGAGTAAATAGTAAAAAAAAAGAAGTTAATCTCTTTTGATATATTGTATAATAATTGATTTCTCGTCGTATGACAATGACAGTGTCTGTATAATTTCTCTCGGGCACAGTGGTTGCATGAGTACGTACCTA